>Ga0335075_10001813_pt1 | contig 34812 bp, 34 predicted proteins | sample Lox_Sample_24_FD_206723 | JGI IMG/M metagenome (GOLD analysis project Ga0335075, IMG submission 206723) | Soil microbial communities from Loxahatchee National Wildlife Refuge, Florida, United States - Lox_Sample_2.4 | ecosystem: Environmental > Terrestrial > Soil > Wetlands | place: USA...
GGCGCACCTGGTCGACCCCGTCGGCGATGCCCTCCTCCACCGAGAGCGGCAGCACGCCGGGCGCGAACGCCGCGAACATCGTCGGGTCGAGATGCCCGCCTGTCGGCGTGATCGCATGCCCGGCCGGTACCACGCGGGGACCGTCGATCCAGCCCGCGTCGATCGCCTTGGCTAGGGCGACATCGAGCAGGTAGCCACCGGTTTTCACGAACAGCCCCAGGTTGCGAACGGTCGTGAAGCCTGCGCGCAGCGTGCGGCGGGCGTTGCCGACCGCGCGCAGCACCCGCAACGGCGGGTCATCCTGGACGGGGGAGTAAGCAGCGGTCTCGCCGCGCCCGCCCATCAGCAGGTTGACCTCCATGTCCATCAGGCCCGGCAGCAGGATCAGCTCTCCGAGATCGAGGATCTCACCTTCTGCCGGGCCGCCGACCCCCGCGATCCGGTCGCCGTCGGTCCGCAGGATCCCTGGCCTGACGATCTCACCTGCGTCGAGGTCGAGCAGCCCGGCGGCCTTGAGCGTGAGCACGGGTCCGGCATTCCCCTCATCGTGCGAGAATAATATTCTCGAATATGAGTAGTAGATTTTCATGAACGCCGCCGCGGCGTCAACGCCCCCGCTGCGGCTTGGCCGACCGGCCGCCGCCACCAGGCCATCTCGTGGCCCTCTCCCCGCGGCATCGGACTGCCGCGGCGCCGGGCAGGCCAGCGCTCACTGCGGGCTGCACCAGGCCTGGCCAACCGTCGCCGGATCCGCCCCGGGCCGTCCGTTCCGGAAGTTGATTCTCACTCTCGGAGAAGATAGTTTTCCTCCTGAGAGGAGAGTGCTTGCCGCATGACCTCGCCAGATCTGCGTCCCGGTGATCAGCTCGCCAGCACGGTCTGCACCGCGAAGGTGGTCGTGATCCGGGTCCCAGCGGAGCGCCGGCCGCTGATCAGCTGCGGCGGGCGCCCGATGGTCCCGGCGCCGTCGGCGCCGCAGTCGGCTGGCGGCCAGGCCGACCCGGCGACACTCATCGGCAAGCGCTATGTGGACGGCACCGGCACGGTCGAGTTGCTCTGCACCTCGTCCGGGGCGGGCGTGCTGAGCTGCGACGGCGACCCGATGACCCTCAAGGCGGCCAAGCCGCTGCCCGCCTCCGACTGAAAGGGGCTGCTCCGTGGAGCGCGACGACCTGATTCTGATCAGCGTGGATGATCACATTATTGAGCCGCCGGATATGTTCGTGCACCATTTGCCTGCGCGGTACCGGGAGGACGCGCCGCGGCTGGTGCACCGGGACGACGGCACGGACGTATGGAAGTTCCGCGATACGGTGATCCCGAATTCGGCCCTTAACGCGGTCGCAGGGCGGCCCAAGGAGGAATATGGGCTCGAGCCGCAGGGGCTCGATGAGATCCGGCCCGGCTGCTACGACGTGAACGAGCGGGTCAAGGACATGAACGCCGGCGGAATCCTCGGGTCGATGAACTTCCCGTCCTTCCCTGGCTTCGCGGCCCGGCTGTTCGCCACGGAGGACCCGGACTTCTCGCTGGCGCTGGTGCGGGCCTACAACGACTGGCACATCGAGGAGTGGTGCGGGGCGTACCCGGGGCGGTTCATCCCCATGGCGCTGCCGGCCATCTGGGATCCCCAGGCCTGCGCGGACGAGGTGCGGCGGGTGGCGGACAAGGGCTGCCACTCGCTGACGTTCAGCGAGAACCCGGCGGTGATGGGGTACCCGAGCTTCCACGCCGAGCACTGGGATCCGCTGTGGCGGGCGCTGAGTGACGTGGGTTCCGTGCTGAACGTGCACATCGGCTCGTCGGGACGGCTGGCCGTGCCCGCGGTGGACGCGCCGCCGGACGTGATGATCACGCTGCAGCCGATGAACATCGTGCAGGCCGCGGCGGACCTGCTGTGGTCGCGGGTGATCAAGAATTTCCCGGACCTGAAAATCGCGCTGAGCGAGGGCGGCACCGGGTGGATCCCGTATTTCCTTGAGCGGGTGGACCGGACCTTCGAGATGCACGCGACCTGGACGCTGCAGGACTTCGGCGGGAAGCTGCCCTCGGAGGTGTTCCGCGAGCACTTCCTGACCTGCTTCATCAGTGACCCCGTGGGGGTGCAGCTCCGGCACGAGATCGGGATCGACAACATCTGCTGGGAGTGCGACTACCCACACAGCGACTCCATGTGGCCGGGCGCGCCCGAGGAACTGTGGGCGGTCCTGCAGCGTTACCAGGTGCCGGACGAGGACATCGCCAAGATCACCCACGAGAACGCCATGCGCTGGTACTCCTTCGACCCGTTCCTCCATATCCCGCGTGACCAGGCCAGCGTCGGCGCGCTGCGGGCGCAGGCCGAGGGCCACGACATAGCTATCCGGTCCCGCAGCCACCGCATCATCAACCCTGAGGAGAAGCTCGCCGCCTACCGCAGCCGGGCCCAGGCGGCGGTAGCAGCAGCCCGCTGACCGCGAGGAACCGTGACCGGCCTAGTCCAGACGCAGCGGACCGGGCACGTGCTCGTGGTGACCCTGAACCGGCCCGAGGCCCGCAATGCCCTCAACCCCGAGCTGATCAACGCGCTGTCGGCGGAGCTGCGCAGCGCGGATGCCGACCCGGAGGTCCGGGTGATCGTCCTGGCCGGGGCGGGCCCGGTCTTCTGCGCCGGGCTCGACCTGAAGGCGTTCACGCGCGGCGGCCGGTTCGACGGGCTGGTGTGGTTCTGCCGCGAAGGGGTGGCCACGCCGGTCATCGCGGCGGTCAACGGACCGGCGCTCGCGGGCGGCTTCGAGCTGGTGCTGGCCTGCGATCTGGTCGTGGCGGCGCAGGACGCCATGCTCGGGATCCCGGAGGTCAAGCGGGGCCTGTTCGCGGCCGGGGGCGGGACGACCCTGCCGGACCGGGTGCCGGCGGCCGTCGCCCTGGAGATGGGGCTGACCGGTGAGCCGGTCACGGCCGCCCGGGCCCGCGACGTCGGGCTGGTGAACCGGGTCGTCCCGGCGGCCCAGGTGCTGCCCGAGGCCCTCGTCCTGGCCCAGCAGATAGCCGGGAACGCGCCTCTGGGTGTGGCCGTGACCAAGAAGCTGATGCGCGAGCGCCGCTGGGGCAAGCCCGCCGAGGTCGAGCAGGTCTTCCGCAGCGCCGACGCGGCTGAGGGCGCGCGGGCGTTCGCCGAACGCCGCCCGCCAGAGTGGACGGGCCGGTGAGCCGGCCCTTGGACCGGGGGTGAGTGCGCCTCTTTCTGCACAGCAGTCCGGTTCTCGGATTTCGTGCATGTAGCCCCTTGTTTCGGCCCGGTAACTAACCTAATGTGCGTTCAGTAGGTTGGTTGGCCGAGAGGAGCCTGGTGTCCGATCAGAGGCCGTACGCCACGCTCCTCGCCAAGGGTGAGGACCGCAGGCAGCGGATCCTGGCCGTTGCGCAGCGGCTGCTCATCAGGAACGGCGGGCGCGGTACCACGCTCGGCCAGATCGCCCAGGAGGCCGGGGTCAGCCCGGCGGGCCTGCTGCACCACTTCGACTCCAAGGAGCAGTTGCTCCATGCGGTGCTCGATGCCCGCGACGCCGACGACGACGCCAATGCCGACCGGGCGGGCGACATGATCGAGCAACTCGGAAAGGTCGCTGAGCGGTATCGGCGGGCGCCCGAGATGATCGGCATGTTCACCGTTCTCCTGACGGAGAACCTCGATCCTGAAGCCCCGCTGCACGAGCGCTTCCTCGGCCGGTACCACGCGGCCGTGGACACGGTCGCCGAGGGCATCCGGCGGGGGCAGCGCGCGGGCCGGTACCGCGCTGACGTGGATCCGGCCGTCAAGGCCGTAGAGATCGTCGCCTTTCTTTATGGGATGGAGACATCATGGCTGCTCGATCCTTCGATACCGCTGACCGAGGTGTTCGCGGAGTACACCAGTTCGCTCTCCCGGCAGCTGCTCAGCCCTCCCTCCGGCACCCACTGAAGCCACGCCTGGTGGCGATGGCGCTGTGCAGCGCCGAGGTGGTGCGGTTCGCGGGAGGCTGGCTGTTCGACCAGGTGATGGCCGGCTGGGACGTCACGGTCCTGAGCGCCGATAACGCCGACCCCCGGCCGCTGGCGATCCTCGGTGTCCGCATCGTCGACCTGGAGACCATGCTGGCGCGGCCGGTCAGCGGTTCGTGCCTGCAGGCCATCGCCGTCCACGCGGATCTGTATGACGCCGACGCGCGGGTGCGCCAGATGGTGGGCGAGGCTCTGCGCGGGGGCCAGACCGATGTCCGGCTCTGGGGCGAGGGAAGTTCCGGCGACTTCGATGCCGCGGGCGGCCCGGTGCGGCACCGGCTGAGCGTCGCCGCGCGGGCGTTCAAGGCCCAGGCCCTGGCCGCGGCGGCCGTCCCGGCCGACCCCAGGGAGATCACCGAGGTGTTCCGCAAGGGTGAGATCAGGCGCCTTAGCCCGCTTCCCGTCGCCATGAGCAGGCGCTAGGCATGTCCCGTTCCTGGCCGAAGCGTGTGCTGCCTTCCTGGCTGCTGCATCGTCTCGGGCCGCCGCCGCCCCCTCCCGGGCACTACGTCAGCAGGCGCTGGAATTACGACGCGCACCGGGCGGCTGCCATCCTTGACACCGATGACCCCTTCGGGGTGGCCTACATGATCGCGTTCATCGGACCTCGGCTGCTCCGGCGCGGGCCCCACGTCACCCGATGATGATGGGCAGGGCCTCCCAGCCGCGGACGGTCGACGTCTGCGCAAGCTTCGCGTTATCCCAGTCGACATCCCATCGCGGGAAGCGTTTGAGGATCTCCTCCATCGCCACCTGGCCCTCCAGCCGGGCCAGCGCGGCGCCCAAGCAGTAGTGAATACCGGTGCCGAAGGTCAGTTGCAGGCCGATGGCGCGGTGGATGTCGAACCGGTCCGGATCTGGGTAGCGCTGTTCGTCACGGTTGGCGGCGGCGATGATGAAGAGCATGGCGCTGCCGGCCGGCACCGTCTGGCCGTGGAATTCCACGTCCTTGGTGACGTACCGGGCGATGGCCGGGCCGGGCGGCTCGAACCGCAGGACCTCCTCGACCGCGTTAGGAATCAGTGACGGGTCGTCCACCAGTTCCTGGCGCTGCTGCGGATGCCGGGCCAGCACAGACCCCATCCATCCGATGAGCCGTCCCGTCGTCTCGTTCCCGGCGCCCGCGACAACCGTGACATAGGTCAGGACCTCTTCGCGGGTGAGCGTGCGCGTCACGCCGTTCTCGTCCTCGAACCCGGCGTTGAGCAGGTCGGTCATCAGGTCGCTGGACGGATTGCCCTTGCGCCAGTCGATGTAGTCGCCGATCATCTCGTTGCTGAGGACCGCGCCGCCCTTGAAGTCCATCTGCCCGCCCTCCGCGGTGCGCAGGTTTTCATCCGCCGAATCACGGATGGCCTCCTGGTCGGCCTCGGGGATGCCGAGGAGCATGCCGATGACCCGCATCGGCATCTGCGCGCTAACCGCGGCAACGAGGTCAAAGCGGCCCGCGCCCACCAGTGGGTCGAGGGTACGCACACAGAACTCCCGCACCTGCGGCTCCAGCGCGGCGATCCGGCGCGGGGTGAAGACGCGGACGAGCAGCCGGCGGTGGACGTCATGGATTCGTGGGTCTTCGAAGATGAGCGTGCCCGGCGGGATCTCCATGTCCGACTTGATCAGCTCGAGGATGTCGCCGCGGGCTGAGGAGAACGTCTCCCAGTCCGGCAGACGGCTAACGTCGGCGTAGCGGCTCACCGCGTAAAAGTCGTGCTTGGCGTTGTAGTACAACGGAGCCTCTTGCCGGAGCCGGCGATACGTCGGATACGGATCCGTCGCGAACGTTGGGTCGTAGGGATCCCAGTAGACCGCGTCGTCGGCGCTCAATTGCAATCCTCTCCGCAAGCCCGCGCTGTGCACTCGCACAGCATCTCTATGACAGGCTAAGTACCACTCGGTCCGGCGACTGGTCAAGAGGTAACGGCAACAGCATCGATGCGATCAGCCCGCCGCGTCGTTGCCGGGCCCGCAGCGCCCCTGGGGGTGACCTTGACCCGCCCGGGAATGTTGTGCTAAGCAGTCGCACAGCACCGTTGTGCGACCGCTCAGCAGCGCATCGGAACAGGCCATCCGAACGGGAGGTCGCCCATGAGCGGCGTTCTGGGGGCGGTCGCCGCCCGCTATGCGGGTGCTCGCGTCCACCGGGTGGAGGATCCGCGGCTGCTGACCGGCCACGGGACCTTTGTGGACGATGTGGCGCGGCCAGGAATGCTCCATGCCTGTTTCGTGCGCAGCCCGCTGGCCCGGGCCCGGATCGTCGGCGTTGACGTGTCCGAGGCGCTGGCGCTAGAGGGAGTCCACGCGGTCTTCCGTTCCGAGGATCTCGGCATCGGGACGTGCACCTATGTCGAGCCCACCACCGCCGGGATGGGGTTTTACGCCCCCGAGGGCGCAACGATCCGGATCGAGCCGTCCGGACTCCCGCAGGTAGTCGGCGAGAGTCAATCGCGGCGACACCCTCGCGCATCGCCGCACGCCATTGACCCGTATCTCGATGTCAGCGTCCGCGAAGACCAGGCACGAACGGACAGCCTGCCCGTCGAGGAGGACGGTGCACGCGCCGCAGACACCGTGCTCGCAGCCAAGGTGCGTGCCGGTGAGCTGGCAGCGTGCAGGCCGACGGCATGGAGATCACGACCATCGAGGGGATCGCCTCACCAGAGGGCGAGCTCTCCCCGGTGCAGGCCGCCTTCCGTGACCACCACGGTCTGCAGTGCGGTTTCTGCACCCCGGGATTCGTCATCTCGGGCACCGCGTTCCTGCGCGACCATCCCGACCCAACCTACGAACAGATCTGGGACGCCCTGTCCGGGAACCTCTGCCGCTGCACTGGCTACCAGGGCATCCTCCAAGCCGTCCGCGCCGCAGCCAAATCAGCGTCCAAGGTGGCAGCCGAGGCGGGCTCCACCCTGCAAGAAATGAGGTAGTCATGCCGGGACGAGTCGAAGGCAAGGTGGCTTTCATCACCGGTGCCGCGCGCGGTCAAGGACGTAGCCACGCGGTGCGGCTGGCGCAGGAGGGCGCGGACATTATCACCGTGGACATCTGCCAGGACGTCAAGGGGGCGCTCCCCCTGTCCACTCTGGAAGATCTGGCCGAGACGGTGTCCCTGGTGGAGGCGCAGGACCGGCGCATCATCGCCACACAGGCCGACGTGCGCGACTTCGACGCGATGAAGGCTGCGGTCGACGACGGTGTCGCGCAGCTGGGCCGACTGGACATCGTCGTGGCCAACGCCGGCATCGCTAGCGACGGCGGCCCAGTGGACAAGATGGACAAGGACTCCTGGCAGGACACGATCGACATCAACCTGACCGGGGTCTGGCACACCGCCAAGGCGGTCGTCCCGCATCTGATCCAGGGTGGCCGCGGCGGCGCGATCGTGCTCACCAGCTCTGTGGGCGGGATGAAGGCACTACCGAACATGAGCCACTACGTCTCCGCCAAGCACGGCGTGGTCGGGTTGATGCGCTCGCTGGCGGTGGAGTTGGGGCAGCACAACATCCGGGTCAACTCCATCCACCCCAGCCAGGTGAACACGCCGATGCTGATGAACGAGCCGACGTATCGCCTCTTCCGCCCTGACCTGGAGAAGCCAACCCGGGACGACATGGCGCCGATCTCGCAAATGATGCATACGCTGCCGGTCCCATGGGTGGAGCCGGAGGACGTGAGCAACGCGGTCCTGTTCCTGGTCTCGGACGAGGGCCGTTACATCACGGGCGCAGCGCTGCCTGTCGACGCGGGCGCCATGCTCAAATGACCTGGTGAACAGCGCGGACTAGATTGGGAGGTCAAAGCCACAACCAGCCCTCGCTACGATGTCCGGCGGAGTGAGGCCGTCCCACAGCTCGCGGAGGTAGAGGCATGGCAGCGCCGCGCAGGATCGGCTCGCCAGACGCCAAGAACCGCGCGATCCTGCTCGACGCCGCAGAGCAGCTGATGCTGGAAGAGGGATACGCCGCGGTAAGCTCCCGGCGCGTCGCCAGTAAGGCCGGACTCAAGCCACAGCTCGTGCACTACTACTTCCGCACCATGGACGACCTGTTCCTCGCCGTCTTCCGCCGCCGCGGGGAAGAAGGGCTCCGGCGCCAGGCCGAGGCCCTGGCATCGGCCCAGCCCCTGCGGGCGCTGTGGGAATACAGCACCGACCCGGCCGGCACCGCCCTGACGATGGAGTTCGTCGGTCTGGCTAACCACCGCAAGGCAATCCGGGCAGAGATCGCGCATTACGCGGAGCGATTCCGCGCCGGGCAAATCGAGGCGCTGTCCAGCCTCGCGGAACGCTACGGGATCCGTCCCGATGTGTGTCCGCCCGCCGTCCTGACCGTGCTCATGACCAGCATCTCGCGCGTCATAGTGATGGAAAAAGCACTCGGCATGTCGGCCGGCCACGCCGAAACCCTCGCGCTCGTAGAAAAGCACCTCCGCCGGCTCGAAGGCGGCCCGCAACCTGCAGGCACTCCGCGAACTCCCCAATCGGAGTAGCCCTGGGCACGATCTTGGGTCCACCGCAGCGTTGTCGCTGCGCTGCCCGACGCCCTCATTGGCTCGACCGAAGACGCCGGGATCTGGACGACCCAGACTGGGCGCTTTTCCCGAGAAGACCACTAGCTTGCGCCGTACCAGCCGAGACGGTGACGCTGAACGCGCAAGGGCTTCGCCGGTTTCGATCGCCTTTATTTTCGAAGGGTGGTCTCCCACGCCGATTAGCGCCTCGGACAAGATCAAAGTGGGTGGCAGATTGAGTGGCAAATCGTGCTCGTGAGAGCCTGATCGGAGCTCGTGAGCGCTGGCGTGAGCTGGTGTTTTTCCTGGCCAGGCGACACTACCTGCGGCAACGGAACCTGACGGTGGTTCATGGTCGGGAGAAGGTCTACGGTTCGATTCCGTAAGGGGGCTCCAAGTTGTGGTGCTTTTTCGAGCATAGAACCGAGTACCTGACCCGCCGCGAGTGGCACCTTGAGTGGCATGACCATCCACTGACCCATTGGCCTTCTACCCCTTTTGACCCCATCTGGTAGCCCTTGAAAAGGCCCGGGTGGGCGCTATCTGGCTGTATTTACCTGGAGCGGTTCCCGCGCACCGAACAGGTACAAGGTCCTTGGTGAGCGAGATTGGGCAGGAGCAGGCGCGCTGGCCAGGGACATGGGGTGATAGCCCGTCACGGTAAGCCCCTCCACTGCATGTCCGTGCCGTGCACGAGCCTACGGCGCTGATCCGCCTTCACCCAGGACCGCGATGGGAGGCGAGCAGGAAGATCGCGGTCCCGATCAGTCCTTGGGCCAACCGCTGCCAGCGGGGCGTTTCCCGGTTCGGGCGTAGAAGTAGTAGACGGAGAACAGCAGCGAGACCGCGATGACGGTGAGCAGCCAGCGCAGGACGGTCCGCGGTGCTGTGGCGTGCTCACGCCGACCGAGAATGGTGACCGTGCTCCCGGTCCGGCAAGGCGGGGAGACTGGCTAAGACGGCTGCGTTAGCATTCCCCAGGCTGCGGAGGCGGGTGGTGGCACGAGATGACGGACGCCCGGAAGGTAGACGTACTGGTTATAGGGTGTGGCCCGGCCGGGGCCAGCGCGGCCATCGCCGCGCATGACGAGGGCGCCGGCGTGATGGTCGTGGAGAAACGCTCCGAGGGCGGCGGGAACGCCCGCTTCGCCGGCGGGTTCCTCTGGGATGTCCGCGGCTCCGAGGCGGTGCGGCACGTTGAGACGCTGTTCTTCGGCAAGACCGACCGCGCGGTGGCCGAGGCGTACGTCAGCGGGCTCAATGAGCTGCCGGAGTGGATCGGCCAGCTTGGCGGTGAGGCGGTCCCAGTCGGCCCGCCGCCTGGCTCGTTCCCTGCGGTGCTGCCGTCATGGCCGCACGTGCCGGGGAGCGACGGCGTGCAGTACTGGGTGGTGGGTGGCGAGCCCTCGCTGCGCCGGGGAGAGGCACTCTGGCAGCTGCTGTCGCTGAACCTCGCGGCCCGGGGGATCGCCATCCGTTCCGGGCACGCCGCGTCCGGTCTCGCGGTTTCCGGGAACGGGCGGGTCACCGGCGCGGTCGTGACCGGCGGGCACGGGGACCAGCTGGTAAGCGCGTCACACGGCGTGGTGCTCGCCTGCGGCAGCTTCGAGGCCGACGACTACTTTAAGGACGCCTTCCTGCCCCTTGCCAAGCTGCACCGGGTCGGGCATGAGGGTAACACCGGCGACGGTATCCGGATGGCCCTGCAGGCCGGAGCGGCGCTGTGGCACATGTCCGAGTTCTTCGGGTGGTATGCGTTCAAGACGGCCGGGCATGCGGCGGCGTTCGCGATCGACTTCCACGGCCCAGGGTTCGTGCTGGTGAACGCGGCGGGTCAGCGGTTCGGCGATGAGACAGGCTACGAGGTGCACGAGAGACTGCGTGCCCTGGTGAACGTGAAGCCCGCCGTTGGCTATTACCCCGCCTTGCCGGTGTTCGGTATCTGTGACGGCCGGACCCTCGCGGCCGGTGCGCTCAACGGCGTCGTGGGCACCCCGAACGCCTACCAGTGGAGCGCCGACAATCTCGCCGAGGTGCGGCAGGGCTGGATCGCCAGTGCGCGCAGCCCGGAAGAGCTGGCCGCGCGCATCGGCCTTGACCCGTCCGAGCTGACCCGGACTCTGGCCGCATTCAACGCGGCAGCGGCCGCTGGCCGGGATGACGTGTTCGGGCGCCGTGCCGAGTACATGGCCGTTCTCGACCTGGCCGACCTGTACGCGATCGAGCTCTGGCCGGCCGTGGCCACGACCTCGGGTGGCCCCAGGCGTGACGCTCTGTCCCGGGTGGTGCGCCCGGACGGCAGTGCGGTGCCTGGCCTGTACGCCGCGGGCGGCGCGGGCAGCGTCTGGGGCCCGTTCACGCACTCCGGCGGGGGCCTGACCGACGCGCTGGTGTTCGGGCGGCTGGCCGGCCAGCAGGCGGCGCGGGCCGCGGCGGCCGGTGCAGCAGCTCGATGAGGTTGCCTTCCGGGTCGGCGACGAACGCCATCCGCACCCCCGGCTCCGGCGACGGGCCTGGAGGCATGACCGGCCGCGCCCCCCGGCCAACCGCCCGGGCGTACCCGGCGTCCAGGTCGGTCACGTCGAACGCCACGTGCCCGTACCCCTCGCGGAGTGCAGCGTCCCCGGGCGTGCGGGGTTTGCGGGGCGCCCGGGAACCGGGCCGGTGCAGCAGCTCGAGCCGGTAGCCGTGCAGCGGGTGGATGAGCATCTCGATGCTCAGGTCCAGGGCCTCGACCCGCAGCGTGAGCTCTGGCACCAGCCCGAACACGTCACAGAACCACGACGCAGCCGCCGCCAGATCGGCGACCGCCAGGCCGGCGTGGTCCAGCCGGGCGACGATACCGCCCTGCTCAGCCATGGACGTTCAGCCCGGCTGGGTCGGAGGTCAGGTACGACCCGAAGCGGCTGAACGGGTCGCGCTGGGCGCGGATCTCGCCGAGCCGGCGGTACGCGCCGTCGGACAGGAACCGGTCCTGCCGCCGGGTGAAGTCGGTGTCGCCCAGGTACACGCCGGTTCCATGGGCGGCCAGCTCGGCCGTCTTCCGGTGTACCCAGCTGGCGTACCTCGCGTCGTCGGCCGGGTCGGTGTAGATCGCGTACGTGGCGACGTAGACATCCGCCTCGACCGAGAACGCCATCTCCGGGAGATCCCGGCGCGGTGCCCACCCATACCAGATGGAGAACGAGTGCTCGGTGTCCAGCTCGCTCCACAGCGCCTGGAGCATCGGGGCCAGGACCCGGGCCGGCGCGTCGGTCCAGGTGCAGTCGACGGCGTACCGGTGGCCCTCGGGGTTCTGCGCGGTCTGCGCGGCGTTCTCCTCCAGCACGGTCGTCCTGCTCTGCACGTGCCCGAGCTCACGGCCGGCTAGCGGGCCGTCCTGGAGCGGGGCGAGCAGGGCGAGCGCCTGGCCATCGGAGTCGGCCATGACCGTGGTGTGCAGCAGCAGCACCGTCCCGCCGGGACGGGCCGTGCCGTGGTGCAGCGGGACGTCCGTCAGGCGGGTGGCCGCGACGACCGGCTCGACGCGCCGGTCGAGCCCGGGCAGCACGTCATGCAGCCAGGTAACCAGCTCGACGGTGTCATCCAGGCGGAACGTCCAGGTGTCTTGCCACATCGCGCGCGGCGCCTGGTAGGTGTGCAGCCGGAACCGGGTGACGACCCCGGGGAAGCCGGGCCCGGCGCCGCGCGCCGCCCACAGCAGGTCAGAATGCTCGCTGGCGTCCGCGTGCACGAGCTGGCCGTCGGCGGTCACGACGTCCACCCCGGCCACGCTCTGGCAGGCCCACCCGCGTGCCCGCCCGTCCCAGCCCTGGCCGCCCTGCAGCAGGTAGCCACCGAGACCGACCGTCGCGCAGTGGCCAGCCGGGAAGGCCCTGCCCCGCTGGGCGAGGAACGGCGCGAGCTCGAGGCCCCCGGTCACCGCGGGCCGGACCGAGACGACCCCGGTCGCCGGCTCGTACGCGATGTCGCGCAGCCGCCCGAGGTCGATCAGCAGGGCATCATCGCGCAGGCTCCACGCCGCCCACGAGTGCCCGCCCGAGCGCACGCTGACCGTCCACCCGCGTTCAGCCGCCAGCCGAACACCCTCAATCACGTCGCCGTCGTCCTCGGCGAGCAGCACCGCGGCCGGGAACCTGGCCGGGCGGCGCGCGTTGAAGATGCGGCCGACCCGGGCCTGCTCATACGCTGGCTCGCCGCGCAGCACCAGGCGGCCCGCAAGCCTGCCGGCCGTCGGCGCGGTCATCCCACCACCGCCGCGCCGCCGTCGACCGGGATGTTCGCCCCGCTAACGTGAGCGGACTCATCCGAGCACAAGAAGAGGATCGCGTGCGCGACGTCCTCCGGCTGCCCCCACCGGCCCAGCGGGGCCCGCGCAGAGATGCTCGCGGCCGGGCCCTGCGGGTCGGCCAGCAACGGTGCGGTGTGCGGGGTCTCGATCATCGCCGGGCTGACGGCGTTGACCCGAATGCCGTGCGGCCCGCCTTCCACGACCAGCTGGTACGTTAGCGCCAGCACCCCTCCCTTGGCGGCGCCGTGAGCGTTCTGCGGCATGAAGAACGCGCCGCGCGAGGCCGAGATCGATGCGACGTTCACGATCGACCCGCCGCCGGCTGCCACCAGGTGCGGCCAGGCGGCGCGGGTGACGAGGAAGACGATGTCCAGCTCATTGCGGATCGTGAACGACCAGTCGGCAAAGGAGAGGCCCTCGATGGGCCCGAACCGGATCGCCGACGCGTTGTTGACGACGATGTCGATCCCGCCGGCCAGGGCGACCGCGGCGTCGACCCAGCGCAGCGCGCCCTGCTCGGACGCCAGGTCGACCGGCGCGATCGCGTCCATCCGCCCCCCGCTGGCGTGCGCGAGCTGCACGGTCTCGCTGGACGTCTCCTCGTTCAGGTCGCAGCCCACGACGTGGGCGCCTTCGCGCGCGCAGAGCAGCGCCGTCGCCCGGCCGATCCCGCCGCCGGTACCGGAGATGAGCGCTCGCTTGCCGTCCAGCCGACCCATGCGCGGCGCCTCCGATCGTCTGTTGTATTCACTCTATAAAAGTCACTATCTCAGAGCGAGAGGCACTGTTACAAGGGTGGCGCATTGCCCGGGACTACGGGGCTGTGCTCCGGCGCGGGGGCGTGATCCGGTGGCCGAACCGCTCGTAGGCCGACGCCCGCTGCGCGATCTCCCCCGCGAGCGCGCCCTGGGCGGCGGCGGTGTCCTGCACCTCCCGGAAGTGCGCGCGCTTCTCGGCGAGGGTGGTGACGGACCGCCGCAGGCCGGCTGGGTCGTCGAAGCGCACCGCGGCGGTGCCGTCGTCCACCGCGAGCCGTCCCCGTGCGCCGCACGCGGCGCACTCCACAGTGGCACCCGTGATGGTCACCAGAGACAGGTGGCACAGCGGGCACAGCCCCGGCTCCCCTCGGTATGTCACGTCGTCGAACGGCAGCCCGAGCTGGGAGCCGACGCTCCGCCCGACCCGGGACGCCGCCGCCATCGCGGCGGCGTCGAGCACGACCGACCGCGGCATGCCGGCGCCGGTGACGAGAAGCTGGTCGGCCACGGCGATGTGCGCGGAAAACGTCATCTGATGCAGCAGCGGCAGCGCCAGCGACGTCCACTGGCTGGTCAGCGCGCCGCCGACGGCGATGAAGCCGGCTACGCGCGGGCGGAACACTCGCTCGTCGTAGGGGAAGGCGACCGGCGGGGACTCTCCGGCGTCCACCAGCCGGCGGTAGTTCTCGGCGAAGGCGACGTCGGCCGCCGGGCCTGCCAGGCGGTCTGCCGCCAGCTTCAGCTTCCCCGGGATGCTGCGGGAGTAGATCGGCGCCGAGATGAGCAGCCCGGCGCTGTCCATCAGCTGGTCCCAGAGCCACCTGCCGTCGTCATCCCGGACAGGCCGGCCGGGGGTAACCGGCTGTACCGGCAAGTGCAGGTCGTCGAGCCGGACCAGGGCGATGTCGGCGCCGGTGCCGGCCGCCGCGGCGAGGGCGGCCTGCAGCAGGATTTCGGCGCTGCCGCCTGGGTTGCCGGCGCTCAGGCCGAGGATCCTCATGCCGGCACCTCCCCGGCCCCGGCGCGATCCCGCCGCCCGGCGCTTCCCAGGACAGTACTTCCTCGCACAGGCGGGTTTGTATACAGTCTCATGGAATGTCTGTCTCCCATTCTTGGCTGCCGGTCATGACGGGTGTGGCGGCGGTCACCGGCGGGGCCGGCGCCATAGGTGGCGCGATCGCCGCGGGCCTGCGGGAGGCCGGCCACGAGGTTGCGATCCTGGACCGCAGCGGCGATCTGCCGGTGGACCTGGCCGAGCCGGACGGGATCAGGGCCGCGGCCGCGGCTTTGCTGGCCCGGCACGGACGCTGCGACGTGCTCGTGCACGCGGCGGCCGCGTTCGACCGGGCGCCGCTGCTTGATCTTGAACCGCACGTCTGGCGCCGGGTGCAGGCGGTGAACGTCGAGTCGGCGCTGTGGCTGGCCCAGGCGGTCGTCCCGGGCATGGCTGAGCGCGGCTTCGGGCGGATCGTGTTCGTCGTCTCGGACACGGTGTGGGATCCGCCAGCGGGGGACCTGCTCGCGTACGTCGCGAGCAAGGCCGCGCTGATCGGGATCGCCCGCACGCTGGCCCGCTCGCTGGGCCACGCTGGGATCACGGTCAACTGCGTCGCGCCGGGGCTCACCCGGACCCCGGCGGCCGTGGCCGACACCCCGCCGGAGGCGTTCGCCGCAGTGCGGGAGCGGCAGGCTATCGGCCGGGACCTCGTCCCGCAGGACGTAGCCGCGGCGGTCGCCTTCCTTGTCTCCGCCGAGGCCGGCGCGATCACCGGGCAGACGCTGTGCGCCGACGGCGGCCTGGTGCTGCGCTGAAATCCGGGCCCCGCCGCGGCCGGGCGGGAGCCGCGCGCCGGGCGGCGTCGGGCGCCCGGTCACCGGCCCTCCTGCGGGGGGAAAGCGCAGCGCAGGGCGTGTCGTCCAGGGACTACCGTGCGCCCCGAACCATCCGGCAGCCTGACTGCGGCCGTTGTCCCGGGCGGTACGGCAAGGGCCAGGATGAGTTCACCGCCGTTGAGCCGCCACGCCGACTCGATCCGTCCGTAAGGGCTGTCGTGCCGAGCCTGCGCCCAGGTGATCCCGCCACCCGGCCGCGGCTCGATTTCGAACCGCCGGTAGCCGGGAGCGCCGTCGAGCAGCCGGATCCCGGCCACGTAGCGGTGCAGGAACGTGATGACCGCCCCCTTCGAGTAATGGTTGAGCGATTCGCACGGGACGCCGTCGGCGTCGAGCCCGTCCCAGCGCTCCCACACGGTCGTCGCCCCCCGGTCGATCATGTACAGCCATGACGGCATCGTGTCGGTGCACAGCAGCTGGTAGGCCACCCGCAGATGGCCGGTGTCGGCCAGCACCGGCAGCAGCTGCGGCGTGGCCAGAAAGCCGGTGCTGAGATGGGTGCCGGCCGCCCGGATCAGCGCCACCAGGCGCCCGGCCGTGGCCGCGCGCAGACCGCTGGGGACCAGGCCGAACGCGAGTGCGCGGACGTGATTGGCCTGGGTGTCGGGGTGCAGCCGGCCATCAGCGCCGATGAACTCGGCCTGCCAGGCGGCGCGCACCCGGTCGGCCAGTCTCGCGTACCGGCCGGCGTCGGCTGTCCGTCCGATCACCGCCGCGATGCGGCTCATCAGCCGCGCCGAGTGGGCGAAGTAGGCGGTTGCCACGTCGGCCTGGTCGCTGCGCCGGAACTCCTCGAACTCCGCGGGCCCCTTCAGGTCCGTGCCAGGGACGAGCCACTCACCGAAGTGGAAGCCGGAATCCCACAGGTAGCGCTCGTGGGGGAGGGGCTCGGGACGGCGCTCGGCGCGCTCCGGGTGGCGCGCGCCCGCAGCCGAGCGCTCGACATAGCCGAGCCACGCGGCCATCGACGGCCACTGCTCCTGAAGCAGCCGCCGGTCCCCGTAGGCGCGGTAGATCTCCCAGGGCACGATCACGCACGCGTCGCCCCACCCGGCCGATCCATTCATCCCGGCCAGGAACCCGCCCTGGGACTCCGCGGGCGGGCTTGGCGCGAGGTTGGCCACGAGGCCGCTCGGCCACTGCTCGGCGGCCAGGTCCCGGAGCCACTTGGTGGTGAACCCGGCGACGTCGTAGAGGAAGGCGGCGGCCGGGACGAAGACCTGATAGTCGCCGGTCCAGCCCGCCCGCTCGCGGGTGGGGCAGTCGGTCGGGATGTCGCAGGCGTTGCCGCGGAAGCTCCACACCGCCGCCTCGTGCAGCCGGTTGATCCGCTCGTCGCTGCACCGGAACCAGCCGGTGCGGGTCATGTCGGTGTGCACGGCCACCCCCGCCAGGTCGGCGGCTGTGAGCACGCGCGGATGGCCCTCGACGCGCACGTAGCGGAACCCGTGCGTGGTGTGCCGCGGCTCGAACGCCTCGCCGGGGCGCTCGGCGGCGATGACCCGGTCGACCTGCCCGGCCGGCAGTGGCTCCGGGATGAACGGCAGGTCCACCACTAGGTGCCGGGTGGTCACGTCGCCGCCGGAATCGATCGCCTCGCCGTGCGTCAGCGTGATCGCGGTCCCGGCCGGGCCGAGGTCCCGCAGCCGTACCCAGCCGTTCAGGTTCTGGCCGAGGTCGAACACCTGACCGCCCGGCACCGGGCGCACCGCGACGGGCGCGAGTTCGGCCGTCGCGCGCACCGGGGGCGCCGGCGAGGCCACGAGGTTGCTGTAGCCATCGCCGGCGACGGCGGCCGGGTCCCAGCCGGCCGTGCCGAAGCCGGGATCGCACCACCGCTGCGGCAGGCGCCGGAGGTCGGCCGACTGGCCGGCGATCAGGTCGGCCGTGTCGATGTGCGAGCGGGCGCTGCGCCAGCCCTCGCCGGTGCCGGTCACGACCGCCGACCCGTCGGCGAGGTCGGCGTGTATCTGGGCCAGGAAGCCCAGCTCGGAGCCCCACTGGTCGTGCGATCGGGGGAGGCCCACCTGGCCGCGGAACCAGCCGTCGGACAGGATCGCGCCGAGGGCGTTGCGCCCGGGCCGCAGCAGCGCGGTGACGTCGTACGCCTGCACCTGCAGCCGCCGGTGGTATTCGGTGTAGCCGGGGGCCAGCTCAGCGTCGCCGACCCGGCTGCCGTTGAGGAACACCTCGTAGATGCCGTGAGCGGTCGCGTACAGGCGCCCCCGGACGGCCGGCCCGCCGAGTTCGAACTCGCCGCGGACGAACATCGCCGGCCGGCGGCCAGCGGCCGGGCGCACCGGCTCGGCCGGCTTGATCCACCGCGCCGACCAGTCGCCGGGCCCGAGCAGCCCCAGCTCAAACCAGTGCGGTTCGGACCACTCGCTCTCGCCCTGCTCTGTCCAGCACTTGACCTGCCATATCACCCGATCCCTTGACCGCAGCGGCGGTCCTGCATAAGCAACGAGAACGCTTGTTGCGCTCGCGATGTGGCCGCTGTCCCAGCCGTTGTCCGCGCGGATCCGGTAACCGGCCTGCCATCGCGCACCGTCTGGCAGCCACCACGAGAGCCGCGGCTGACTGGTCCCGATCCCGAAGGCGGTGATCAGGTGCTCGGTCCGCAGCCGGCCCGGCCGCGGCGGTGTCTCAGGCAATCGGGTGGTGGATGTCTGGCTTGTCGCCCTCGGCCGTGGGCCGGGCGCCGGCCGTGCCGTGTGCCGCCGCCGCGCCGGCGCCGCGGCCAGCAAGCCGTTTCTGGTACTCCCCGACGGCGCGGTCCCAGAGCTTGCCGAGCGCCACCGCCGGCCCCTTGCCCGTCGCGGTGCCGGTGATGCCGTCGGGGTTCTGCACGGCGGTCAGCACCAGCGCCAAACCGGCCAGGATCGCCTGGTAGCTGCCGAAGTTCAGGTGGATGTTGAGGAACGTCACGAACAGGCCAGCCGCGGAGAACATGATGCCGGCCACGACCGCGCCGGCGATGCGCCCGACTCCGGCCACGAACACGATGGCCAGCAGGCCGATCGAGGTGAACGCCGCGAAGCTGTCCGACGTCAGCTCGCCCTGCATGTAGCCGGTCAGCCCGCCGCCGACGCCGGCGATGAAGGCGGCCAGGCCGAATGCCATCAGCTTGCCCTGGGCGACGTTGATGCCGACCGAGCCAGCGGCGCGTTCGTTGGAGCGGATCGCGAGCAGCATGCGCCCCGCCGGGCTCCGCCGGAGCCGGGCGACGAGCAGCCCGAGCAGGATCACCACCAGCAGCACCATCGCGCCGAAGATCGCGGTCGGGTAGGCCCTGCCCTGGCTGATCGCCAGGCTGAGCCCGAACAGCGACGGCTGCTTGATCGGCAGGCCCGCCGTGCCGCCGGTGAAGCTCTGGCTGTTGAAGATCAGGGCGTCCATGGCGGCCGCGAACCCCAGCGTCACCACGGCCAGGTTCACGCCGCGCAGCCGCAGGGCCGGCAGGCCAATGATCAATCCAACCGGCACCGCGCACAGGCCGGCCAGGATGAGCGAGAACGGGAAGCCGACACCCCACGCGCTGGAGATGTGCCCGAGCATGAAGCCGCCGATCCCGGCCAGCGACATCTGGGCGAGTGACACTTGGCCCACGTAGCCGGTCAGCACGACGACCGACAGGGCGATGCAGGTGACGGTCAGCGACGATATGAACGCGAAGCGCAGAACGCTGTCCAGCACCAGCATCAGGATGAGGCCGGCCACGAAACAGAGGGCGGCCGTGCGCAGCGGCGCGTGCGGCCTGCCGACCGAGGGGTTGCGCTCGGCCGTGTCCCCGCCGCGGGCCAGCACAGTGCGGGAGCGCAGCGCCATCACGACGATGATGACGATGAACGGGAGCGCATCCGGCAGCCCCTGCTGGGGCAGCCAGGTCCAGACGGTGAGGAGCTTCTCGATCTCGGACTGGGCACAGCCGATCAGCAGGCCGGCCAGCGCGGTGATCCAGAACGACTCGAACCGGGCGACCAGCGCGGCGGCCAGGGCCGGCACCACGAACAAGGTGTAGGAGGTCGGGTCGAGGCTGGCGATGGGGGCGATCATGATGCCGGCCGCTCCGGCGAGCACGGTTGCGATTACCCAGTTCTGGCCCGCGACACGGTTGGCCGAGATTCCGGTCAGCGCGGCGCCCCGGTCGTTCTCCGCCCCGGCCCGGGTGGCCAGGCCGAACCGGGAGAAGCGGTAGGCGCCCGCGAGCGCCAGCGAGATGACGATGACCACGCCGGTGAAGAACAGGCGGTCCTCGGGAAATGTGATCTTGGCGATCGTGACGCCGGAGCTGGGGAAGATCGGGTTGGTGGCGACCGGCTCGGTGCTGTAGTTGAGCACCGCGATCGCCTGCAGGGCGAGCATGACGCCCACCGACGCGCAGACCCGGGTGAGGGGTGAAGCCCCGCGCAGCGGCCGGTAGACGATCAGGTAGAGCACCAGCCCGAGGACCGCCGCGTAGACCAGCGAGATGACGATCGCGAGCGCCGTGCTGATCGCGGCGCCGCCGTTCAGCGAGACCTGGTGCGGGATCAGCACCACCGGCAGTTCGAGCTCCCCGAAGCTGCGCAGGTTGATGAAGACGTAGGCGATGAACATCGCCACCGCGCCGTGCGCGAAGTCGACCACGCCAGCACTGCGGTACTTGAGCACGAGTCCCTGGCCGAGGATGGCGAAGGTGGCACCGGAGCCGAGGCCAAGGATCAGGAAGAGAAGGTAGCTAGACATTCCGTCTCGTTCACGTCTGGTCGGTACGCGCTGCGCTGGGGATGGGTCCGCCCGCCCGGGGGCGGGCGGACCCGGTGCCGGTCATCAGCCGCTGATGCCGGGGAAGTAGCCCTTCGAGGTCACCCACGTCGGGTCCGGCTGGGTCACCACGCCATTCTCGATCTGGTTCATCCGGTAGTAGTCGTTGCAGATCGCGGCGGCGCCCTTCAGCGCCTGTCCGTTGCAGGTGTAGGGGTGGGACAGGAAGTTCGGGTGGGTGCCGGTCTTGAACGCGGCCAGGATGGTCGCGGTCGTCGGCTTGCCTGAAATCGTGCTGAGCACCTGCTGGACGTTCATCACGGTGGCGAAGCCGGCCGTGGAGATCGAGTCGATCAGCGTGCCGGGCGCGGCCCACTTCTTCATCGCGGCCATGAACAGCTTCGCCTGCGGGCTGCTCCCGGCCTGCAGCACGAACGGCGAGGCGATGTACATCCCGTTGGCACCGCCCGCGGCCGACGCGATCACCGGCGGGGCGCTGCACGGGTCGATGCCCATCACCTTGCCGCTGAACCCGACGCTCTTCAGCGCCTTCAGCACGTTGCCGCAGCCGTTGGGCACGTCGACGTAGGCGAGCTGGGCACCGCTGCTCTCGACCAGGGCGGCCTGCGGGCTCGGGTCCGGCGACGTCGGGGACAGCGGGATGTCCTTGACCGTCGTCACCCCGGCGGCCTTGAACACCGGCGTGATCTGGGGCAGGATCGACTCTCCCTGCGGGTTGCTGAAGTACACCAGCGCGACGCTCTTGACGCCCAGTTTCTTGCCGGCGTACACAGCGGCCGCCGCGTTGTCGCCGACGCTGACCGACCAGAACTGGATCGAGTTCGGCGCGGTCTCGGGGACCGGGGTGAACGGGATGCCGCCCAGGTACGCCAGGTTGGCGTGCTGGTAGATGGGGAGCGAGGCAGGAGCGCCGACGTCGGCCGCGCCGAGGATCGCCAGCGGGTGGTCGGCCACCAGCTGGTTGGCGCAGCGGGCCGCGGTCGCCGGCGTGCCGTCACCAGTGCACTCGTCGATCACGATCGGGTGCCCGTTGATGCCGTCGAGGTAGTTATTCACGTAATCGACGGCGGCGATCGATCCCTGGCGCGCCTCGGGGAAGGTGACCGCGCCGGTTTCGTCATTGATCATCCCGAACACGTACGGGGTGCCGGTCGCCTTCTTGGGCGTGCCGAACAGCGAGGTGCTGGCCGCGGCCGACGTGCCACTCGACGGGGGAGTGCTTGAGCTGCTGGAGCTGCAGCCCGCCGCGGCCAGCCCGATGACGGCGAGTGCCGCCGCGCAGAGCCATTTGTGACGTGTCATCTGTTCTCCTAGTGGTTTGGTATCTGCGGGGGGTCAGGACTCGCCGGAAGCGGTCACCTCAGGCGGCCGTGTCCCCGAGGTAACTGGCGGCGAGCAGCTCACGGCGCTCGCGGAGTTCGGCCGCGAGGCCCTCCAGGGTGATCCGGCCGTGCGTCAGGATGTAGGCGCGATCGGAGATCTGCAGCGCCAGCGCCACGTGCTGCTCGACGAACAGCACGCTCGCGCCCAGGCTGTCGGCGGCCCGGCGCAGGATCGGCAGCAGCCGCTCGACGATCACCGGGGCCAGCCCCAGGCTCATCTCGTCGACCAGCAGCAGCCGCGGCCGGGTCACCAGAGCCCGGCCCACCGCGAGCATCTGCTGCTCGCCGCCAGACAGCAGGCCCGCCTTGCGCTTCAGGCACTTGCCCAGCTCGGGGAGCATGTCCAGCAGTTCCTGCTCGCGGTCGGCGTGCCGCCCGCCCGCCAGCCGCAGGTGCTCGCGGACGGTGAGCCCGGGGAATAGGGCGCGCCCTTCGGGCACGAGCGCGACGCCCCGCCGGGCCAGCACGTGGGCCGGCACCCCGCCGATGCCGTCGCCGGACAGCTCGACCGTGCCCGAGATCGGGCGGTTCAGCCCGGCGATGGTCTCCAGGGTGGTGGTCTTCCCGGCGCCGTTCGGGCCGAGCAGGGCGACCACCTCACCCGGGCGGACCTCCAGGCTGAGTTCCCGCACCACCGGGATCTCCTGGTAGCCGGCGACGAGGTTGCGCACCACCAGGGCGTGACCGGTGCCGGCCGCGCTGCCCGGACCGCCCGGGCTAGTGGCCATGGCCTGCATGCTGCCCTCCCAGGTAGGCCTCGATCACGCCAGGGTCATCACGGATATCCGCGGGGGTCCCTTCGGCGATCTGGCGTCCGAAGTCAAGGACCATGAGGTGATCGCACACGCTCAGCACCAGGCCCATGTCGTGGTCGATCAGCAGAACGGTCACGCCGTGCTCTTCGGGCAGGGAGCGCAGCCGGCGTCCCAGCTCGAGGCTCTCGTCGGTGTCCAGGCCGGCGGCCGGCTCGTCCAGCAGCACCAGCCGTGGCTGCCGGGCCAGCGCTCGGCCGATGCCCACCAGCTTGCGCCTGCCCAGGGAGATCTCCGACGGGTAGCGGTGAACGACGTCCTGCAGGCCGCAGACCGAGATCGCCCAGTCGACGCCGGCCCGGTCCGGCGGGCGGTGCGGCAGCACGAGGTCGCGCAGCGCGGCGGCGACGGTCACATGCTCGCTGGCCACAAGCAGGTTCTCGTCCACGGTGAGATCGTCAAACAGCTCGACCGACTGGAACGTGCGCCCGAGTCCGCGGCCTGCCCGCCGGTACGGGCGCAGGCGGCTGATGTCGCGGCCGTCGAAGACGATCCGCCCGGCGGCGGGCTTGGTGTACCCGGTCAGCGCGTCGACCATGGAGGTCTTGCCGGCCCCGTTGGGGCCGATCAGGCCGTAGACGGTTCCTTCCGTGACCTGCAGGTCGATGTCCGAGACGGCGACGACGCCCCCGTAGGTGACCCGCAGCCCGGCGACGTCAAGCAGCGGCCGCGGTGCGCTCGGTGCGGTCATTGCTGCCTCCGGGGCGCTCATCCGCGAGGTCCGCTGCTCACCAGGACTCCTCCCCGGCGGGGAAGCCGAACTCTCATGTCACGACTCTCACATCATGAAAGTAACTTTCATGCAGTTTACGGAAGACCCGCGCGATTGTCTACAGTTCCCCACGGACGAATTGGCGACGGCCCATGCCGGGCCGGGTGGCTGGTGCCGAGCCGGCGGCTGGCGTGGGGCCAGCCCGGCCCAGCCCGTGGGCGCGCTGCGCATGCCCTTGCGTGGCGCCAACCCGGACGCGCGCCAGGTCGGCCATGGCTCGCGCTAAGCCGGCCAGGACCGCTCAAGTCCCTTCACCAGGGCCACCATGCAGCCGTGCAGCGGTGTGGCGACCCCGACCCGGCGTCCCTCGGCTGCTATGCCGCCGTTGAGGACGTCGATCTCGGTTGCCCGCTTCGCCAGCACGTCCTGCAGCATGCTGGGCTGGTGGTCGTACGCCTCCGCGATCGCCTCGGCCACGGACTCCTGCGGCGGGCGGGTCAGCGATATGCCGGATCGCTCGCACACCGCCACGGCCTCGGCGATCAGCCGGTCGACCTCGCGGCGCAGACCGGTGTCGGTGCACACCCGGCCTACCGAGAGCCCGGTCAGCGCGGCCAGCGGGCTGGTCGCCGCGTTGAAGATGACCTTCGTCCACTGCGGCCCCCTGGCGTCGGCCAGGGCGTGCGTCCGCAGGCCGCCGCCGGTAAGCAGCCCGGCGAGCTGCTCGACCTCACCCAGCCGCGCGGGCCGGCCCTCGAACGGTCCGAACCACGAATCCCCGCGCGCTTCGTACCGCACGATGCCGGGCTCCACGACCGTGCCGGCCGTGATGATGCTGCCGCGGATGACGCGCGGCACGAACTCGGCGATGACCTCTTCGTTGCCCAGCCCGTTCTGCAGGCTCACGACGGCGGCACCCGTCAGGGCGCGCCGGGCGCCCTCGATCCCCGCCCTGGTGTGCGGCGCCTTGGTGGCGACCAGTCCGAAGTCGCACCGGGGGAGAGCGCCGCCGCTGGTCGTCGCGTGCACCCGGGCGACGAAGCTGGCGAGCCCGGTGACCCGCAGTCCCCGGGACTCCATCGCGGCCACGTGCTCGACCCACGGGTCAACGGCCCAGACCTCGGTGCCGGGGATGCGCGCCAGGTGCGCTGCGTACAGGCTGCCGATCGCGCCGCAGCCGATGACCGCGATGCGGACCGGGCCGGTCACGACCCGGCCAGGGCGCTTCGTGCGATCTCCGCGCAGACGGCAGGGTCGGCGCCGCCGACGCCGAGGCCGGCCACCACGCGGCCGGCCTGGCGGGCCGGCCGCCCGCCCGGAACGCCGAGCACGGGCGGCACGACCAGGCTCGCAACGGCGTCGGCCGGGCCGTAGCGGGCGGCGAGGTCGCCGCTGTCACAGCCGAACAGCGCGGCCGCGCCCGCGACGGCCTGGGCGACGGCTACCCCGCCCGCCAGGGCACCGTCCATCAGGTCCTGCTGGACCGGGTCGCCGCCGCTGTCCACGACTGCGACCGCGACCGATTCGCCGTGCCGGGCCGCCGCTTTCATGGCGGCGTCGGAGAGCGCCTTCGCCCAGTCCAGCTGGAACTGGCGGACCGCCCGGGGGGTGGGCGCCATGCCGCGGCTCTCCGCCGGGTCGATGACCAGGTCGCCGAAGCTCTGCTGCCACCGCTCCTGGTCGTCGCCGTGCTGCCCGGCGTACGGCACGCCGAGGGCGTAGGCGATCAGCAGGTCCTCGGGGTTGGCCGGCCGGCCGTCGGCGCTCAGGGCGTGCGGGTCGACGCCGGGCGGGAAGAATGGGCTCACCGTCGCGCCGGAGGCCGCGATGCCGGCGACCACCACGCCGTCCGCGCTGACCGGCATCCCGCCCGCGCCGGGGAACAGTGCCTCGGGCGAAGCCCGGACAAAGCCGTCGGCGACCGGTGGCGCGATCGACGTCATCCGGTGCAGGTGCTCCGAGCTCGGGATCTGCTGGGTGGCCGAGATCCAGGCCTTGGACCGGGCGCGGGCCATCCCGCCTGGGCCACCGGCGTCCATGCGCGAGGCGGTGAGCAGCGTCCCCGACGCGCCGACTACGGCGACCGCCCCGCGCAGGCCGAGCTGCTCGGCCTTGTCGACGGCCCGCTGCACCAGCGCCCGGGCCTCGGCGAGGCCAAGGTCGCGCGGGTGCGGCCCGGCCGCGGTCACGCCCCGACCATGTTGTAGCCGCCGTCGGCGACCAGGTAACCACCGGTCATGTGGGCGGCGTCGTCGGTCGCGAGGAACAGGGCCGTGCCCGCGAGCTCGGCGGGCCCTGGGATCCGCCCCATCGGCGTGAGCGAGCGAAGCTGGTCGCCGCGGCCCGATCGCCAGTCCTGGCGCGCCAGCGTGGCCTCGGTCTCGATGAACCCGGGCGCGAAGACGTTCACCCGGACCGTCGGCGCGAATGCGTGCGCGTACGACTTGGTGACGCCCAGCAGCCCGTACTTCGCCGCGGCGTACTGCGGCGCCCGCGCGCTGCCGCGGACGATGACCGTCGAGCCGATGTTCACGATGCTGCCGTGGCCCTGGTCCAGCATGCGCGTGCCGAACTCGTGGACGCAGAGCAGCGTGCCCTTGATGTCGACGGCGAGGATGTGGTCGATCGATTCCTCGGTGATGTCCCGCCACGACATCTGCTCGCGCGCGACATCACCGACGTTGTTGACCAGGACATCGACTCCGTCCAGGCGTTCAAATGCGGCATCGGCCATCGTCTTGATCTGCCCCCAGTCGGTGATGTCAGCCTGCAGCAGCACCGGTGTGCTGCCCTCCGCGGCCACCCGGTCGGCCGTCCGCTTCGCCCCCTCAGCCGAGCTGCGGTAGTGGATGCCGACGGCACGGGCGCCCTCCTGGGCGGCGCGTACCGCGATCTCGGCGCCGAAGCCGGTCCCGGCGCCGGTGACAACGACCGACCGGCCCTGGATACGGCGCGGTACGGGAACAGGTGCTTCAGGCACGGGGGGTCCTTCCGGAGGGAGTAGGTGGATGTGACCGTCAGACCAGGACCCGGCCGCCGTCCACGTAGAGGATCTGGCCGGTAACAAAGCGGGCGCGGTCCGAGGCGAGGAACATGACCGCGTCGGCCACCTCCTCGGGGTGGCCGAGCCGTTCCGCGGGGACCAGCGACTGCAGGCTCTCCCTGTTGTTGTCCTGGTCGAGATAGGCCTTGGTCAGGTCGGTCTCGATGTAGCCGGGCGCGACCGCGTTGACCGTGACGCCGTACCGGGCCCACTCGCGCGCCATGACCCGGAGCATCTGGTTCATCCCGCCTTTGGCCGCGGCGTACGGTGCGTGATGCGCATGGGCGAGCAGCCCGGAAACGGACGACACGAAGACCATGCGGCCGTAGCGCTGCTCGATCATGAGCCGGCCGACGGCCTGGCCGAGCCAGTACGCCGATGACAGGTTCAGGCCCAGGGTCTGCTCCCAGTCGTCGTCCTCGAGATCCAGGACCGGCTTGCGCACGTTGCGTCCGACCGCGTGCAGGAAAACCTGGGGCGTTCCCACCAGGTTGACGGCCTCATCGACGGCCTCGCGGCAGGCCTGCGCCGTCCGCAGATCGGCGACCAGCGGCTCGACCTCGCGGTCGGCTTCCTTGGCCGCGCGCACGACCGCATCGAGCCGCTCGGTGCTCAAATCGACGAGCGCGACACGCGCGCCCTGGGCGGCCAGGCTCAGCGCGCTCGCCCCACCGAGCCCGCCGGCGCCGAAGACCAGGGCTGGCCGTCCGTCCAGCGCGAGCCAGTCCTGCATGGGCCTACCCTTCGCGGCTGAGTTCTCGTACTATGAAAGTAACTTTCTAAACCGTAGCTGACTCGCCGCCCAGCTGTCCAGGATCCGCGGTGGCAGCCATAGGCTGATGCCAGTCCATCACCGAGGGGGAAGGCCGTCCATGCCCAGACGCCCCGCCGGCTCGTCATCCGCTGCGCTGCGCCGCGTGCCGCCCTCCGCCGAGGCGGAGCCCGCGGACCGCGCCGGTTCCGCCGCCCGGCCCGAGCCCCAGGAACGCCCGGGGTACCGCGTCGAGGCCCTGGCCAAGGGGCTGCGCATCCTCTCGCTGTTCGACGAGCAGCACCCGTCCTGGCGGGTCAGCGACCTGGTGGCCGCCACCAGGCTGCCGATGCCGACTGTCTACCGGGTGGTGATGACGCTGGCATCCGAGGGCTATCTCGACCACCTGCCCAGCGGCGACTACCGGCCGGGCGTGCGCACGCTGACGCTCGGCACGGCTGCCCTGCGCAGCCTCGACTTCGTCAGCATCGCCACGCCCAAGCTCCGGGAGCTCGGCGAGCGCACGGGGGAGACGGTCAACCTGGCCGTGCTCAACGGAGACCGCGTGCTCTACCTGGTGCGGCTGCGCAACTCGGACCTGGTGACCGCGAACATTCAGGTGGGCTCCACGCTGCCCGCCGTGCACACCTCGATCGGCAAGCTGCTGCTCGCCCATCTGTCCGAGGCCGACCGGGCGGCGCGGATCACGGACGCCTCGTTCTCTGCCAACTCCGGCCCCAACGCCAAGGTGTCGCTGGCCGAGCTGCGGGGCGAACTCGCCGCGATCCGCGACCAGGGCTGGGCCATGCAGGACGAGGAACTCGCGTATGGGCTCCGGTCGGTCGCGGCCCCGATCACCGGCCCGGACGGGCGGGTGCTCGCGGGCGTCAACCTGGCTGTCCAGGCCCGCGACTGGTCTACGCAGCGGATGATCCGCGAGCTCAAGCCCGCGGTGCTGGCCACCTGTGCGGAGATCTCCGCGCTGCTGTCCGACACCAACGTCGGCGTGCTGTGACATCGGTGCCTCGCATCCCCAAGCTCGCGCCGTCGTCGCTCGACGACGAGCAGCGTGCGCTCTATGACGCGATCGCCGGCGGCCGCCGGGCCGAGGGGCCGCAACTGTTCCGCCTGGTTGACGACGACGGGTGCCTGGAAGGCCCGTTCAACGCCTTCCTGCTGCAGCCGCGGCTCGGCTCCGCCCTGCAGGCGCTCGGCGCCTCGGTGCGCTACGACACCGGGCTCGGCAACCGGTGCCGGGAGATCGCGATCCTCGCCGTCGCGGCCCACTGGCGGTCCGGCTTCGAGTGGTACGCGCACGAGGCGGTCGCCCGCGCGGCCGGGCTGGGCGACGGCGAGCTCGCCGCCGTGCATGTCGGCTCCGATGCCCCGCTGGCCGGCCGTGAGGCCGTGGTGGCGCGCACGGCCCGGGCGCTGCTGGAGCGAGGCGACCTGGACGACGCCGAGTACCTCGCGGCGGTCGGGCACCTCGGCCCGGGCGGGCTGTTCGAGCTGCTCACCCTCGTCGGCTACTACGCGACGCTCGCGTTGCAGCTCCGGGTGTTCCGCGTGCCCGCGCCAGACGCCGCCCCGCCCTCCTGACGCCCCCGTGAGCCTTGACACCACGGCCGCGACGGCTGGATGATATGCGAAAGCCACTTTCGCAGAATGAGAACATCGATGAAACTGGTGACCTTCGACGAGGGTCGGGTCGGTCGCCTCGAGGGTGACGTGGTCGTGGAGCTCGAGTGCGGCTCGGCGCGCGAATGGTTCGAGCGCAGTGGCCAGGTCGGCGAGACGGGGGCCCGGGTTCCGCTGGCCAGCGTCCGGCTGCGGGCGCCGATCGTGCCGAAGAAGTTCTTTCACACGGCCGGCAACTTCACCGAGCACCACGAGGAGCTCCAGGCGGTGGACTGGTCGCATCCGGTGCACAAGGGGATCGTGTTCTTCCAGAACGTCGACGCGATCATCGGCCCTGACGACGCCATCGTTTACCCCGAAGGGCTGACGAAGGAGCTTGACTACGAGCTGGAGCTCGCGATCATCATCGGCCGCAGCGGCAAGTTCTTCGGACCCGACGAGGCCGAGGACTACGTCGCCGGGTACACGGTCTTCAACGACATCACGGCCCGCGACATCCAGCGCCGGGAGATGCAGTCCGGCGTGTTCTCGTTCTCCAAGGCGATCGACACGTTCTGCCCGATCGGCCCGTGGATCGTCACCAAGGACGAGGTGCCGGACGCCCAGGCCCTGGCGATGGAGCTGCGGGTGAACGGCCAGGTCCGGCAGCAGGGCAACACCTCCCGGATGCGGATCCCCATCCCGCACCTCGTCGCCTACCACTCGGCGCAGGGCTACTCGGCGGGGGACATCCTCACCACCGGGACGATCTCCGGCGTGGCGGCGGTACAGCCCAACCCGTTCGAGTTCTACCTGCAGCCCGGTGACCGCATCGAGGCCGAGATCGCCGGGGTGGGCGTGCTCCGCAACCACGTCGTGCCGTGGAGCGCCGTCTACGACACCGCGCCGTACTCGACCGACCTGTACTCCTCAGCCGGCTGAGCAGGCGTCCGGGCAGGCCTGCGGATGAGATTCGGGACGCGGGACGGCCGCTTCGTGCTCCTGGCCGACGGGCGGGCCTTGGACGTGCACGCGGCCTCCGCAGGGGACCTGCCGTGGGAGCCGCTCGCCGCACTGGGGCGCTGGGACGACGTCCGCGCGTTCGCGGACTCGGTGGACTGGGCACAAGCCGGTCCGCTGGAGGAGAGCTGTCTCGGGCCGCCAGTGCCCTGCCCGCGCCAGGTGTTCGCGGTCGCGCTCAACTACCACCCGCACTGCGCCGAGGCAGGCTTCGTGCCGCCCGAGTCCCCCCTCGTGTTCACGAAATTCCCCACCTGCGTCACCGGGCCGGACGCGACCGTGCGGCTGCCCGGCGGCAAGGTCGACTGGGAGGTCGAGGTCGTCGCGGTGATCGGCCGCGGAGGTCACGGCATCGAGCGGTCCCGGGCGTGGGACGCGATCGCGGGGATCACCTGTGGGCAGGACCTCTCCGAGCGGGTGCTGCAGCTCGCCGGGGCGCCCGCCCAGTTCTGCCTCGGGAAGTCGTTCCCCGGTTTCGGGCCGACCGGGCCAGTGGCCGTCACGCCGGACGAGCTGCCGGACCGCGACGACATCGGGTTCGCGTCCTGGCTGGATGGCGAGCCACTCCAGCAGGGGCGGACCAGCGAGATGATCTTTGCCGTCGACGACCTGGTGGCCCGGCTGTCGGCGGTGTGCCCGCTGCTGCCGGGTGACCTCATTTTCACCGGGACGCCGGCGGGCGTCGGCAACCGCATGCAGCCGCCGCGGTACCTGCGGCCGGGCGAGACCCTGACCAGCCGCGTCGACGGAGTTGGCGAGATCAGGCAGCGTTTCGTGGGCGCCACGTGAGGGCCCGGCCGCGGGGGGCCGCCGCAACCAGTCAAAGGAGATCGCCGTGACCAGCACCGAACCCCTGCACGTCATCATCGCCGGCGCCGGCCTCAGCGGCCTGGCCCTGGCCCAGGGGTTGATCAAGGACGGGCACACCTGCGACGTCTTCGAGCGAGACGCCGACGACAGCCGCAAGATCGGCTACTACCTGCACATGAACGCGGACGGCGGCGAGGCGCTGCGCCGCTGCCTGCCGGATGACCTGTTCGAGCTGTACGCCGAGACCTCGCGCCGGACGTACGACCGGCGCGAATCGATCGTGCTTGACGACCAGCTCAGGGAGCTGAGCTCGCAGCCGCACCTCGGGCCGCCCAACGAGGGCGAGCGGCCGCACACCGGTGTGCACCGGCGCACCCTGCGCTCGATCCTGCGGGCCAGGCTCGGCGGATCGTTCCACCCAGGCCAGGCCGTCGTCTCCTACGACGAGACCCCCTCCGGCATATCGGTGACCCTGGCCGACGGGACGACGGCCCAGGGCGACGTGCTGGTGGGCGCCGACGGCATCCGTTCGGCTGTCCGCAGGCAGCGGCTTCCTGGCACGCCGGTCATCGACGCCGGCGTCCGCGGGCTTGGCGTGTTCGGCCGCACGCCGCTTCCCCCGGAACTGCTCGAGCAGCTGCCGGCGCACCTGTTCCAGGGCGTGATCATCGCGGCGGACCGCTCGGGCTCGCGGTTGCTGATCTCGGTCTTCCGGCCCCGGCAGCGCCCGGACCAGGCGGCAGCCGCGATCGCGCCGGACGTGCAACTGGAGCCGGTCGACGACTACGTCATGATCAGCTGCAGTGTGCCGCCGGAGACGGTGATCCCGCCTGCGGCCGAGTGGACGCCGGACACGCCGGCCATGCTCCGCGACGCCATGCTGAGCGCGATCGAGGGCTGGCACCCCGCGGCCCGGGCGCTGGTCGCGGGCGTCGACCTGGACTCGATCTTCGTGATCCCGTTCGGCTTCCTCGAGCCGGCCCCGCCGTGGCTGCCCTCGCGGGTCACGCTGGTCGGCGACGCCGCGCACGCGATGCTTCCCACGCTCGGCCTGGGCGCGAATCTGGCGTTGCGCGACGCCGCGCACCTGCTGAACCAGCTCTCCGCCGCGGCCCGCGGCGAGGCTGACATCGTCCAGGCCATAGGCGCCTACGAGCAGGACATGCGTGACTACGTCTACCCGTTCATGCGCATGACCATGGATCACGATCGCCAGTTCGGTGGCGGCGCACTCCAGCAGCGGGACCAGCACGAGAACGTGACCGCGGGCTGACGCGGCCATGCGAGGCCTGCACCACGTCGGGTACTGGGTCGACGACCTGGACTCCGCGGTGAAGCATTGGGGCGAGGATCTCGGCGTCGGCCCGTTCGAGGTCCTGCCGCATCTCGCGTTCGACTCATTTGTGCTGACGGTCGACGGCGAGCAACACCACGACGTCGTCTTCGACCACTCGGCCGCGTTCGCCGCGTGGGGGCCGGTGGTGGTGGAGCTCGGCGAGGTGCACGCGATCGACGACCGCCTCGCCGCCGCGTACGGCCTCGCCCCGGGCAAGCTCAGCCACGTCTCGTGGGTGGTGCCGGACGTGGCGGAGGAGAGCGGCCGGCTGGCGCGGCTGGGCTGCCGGCTGATCAACACCGCGCAGGCCGGGCCGGTCTCGGTGGCGTGGCACGACGGCGGCCCGCTGTTCCCCCACCCGATCGAGGTCCACCAGCACAACAGCGTCCTGGCCGGCATGCATGACCGCCTGTCCGCGCTCCGCGCCGCCGCCTGTGAGCCGGGCAACGTCTTCCGGCTGAACCAGAACATCGTCCCGCTAGCCCAGGACCACGCGCAGGAGGCCGGGCAGGCGGAGCCGGTGGCGCCATGACCATCTGCCGCTACGGGCCGCTGACGCCAGCGGCGCGGCTGCAGCAGCAGCTATGGGGCACCGATCCCGAGGGCTGGGCGGAGCTGGCCGAGCCGCATAATCGGCCGCTGTTCGATGCGCTGCTCGTCGCGACAGCAGCCGGGCCCGGTACCAGACTGCTGGACATCGGCTGCGGCAGCGGCCTGCTGATGTCCCTGGCGGCCGGCCGGGGTGCGGCCGTGACCGGCGCGGACGTGTCACCCGGCCTGCTCGCCGTGGCGGAAAGCCGGCTGCGCGGTGCTGATCTGTGGCTCGCCGACATGCAGCAGCTTCCGTTCGCCGACGCTGCCTTCGACGCGGTCACCGCGGTGAACGCCTTCCAGTTCGCGGCCAAGCCGCTCACTGCGGCGGCCGAGGCGGCCCGGGTCTGTCGGCCCGGAGGCCTGGTCGGGGCCGCCGCGTTCGCCGAGCCGGAGCGGGTGCATTCCACGGCGGTGCACCTGGCGATGGCCGCACTCAGCCCGCCCGAGCGCGAGTCCGAGCACGAGCCCTACGCGCTGTCCGTGCCCGGCGGCATGGAGGCTGCCCTGACGTCCGCCGGGCTGGTGGTGACCGCGCAGGGCGAGGTGCAATGCGCGTGGCGATACACGACGGCGGCCGACGCGGTCCGCGCCCTGATCGGCTCGGCGGGCGGAACCCGGGCGGTCCAGGATGCCGGCCGGGCGGCCGTCCGCGCCGCCATCGAGAAGGCGGTGATCCCGTTCACGGACCCGGCCACCGGCACGATCGTGATGCACAACGTCTTCCGCTGGGTCACCGCCCGCCGCCCCGGCTCGTAGTCGGCGCCCGCCGCCATTTCGCGGCGGGGCGGTTAGATCCACAGTCCCTGCTTGGCGCGGCCGGGCACCTGCGCCGCCTCCTCCGTCGACACCCGCTGAAAGGACGTTCGCTTTAGTCTTTGCGAGAGCTTGGCGGATTCGGTCGGCTTGGCAGGTCCGGATTGTGGGCCTGGAGCGCGGTGACAGCGTTCAGCATCGGATCGTTGCATGCGTGGCGTAGAGCTCCTGGACAACGGCGTCGGCCGGGGCCCGGGGCGCGACCAGCACCACGAGCGGACAGCGGCGCTGCCACCACGTCCGGTACCTGTCTGGCGTCAGCGGCGGCTGTCACGTGCTTTGCCTGGTTTCATGCTCATCGGCTTGTCCGGAATATAGCTGCTGCGCGTGGCCTCTGGCATCGACCGGCCTACGCCGTCACGATGGCCACCCCGGCCATGGCCAGGACCAGGCCAGTGAGCTGGCGATTGGACACGTGCTCGGACAGCACGAGCCAGGCGGCGGTGATGGTGACGGCAGGCGACAGGGACACGATCGGGACGACCACGCCCAGGATGCCGGTCCGCACCGCGGTCGCGTAGGCGAGCGAGCCGACGATGCCGAATGCGCCGGCGCCCAGGGCGCTGGCCAGCGTGGGGCGGCGTGGCGCGAGCGAGGAGCGCTGCACGGCCAGGGCGATGACGGCCACCACCAGCACGGAGACCAGCCGGGACTCGAGCGCCTCCCCGAGCTGCTGCCCGGCTGACGCCCCGGCCAGGGCGATGTAGGAGACGCCCAGGCCGACGCCGGAGGCCAGCGCGGCCCCGACGCCCAGCATTTCCTGGCGCAGCCGCTGGTCCTGGTGTGCCGCTGCCATCGCCCCCGGCCCGTGGCTCACCGTGACCGCGCGCGGCCCGTCGCCGGCCGCGACGGCGCCCGCCCCCTCGCCGGGCGCCGTCGCCACCTGGCTGTCACCCTGCCAGCGGGCCACGCTCACCAGCGCGAGGACGCAGACCGTGACGCCGGCGTCCTCCCGCACCGAGGTGGGCTGCGTCAGCGCGGCGTAGGCCACCGGGATGACGCAAGACACCACCGCCGAGATCGCCGACGCCACTCCTGCGAACAGGTACCGGGCGCTTGAATACAGCACGAGCAGCCCGGCTCCGGAGCCCAGCCCCGCGATCGCGCCGTGGACCAGCGCGTCCCCCGCCAGCGCCACCCCGGTGAAGGCCAGCGCGGGCAGGCCGCACAGCAGGCCGAGCAGCTGGGTCCAGAAGGTGACCCCGAGCGGCGATGCCCGGCGCGCCGCGGGCCCGGCGAAGATGCTCGAGATACCCCAGCCGACCGCGGCGAGCAGCGCTAGCGCGACTGCGAGTTCAGTCCCGGAACCGGACCTTGCTCATCTGACTGACCGTCGCTGGGTCGTCGTGGTCGATGAACAGACCCGCGCCGGTGTCCAGGCTGGCGATGCGGGACATCTGCCCGTCGCTGAGCGTGAAGTCGAAGATGTCGAAGTTCTGCGGATGGTCCTGAGCAGTCGCACATGGCGGATAACCGCGCACTGACCATGCCGTCCGACTACGGCTGCGGGGTGCCCCGATAGGCGTCCAGCGTGCGAAGCCGGAACCACCGGTCCCGTATCTGTACGCGACGGTTGCTGAGCCACGCCCCCCAGCCCACAGTGAACCTGAGCAGCGGAAGACGGCGCCGTCGCCGTATGCGGCGGAAGGCCAGCGCCCTGAGCTCCGCGTGCGCCGTCTGGCCG
>Ga0335075_10001814_pt1 | contig 34803 bp, 31 predicted proteins | sample Lox_Sample_24_FD_206723 | JGI IMG/M metagenome (GOLD analysis project Ga0335075, IMG submission 206723) | Soil microbial communities from Loxahatchee National Wildlife Refuge, Florida, United States - Lox_Sample_2.4 | ecosystem: Environmental > Terrestrial > Soil > Wetlands | place: USA...
TCGAGTGGCTGTCAGACGACTCGGCCCGGGTCACCGCCCGGCTCCCGGTGACTGAGCTCGAGGAGCTGTTCGGCGTCCAGATCGAAGGGGTCGAGGACGTGGAGACGGTGGTCGGCCTGCTGGCTCATGCGCTCGGCCGGGTTCCGATCTCGGGCTCCACCGCGTCGGTCAGCGGCCTGCGGCTGACCGCGGAGCGGAACCTGGCCGGCCGCCGCAACAAGATCGGCACGGTCCTGGTGGAACGGGAGAGCGACGAGCAAAGCTGACCGCGCCCGCTGGGCCGCGCCCATAGACTCGGTGGCGTGACGCCTGACGCAGAAGACCTCAAGATCATCACGCTGGCCCGGTCCTCGCGGGCAAGGGTGGCGGCGTCCGAGGGCGCGGCCGTCCGTGACGACACCGGGCGGACCTACACCGCCGCCGCCGTGGCCCTGCCCTCACTGCGGCTGTCGGCGCTGCGCCTGGCCGTGGCCATGGCCTCCTCGAGCGGCGCGCAAAAGCTGGAAGCCGCCGCCCTGGTCAGCGAGGCCGACCTGGACCCCGACGACCTGGCCGTGCTGCGCGACCTGGGCCCGGACGCGACGGTCTTCCACGCCGCCCCCGACGGCACCATCCGCGCCGTACTCCACCTCTAGGCCGCCCTGCGATCTAGGCCGCCCGCCGCCCGCGCCCGCACGGACCGTGCCCGCCTGCGCCGCCCCCGTCCCAACGAGATGAACCCCGGGATTCACTACGTCCTAGCCCAGTGACCCCCGGCATTCATTTTTTAGGCCGAACGGGCCGTGGTATACGCGGCCGGAACATGCGCGAGAATCGAGGGGTGAACGATCCGTCGCCCGCCCGCCCCCCGGGCGCCGACGCCCCGCACCATGCCTCCGGCCCGGCCGCTGACGCTCCCCGCCCTGCCGCTGACACTGCCGCTGGCCCTGCCGCTGACACTCCCGGCGCTGAATTCCGCGCCGGTTTCGCCTGCCTGGCCGGCCGTCCCAACGTCGGCAAGTCGACACTGACCAACGCCTTGGTCGGCGCGAAGGTCGCGATCACCAGCGACCGCCCGCAGACCACCAGGCGGGTGATAAGGGGCATCGTCCACCGGCCGGACGCGCAGCTGGTCCTGGTCGACACGCCAGGCCTGCACAAACCGCGGACGCTGCTCGGCGAGCGGCTGGACAGCCTGGTCCGCTCCACGCTGGCCGAGGTCGACGTGATCGGGTTCTGCGTCCCGGCCGGCGACCGGATCGGCCCCGGCGACCGGTTCTTCGCCCGCGAGCTGGAGAACGTCAAGAAGACTCCGGTCGTGGTAGCCGTGACCAAGTGCGACCTGGTGCCGCCTGAACGGGTCGCGGAGCAGCTGGTGGCGGTGTCCGAGCTGGGCGACTGGGCGGACGTGGTGCCCGTCTCGGCCGTAACCGGATTCCAGCTCGACGTGCTGGCCGACGTGCTCGTCGCCCACCTGCCCGAAGGTCCGGCGCTTTACCCAGAAGGCGAGCTGACCGACGAGCCCGAGCAGATCATGGTGGCCGAGCTGATCAGGGAGGCGGCCCTGGAGGGCGTGCGAGACGAGCTCCCGCACTCGATCGCGGTCGTGGTCGAGGAGATGGGCCCGCGCCCGGGCCGGGACGACCTGATCGACGTGCACGCCGAGTTGTATGTCGAACGGCCGAGCCAGAAGGCCATCGTGATCGGCTCCGCCGGCACCAGGCTCAAGGACGTCGGCAGCCGGGCCCGCCGCCAGATCGAGGCGCTGCTTGGCTCGAAGGTCTACCTCGACCTGCACGTCAAGATCGCCAAGGACTGGCAGCGCAACCCCCGCCAGCTCCGCCGCCTCGGCTTCTACGACTGATTTGCCCCGCCCCGAACCCGCCTCGCCCCTCCAAAACCGCCCATCGCCGCGAAGAGGACAGGGACTACCGTCTGGCCCCAACCCTCGATCACGGCATCATGGGTGTGCGAGGATTTCCTGGCGGGGCAACCTGGCCGCTAAGGACCGTCTGCAGAGAGATGAACCATGAAGTACCTGCTGCTGGCCTACGTCGGCCAAACAGCCAAGGAGCTGGGCTCTGAAGAGGACGCGGCCATGGAGAGACACGTCGTCTCCTGGGTCCAGGAGATGACGGATCGGGGGGTGCGTTTGTTCGGCAGTCGCCTGCGCCCGGACGACTACGCCACCACCGTGCGGCTCGACGGCGACGAGCTGATGATCTCCGATGGCCCCTTCGCCGAGACCAAGGAGCAGATGGCGGGCTTCGAGGTGCTCGAGTGCGCTAGTCCCGAGGAAGCTATCGAGGTCGCCTCGCGGCATCCGGGAGCCAGAACGGGGACGATTGAACTGAGACCGCTGCTCTAAGACTGACGCACTTCGGTGGGTCGGCGGCGGCCCCGTCACCGGATCCCTGGCACGAGGCGGGCGGCGCGATCCTCGAGATAACGGCGTTCGGGCAGATTGCTCGTGCGGCTTGCCGCCTGCCGGTAGCTGGCTTGAGCCCGCGCGTGGTCACCCGTCATCTCCAGCAGGTGCGCCCGCACCGCTTCCAGCCGATGCTGGTCGGCCAGGCGCTTGTCGGTCTCCAGGCCGTCGAGCAGGCCCAGCCCGGCCCACGGTCCGTGGACCATCGCCACGGCGACCGCGCGGTTCAGCGCCACGACCGGGCTAGGCAGAACACGTTGCAGCATCTCATACAGGCCCAGGATCTGCGGCCAGTCCGTGTCCTTCGCACAGGGCGCCTCCGCGTGCACAGCCGCGATCGCCGCCTGCAGCAGGTAGGGGCCGGCAGGCCCGAGGGACAGCGCGCTCGTCACGAGCGATAGCCCCTCCTGGATAGCCGTCTGGTCCCAGTGGCCTCGGTCCTGCTCGTCCAGCGGGACCAGCGTCCCGTCTGGCCCAGTCCGCGCCGCCCGCCGCGCTTCGGTGAGCAGCATGAGCGCCAGCAGCCCGCTGACCTCGCCGTCCTCGAGGCGCAGGCGGTGAACCTGGCGGGTGAGCCTGATCGCCTCGGCGGTGAGGTCTTCGCGCCGTAGGTCTGGTCCCGAGGTCGTATAGCCCTCGTTGAATATCAGGTACAGCACGTGCAGGACTACGCGCAGCCGTCCGCGCCGTTCGGCCTCTGGCGGCAGCTCAAACGGGATGCCGCTGGCCTTGATGCGCTGCTTAGCCCGGCTGATGCGCCGCGCCATGGCCGCCTCTGAGGTGAGGAACGCGTGGGCGATCTGACTAGTGGACAGACCTCCGACGGCGCGCAACGTGAGCGCGGCCTGCGCCTGGGCAGCGAGCGCGGGGTGACAGCACAGGAACAGCAGTGTCAGCGTGTCGTCTCGTTCCGGCGGGCGGTCGGCGTCAGGGCTCGGTTCCCAGAGCTGGTCGGGCGGCACCAGGGAGGCGACGGTCACCTCCCGGCGACGGCGAGCCAGGTCGCTGCGGTACTGATCGGCCAGCCGTCGTGACGCGACGGTGAGCAGCCAGCCCTGGGGATCGTCAGGTATCCCCTGTTCGGGCCACTGCATGGCCGCCGCCAGCAGCGCCTCTTGCACCGCGTCCTCGCACGCGTCGAACCCGCCATAGCGCCGGACAAGCGCGCCGAGCACCTTCGGCACCAGTGGCCGCAACAGGTCCTGGATCCGGCCATCGGTCGTCATGGTCTTCATGATGCAACGGGTCCGCGCCGGAAGCGGGTTGTCCGAGACGGTGTCCCGATCCGGAAACCGGCTCCGACCTTGTTAGTGAAAGTGCCGCCGCGCCATGGCGGCTTCAGCATCGAGTGTGAGGAGGTCCGATGAGCCTTCCTGATGTCGTGTCCAAGGCGGACTGGCTGGCCGCGCGCAAGGAACTGCTGGTGGCCGAGAAGCAGGCCACCCGCGCACGGGACGAGCTGAACGCGGCACGCCGCAGGCTGCCGATGGTGCGGATCGACAACGACTACGTGTTCGAGGGGCCGGGCGGGAAGGTGAGCCTGGCCGATCTGTTCGAGGGCCGCCGCCAGCTCGTCATCTACCACTTCATGTTCAGCCCGGACTGGGATGCCGGATGCCCGAGCTGCTCGGGTTTCGCCGACCAGGTCGGCAACCTGAAGCACCTGAACGCGACCGAGACCACGTTCGCCGCCGTCTCCCGTGCGCCCCTGGCGAAGATCACGCCGTTCAAGCAGCGGATGGGCTGGACGTTCCCGTGGTACTCGTCGCACGGGAGCGATTTCAACTACGACTTCCACGTCACCCTCGACGAGTCCGTCGCGCCGGTCGAGTACAACTACCGCACCAGGGCCGAGCACGAGCAGGCAGGCAGCGCCCGCGCCCGCTACTTCGACGGGGAGCAGCCGATCGAGCTGCCCGGCCTGAGCTGCTTCCTGCACGATGATGACCGGGTCTTCCACACGTACTCAGCCTACGGGCGTGGCACGGACAATATGGGCTTCGGCATCAACATCCTGGATCTGACCGCGCTCGGCCGCCAGGAGGACTGGGAGGAACCGAAGGGCAGGAGCGACAGAATCGGCCGCAAGGCCGGCAGCCCGCAGATCCGCTATCACGACGAGTACGACGACTAACTGGTCTGGTGCCTGTCCTGCGTGTATGTGACTTGCCCGGGAATGAAAGCGGCTCTCTACCTGGGCGCATCGGACACAAGCCATGATCATGCTCAGCCTCAACCAGGAAGTTCAAACGCCCCGCACGTCATGTCGCCGACTCGTCACGCGCCACTCCCAGGCAACGCCGCCGTGCGCGCGGCCGTCATAGGAGCATGCGGTACCTCAGGAACGGGCCACGGGTCACGGCCAACGCCCTGGCCATGACGGTCACCGCGATGGTGGCCGGGTGCGCGGCCGCAACGCCAGTCTCCAGGCCGGCGTCCGCGCACCCGGTGGCCACGTCCGCGAGCCTGGGAGCCGGAGCAGGCGGCACGCTTCCTGCGGCGTTCGCCGCGTCGTTCCAGCGCCGGTCGCCGCCGACGGCGCCGGCCCAGCCGGGAGATCTGAGGGCCGTCCGCGGACCACGGGCCAAATCCCGCCGTCATCACGAACTTGGCCCGTCATCATGAACCCGGCCCGCCGGGTCGCATGCCCAGGCATGATGGACTTACCTGTAGCCAGGAGGGCATCGACCGTGCTGATCATCTTCGGTTTGCGCGTGTTCTATCGGACGATCGCGCAGGGCACCTTCCACTGCCGCCGCTGCGGCGGGGACCGGCAGTACCGGCACCGGGCCGGACGGCGATGGTTCACGCTGTTCTTCATCCCGGTCATCCCGCTGAACTCGGTCGGCGAGCACGTGCAGTGCACGACCTGCCGTACCCGTTACGTGACCGACGTGCTGAGCCAGCCGACCACAGCGCAGATGCAGGCTGCGCTGCCCATGGGCATGCGCGCCGCCGCCTCAGCCATGCTGCGGTCCGGCGACCCGGCCAGCCCGGCGGCCAGGCAGCGGGCCATCGAGGCGGTCGTGGGCGCAGGGACGCCAGGCTACGACGAGACCATGCTGAACGCCGATCTCTCCCAGCCCTTCGAGTCGATCCGTGCGGCCCTGAACCAGGTGGGAGCCCAGCTCACCATCCAGGCCAGGGAATGGTACCTGGCCGACGTGATCCGGATCGGCATGGCCGACGGCCCGCTGACCGACGGCGAGCGGCAGGCGGCCGTCGCCATCGGCGTCGACCTGGCCATGACCCAGGCCCAGGCCATCGGCGTGCTCGCGATGACCGAGCAGTCCGCCGGCCGCGGCTAGCCGCCCCTAGCCAAGTACCGCCGGGACGTCGAGCCGCCACCAGTTACCCGGCCGGCCGAGGATCGTGTAGCCGAGCGCCTCGTTGACCGCGATCATGTACCGGTTGGATTCAGCGTTCCAGGTCTCAATCCGTTCCGCCGCCGGCTCCGCCGCCCTCAGCCACTCCACCATCGCGATCTTCACCAGCAGGCCGAGCCGGTGCCCGCGGTGCTTGCCGGTCACGCCGGTCATCATCTGGTGCGCCCAGGCCGGATCGGCCGGATCCACCGCGACCTCGGTCCACGCCGCCAGCTCTGCGCTGGCGTCATGACGCGCCGCCACCGCGTACGTCCGCAGCCCGTAGAGCGGGCGCAGCTGGTTGACTCGCTCGCGGACCCGCTGCGCGTCCCAGACCTCAGGCCCGGTATGGGGATCGTGCGGCGCGTCGTTCATCGCCGCGAACAGCGCCGCCACCTGCCCGAGATACTCCTCGGGCACCAGACCGGTCCACGAGACAAGCGAGTAACCCGCCGCCGCCTGCTCGGCCTGCCCGCGCAGCCGCGCGAGCTGCTCTTCTCCCACCGCGCGCAGCTCCATAACGCGCTGCACGTCCACGAGCCCTGGCGTCGCCCGGACCGAACGCGCGAAGGCCTCGCCGCTGCCGCCTTGGCGCGCCGCGCCGTTGAGCACCGAACGTCCGCTCGCCTCCGCCCGCGCCGCCGCGTGCCTCAGCAGGGTCAGCCCCAGCCCATGACGGCGGTGGGCCGGGTGCACGACAAGGTCCAGGTTGGCCTGGTCGAGGTTCTCCCTGTTCGGCATCTCCAGCCGGTAGAAGCCCGCGACCGAGCCCTCCGCCGGGCCAGGCACCAGCCAGACTTCCCGCGGATCGCCGCCCCAGCCGACGCTCAGCCAGGCCAGGAACGGCCGCGGCGTGAACCCCGGTCCATCGGGTTCGTCCACCCGCCGGGCCGCCAGGAATACCTCGAAACAGCCGCGGATCGTCTGCGCGTCCGCCAGGTCAACCCGCTCGATGCGCATCGTCCCAGGAAACCCGGCCCACGCCATCCGCGCCACTCAATATTCGCCGCCTGCGTCACCCCGATATGACCCCGGCCGGTCGGGCTGGTAACGTAACTCCCGATGTTGCGCGAGCTGCTCCTGCTTAGCGGCCGCGGCGGGGGCCGATAGGCCGGCTCCCTCGCCGCGGGTATCGGCGCGTTCGCTGGCCAATGACCAGGCCTTGACCCGAAACCGCAGAGCAGAGGAAGCAGACCATGCACAGCGACCAAACGTTCCGTCGCGTCACGCCCCCACAGCAGCAACCCAGCGGCATGCCGTGCCAGCGTTACACCCCGTTCCGGCCGGTTGACCTGCCGGAACGCGCCTGGCCAGGTAAAACCATCAGCAAGGCGCCGCGCTGGCTGTCCACCGATTTGCGGGACGGCAACCAGGCGCTGGTAGACCCGATGAGCCCGGCCCGCAAGCACAAGATGTTCGACATGCTGGCGCGGATGGGCTACAAGGAGATCGAGGTCGGGTTCCCGGCCGCGAGCCAGACCGACTTCGACTTCATCCGCGAGCTGATCGAGCGCGATCGCGTCCCTGCGGACGTCCGGATCTCCGTGCTCACCCAGGCGCGGGAGGACCTGATCGAGCGCTCGGTCCAGTCCCTGGCCGGTGCCCGCCTGGCCACCGTGCACCTGTACAACGCGACCGCGCCCATCTTCCGCAAGGTTGTGTTCCGCATCGACCGTGAGGAGTGCAAGGCGCTCGCCGTCGAGGGCACCCGCCACGTAATGAAGTTCGCCGAGCAGTACCTGGACGGCACCGACTTCGGCTACGAGTACTCGCCTGAGATCTTCATGGACACCGAGCTTGACTTCGCGCTCGACGTCTGCGCTGGCGTCATGGAGGTCTGGCAGCCCGGGCCGGACCGGGAGATCATCCTCAACCTGCCATGCACGGTCGAGCGGTCCACCCCGAACGTCTACGCCGACCAGATCGAGTGGATGAGCCGGAACCTGCCGTACCGCGATCATGTCTGCCTGTCCGTGCACACGCACAACGACCGCGGCACCGCCGTCGCAGACGCCGAACTCGCCGTGCTGGCCGGCGCGGACCGGATCGAGGGATGCCTGTTCGGCAACGGCGAGCGGACCGGCAACGTATGCCTGGTCACCCTCGGGCTTAACCTGTTCAGCCAGGGCATCGACCCGATGATCGACTTTTCCGACATCGACGAGATCCGCCGGACCGTCGAGTACTGCAACCAGCTTCCCGTCCACCCCCGTCACCCCTACGCCGGCGAGCTGGTCTACACCGCGTTCTCGGGCTCGCACCAGGATGCGATCAAGAAGGGCTTCGAGGCGCTGGAGGCCGAGGCCCAGGCCGCGCGCGTGCCCTTCGCCGAGTACCCGTGGGCGGTGCCCTACCTGCCCATCGACCCGCACGACGTGGGGCGCACCTACGAGGCCGTCATCCGCGTCAACTCGCAGTCCGGCAAGGGCGGCGTCGCGTACATCATGAAGGCAGAACACCGGCTCGACCTGCCACGCCGCATGCAGATCGAGTTCTCCCGGGTCATCCAGGCGCACACGGACGCCGAGGGCGGCGAGGTGACCCCGGCCCAGATGTGGGAGATCTTCTCCGCCGAGTACCTGGCCTCAGGGCCGCTGGCGCTGCTCGACCACCAGTCGTCCTCGGTGGTCGAGTCCAAGCACGTGCTCACCGCGGAGATCTCCGCCGAGGGGCAGGCGCAGCAGCTCGAGGGCACCGGCAACGGCCCGATTTCCGCTTTCTGCGACGCCCTGGCCACGATCGGCGTCCGCCCCCGTGTCCTCGACTACACCGAGCACGCGCTGACCGAGGGCACCGACGCGCAGGCGGCGGCCTACGTGGAGTGCGAGATCGGCGGGCAGGTCTTCTGGGGCGTCGGCATCGACACCAACACCGCCAGCGCCTCGATGCGCGCCGTCCTCTCCGCCCTCAACCGCTCCCGCCGCTAACCCGCCCCTGGGGTTTCCATGATCATGGGTAGTTTTGGGCGGTATTTGCCAGTTTCTACCCATGATCATGGAACGCGCCTCACCCAAGCGCAGGCGGGGGTGCGGGAGAATGGGTGAGTGCAGCTTTACCGGGACGACGGGGTGGTGCTGCGGACGCAGAAGCTGGGTGAGGCGGACCGGATCATCACCATCCTGGGCCGGACCACCGGGCGGATCCGCGCCGTGGCCAAGGGCGTCCGCCGGACCAAGTCGCGGTTCGGCGGACGGCTCGAGCCGTTCACGCACGTCGACCTCATGCTGCATCCCGGGCGGTCGCTTGACGTGATCACGCAGGCCGAGGTGATCCGGCCCTACGGCGAGCCGCTGACCGGGGACTACCCGCGCTACACGGCGGGGGTGGCCATGCTGGAGACGGCCGAGCGGTTCACCCCGGTGGAGAAGGAGCCCGCGCTGCGCCAGCTGCTGCTGCTCATCGGCGGGCTGCGGGCCCTGGGCGAGAACGAGCACGATTCCCGGCTGGTGCTCGACGCCTTCCTGCTGCGCTCGCTGGCGGTGGCCGGATACGCGCCGACCCTGGAGGAGTGCGCCCGCTGCGGCGCGTCCGGGCACGAGCTGCGGCTGCCGGCCTTCGCCGTCGCGGCGGGCGGCACGGTGTGCCCGTCATGCCGCCCGCCCGGCGCGGCCTCGCCCGCGCCGGCCACCGTGGCCTTGATGCGCGCGCTGCTGCGCGGCGACTGGGACGGCGCCGACGGCAGCGAGCGACGCCATCGGGTAGAGTGCAGCGGCCTGGTCGCCGCCTACCTCCAGTGGCACCTGGAGCACTCGATCCGTTCGTTGCGTCACGTGGAGCGCGTCTAAATGCGGCAGCGGAACCCCGAAAGGAGCGAGCCGCGAGCTACGGACAAAACGCGCCCGCCCGATCCGCATCCGACCGGGGTGAAGCCGCCCGGCATCCCGGCCGAGCTGGTACCGAGGCATGTGGCCCTGGTCATGGACGGCGACGGCCGGTGGGCGAAAAAGCGCGGGCTGCCCAGGACTGAAGGCCATAAGGAGGGCGAGTCCTCGCTGCTCGACGTGATCATGGGAGCCATCGAACTCGGCATCCCTTACCTGTCGGCGTATGCGTTCTCGACCGAGAACTGGCGGCGCTCGCCGGACGAAGTGCGCTTCTTGATGGGCTTCAACCGCGATGTCATTCACCGCCGCCGCGACCTGCTGAACGAGATGGGCGTGCGCATCCGCTGGGCGGGCCGCCGGCCCAGGCTCTGGCGCAGCGTCATCAGCGAACTGGAATACGCCGAGCAGCTTTCGGCCGGAAATACGGTCCTCACCCTGCAGTTCTGCGTCAACTACGGCGGCCGCGCAGAGATCACCGACGCCGCCGCCGCGATCGCCGCTGACGTCGCGGCCGGGAAGCTGCGCCCGGAGAAGATCACCGAGAAGGTGTTCGCCCGCTACCTTGACGAGCCAGGGGTACCCGACGTCGATCTTTTCGTCAGGTCCTCAGGCGAGCAGCGCCTGTCGAATTTCCTGTTGTGGCAGTCCGCCTACGCCGAACTGGTCTTCCTCGACACCCTCTGGCCCGACTTCGACCGGCGCCACCTGTGGCACGCCTGCGAGATCTACGCGAGCCGCGACCGCCGTTACGGCGGCGCCGTGCCGAACGCGCCCCCGACGGATCCGAACCCGCCCCCGACGGACCCGAACGCGCCCCCGACGGACCCGCCGAACCCGGCGGACCCGGCATCCTGAAACTGGTTCGCGATCATCGCCGAGTGCTCCTAAGCTAGGGGCCTCTGGTCGCGCCCGCCGGAACCGCCCGCCGCAACCGCCGACCGCCAGCCGGATGGAGACCCTTTGATGGCCCTGCGCAGTGACCGACTTGACGCCGTCGTCAGCCTGAGCAAGCGACGGGGGTTCGTCTACCCGTCCAGCGAGATCTACGGGGGCCTGCGGGCCGCCTGGGACTACGGCCCGCTCGGCGTCGAGCTGAAGAACAACATCAAGCGCCAGTGGTGGCGGTCGATGGTGACCGAGCGCGACGACATCGTCGGCCTGGACTCGTCGGTGATCCTGGCCCGCGAGGTATGGGAGGCCAGCGGCCACGTCACCGAGTTCGTCGACCCGCTGACCGAATGCACCTTCTGTCACAAGCGGTACCGCGCCGACCAGCTCATCGAGGCCTACGAGGAAAGGCACGGCCACCCCCCGGTCGAGGGGCTCGCCGAGATCGCCTGCCCGAACTGCGGCAACAAGGGAACCTTTACCGAGCCGCGCATGTTCAACGGCCTGCTGCGCACGCACCTCGGCCCGGTCGAGGACGAGTCAGGGCTGGCCTACCTGCGCCCGGAGACCGCCCAGGGCATCTTCATCAACTTCAAGAACGTCCTGCAGACCTCGCGGAAGAAGATCCCGTTCGGCATCGGCCAGATCGGCAAGTCGTTCCGCAACGAGATCACCCCGGGCAACTTCATCTTCCGCACCCGCGAGTTCGAGCAGATGGAGATGGAGTTCTTCGTCAAGCCTGGAACCGACGAGGAATGGCACCAGTACTGGATCGACACCCGCCTGGCCTGGTACCTCGACCTCGGCATCCGCGAGGAGAACCTGCGGAAGTACGAGCACCCCAAGGAGAAGCTGTCGCACTACTCCAAGCGCACTGTGGACATCGAGTACCGGTTCGACTTCGCCGGGACCCAGTGGGGCGAGCTTGAGGGCATCGCCAACCGCACCGACTACGACCTGACCACCCACCAGGAGCACTCCAGGCAGGACATGTCCTACCTGGACCAGGAGTCGGGCGAGCGGTTCATCCCTTACGTGGTCGAGCCCGCGGCCGGCGTCGACCGGGGCGCGCTTGTGTTCCTGCTTGACGCGTATGCCGAGGACGAGGCGCCCGATGCCAAGGGCAACCTGGAGAAGCGGACGCTGCTGCGCCTGGATCCCAGGCTCGCCCCGGTGAAGGTGGCGGTGCTTCCGCTGTCCCGCAACGCCGACCTGTCGCCCAAGGCCCGCGACCTGGCCCAACAGCTGCGCAGGCGGTGGAACACGGACTTCGACGACGCCAGCGCGATCGGCCGCCGCTACCGGCGGCAGGACGAGATCGGCACCCCGTACTGCGTCACCGTCGACTTCGACACGCTGAACGACCAAGCGGTTACCATTCGCGACCGCGACACCATGAGCCAGGACCGGGTCGGACTTGACAACGTAGAGGCCTACCTGGCCGACCGCCTCGGTCCCTGCTGATAATCAGGCCGAACGGTCCGTGGTTCGACCGTCAAGCACCGCCAGGACGTCATCCAGGGTCGGCGCGGCGGCGTGCCTGGAGCGCCGGTAGATCTCGGCCGCGGCCAGGTGGAAGCCGTCGGGCAATCCGGCCCCGGCCATGGTCGCGGCGATCTCCTCCATCTCGGCCACCCAGCGCCAGCCCTTGGCCGCCGCGGCCACGGCCGAACGGGCCGACCGCTCGGCCAGCCCGGGCTGGGAGATGCCCCACTCGGCCAGCAGCGCTTCCTCCACGCCCTCGGCGCGGGCCAGCGCCCTGGCCGCCAGCAGCAGCGCGGCGCTGCCCTTGGTCCACGACGCGTACGCCATCTTGACCGCGGAGGCCGCGGTAAAGTCATTCCCGCCGATCACCCGAGCGTCGGCCGCACCGCCCGCGAACAACTCCCGCACCTCCCCGGCCCGCGTCCCTGACAGGTAGAGCCGGATGAACCCGGGCGCCACCGGGGGAGTCCCGATGATCCCGCCGTCCACGTAGCTGGCCCGGCCGGCCTCGACCACGGAAGCGACTTCCCGCGCGGTGGCCGGTGAGATCGCGTTCGCGTCCACGTATACGCCGTCGAACCCGGCCCTGGCCACCTGGCGGGCCACGTCGAGCGCTGCGTGCGGCGGGGCGACCGAGACGATGACGTCGGCCCGGCGGACCAGCCCGGCCATCCCGTCGTCCACCGGAGCCAGCCCGGCTGCCCCGGCCCGGGCCGCGCTGGCCGCGCTGCGCCCGTCAGGCACCCATAGCACCTCGTGCCCGGCCGAGGCCAGGCACTGCCCAACCGCGGCCCCCATCTCTCCCGGATGTAGCAGCCCGACCGTGGTTCCGTCCATACCCCCATTGTCACGGTAGAGTCCCGAGTGAACACGACGTCGCGCACTGCGAGGAGCAGGAAGTGCCCAAGCTCGTTTATGACTTCACCGAAGGCAACAAGGATATGAAGGACCTGCTTGGTGGCAAGGGCGCCAACCTGGCAGAGATGACCAATATCGGCCTGCCGGTACCGCCCGGGTTCACCATCACCACCGAGGCGTGCCGGTACTACCTGGCCAGCGGCACCACGCCCGAGGGCCTCGACGCCGAGATCGCCGCCCACCTGGACAAGCTGGAGCAGGCAATGGGCCGGCGGCTGGGCGACCCCGCAGACCCGTTGCTGGTCAGCGTCCGGTCCGGGGCCAAGTTCTCGATGCCGGGCATGATGGAGACCGTCCTGAACATCGGCCTGTCCGACGAGTCGGTGCAGGGCCTGGCCAAGCAGGCCGGAAACGAGCGGTTCGCCTGGGACTCCTACCGCCGGCTGCTCCAGATGTTCGGCAAGACCGTGCTCGGCATCGACGGCGAGCACTTCGAGCACGCGCTCGACGAGGCCAAGAAGGCCAAGGGCGTCCGCAACGACGTTGACCTGGACGACAACGACCTGCAGGGCCTGGTCGAGACGTTCAAGGGCATCATCAAGGCGCAGACCGGCCACGACTTCCCGCAGGACCCGCGGGAGCAGATGGACCTGGCCATCAAGGCCGTGTTCGACTCATGGAACGCCGACCGCGCGATCTTGTACCGGCGCCAGGAGCGCATTCCCGCCGACCTGGGCACGGCCGTGAACGTGGTCGCGATGGTGTTCGGCAACCTCGGCGCGGACTCGGGCACCGGCGTGGCCTTCACCCGCGATCCAGGCACCGGCGCCCAGGGCGTCTACGGCGACTACCTGCAGAACGCCCAGGGCGAGGACGTGGTGGCCGGCATCAGGAACACCGTCCCGCTGCAGGACCTCGAGCGCATCGACAAGGCCTCCTACGACGAGCTCATGGCGATCATGCGGACGCTGGAGAACCACTACCGCGACCTGTGCGACATCGAGTTCACCATCGAGCGCGGCAAGCTGTGGATGCTGCAGACCCGGGTGGGCAAGCGCACGGCGGCGGCGGCGTTCCGCATCGCCATGCAACTGGTGGACCAGGGCCTGATCGACGAGGACGAGGCGCTGCGCCGGGTCACAGGCGACGAACTGGCCCGCCTGATGTTCCCCCGCTTCGACACCAGCGCCGAGGTCACCAAGATCGCCACCGGCATAAGCGCCTCGCCCGGCGCGGCCGTGGGCAAGGCCGTGTTCGACTCAGCCCGTGCGGTCGAGCTGGCGGGCCAGGGCGAGGCCGTGATCTTGGTCAGGCGCGAGACCAACCCGGACGACCTGCACGGCATGATCGCCGCCAGGGGCATCTTGACCAGCCGCGGCGGCAAGACCAGCCACGCGGCCGTGGTCGCCCGCGGCATGGGCAAGACCTGCGTGTGCGGCGCCGAGGAACTCGACGTTGACACCAAGGCCGGGAAGTTCACCGCACCGGGCGGCGTCACCATCAACGAGGGCGACGTCATCTCCATCGACGGCACCAGCGGCGCCGTCTACCTCGGAGAGGTCCCCGTCGTCTCCTCCGCCGTGGTGCGCTACTTCGAGGGCGAGCTGCACCCGCACTCCGACGAGGCCGACGACCTGATCCGCGCGGTGCACTCGATCATGGTGCACGCCGACCACAAGCGCCGCCTCGGCGTGCACGCCAACGCGGACAACGGGCCGGACTGCGCCCGGGCCCGCCGGTTCGGCGCGGGCGGCGTCGGCCTGGTCCGCACCGAGCACATGTTCCTCGGCGAGCGGCGCCAGCTGGTCGAGGACTTGATCCTGGCCAGCACCGAGGAGGAGCGCCAGCGGGCGCTCGACGCCCTCGAACCGCTGCAGCGCGGCGACTTCGTCGAGATCCTTGAGGCCATGGACGGCCTGCCGGTGACAATCCGGCTGATCGACCCGCCGCTGCACGAGTTCCTGCCCGACTTGACCGAGCTGTCGGTCAAGATCGCGCTGGCCGGGGACGCCGCCACCGAGAAGGACAAGGCGCTGCTGTCCGCGGTGCGCAAGCTGCACGAGCAGAACCCCATGCTCGGCCTGCGCGGCGTCCGGCTCGGCCTGGTCATCCCCGGCCTGCCCGACATGCAGGTCCGCGCGATCGCGCACGCGGCCGCGCAGCTCAAGCAGGCAGGCAAGGATCCGCGGCCCGAGGTCATGATCCCGCTCACGGCGACCGTGCAGGAGATGGAGATCAGCCGCGAGCGGACCGAAAAGGTGCTGCGCGCGGTCGAGGAGGAGACCGGCACTCACGTGGACACGGAGATCGGCACGATGATCGAGGTGCCAAGGGCGGCGCTGAACGCGGGCCCGATCGCCGGCAGCGCGGAGTTCTTCTCCTTCGGCACGAACGACCTGACCCAGATGACCTGGGGCTTCTCCCGGGACGACGTGGAGGGCGCGTTCTTCAGCCGCTACATCGAGCTCGGCATCTTCGGCGTGTCGCCGTTCGAGACGATCGACCGCGACGGCGTCGGCCGCCTGGTCGACATCGCGGTCAGGGAGGGCCGGGCCGCCCGGCCCGACCTGCATCTCGGCGTCTGCGGCGAACACGGCGGCGACCCGGACTCGGTGCACTTCTTCCACGAGGTCGGCCTGGACTACGTGTCCTGCTCGCCGTTCCGCGTCCCGATCGCCCGGCTGGAGGCAGGCCGCGCCGCGCTGGCAGGCGGCGGCTCCGACAGCAGGTGACCAAGGGGTACGACGACAGCGCCACGGCCCGCTGGGTGGCAGAGCCGCCCAAGCGGGCCGGGCGCAGCGATTTCGAGCGAGACCGCGCCCGCGTCCTGCACAGCGCCGCGCTGCGCCGTCTGGCCGCCAAGACCCAGGTGGTCAGGGCCGCCGCGGCCGACTTCCCCCGGACCAGGCTTACCCATTCCCTCGAATGCGCGCAGATCGGCCGCGAGCTCGGCCGGGAGATCGGCTGCGACCCTGACCTGGTCGACGCCGCGTGCCTGGCCCACGACATCGGCCACAGCCCGTTCGGCCACAACGGCGAGTTCGCCTTGGACGAGCTGGCCGAGCCTTGCGGCGGGTTCGAGGGCAACGCCCAGTCCCTCCGCCTGCTCACCCGGCTCGAGCCGAAGGTCCCTGGCGCCGGCCTGAACCTGACCCGGGCCACCCTCGACGCCACACTCAAGTACCCCTGGTTCAGCCGGGGTCCTGGCACCAAGTACGGCGTCTACGCCGAGGACGCCGAGGTGTTCAGCTGGATCCGGCAGGGCGCCCCGGCCGGGCGGCCCTGCCTTGAGGCCCAGCTCATGGACTGGGCCGACGATATCGCCTACTCCGTTCACGACCTGGAGGACGGCTTTCACGCCGGCCTGATCACCTTCAAAAACCTAAATTCTCCCGCCGAACGGGCCGCGGTATCACAGACCACGGCCACCACCTACTGCGACCCGGGCGTCTCCGCGGACGAACTCACCGAGATTCTCGACGAGCTGCTCGCCCTCGGCGTCTGGCCGGCCTCGTACGACGGCGGCCCGGACACCGTTGCCGCGCTCAAGAACCTGACCAGCGAGCTGATCGGCCGGTTCTGCGTCGCCGCCCAGCACGCCACCCTCGGCGCGCATCCAGACGGCGCTGGCCCTCTCACTCGTTACGCCGCCGACCTGGTCGTCCCGCCCCGCCAGCGGCTGGAGTGCGCGCTGCTCAAGGGGATCACGGCGCACTACGTGATGTCCCGCGCCGGGGCGGCCGAGACCCAGGCCAGGGAGCGGGAACTGCTGGCCGAGCTGGCCCACGCGGTCGAGCGCGGCGCCCCGCGCACGCTCGATCCGCTGCTGCGCCCGGCCTGGGACTACGCCTGCGGCGACGCCGCTCGCCGCCGGGTCATCATCGACCAGATCGCCAGCCTGACCGACACGTCCGCCATCGCCTGGCATCATCGCCTGTGCGGAGCCGCCGCGTCGTAATCTAGGCCCCATGCCAACGTTTGTGATCGCAGGAGCCAGCCTGGCCGGGGCCAAGGCCGCCGAGACTCTGCGCGACGAGGGCTTCGACGGCGAGATCGTGCTGCTCGGCACCGAGCCGGAACTGCCCTACGAGCGCCCGCCCCTGTCCAAGGGATACCTGCTCGGCAAGGACGAGCGCGGTTCGGTCTTCGTGCACCCCGAGGACTGGTACGCCGAGCACGGCGTGGACCTGCGCATGGGCGTCACCGTCACCGCCATCGACCGGGCCGCGTCGCAGGTCGTCACGTCAGGCCCGGCCGGGACCGGAACGGCGCACTACGACAAGCTGCTGCTGACCACGGGCGCGTCGCCGCGGCGGCTCAGCTTCCCTGGTGCCGACCGGGACGAGGTCCTCTACCTGCGCACCGTGTCGGACTCCGACCGGCTGCGCGCGGCATTCCAGCCAGGGACGCGGGTCGCGGTGGCCGGCGCGGGCTGGATCGGCCTGGAGACCACCGCCGCCGCCCGGGAGGCCGGCTGCCCGGTCACCGTGCTCGAGCCGCAGCCAAGCGCGCTGCACGACCAGATAGGTCCCGAGCTCGGCGCCGTGTTCGCCGACCTGCACCGCTCGCACGACGTGCAGTTCCGCTTCGGCGAGCGGGCCGAGGAGTTCCGCCCCGGCCTTGTCATCACCTCCGCCGGCGCCGAAATCCCCGCCGACCTGTTCGTCGTCGGCATCGGCGCGGCCCCGAACGACCAGCTTGCCGCCGCCGCGGGGCTGGAGGTTTCCAACGGAGTGCTCACCGACGAGGCCCTGCGCACCTCGGACGAGAACATCTTCGCCGCCGGCGACGTGGCCAACTCGGTCAACCCGCTGCTTGGCCGCCGGGTCCGGGTGGAGCACTGGGCCAACGCGCTGAACGGCGGCCCCGCCGCTGCCCGCTCAATGCTGGGGCAGCCCGTCGTCTACGACCCGGTGCCCTACTTCTACAGCGACCAGTACGACCTCGGCATGGAATGCGCGGGCCTGCCCTCACCCGGCAGTTACGACGAGATCGCCTACCGCGGCGACCGCGCGGCGCTCGAGTTCATCGCGTTCTGGCTTTCCCGCGGCACCGTGATAGCCGGCATGAACGTCAACGTCTGGGACGTCAACGACGACATCCAGTCCCTAATCCGCTCCGCCCGCCAACCCGACCTCTCCCGCCTCACCAACCCTGAGATCCCCCTCCCCGAAGTCTGACCCCGCGCGCCCATCTCGTCCCAGCCGCACGCGTCCGCGCAGCCGAGCGACTTCGCGGTCATCCCCTACTCGCCGTTCGGCTACTCCGCTGTTCGCGATCCGCGGCCACTCCGGTCACTCATGCACCGCCAACCCATCCGCACCCACTCGCTCGCACGGGCGCGTACCCCGCTGGTCTCCCTGTTCCCAGTTGCACCAATTGCGTGGAGGATTTGGTCGTTGTGGCGGATTTTTGCAACCCCAGTTGCCAGGATCCGCCACGAAAGCGAAATCCTCCTCGATAACGGCGGCTGGTGGGGATTGTCGGTGGGTGGCGGCATCCTGAGAGCATGGTCAGTGAGCTGTCCTACACGCTCCGTTATCTCGCCGGGCGACAGGGCGGGGTCGTCTCTCGCTCGCAGGCCCTGAAGGCCGGGATGTCTGACGGCATGATCAGGTTCAGGATCAGCAGCGGTCGCTGGCGATCGATCCACACTGGTGTCTATGTGACATTCACCGGAGCTCCCGGCCGCAGTGCGCAGCTGTGGGCCGCACTCCTTTCTGCCGGGCCAGGCGCGATGCTCAGCCACGAGACGGCGGCTGAGCTCCAGGGGCTCACCGACAAGCCGGCCGAGCAGATTCACGTGACCGTTCCCTTCCAGCGCCGTGTCACAGCGGCCGCGGGGGTCAGCCTTCACCGGTCGCGCCGGGCGGCCGATGCATTGCTGGGCGACAGTGATCCGCCACGAACCAGAGTGGAAGAGACCGTGCTCGACCTGGCGCACGCGGCAGCGAACTTCGATGACGTGTGCGGGTGGGTAACGCGTGCGTTCGCGCGTGACCTCACCGACGAGGAAAGGCTGCGGAAGGCCATGCGGCAGCGCACGAGGTTGCGCTGGCGGGCTGAACTGCGGGAACTGATCGATGCCGCGGCGGGCGGCAATCATTCGGTACTGGAGTTCCGGTATGAGCGGGACGTGGAACGGGCGCATGGGCTGCCGGAGTCGGTCCGGCAGGCGCCGTTCGTCGGCCCGGACGGCCGCCGGGGGCGCCGGGATCGCCTGTACCGGAAGTACGGGGTGGTGGTCGAACTGGACGGCAGGCTTGCTCATCCGAACGAGAGCCAGTGGAAGGACAAGGCCAGGGACAACGCCGCCGCGGCTGATGGGCAGCAGTCGCTCAGGTACGGCTGGGAGCAGGTCAGGTGGAAGCCATGTGCGACCGCCGCCGAGGTGGCCCGGGTACTGCAGCGCCACGGCTGGCAGGGCCGTCCCCGGCCGTGCTCGCCAGGATGCCCGGTCGGGCGCGGATAGAGCGGATTAAAGTGAATAAAGCGGATAAAGCGGATAAAGCGGATAGCTGTCCACCAAACGGAGGACAGCAGGTGTGGCGTACCGGTTGATGCGCCGCCGACGGCACCGGTCCCAGACTTGGGGCATGGACAACGGGGCGGCTGTCGCGGTAAGGGACCTGCGCAGGAGTTACCGGGATGTCGTGGCGGTCGACGGCATCCACCTCGATATCGCAAGCGGCGAGGTGTTCGCCCTGCTCGGACCGAACGGCGCGGGCAAGACCACGACCGTCGAGATCCTGGAGGGGTTCCGCCGCCGGGACGGGGGCACGGTGGCGGTGCTCGGCCACGACCCGGCTCGCGCCAGCCGGGCGTGGCGGGCCAGGATCGGCATCGTGCTGCAGCTCGCCAGCAAGGGGCCGGAACTCACCGTGCTTGAGATGGTCAGGCACTTCGCGCAGTTCTACCCTCGGCCGAGGGCGCCGGAAGAGGCGATCGACCTGGTCGGGCTCACGGCCAAGGCACGGTCGCGGGTCGGCAAGCTGTCCGGCGGCCAGGTCCGCAGGCTGGACGTCGCGCTCGGCATCGTGGGGCAGCCCGAGCTGCTCTTCCTCGACGAGCCGACCACGGGTTTCGACCCGGAGGCCCGCCGCCAGTTCTGGGAGCTGATCAGGCGACTGCGCGGGGACGGGACCACGATCCTGCTGACCACCCATTACCTGGACGAGGCGGAGGCGCTGGCCGACCGGATCGCGGTCATCGCGGCCGGGCGCATCGTGGCGTCGGGGGAGCCGGGCTCGCTCGGCGGCCGGGCGACCGCCGCCGCCCGGGTCAGCTGGCAGGCGCGCGACGCCGGGCCCACCACGGTGCAGACCGCCACGCCGACGCGGCTGGTGGCCGAACTGGCCCGCGAGTTCGGCGGGGAGATCCCCGGTCTCACCGTGACCCGGCCCACGCTGGAGGACATCTACCTGGAACTGATCGCGGAGGTCGGCCATGACGGCGAGCGTTAAGGCAGCGGTATCGGCCACCGAGGTAGGGAACGCGGCGCGGCTGCCCGGCGTATGGCGGCTGGGCCTGGCCCGGGGCGGCGTCGAGGTCAAGCAGTTCTTCCGGGACAAGATGGCGGTCGCCTTCATCTTCGGGCTGCCGCCGATCCTGCTCGTCCTGCTCGGGTCGATCTTCGGCAGCCAGGCCGCCGCCCAGCACGTGACCGTGGGCCAGCTGTACACGGCCGGGATGATCGCGGGCGGGATCATGGCGACGAGCTTCCAGTACCTGGCCATCAGCATCGCCACCGAGCGCGAGGACGGGATGCTCAAGCGGCTGCGCGGAACGCCGATGCCGGGCGCGGCCTACTTCGCGGGCAAAGTCGTCCAGGTCATCATGTGCACGGCGGCGGAGACGGTGTTGCTGATCGCGGTCGGCATGGCCTTCTACCACCTGCACCTGCCCTCCTCGCCCGGGCGCTGGTGGACGTTCGCCTGGGTGTTCGTGCTCGGCACCGCGGCCTGCTCGCTGCTCGGCATCGCGGCCAGCAGCCTGCCGCGGTCCGCCGCCAGCGCGGCACCGGTGATCTCGCTGCCGTTCACCGTGCTCCAGTTCATTTCCGGGATATACGTGCCGTTCAACGACGTCCCCGGCTGGATGCGGGACGTGGCGTCGTTCTTCCCGCTGAAGTGGATGGCGCAGGGCATGCGCTCGGTGTTCCTGCCGCAGCAGGCGGCCGCGCTCGAGCCTGCCCGCGCGTGGGAGCACGGGCGCATCGCGCTGGTGCTCGTGATCTGGATAGCGGCAGGATTGGTGCTGTGCCTGAGAACGTTCCGCTGGCAGTCCCGCTCCTGACCGCCGGGTCCTCGGGCGGCGTTACGGCCAGCGGGAAGGGCGTGCCCGAGCCGCGCTGGGATGTCTACTACGCGGTGATCTGGACCGCCGTGGTCGCGATCGTGGAGGCCGGGCCGATCAGCGCGAACGGACGGATCATCGCGGGCGCCGCGCTGGCCGCGATGGTGCCGCTTTATGTCTTCGCGGGACGCCCGCTGATGAACATGGACGAGACGGCCTGGCGGGCCGGAGGCGGCGGCTGGCGCGCCGCGGCCTACCTGGCCGCGCTGATCGTCTTGTTCGCCATAGCAGAGAGCCAGACGTCCGAGGCCTGGTTCCTCGCCTTCGGGCTCTCCCCGCACTTCTTCCAGGTGATGGCCCCTCGGCGGGGCATGGCCTTCGTCGTCGCCTTCAACGTGATCGCCGGGGCGCTCGAGGCGTGGCGCAATCCCGGCCTGGCCGGAGCGCTGATCGCGGTCGGCATCGTGATCTTCTCGGTCACGTTCTCCTACGTTTACAGCCGGTGGATGATCCTGGTGATCGAGCAGAGCCTGGAGCAGGCCGCGCTGATCGAGCAACTCGAGTCGACCAGGGCCGAACTCGCCGCGGCCCACCACGAGGCCGGGGTACTGGCCGAACGTCACCGGCTGGCCGGCGAGATCCACGACACGCTGGCGCAGGGTTTCGCCAGCATCGTGACGCTGCTGCAGGCCGCCGGGGCGTCCCTCGACGCCGAACAGCCGCAGGCGCGCCGTCACCTGGACCTGGCGCTTGTCACCGCGCGCGAGAACCTGGCCGAGGCGAGGACGCTCGTCGCCGCGCTGAGCCCGGCCGCGCTTGAGGGCGGCACGCTGGCCGACGCGGTGCGGCGGCTGACCGACACAACCGCCGCCCAGGCCGCCATCCGCTGTCGCTCGGAGATCACGGGCACCGTGCGCCGACTGCCGACGAGCACCGAGGTGGTCCTGCTGCGGGTGTGCCAGGAGGCGCTGGCCAACGTGCGCAAGCACGCTGGCGCGGGGCAGGTGTCGGTCCGTTTGTGCTACGCCGACGACGTGGTCCGGCTGACCGTGGCGGACGACGGAGACGGGTTCGATCCGGCCGCCGCCACCCGCGGTTACGGGCTCAAGGGCATGCGCGACAGGGTCCGGCAGGTCGGCGGGACGGTCGCGGTCACGTCGGCTCCGGGCCTTGGCACCGAGGTCGGCGCGGAGGTGCCAGGGTGACCGGCCGAGCGGGAGGAATGAATTTTGGCCGAACGGACCGTGCCATCCGCGTCCTGCTAGCTGACGACCATCCCGTGGTCCGGGCCGGCCTGCGCGGGATGCTGGCGGCGGAACCGGACATCGAGATCGCCGGCGAGGCCAGCTCCGGCCCCGAGGCGGTGACACTGGCCCGGGCCAGCCGGTACGACCTCATCCTGATGGACCTGCGGATGCCGGGCGGAGACGGGGTGGCTGCCACCGAGCAGATCGTGGCGGACGATCCTGGCGCCCGGGTGCTCGTGCTGACCACCTACGAGACCGACGCCGACATCCTGCGCGCGGTGGAGGCGGGCGCCGCCGGTTACCTGCTCAAGGACGCCACCCCGGCCGAACTGGCCGACGCGGTGCGAGCCGCCGCCCGCGGCGAGACCGTGCTGGCTCCGTCGGTGGCCGAACGGCTGGTGACCCACGTCCGCAGGCCGCAGCGCGAGTCGCTGTCGGCCAGGGAGATCGAGGTCCTGGCCCGGGTTGCCCTGGGCCACACCAACGCCGAGATCGGGCGCGAGCTGTTCATCAGCGAGGCGACCGTGAAGACGCACCTGCTGCGCGCGTTCGCCAAGCTGGGCGTGTCCGGCCGGACCGCGGCGGTCACCACCGCCATCGAACGCGGCCTGCTGCCTCCGCCCGGCCGGTAAGCAAGCGCTGGGACGCTCAGCCAAATACGGCGGCCAGCACGAGCGCGGTGTCGGTCAGGTCGGGCAGGACGGCGTGCGCCCTGGCCGCCTCGAGCGCGGCCGCCGGGAAACTGCCTGTGGCCACGCCCACCGCCCGCGCGCCCGTGGCCAGCGCGGCCGCCACGTCGAGCGGCGTGTCGCCGACCAGCACGGTCGAGGGGCCATCGAAATCCGTCCCGTATGCCGCCAGGGCGCCCTGCCTGGCCACCGGTACCAGCTCGGCCCGGACCTCGTGCACGTCCCCGTACGCGCCGACGTCCAGGTCCAGGTGCTCGCCCAGGCCGGCCAGGCTCAGCTTCAGCGCGGCGAGCGGACGGATGTTGCCGGTGAGAACGGACTGGCGAACGCCGGCCGCGGCCAGCGCAGCGATCGCGGCGACGGCGCCAGGCAGGGCGCGGACCCCGGGCCCTGCGCCGCCGTCCATTGCGGCAACCCGGCGGGCCAGCGCGGCCAGGAAGTCATCGATCTGGGCCCGGGGCTCGGCGATTCCGGCCATGGCCAGCGTGTCTGCCGCGATGGCCCGGTCGGTCCGCCCGGCCTTGGGCGCGACGGCGGATAGGTCGCGGCCGTACATCTCGCTGAACGTGGCCTCGTACAGGCGGGTGCCCAGTCCACCGGAGTCCACAAGCGTGTAATCGACGTCCCACAGCACAAGCAGATCGCCCACCCGCACAGGCTATCGGCAGGTTAACCGCGTCTATCCCGGCGGATCGCGCACGCGCGGATTAGACTCGCGGCGAGACGGAGGTGGGCGATGGCGGGGCGGATCCGCGACGAGGACATCGCGGCGGTTCGCGAGCGTTCGCCCATCGACGAGGTGGTCGGGCAGTACCTCCAGCTCAAGAACGCAGGCGGCGGCTCGCTCAAGGGCCTGTGCCCGTTCCACGAGGAGAAGACACCCTCGTTCAACGTCACCCCGGCGCGAGGACTGTTCTACTGCTTCAGCTGCGCCGAGGGCGGCGACGTCATCAAGTTCGTGCAGAAGATCGACGGGCTCAGCTTCGTCGAGGCGGTCGAGCGGCTGGCCGCCCAGGCCGGGATCGAGCTGCGCTACGAGCAGGGTGGCTACGTGCCCGGCCAGGAACAGAGCCACCGCCGCCGGCTGGTCGACGCGCACCGTGCCGCCGCCGAGTTCTACGCCGAGCGGCTCCGCGGCACCGACGCGGAACACGCGAGGAAGTTCCTCGCCTCCCGCGGCTTCGAGGACTCCGGCGCGGAGCGGTTCGGCGTTGGCTACTCGCCGAAGGCCTGGGAGGACCTGACCAGGCACCTGCGCGGCCGCGGCTTCACCGACGCCGAGCTGCTCGCGGCCGGCCTGGCCGTCCAGGGCAACCGCGGCCTGCGGGACAGGTTCCGCGGCCGCCTGATGTGGCCCATCCGGGACCTGTCGGGCGACGTCATCGCGTTCGGCGCGCGCAAGCTCGATCCCGAGGATGACGGGCCCAAGTACCTCAATACCCCGGAGACCACGCTATTCCGCAAGAGCACGGTGCTGTACGGAGCGGACCTGGCCAAGCGGGAGATCGCCCAGCGCAGGCACGCGGTCATCGTGGAGGGCTACACCGACGTGATGGCCTGCCATCTGGCCGGGGTGCCCACCGCGGTGGCGACCTGCGGCACCTCGTTCGGCGAGGAGCACGTCAAGGTGCTGCGCCGGCTCATCATGGATACCGGCGGGTCGGCGGGCGAGGTGATCTTTACCTTCGACGGCGACGCGGCCGGGCAGCGGGCGGCGTTGCGGGCGTTCGGCCTCGAGGAGAAGTTCGTCACCCAGACCTTCGTCACCGTGCAGCCGGACGGGCTCGACCCCTGCGACGTGCGGCTGGCGCACGGCGATGCGGCGGTGCGTGACCTGATCGCCCGGCGGGTCCCGCTGTTCGAGTTCGCGATAAAGGGCGTGCTCGGCCACCACGACCTGAACACCACCGAGGGCCAGCTCGCGGCGCTGGACGAGGCCGCGCCGATCCTGGCCAAGATCAAGGACCGCGGCCTGCGGGCCAGGTACGCGGTCAACCTGGACCGCTGGCTCGGCCTGATGGACGAGGAGTTCGTCATGGCCCGGGTGCGGGCACACGCCGGGGACAGCCAGACCGCGGGCAGGCGCGCGACCCGACAGGCCAAGACGCAGGAGACCGGCAACGGGCACGACGGAACGTTCGGTCAAGAAAATAAAAATCAAGAAAATAAAAATCATGACCAGCCGTACGACCTGGCCGATCCCGTGGTCCAGCTGGAGCGGCAGGCACTGCAGCTCGCCGTGCAGCGGCCCGGGCTGTGCGGGCCCGAATTCGACGCGCTCGGCGCGGACGCGTTCACCGTGCCTGCGCACCGGGCGGTGTTCGCGCTGATCGCCGGCTGCGGCGGCACGGCGGCCGGCGGCGGCAGCGCCCGCGAGTGGGCCGGCCGGCTGCGGGAGCAGGCGCCGAACGAGCGGGCCGAGGCCTTCGTCACCGGGCTGGCCGTAGCGTCGCTGGTGGTCACCGGCGAGCCGGACGCCAAGTACGCCGACATCGTCCTGGCCCGGGTGGGGGAGCTGGCGGTCAGCCGGGAGATCGGCGCGGTCAAGGCCAAGCTGCAGCGCATGAACCCGGTGGAAGAGCAGGCCGCGTACAACAGGATGTTCGGCGATCTCGTCGCCCTTGAAACCCGCCGCCGGGCCCTGGTCGACCGGGCCACCGGGGCCTGAGACCTTATGATCTGATCGCGCACGGTAATTTCCGGTTGCGCCCACGTTACGAAATTTGGGTCCCCCGTAACCACAGGTTCGTGACGCAAACTGGTCCCGTGACTGTGACCGCGCTGACGAACGGACCATCACAAGCGGATCAACTGACGGATCTCGTCGCGCTGGGACGGGAGCGAGGTGCGCTGACCATGGGCGACGTCATGGTCGCCCTCGACCGGGCCGACCTCCCGCCGGAGGCTCTCGATACCGCGGTGCGCGCGCTGGCGGACGAAGGCGTGGACGTGCTCGACGTTCCTGTCCAGGAAGATACCGACGCCGACATCCGCCGCGAGCAGGCCGGAGCCGAGGGCGCCAGGCGCGCCTCCACCTCCGACTTGGTGCGGATCTACCTGCGGGAAATCGGCCGGGTGCCGCTGCTGACCGCCGAGGACGAGGTGGAGCTGGCCAAGGCCATCGAGGCGGGCCTGTTCGCCGAGGAGAAGCTCGGCGGCGGCATCCCGATGCTTGGCGCCATCCACGGCGACCTGGAACTGCTTGTCTGCGAGGGACTGCGGGCCAAGCAGCGGCTGATCGAGGCCAACCTGCGGCTGGTGGTGTCGATCGCCAAGCGCTACATCGGCCGCGGGCTGGTGTTCCTCGACCTCATCCAGGAAGGGAACCTGGGCCTGATCCGGGCCGTCGAGAAGTTCGACTACACCCGCGGCTACAAGTTCTCCACCTACGCGACCTGGTGGATCAGGCAGGCGATCACAAGGGCCATCGCCGACCAGGCGCGGACCATCCGGGTCCCGGTGCATATGGTGGAGACGATCAACAAGCTGGCGCGGCTGCAGCGGCAACTGCACCAGGAACTCGGCCGGGAAGCTACTACCGACGAGATCGCCGCGGAGATGGGGCTCGATCCTGAGCGGGTGGCGGAGATCCAGCGGATCGCTCAGGAACCGGTCTCGCTGCAGTCGCCGATCGGCGAGGAAGAGTCCGACCTCGGTGACTTCATCGAAGACGCGGACGCCGTGGTGCCGATGGAGGCCGCGGCCTTCATCATGCTGCAGGACCAGCTGGAGCGGGTCCTTGATCAGCTGGCCGACCGGGACCGGCGGATCCTTCAGCTGCGGTTCGGCCTCCTTGACGGGCATCCGCGGACGCTGGAAGAGGTCGGCCGGGAGTTCGGCGTGACCAGAGAGCGGATCAGGCAGATCGAGTCGAAGACCCTGGCCAAGCTCCGTCATCCGAGCCGGGCGCAGCTGCTGAGGGAGTTCCTCGACTAACGCCCGGTCCCGGTTTGTTCAGCGCCCGGTTTGTTCAGCGCCCGGTTTGTTCAGCGCCCGGTTTGTTCAGGGCGCGGCCATCGGCCGCGCCGGCCTAGTCGCCGGGAAGTGCGCCGTTTGCGCCGGGCGGAACGTCGCTGGTGTTCCGGTCCGGCGTCTGGTTCAGCTGCGCGCTGCCCGTCCCGGCATCGCTGCCGGCCGGGCCGGTGCCAGTCTTGGACCGGCTCATGCCACTGCGGGCCGTCTCGGCGACCTTCGGGAAGCGTTCCTGGGCCATCTTCGTTGCCGCCTTGGTGAGATCGTTGGCCTTCGACCCCGCGGTGCGGCCGGCGTTTTGCACGGCCGGGTGTTCCACGGCCTTCCGGCTCAGCTTCACCATCTGCTCGTACTTCTCACGGCCGGCTCGTGTGCCGACCACGAAGCCGGCCGCGAACCCCGCCAAGAACGTGACGCGATTCCCCATCGAGCACCCCTTCCACGCAGGTTCATCATGTGCATACATGACCTTCCCCGGTACCACGAGCGTACTCATCGTGACTGGCACTTGGTTAACGGGAGGTGCCTCATCCGCCGCCCGTCGCAAGCCAGCCCGGATTGCGCTACCCTTAACCGGGTCGATCCCGCGTAGCTCAATCGGCAGAGCGTCCGGCTGTTAACCGGCAGGTTCCAAGTTCGAGTCTTGGCGCGGGAGCTGAAAATCAGCCCTCTCACCTGCATAAGCGCAGGAAGAGAGGATGCGTTATGGCGCACGCAGCGCCTGTGCGGACCAAGATCCCCACAAAAATCCCACAACCGGCCCGCGGCGGGACTCCCGCCCCAGCCGGCCCAAGGCCCGCCGCGCAGCGCGCGGCCGGGCCTTCGCGGTCGGAGCCGGACGCCCGGCCGCCCGTGGCGGCGGTAACCCGGTGATCGAGCTGGAGCACGGGATCACCGTGTACCCGGCGCGGGAGGGCCAGGACCGGTGGCGGGCGGTCTGGCACGAGAACGGGAAGCGGCGGCAGTGCGAGGCGGTGAGCGAGGAGCGGCTGGCCACCAGGCTGGAAAAGGTCTCCGAACGGCTGGCCGCGGACGCGCCGAACATGGAGCGGACCGGCGCCGATCTGGTCGCGCGCTACCTCGACCCCGACCGCCTGCCCGCCGACCGACGGTGGTCACGCAAGCACGCGCACACCCAGCGCAGGCTATGCGAGCGGTTCGCGGTCCCTGTCATCGAGGACGTGGCCTGCCAGGACATCAAGACCTGGCACATGCAGCAGGTCGTCAATGCCGCGCCGACCGCCAAGGAAGGCGCGCGGGTGCACGGGATGATCTCGGCCCTGATTTTCGCGGGCATCGAGGGCGGGTACCTGGCCAGCCCGCGGCTGGCAAAGGTGCACTGGCAGGCCGGGAACCGCTCGTTGCCGTCGCCGCGGGTGAGCGTGGCCGGAGAATCGGGGCTGTGGGTTGATCCCGCTGAGATCCCGTCCGCCGGCGACGTGGAGCGGCTCGGGAAGGCCCTGGCCGCCGGGTGGCACGGTGAGCGGGACGAGTTGATGGCCAATACCGCGGCCTACAGCGGGCTGCGGTGGGGCGAGATCGCTGCCCTCACCGTGCTCCAGGTGGACGCGGCCGCCCGTGTCATCACCGTCGACCGCAAGGTGGTCGAGGTCGCCGGGCACCTGTACATCGAGGCGCCGAAGAACCGCAAACGGCGGCAGACCATCTACCCCCGCCTGACTCCGGCCGGCTACCCGCTGGCCGATAAGCTCGCCGCCCGCATCAAGCAGGCCCGCACGGAGCAGGAAGCCGGCACCAACCCGCTGGGCCTGATCTTCCCCTCGCCGCACGGGAAACTGTGGCGATCCTCCAACTTCAACCGCAACGTCCTCAAACGCGCCTACCTGGCGGCTGGCTGGCGCGACGCCGACGGCAACGGCGACTGGACCTGGCACAGCCTGCGGCACGTGTTCTGCACCACCGCCTTGTTCACCTGGAAGCTCGAGGTCACCGACGTGTCGCGCATGGCCGGCCATGCCAGCTACCGCATCACGCTCGACATGTACGTCGGCTCCACCGCCGGCGTTCTCGACCGCGCCCGCCAGGCCACCGAATAACCACGCTCGGCACGATGAGGAGCCGGGCGCGGTGCACACGGCCTGTAAGCGCCCCCCGGCTCCTCCTCGCCGGTCTCGGAGGAACAGCATGTGTAAATCCCACCTGTACCGTCGCGCGCGTCGACCGGAGGCAGGATGGTGACCGCGATTACGACCGCCAAGCCGGCCGGCGCGGGGTACCTGCCCGCTTCAGCAGGCGGCGCGGACCGCGCGATCCGGATCTCCACCGCCATCGCCGTGCTCGCCGTCGCGGGCATCGCGGCGTACGAGTCGTACTGGCACGCCTACGCGGTCATCAGGGCGCACGGCGAAACGGGCCTGACCGCCCGGCTGGAGCCCGCCACGATCGACGGCCTCGTCTACGAGTCCAGCATGCTCTCCGTGGTCCGGCGATGTGTTGCGTGACGTTGCGCTGAGGACACCGCGCTCCGGCTGTGCAGCGTTTCTCCGTGACTGTGGTCCACGTTGCTGGTAGTAGTTCTCTCATCGCCGTAAGTGATGGGGGATGAGGATGCGGGCTTTCTTGGTGAAGCTTCCGTCTGGGGGGGCGGTACTGGACGGTTCTGGATGACGACCTGGCCGTGGTCGGGGAGGCGGATGCGTTCTTGCGGCACCTGCGGTTCGGGCGTGATTGCTCGGAGCTGACGACCAGGTCGTATGCGGGCGCGATCGCGTTGTTCTTGCGCTGGTGCGGACGGGCCGGGACTGGCACTCGGGGGTGGAGCATCTGGCACTGTTCATGACCTGGCTGCGTCACGCCCCGGCGGCGGCGAGCGGCATGGAGGCGGTGCCGGGCCCGGGCGGGGAGCTGCTGGCCGGGCCGGGCGCCCGGCCAGCTCGCGGGGCGCGGCGGGTCAACCTGGTGCTGACGGCGGTGCGGGGGCTGGTGGCTCACGCGGTGGCCTCGGGGACGGCTCCGGCGCGGCTGGTGCCGCTGGTGTATGAGGTCGCTGACCAGCGGGACCTGCCGGCCGGGGCGCGGGGCGAGGACGGCCGGATGGCGTGGCGGCTGCGGGCGCGGCACCGGCTGCGGGAGCCGCGGAGGCGGGTGGACCGGGCCAGCGATGAGGAGATCGTGGCGCTGCTGCGGGCGTGCTGCTCGGCGCGGGACCGGCTGATCGTGCTGCCGATGGGGCGGGCGGGGCTGCGCCGCGGCGAGGCGTGCGGGCTGCGGCGCAGCGACGTGCACCTCCTGCCGGACTCGATGCCGCTTGGATGTGACGTGCCGGGTGCTCACCTGCACGTGGTCCGGCGGGAGAACCCGAACGGGGCGTGGGCGAAATCCCGCCGCCAGCGGGCGGTCCCGCTGGATTTCCTGGTGGTGCAGGCGTTCGACGCCTACGAGTTCGAGCGGCTGGTCGTGCCGCAGGCGGTGGCCGGCGATTTCGTGCTGGTGAACTTGTTCCGCGGGCCGGTCGGCGCGCCTATGCCGCCGGACGCGGTCAACGGCCTGGTAGCTGCCGCGTCTCGCCGGGCGGGGCTTGCCCGGCGGGTGACTCCGCATCAGCTGCGGCACGCGATGGCCAGCAACCTGGCTGACTCAGGCGCCACCCTCGATGAGGTCGCCGCGCTGGTCGGGCACGCTTCAGTTTCCTCTTCTGAGGTCTACGTTCATCCTGACCCGCGGCGGCTGCGGGCGGCGGTCGAGCGGGTCGGCTCCCCTCGCGAGCCTGCCGGGCCGGACCTGTGACCACCGCAGGGGTCGCGCTGATGGGATCGGTGGCAGCGCTGTCGGCGTCCTGGGCTCCCGGCGAAGCTGAAGATGAGGCCGTCGCCATGGTCGAGCGGCTGCTCGATCCGGCATTCCTGGCCGAGGCGGGCTGGGACGCGGCGGGCCGGCTGTTGTGCCCGCCGGCGGAGCACCCGCTGCTGGGGCGCCCGGTTTGCCGCGCCCCGGGGTGCCAGGCGACTGCGTTCGGGCGGGCGCGGGTCTGCCAGCGCTGCCAGCGCCGGCTGGCCCGTGCCGGGCTCGGCCCGGATGCTGTCTGTGAGCTGCCGGAACCGCCGTGCCAGCCGCCGTCGCGGTGCGCCGTGACGGGCTGCCCGCGGCCGTGGAAGACGTCCAGGGACCGGTTGTGCCTGGCTCACCTGCGGCAGCAGCGCGAGGTACTGAACGTGCCGCTGGAGATATTCCTCGCCCACCCGCAGGCCCGGCCGCTGCCGTCGTGCGGCCCATGCCAGGTGCCGGCGTGCACCCGCGAGCGCGCTGGGACCAGCGGGTCCTACTGCGACGCACACCAGCAGCGGTTCCGCGCGGCCGTGCGCGCCGTGCCGGGGCTGGACGAGGCGGCGTGGCGCGCCGCCCAGCCGGCCATCGCCCAGTACGGGCAGGTCAGCCTTTACGGGCTGGCGCCGCTGGTGACCGCCCAACTGCTGGCCGGCCTGCAGCAGCGCACCCGCGGCAGCACCCGGACCAGCGAGAAGGCGCTGCGGTCGGTCTGCGACAAGCTCCGCCTGCACCACGTCACCACGATCATCCCGGCATCGGGTGAGGTGTCCCTGCCCGGCCTGGACCGCAACGCCGGCACCTTGCTCGCGTCGCTGGCCCGGCACGCCCGCCGCGCCCTGCTGGACCCGGAAACCGAGAAAGCCAAGGACGCGTGGGATCTGACCGCGTTCGGCCAGCCGGGCGGCACGCTGCCTTTCACCAGCATCTCCCAGCTCTGGCTGCGGGAAGCCGCGAAACGGTGGGCTGTCGGGGAACTGCCCCGCCGCCGGGGACGCGGCCTGGGCGGCAGCCTCCGCTCCTGCGTGCACAGCCTGGCGCGGCTGTCAGAGACGCTACGGCTGCGCGAGGACGGCGGCCATGTCCCCGCCGCGCTGGGCCGGGCCGACATCGAGGCGCTGCTGAACCGGCTCGCCTACCAGCAGAACGCGGGCACCCTCACCCACCCGTCCCGGGTGCTCACTTGCCGGCACCTCAAGCTGATCTTGTCCCGCATCCGCGCGATGGGCCTGACCCGCCCCGGCGGTCCCGCCGCCGGGCTGCCCGATGATTTCGCGGTGTCCACCACCGACATCCCCTACCTGCCCGACCGGGCCGAGCCGTCCCGCGACCTGCCGCCGGAGATCATGCGGCAGCTATGCGACCAGCTCCCCGCCCTTGAACGCCAGCACGGCGTCAGCATCCGCACCATCGTGGAGCTGGTCATCGACACCGGGCGGCGCCCCGACGAGATCTGCACCCTGGCCTGGGACTGCTTGACCCGCGACAGCGACGCCTCCCCGGTGCTCATCTACGACAACCACAAAGCGGGCCGGATGGGCCGGCGGCTGCCAGTCACCGAGGCCACCGCCACGCTGATCACCGGGCAAAAGCAGCGCACCCGGGACCGCTACCCCGCCACGCCGCTAGCCGAGCTGCGGCTATTCCCTGCACTGCAGCGCAACCCCGGCGGTCGCAAGCCGGTCGCCGGGCCCGGCCTCGTCGGCCGGCACCGCGCCTGGGTCGACAGCCTGCCCCCGCTGCTGCTAGCCGACGGCACCGAGCTCCCCAAGTCCAAGGCCACCTTGTATGCCTACCGGCACACGTACGCCCAGCGGCACGCTGACGCTGGCGTGCCGCCTGACGTGCTGCGCGAGCTACTCGATCATCTCAATTTCGATACCACGCGGCAGTATTACCGGGTTGGCGAGAAACGCCGCCGCGAGGCCGTCGACCGGCTCACCGCCGTGCAGTTCGACCGGCACGGCAACCGGATCTGGCACCAGGCCAAGGCGCTGCTGGATTCTGAGCACGCCCGCCGCGCCGTCGGCGAGGTCGCCGTCCCGTTCGGCGGCTGCGCCGAGCCGTCCAACGTCAAAGCGGGCGGCCATGCCTGCCCGTTCCGGTTCCGCTGCGCCGGCTGCGACCACTTCCGCACGGACGCCTCCTACCTGCCCGACCTGACCGCCTACCTCGATGACCTGCTCCGCACCCGGGAACGGCTGGCCGCCGCGGTCGGCCTGGATGAGTGGGCCCGCGCTGACGCCACGCCCAGCGAGGAGGAGATCACCCGGATCCGGCGGCTCATCACCCGGATCAAGGCCACCTTGGATGATCTCGCACCCCAGGAGCGAGCCGAGATCGATCAGGCCGTGAGTGCCGTGCGGCGCCACCGCGCGATCAGCCTCGGCATGCCCCGCATCCGCCAGCCGCTGCCAGGCATCCGCCCGGAGCGCACCGCATGACCAGCGCCCCGTCCGCGGCGGCTATGGCCGACGGGCGCCGCGCCGACTCTGCCCGCCGCCGGCAGCGGGTCATCGCCGCGGTCAACCGCGCTGTCAGCGACGGCACCGAGATCAGCGTGTCCGCCATCGCCCGCGCCGCAGCGGTCGATCGCACGTTCCTGTACCGGCACCGTGACCTGCTCAGCAAGATCCACGCCACCCAGGCCGGCCCGCCCGCCGGCACGGCCGACCCGTCCGTCACCCGCGCCTCCCTGCAAGCTGACTTGCTCGCCGCCCACGAACGCGCCATCCGGCTGAACGCCCGCATCCAGCAACTCGAAAAACGCCTGTCCGAAGTACTCGGCGAACGAGCCTGGCGCGAGTCCGGCCTCGGCCCGCCCGCCGACATCGACTAACCGGAAGATCACTCACCTGGAACAGCAGGTCGCAGACCTGCGGCTCCAGCTCGAAGAACGCGGCAGCGAACTCGCCGCCGCCCGCGCCGCCAACCGCGAGCTGATGGCCCAGCTCAACGCCGCACACCACCGGTGACACGACACGTGCCACCAGTCTCAAGGGTGCGCCTCGGCAAAGGCCCGTGAAAACTTGACTCGGGTGATGTAGTCTTCGACGTGCTGGTCGATAGCACGCAGGGCCTGGCGGAGGGCCGACAGCAGCCGGACCGTGCCGCCGTCGAGCGGGGGTTTGACCTTCTTGCGCCGTTCGGCCCAGTACGCGGCCAGGGCGGGGTCATCGGGTGATGCCGCGCCCTTGACGGGCACGTGCCGTTCGATGCTGGTCCAGGAGAATTTGACCAGGTAGGCGCCGCCGTCGCGGTCGCCGAACACCCAGCGGTCGTTCCTGAACGGGTTGAACGTGCCGAAGTACCGGCCGACGATCCAGGACCTCGGCTTGTTGCGGTGGCGCCACCTGGCCCACTTGAAGGTGAGCCGCCACACGTAGGTGTCCAGCGAATGGAACACCTTCGATGACACCACCGTCCGGTAGTAGGCCGCCCAGCCCCTGATCACGGGGGTGAGCACGGCGATGACCGCCGCCGCGTTCGAGCCGCGCAAGATGCGCATCTCGGACGCCAGCCGTTCCCGGAGCCGCCTGATGGCCGCCTTGGACGGCTTGATCAGCAGCTTGCGCTGGTAGCGGCGGACGTTGAAGGCGAGGAAATCGAAGCCCTCGCTGAGGTGGACGATCTTCGTCTTGTCCTCGTTGAAGGCCAGGCCCCTTGGCGCCAGCCACTCCGCCAGCCGCGCCTTGACCTGGGCGGCCTGCTCCTGACTGTGGCAGAGCACGACCACGTCGTCGGCGTACCTGATCACGACCGGGGAACCTGGCATGGTGTCCCCGGCCTTCTTGCCGGAGGTCTGGTAACGGACCCCGGCGGCCTCCTCCAGCCCGTGCAACGCGACATTCAGCAGGCACGGGGAAATCACGCCGCCTTATGAACAGCGCGGGGTTATGCGCAGCGCTGGCCTTCCGGTGCTGGTGAGCGCGTTGCGTGCACTCGAACACTGCGCATAACCTTCGCGGCGCTGAGGATCACAGGCTGGCG
>Ga0335075_10001815_pt1 | contig 34783 bp, 31 predicted proteins | sample Lox_Sample_24_FD_206723 | JGI IMG/M metagenome (GOLD analysis project Ga0335075, IMG submission 206723) | Soil microbial communities from Loxahatchee National Wildlife Refuge, Florida, United States - Lox_Sample_2.4 | ecosystem: Environmental > Terrestrial > Soil > Wetlands | place: USA...
TTCCTGGACCCCGCCGGGCACCCGGTGATGACCTTCCGGTCGGACCGGATCGAGGCCGCGGGCCAGGTGCTGACGGGAACGCTGGCGGTGCGCGGCACCACCCGGCCGGTCACGCTCGCGGTCACCCGGTGCGACGTGTCCCCCGGGTCCTTCACCGCCCGCGTCACGACCCGCATCGACCGGACCGAGCTCGGGATCACCGCGGCCCGCGGCCTGGCCGCCCGTTACCTTGACCTGACCGTGGAGGTCCAGTGCACCCGGAGCTGACCAGCGGGACCGCACCGGCTGCCGCACGTCTCCCCCATCAGGAAGCGCTGATGACAGAAGCCATCACGGTGGCCGGGCTGCGCAAGAGCTACGGCTCCGTGCGGGCCGTGCGCGATGTCAGCTTCTCGGTCCGGCGCGGTGAGATCGTCGCCCTGCTCGGTCCGAACGGCGCCGGCAAGACCACGACGCTCGAGGTCCTGGAGGGATTCCGGGCTCGTGACGGCGGCGCCGTCGAGGTACTCGGCCTTGACCCAGGCGACAAGCCGGCCGCCCGCGAACTGCGCGAGCGGACCGGGCTGGTCCTGCAGGACATCGCGGTCGAGCCCTACCTGACGACGCGCGAGACCATCGCCCGCCAGGCCGGCTACTACCGTGCCCCCAGGGCCGTGCCCGAGGTCATCAGCCTGGTCGGCCTGGACGGCCTGGAGCGGCGCAAGGTCAAGCTCCTGTCCGGCGGCCAGAAGCGCCGCCTGGACCTCGCCCTCGGCCTGATCGGCAACCCGGAGCTGCTGTACCTGGACGAGCCGACCACCGGGTTCGACCCGGCCGCGCGCCACGACGCCTGGGACCTGGTCCGGCAACTGCGGGCGGACGGGACCACGATCCTGCTCACCACGCACGACATGGCCGAGGCCCAGGCGCTCGCCGACCGGGTAGTGCTGCTCAGCAACGGCACCGTCGTGGCGCAGGGCCCGCCGGCCGGTCTTGGCGGCTGGGACCCGGAACGAGCGCGGATCAGCTTCAGGCTGCCGCCCGGCTTTCCGGTGTCCGACCTTCCGGTACCTGCCCACACGCAAAACGGCGCGGTGGTGATCGAAACCGCCCAGCCAGCCGAGGAACTGCACCGGCTGATCGAGTGGGCGCGGCAGCGGAACGTGGCGCTGTCCGCGCTCACCGTGGACCGGCCCAGCCTCGAGGACGCCTACCTGCAACTGACCCAGGATGGCGCGCGGTCCAGCGCGCCGGATAGGAGCGCCCGATGACCACCGTCGTTCTCGCCGCCCGCCCGCCGCACGGTCGTCACCGCCTGCGCCTGGTGGCCCACCAGATCGGATACGAGCAGCTCTCGTTCTGGCGCAACCCGCAGGCCGCCATCTTCACGTTCGTCTTCCCGGTCCTGTTCGTGACGATCATGGGTGCCCTGTTCGGCAGCGTGGGGCACAGCTCGTACTTCGGCGGGCTGTCGCCGCTGCAGTACTACGTCCCGACCATCGCCGCACTGTGCGTTCTGGCCTCCTGCTACGGGCAGCTCGCGGTCGCGCTGGCGGCCCGGCGGCAGAACGGGGTCCTCAAGCGAATCCGGGCCACGCCGCTGCCGGAGTGGGCCTATTTCGCCGGCCTGCTCGTGCACTGCGTCCTGGTGAGCCTGGCCGACATCGCCCTGATCGTCGGGGCAGGACGCCTCTACGGCGTGCCGTTCCCGTCCCAATGGCTCGCGATCGGGCTGACACTGGTGCTCGGCGCCGCCAGCTTCTGCGCCATGGGGGTCGCGGTGGCATCGGTGATCTCGAACGCCGAGGCCGCCCCGGCCGTCGCGCAGCTCGTGCTGTTCCCGCTGCTGTTCCTGTCCGGCACCTACATGCCGGTTAATTCCCCGACTCTGAACCGGTTGGCCGGCTGGCTTCCGGTCCGGCCGTTCAACGAGGCGCTGACCGGACCGCTGTCGCGGCACAGCGGCGCCGACTGGCGGCAGCTGGCCGTCCTGGCCGCCTGGGGCATGACCGGCGCCATCGTGGCCGTCCGGCGCTTCCGCTGGGACCCACGGCCAGAATGAGCCCTGGCCGCTTTCGGGGTAGCAATGGCAGCAGCGCAGCCAGCAGCATAGAGGGCATGCATGCTTCGTACCGGCGGGTCGCGGTCCTCACCGTCTTCATCCTTGCCGCTGGCTCGGCCACGACCTTGGCGGCGGCAGCAGTGCGGACGGGCCAGGTCACCCAGCCGCCGCCTCCCGTGACGGCGAGCGGGTTCCCGATCGAGCCGGAGGGCACGGCCCCGGCTGACGGCGACGGACTGATCCCCAACCGGCAGAGCCCATCCGGCGTCCCGGTTGGGGCCCCGGGCTCATGCACCGTGACCTTCTCTTCGGCCAGCGGCAGCACCTCCGCCGACGTGAACTCGTGGATCGCCAGCAACGAGAACTCGATCACCGCGACCACGGTGGTGTGCCTGTCCGGCACGTTCGGCGACCCGATCCACGTGTGGAGCAAGTCCTCGGCCGCGCTGCTGGAGATCGCCCCTGAGCCGGGCTCGGCCGCCACACTCGACCTGGGTAAGGTGCAGTCGGCCGACACTAACCCGAACCAGTACTGGCCGGACTCGGGCGGAATCAGCATCGTGGACTCGCGCGGCGTCGAGATCTACGGCCTGACCGTGAAGAACTACACCTGGGACGGGACCGCGCACAGCCCGGCGGGCATCTACGTGACGGTACGCAGCGACACCACGAACACCAACCAGGACACCTACCCGCACCGGTCCGCTTGCTTCCTGGACGGCGGCGCGTGCAGCGACATCTACATCCTGGACAACACCGTGCAGGACATCACCAACACCGCCGACGAGAACCATGCCAGCAAGTCCGTGTGCGGCAACGGCAACGTCGACGCGTACGGCATCGCCGCCATCGCGGCCGGCAGCAGCACCTCACCGGCCCTGCAGCACCTGGTGATCGAGGGGAACACGGTGACCGGGACCCGGACCGGGCAGAGCGAGACGGTGACCATCAACGGCGATATCACCGACTTCCTGGCCGCCGACAATACGATCTACGACACCGACAACATCGGGCTGGACACGATCGGCTGGGAGACCGGCACCGCCCAGGCCCGCCACGGCCTGGTCCAGGGCAACAATGTCTACAACGTCGACACCTACAGCAACGCCGCCTACGGCACGTGGGACAGCGCGACCGGCACGTGCGCGCCGCTGCCCGAGAACGCGGCCGGGCTCTACGATGACGGCGCCTCCTACATCTGGATAAACGACAACGTGGTCTGGAACACCGACCAGGGCATCAACCTGGACGTGGAGACCGCGAGCAAGGAGACCGACCACCTGCTGGTCTCCGGCAACACGGTCCACAACGACCCAGGGACCTCAGCGTCCGATCCCAGCGACGGCACCAACCCGCCCGGGACCAGCGGGACCTCCATGGTGGCCGGGCACGACCCTTACGCGATGTACATCGACGCGTTCGGCAGCAAGGGGTCGATCACCGACGTGTACGTGCACAACAACACGTTCCAGAACGAGAGCCAGTACTTCCTGACGCCCGGTGACGGCATGCCGGTGGTCGACCTCGGCGGCATCTGGTCGAACGTCCAGATCTGGCATAACACGATCGCCGGGGAGGGCCCGGCCGACCGGTACAACCCGCTGCTCGAGGTGGACAGTCAGCCTTCCGGCGGCACCAACACGGTGAACTGCAACGACTACGAGAACTTGTCCACCGCGGCCGACACCGTGAACGGCAACTTCGCGCTGCCAGACAACGACTGGCTCACGCTGGCCCAGTGGCAGGCCCGCAACGGGCATGGCTGGGACGCCGACAGCGAAGTCGGCGGCTTCTCCGCCGGCTGCCCCGCGAAGTCCATCCCGTAGGCGGCCGGCCGGTACCGGCTGTGCTGTCGGGCGAGTAGGCCAGTCCCGATTGGGCAGCTTATGGCGCGACGAATGGCACACGCCTGAGTCGGACCGTGCCCGGCCCAGCACTCACGAATGGGACGTTTGCGATATGGGGGCGCTTACATCGCCAATGTTGCTCGCGCTGCCCCCGGGCCTGGTAGACATGTTCTCCCAGCCTGGAAAGGATTGGTCAACGTGACGCTTCACAAGCAATTTGACGCAGCATACCCGCCCTCCTCAGCCCCGCCCGGATGCACGGCCGTAGCCGGGTACATCGGCGGCTCGGAAGCGGTTAACGTGTGGACCCCGGCCGAGTGGCAGCAGTTCAAGGGCCTCTATCAGGTACCGATCTGGGTTCCGGACACCGGCGACAACGCCACGACGCAAGCGAGCCAGGCCTGCGCTGCGGCGAAGGCTCTCGGGTGGGCGCCGCACCATGCGGACACCCGGCTGATCGTGTTCGACCTCGAGACTGACGAAGTGCCCGCCTGGTATGCGGCCGTGGCGGCTGAGGTTACCGCGCAAGGGTTCCAGGCCGTCGCGTACGGTTCCCTGTCCACGGTGCTGGCCAACAAGGCAGCGGTCGTCTGGTCGGCGGACTGGGACGGGGACTATGCCCTGAATCCCGGGCAGTCGATCGAGGCCACCCAGTACTCGGCGAATATCGCCTGGGAGAACACTCAGGTGGATTACTCGGCAGCGTCGGACTGGTGGGTTGTCCATTGCGGCATAGGGCCTCGCTGGGGCTAGCGAGCGCCCTCGGGCGAGGACCGAGAAGGAGCCGGGTCGCTCGGCATCCGTACAGCTGTCAGCCGTTCGCCGCGCTGATGGCGGGCAACGGCGTGCCCGCCATCAGCGGTGCGACGGGTGCGTCATGCTGACCTGAGCTCGCGCCGTCCTGCGTCGGTCAGCCACCAGTTCCCGGCGGTATCCCGGTCCACCAGGCCCTTCGTGCGAAGCCGGCCGGCCACGATGCTGCGTTGCGGTGTCGCGGCGTCGGCGATAGCGCGCAGTTCCTGCTGCTCGCCATCGGTCAGCCCATGCTTGCCGCTACGCACGTCCGCCCCGGTTGCCGCCTGGCTCGCGCTGGCGGCAGGCTCGTCGCGGGCAGCACGACCAGCACCTCTGCCACCGGAGTGCTCCCGGTCTATCGGGGCACGCGGCTGCGGCTGCTGCTGCCCTGCCCGTGATCGAGCCGGCGGTATCTTGCGGGCCGCGCTTATGTAGCGGCCAGCCATGGACCGCAGCTCGCTGGCGCGCCGGGCCGGCAGGTCGATCTCGTAAGCACGCCCGTCCACGCCGAAGCGAACGGTCTCGCTCGTGTCCATCTGGCCGGTGTTGTCTATCAGCATCGGGGTTGCACTCGGCGTCATTGCTTTTGCCTTCCGTGGCGCGCGGCGCGGGCTTGCTGCCGCGGTGCCTCAGTATACGAACGTGTGTTCGAGATGTCGAGGCCACCACGCCTTTGCCGGCCGCCAGTCCGGCCTTTGCTGGCCTTTAGCCCTCCAGCCTGCGCAAGCCGCTGATGAACTGCTGACCATTAGGCGTGCCGATGCCGGTCATGTTGTCGTAACCCTTGAGGGTTACCTGGCCGGTGTAGCCAGCCATGTTGGGGTTCTGGTCGTCGAAGGTAACCAGCGACTGGGCACCGCAGAAGCTGACCGTGCAGACCTCGCCGCGGAACAGCCCGGGGCTGGCGGAGGTCGACGGGAGTATGTCGTGCAGCGCCGGCGTCCCGTTCAGCCGGTAGAGCACCGGATCGGTGAACCCGAACACCTCGTGCTGGCCCTGCTGGGCATCGGCGACGATGCCAGCCACCGTTGGCGAGGCCATGCTGGTCCCGCCCACCGTGAGCAGGCCGAACGTCGGCGGCTTGCCCTTAGGGAACGTCAGCAGTCCGGTGGCGAAGCCGGTGAACAGGTCTGCGTCGGCCGCGATGTCAGGTTCGGAGCGCACCAGGCCAGGGCGGTTCCCGGGTGCCGTGGCCAGCGCCCTGGGCACCACACCGATCTGGTAGCCCGGCTGTGCCCAGATCAGGCTGGGGCCGCCGCTGGTGGCGCCATTCTCACCCGTCAGGACCCACGTGCCGTGGCGGAGCGCGGAGAAGCCGCTGGACCAGCCGGTCTCGAACAGGCGCTGGTCGTGGCTGCCGATCCCCAGCGAGGTACCGCCGACCAGGATGCTGTACGGGTCATCGGGGGTCTCGACTCCGGATGAGTCGCCGGAGGCGAAGTACATGCCCACGCCCTGCGCAGCCGCGCGCACCAGGTAGGCGTGCATGATGTTGGTCAGGATGGCCGGCTGGGTGTCGTTGCCCGGGCCCCAGGAATTGGAGCTGATGTTGGCCAGCGGGTGGTTGCTTCCGGCGGTGCCGTCGATGATCACGATGTCGGCGTCGAACAGGCCCTGCAGGCCGAAGTCGCCGTTGTTGCAGCTGTCGCCGCCGACCACCAGCTGGCTGGCGCCCGGCGCCATGTCGTACGAGGTTTCGACGTCTAGCTGCTCTTCGATGTTGAACGGATCGCCGCAGGTGTTCTTGCCCAGCGACAGCTCGGTGTAGCGCTCCGGGGAAGGCGCCAGGAAGTGCTCCGACTGCGCGTAGTCCTGCAGGGTCAGGAACATGTCCGGGGCCAGGCCCAGCTCGACCAGCGAGATCGTCTGGCCCTGGCCGTCGTTGCGCATGCTGGCCCCGTAGGCGCCCCGCAGCTGGCTGGGTGAGTAACCGCAGATCTGGGTCGGGAACGATGTCCGCCCGAACTGCTTGGGCAACCCGGCAACCTGATGCTGCCCGTAATACTGCGAGCAGTCCGCCGTGGCCGCTCCGGTCCCGGACCGGTCTCCGGGCGGGAGCATAAGCGGGAGCCTGGGCGCGGCGTTGTCCAGGCCGGTCACCCCGATTACATACCGCGACAGCGATTGGGGGATGGCCACCGCCTGGTTGTTGGCGCGCAGCTGGTACGGCCCGGCATTCGCGCTCGCTGACGACCGGTAGTCCTCCAGCTGGATCTTAAACGCGGTGTTGATCGCCGCGGCGGTCCCGGTGGCTCGCACGTAGTTGCGCTGTGCGTCGGTCTGAATGGCGGTGAAGCCCTGGCCGCGCAGCCATGATTCCACCGCGCGGGCTCCGGCCTGGCTGCTCCCGAACCGGGCGGTGTAGGCGTCTGGGCTCAGGTAGTGATGGAATAACGTGCTGCCCGGCGTACTCACGGCCGTCGCATACTGCTCCGCCCCGGCCAGATTGCCTGGCTGCAGCCAGACCTGGATGGTCAGCCGCGCCGAGGCGGCCACCGCGCCGGTCACCCGGCCGTGGCTGGTGAACGGCGCGGCGCTGCCAGCCAGCCGCAGATAGCCCGGCCGCTCCGCGGCGCCGGCTGAACCGCTCAGGCTCACGATCGTCATGACTGCGGCTGTTGCCGTCGCGGCGGCAAGGCCGACGAGCCTCCGGCTTCTGGACACTAGATCTCCTTTGTCCTCGTACCCGCCCGAAACGCATGGCTACAGGTTTGTGATGCTCCAGCGAACCATTACAGAAACCATAATTCGGTCACGATTAAGGACAGTGCACCGCCGCCGGCTTGCTGATGATCAGCGGCGCGGCCCGGGAATCACGGCATCACCGACTTGGATGCAGCCGGGGCGCAGGATGTCGCACCAGACGCCGAAGGTGATGTCGTTCTTGCCGCGCAGCCGGGCCAGCGCGTGCAGTATCCGCGCGTCCGTGGCGCCTGATTCGGGGTTTCGCGTCGTGATCACGCAGCGCGGCACCGGGGCGATCACCCGCACGATGACTCCGCCGATGCTCACCGTCTGCCCGCCCCAGGCGTGCTCGGCCCACGCGTCAGTCCCGGTGACCGTGACGGTCATCCGGAACCGGCGCGAGTCCGGGGCCGTGCCGCTGAACTCCGCGGCCAGTGCCTGAAGCGATGCCTGGGACATCAGTGTCACGGGCTGGTCATCGGTGCCGATGTGCCCGGGCGCCCGTTTGAACAGCTGCACCGGCTGGCCCAGGTAACCCGACAGCGCGGCGGACAGCGGCCCGGGGATGACCCACCCCGGTATCTCCCGCCCGTCATACATCCGGGTAGTCGCTGCATCCCCCGGCTCAGGCGTGCCCTGGACGGCAGCGCCGTCCGGGAAGCCCAGCGTCAGCACGTTCCGCACCCGGTCCCAGGCCGGCTCGATCTGCAGCAGCGCCGGGGTCTTGCCGGTCAGCAGGAGCTGGCCGTCCGCCCCGACGACCAGGAATTCGCGATCGCCGGTTACCCCGTGCTGACCAAGCTGGACCTCGCGGGTGCACTGCAGCCGCATGCCCTTGACCGGCGCGATTGCCAGCTGGGACACGGTGACCGGCACTGTCATATCTACGAGCTTGGCCGGGCGGCCAGCCCAGGGCAATGGCTTTTTTGGCCCAGATTCCCGGCCGCGGAAACCGATGCCGAAATCCACGCTAGGCCGGAGGTGGCGGGCTAAGCGCGCTAAGCCAATCTCAGGCCCGGCTAAGACCCATCTGAGCAAGGAAGATAAGGCTTTCTTCCGATACGCCAGGGCGGGTCTTAGGACGAAACTCAACGATGTCAGGCGAAGAGCTGACCAGAGACCCGAGGAGGAACGATGAACCACAACGTGACGCAGAACGTGCGAGGTCCGCTGGCCCGCATCGCCCGGCGCGTCGGCGCTATCGTCGCCGAGTGCAACTATGCCCAGACCAGGATGACCAGTCTGCGGAACACCCCCGACGCTTACCTGACCTGGGGGAACTAACGCCCCGGTCGCGGGCTGGATCCCGATGCGGATACCGAGCCCGCTGCGGCACCAACCAGCCACAGCCGGCCGGGCCCACGCCCGGCCGGCTGGCCGTTGCTATGGCGTGCCAGCTAGCAGAGGCTGAGTGTGTAGCGCACCTCGTCGGTGTCGGGAAGCTGATCCGTGACGCGGAATCCCTGGCGTTCGAGCAGGCGCCGGGAAGCAGCGTTCTGGGCACCGGTCACGGCAGTAATCTGGCGGATCCCAGGCACCGCCGCAATGCGCCTGACCAGGGCGGCCACGGCGGCGGTGCCGATGCCCTGGCCACGCAAGGACGGGGCGAGGCTGTAGCCGATCTCGACGCGGCCTTCGCTGTCGGCGGGGCCGTGGGTTCCCAGATCGCCGACGATCTGCCCATCAGCACGGCGGACAACGAGCCAGACGGTCGGCAGGACGGCGGCCGCGCCCGAGTCGATGTCCCGGATGGCGAAGCCCATGGCCTGGGGAATCCGGTCGTGCAGGGCTCCCTGCTCAAACGTGCGCGTGATTGCTTCGCCGTCGACCACGGCTTGAGCGATCCGGCGCGTGACTGGCCGCAGCGTTACGCTTCCGGCCTCGATGGTCCAGCGGCGCTGCCAGTCGGCAGAATCTGGAACCGCTGACTGTGTCATGTGGCTTCCTCCCCCGACATTGCGTGCCTGACAGACCTTAGCCACCCGCACCGCGTTCCGGGATACGGCCACTGGGGATTGCCGGGATCGGCGGCCGAGCGTACGGTCCGGTACGAGCGGCAGCAAAGGAGCCGGGCGATGAGCAATGTGCAATTAATGCGAGACCTGTATGACGCCTTCGGCCGGGGTGACATAGCCACCGTGCTCGGCGCGATGGACCCTGACATGGAGTGGCGTGAGGCAGAAGGGAACCCCTACCAGCCCAGCGGCGCCCCCTGGCGGGGACCGGATGCGATCACGCAGAACTTGTTCATCAAGCTGGGCACTGAGTGGGACGGCTTCACCGTCCACCCCGGGCAGTTCCACGATGCTGGCCCCACGGTCGTTGTCGAAGGGCGCTACACCGGGACCTACAAGCAGACCGGCCGGAAACTCGACGCCCAGGTCTGCCACATATGGCAGATAAGCGACGGCAAGGTCACGAGCTTCCAGCAATTCGTCGACACCGGGCAGCTGCAAGAGGTGATGGGAGCGCGGTAACTCCATGGGTTATCCGCGCGACAGCATTGCACCTGCAGTCGTGGGCTCCGCCGCATGGAGGGCACCAGGCAAACGGTCACCAGCGCCAACGGCTTCCGCATCGGCCTGCTGACGGCCGGGTCTGGGCCCGGCCTGGTGCTGATGCACGGCGGTATGGGCACGATCGAACGCTGGCGGCGTGTCTGGGGTGCGCTGGCCAGGCAGCGGCGGGTGACCGCCATGGACCGCGGCCGTGGCTCGAGTGGGGACGCCGCCAGCTACGAGCTGAGCAGCGAGTATGCCGATGTCGCGTCCGTCGCTGCCGCGCTGGCCGTCGAACAAAGGCGGCCCGCTGGACGGTTGGCGCTGCTCGTAAAGAAGCGAACGCCTCACGTCCCGGCATCAGGCATGCCTCGGGTCTCTTCCGCCGCTGCCCTGATGACGGCATGAACCCTTCCCTCTGGAAAGAACACGGTGAGATTCCTCGCCGCGGCCACAGCCCGGTCGCGGGCTTCGCCGCCGAGCTGGCCAGTTGCCCGCACGGCATACCTGGCCGCCCGGCGCCGGACTCCAGCGCGGTATTGCCCGATGTCCATGCTGATCGTCACGCCGTGAGCATCGGCCAGCTCCAGCGCCTCGGCTGTGATCTTTTTGCCCTTGGCCGAGTTGCACTCCTGGTGCAGGAGCTGCAGATTCCAGCGGCGATGCGGTCCGCCGTAAACCCTGGGGATGATGTGATCGATCGCGGTGCCGCGCGGAGAGTCAGGCAAGTAATCCCCGCACCACGGGCAGCGCCAGTGCTGCAGCTCCACCAGTTCGGTCATGAATGCCAGGCTGTGCGATGCCCACGGCACAGCCTCGTCGTCATACTGCCCACCACCGGCCCGGATGCCAAACGGCCAGCGGCAGAACCTCTCACCGGCAGGCACCGGCAGCCCGCACACACCGCACCAGCCAGGCTCTGCAGACATGAGGCCAAGCTAACCGAACGGTCCGACATCGCGGCCGTCCCGGATCCGCTGACCCGGCTCAGACTCGCGCGGTGTCCTTACTGAATCGCCAGACCGCGCCCACGGCGAAGATCACCAGCCACGCGATGGCGTTGACGACCCAGGTCCAGTCCACGCCGCTGCCGAGCAGCGGCGCGTGCACCAGCTGGTTCAGCCCGTACTCAGGAGACCATTTGGCGATGTCCTGGATCGTCTGCGGAAGCAGGCTGATCGGGATGAACAGGCCGCCCACGAAAGCGAACAGGGACATGATCAGGCCAAGAAGCTGCGGGACGGCATCGGCCGGCACCAGGAAACCGATGAACAGCCCGAACGTGGCGAAAAGCAGCGAGCCGATCCAGACGCACAAGGCGCTGACGATCCACAGGTAGACGGGCATCGAGGCCTTGTGGGTCAGGATGCCGCCGACCACGTTCACGACAGTAATCGGGACGAGACCGAGAACCAGCGCGGTCGCCACCTTGATGCCGATGTAGGAGGCAGGCGATAGCGGCGTCAGCCGGAGCTGCCTGCTCCAGCCCTGGGCGCGCTCGACGGACACCCCCGCACCCGTGTAGGTGGTCGAGAATATGGCGCCATAAAGCGCAAGGCTGATCAGAACCCACGCCGCGTAGTTTCCGTGGCCGTAGTTGCCTGTCGTGTTGGCTTTATTAAGCCCAAAGGCGAAGAAGAAGATGACTGGGACGATGACCGCGATGATGACGGCGCGCGGGTTCCGCCGCAGCCGGCGGATCTCCAGATTCAGCGCGGTCAGGTTGAAGCCGCCGAGGGCCGGGGGCCGCCGGCCGCTCAGATCTGGCACTGAGGTCGTGGTCATCCGATAGCTCCAATGTTCACGCTGCCTGGCTCGGCGCCGTCGCCGGTCAGTGCGAGGAACGCGTCCTCGATGCCGCGAGCGGTGATTTCAAGATCCCTGGCTGAGGTGCGCGTCAGCAGGTACCTGGCCACCGCGTCGCTGTCGTTCGCATGGATGAGGACGGTGTCGCCGCGGATCTCCACGCTGTCCGCGCCGGGAATGGCGCGGAGCTCAGCCTCGCTGGCCTCGGCCATGGTGACCCGCACGGTGCGCCCCGCCGACATCGCCTTGATCTCGGACGCGGTGCCGTCGGCGATCTTCTGCCCGTGCCGCAGCAGGATGATCCGGTCGGCATAGGCGTCCGCTTCCTCCAGGTAGTGCGTGGCGAACAGCACCGTCCTGCCCTGCTCGGCGTCCTTGCGGATCGACGCCCAGAAGCTGCGCCGCCCCTCGACGTCCATCCCGGTGGTTGGCTCGTCCAGGACAAGCAGTTCGGGGTCGGAGACCAGTGCCATGGCGAATCTGAGCCGTTGCTGCTCGCCGCCTGAGCACTTTCCCACCCGGCGCTCCGCGATCTGGGTGATTCCCGCCCGGTCCAGCACCTCGGCGGTGGGCTTGCTCTGTGCGAACAGGCTGGCGGTGTACTGCACGGTCTCCTTGACAGTCAGGTCCTTCAGCAGCCCGCCCGTCTGCATCACCGCCGAGACTAGGCCGCGGGTGACTGCCTGCCGGGGGTGCATGCCGAAAACGAGCGCCTGCCCAGACGTCTGCCGGGACAAGCCGAGGATGATGTCGATGGTGGATGTCTTGCCCGCGCCGTTGGGCCCGAGCATCGCCACGATTTCTCCCGACGCGATGCTGACGTCGACATCCCTGACCGCCTGCACCTGCCCGAAATGCTTCCTGACGTCCTTCAGCTCAACGGCGAGCGGGACAGCACCTGTCATCGTTCAAGTCTGGCATCCCGGGGTCAGATGCCGCGACTCGATATGACCCGGCCCGGCGGCAGGCAGGTAACCGGTGGCGGGCTGTCGGACACTAACGAGTGTGAGCCGGATCGCTGCCTCGCCGTCTGCTGGAGGACCGCCGTGATCACTGTCCGCATCGTTCATGCGCTACGCCACAACCGGCCCGCACGGGCCCCGGACGGGAGCGACGTGCCCGACTGGCGGCTGGTTCAGCGCCTCATCGTGCTGGCCGACACCCTGCCTACCAAAGATGGGGGCCACCGGGCGGTGCCGATGTGGCTGCGGGTTTTCGGCTACAAGGAGCTGCTGGGGCGGCTGGGCCGGCCCGCCGCGGACGCCGAGGTGGCCAGTGGCCTGCTGGAGACGGCGGCCCGGCTGCTGCGGACGGCCGGGACGGCGGTGAGCGCCGTGGACATCGAGCCGGCCAGCGACGATGTGCCCGAGCTGCGCTGGGACACGGTCACGGTCCGCGTCGGGCTGGCCACGGCCACGGGAACCCGGCCGGTCACGGTCGGCGCCGAGTACGGCCTGGCGCTGGCCGCCGTGGCCGGGGCGCCGGTCCGGGTGGCCGGCAAGGTGCTGGACCGGCTCGCGGTCCCGGTGCCGGGCGAGGACGTGCTGGCGCCGTTCCTGCCTCCGGCGGACGCCCGGCCGCCGGAGGGTCCCCTGCTGGAGCGTCGTTTCGAGCCGCACAACATGGCGTTCACCGACGGCCTGGACTACTGGGAACTGGCTGGCAGCTTCACCGATGACAGCCAGCCGGCCGGGCAGGACTACTCCTGCACCGCCGCGGACCAGTCCGCGGTCCTGGCCGCCACGGTCCCGGAACCCGCCGGCTCCGCCGTCCTGGTCCAGGCGGTGTACGCCGACGACTACCGCGGCGCCGCGGTCACCTTCCGCGGGCAGCTGCGCACCACCGGCATCGCCGGCCAGGCCGGGCTGCACCTGGCCGTGAGCGGGCCGATGTCGGAATCGATGGCTACCAGGCCCCTCCTCGACCACGGCAGCAGCCCGGCCGCCCCGGGCAGCAGCGACTGGACCTGGCATGAGGTCACGGTGCCCGTCCCCGGCGAGGCCACCGCCATCCGGTTTGGCGTCTCGCTGGCCGGCCGCGGCCGCATTGAGCTGCGCGGCGCGGAATTCACCGCGGCGCCGCCGGGAACCCGGAAGTAAAAGCCAAGCATGGACATCCCCGACGGCGACCTGGTCCGGCTGGCCCGCGACGGCGACCCGGCGGCGTTCCGGCTGCTGGTCGAACGGCACCTGCCGATGGCCCGTGCCCGCGCGGCCCGGCTGTGCTCGCAGCCAGACGACGCCAACGATGCCGTGCAGGACGCCTTCCTGCAGGCGTTCCTGGCGCTGGACCGGCTGCGCGACCCCGACCGGTTCGCCGGCTGGCTGGGCGGCATCGTGGCCAACGTCTGCCGCGCCCAGCGGCGCCGCGCCCCGCTGACCCTGCTCGGCGACTGGCCCGAGAACCTGCAGCCCGCATCGGACGGCCCCCTGCCGTCGGCTGAGGACCTGGACCGCGCCGACGTGCTGCGCCGCGCGGTGGCCGGCCTGCCCCCCGGGCAGCGGCAGGCCGTCACCCTGTTCTACTACGCCGACCAGCCCGCCGGGCAGGTCGCCGTCACTCCCGGCGCCGCCAAGGCCAGCCTGCACAAGGCCCGCCGCCGGCTGCGCGAGTACATCACCGCGCACCGCCCTGACCTCATCCCCGCCACCTCCCGGAGAATCCCCATGACCGCTGTCCGCATCGCGCACACTGACCCCGACCACGAGCTTGTGATCCTCGCCGACGAGGCTGGCCACCGGACTCTGCCGGTCCGGCTCCCTGGCCCCGAACACAAGCTCCCGCGCCTGCTCAGCCGCCCCGACGACCGCGACGAGGACGAACTCCTGGGGGACGACCAGGCCGAGGAGACGACCGGCCGGCTGCTGCAGGCGGCCGGGGTCACCTTGACCGGAGTGACCGTCACCGAGCTGGGCCCGGGAGTGACCGCTGCGCGGATGGGCATCGCCGGGCCCGGCGGAACCCGGCCGGTCACCGCCAGCCTCGCCGACGGCCTGACCCTCGCCGTCATCGCCGGCGCGCCGCTGGCCGTCGAAGACCTGGTCATGGACCGGCTCGCCCGACCCGTCACCGGCCCCGACCTGCTCAGCCAGTTCCGCAGCCAGGAAACACCCCCCAGGAATTTGCGCCAGCGGTTCGAGCCCCGCAACATGGCGTTCACCGACGGACTGGACCACTGGCAGCTCGGCGGCACCTTCCTGCGCCAGGGCACCGGGTTCGACTATTCCGCCACCACCGAAGACGGGCGGGCGATCCTGGCCGCAGCCGGCCCCGAGCCGGCCGGATTCGCTGTCCTCGCCCAGGACATCTTCGCCGACGACTACCGCGGCCGCACCGTCACCTTCCGCGGCGAACTGCGCACCGCCCAGGCGGACGGCCGCGCCGGGCTGGTACTCCGCGTCGCCAGCCCGCGCCGGTCCATGCCACCCCAGGCAGCCCGCCCGGATCCCCAGGAAGACCCAGCCATCCACATCGCCTCCGCCACCGGGACCGGCGTGTGGACCCAGTACGAGGTCACCGCCCAGATCCCGGCGGACGCCAGCCTGATCAGGTTCGGCGTCTTCCTGAACGGCGGCGGGCAGGTAGAACTCCGCCACCCGGCACTGCCGCCTCATCCCCCAGGCCAGCAATAACGCCGTCTAACCAGATTGAGGCTCAGTTCTTACGGCCCACGCCGCCCCACAGCCCAGCCGGGCTGCTGGCCTCAGCCTCCGACGCGGGACGCCATTGCGGAACCCGCACCAGCCCCGGCTCGACCAGTTCCAGGCCGTCGAAGAAACGCGCGACCTGCGCCCGGTCGCGCAGGGTCACCTTTTCCGCCATCGTCTGGTTTAGCCGTCTGGCCAGCTCGCCCTGCGCTTCGGCTTCGATGTCCGAAGCCGGGTGGGACAGCGCCAGGTAGCTGCCCGCAGGCATCGCGTCGAGCAGCGCTGCCACGGTGGCGTAGGGGTTCTCGGCATTGCCCACGTGCTGCAAGATCGCCATGAGCATGACGCCCACCGGGCGGGAGAAGTCCAGCGTGTGGGCCGCAGCGGTCAGCACGCGCCCGGTGCCGCGCAGGTCGGCGTCCAGGTAGCTGGTGACCCCGTGCGGGCCGCTGGCCAGTAGCGCCCGGGCGTGGGTGAGCACGACTGGGTCGTTGTCCACGTACACCACCCGGCTTTCGGGTGCCACAGACTGGGCGACCTCGTGGGTGTTGCTGGCGGACGGGATGCCCGTGCCGATGTCCAGGAACTGCCTGATGCCCGCCTCGCCGGCCAGGTAGCGCACCACGCGGGCGAGAAAGGCCCGGTTGGCGCGAACCGACAAGACGATGTCCGGGTAGGCGGCGATCGCCTGCTCGGCGGCCGCCCGGTCGGCGGCAAAGTTGTCCTTGCCGCCTAGCCAGTAGTCGTACACCCGCGCGATATGCGCCACGCTCGTGTCGAAGGACGCGCGCTCCGCGCCGCTGACGGCAACCTCGTCCGGCCCTTCGCCAGTTTCCTGGACACCGCCGCTGCCCACACTGGTACACCTTCCCGCGGATCACCGGCAAAGCGAAGCACACGGCAATCCAGCCATTAAGCGCATCGCGCGTGACGAGCCTACGCCGCAGCGGTCTTCGACGATGGCTGATGACGGGCTGGAGTTATGCCTGTCTACTATGTGCCCATGGCGGCATCTGTGGTGATCAACAGCACGGACGATTTCACGCTGGAGAACTACCGGCGGGTGGCCATGGGTGGCGAGTCCGTCGCGATCGGCCCGATGGCCTCCAGGGCTATGGCAGACGGCCGGGCGAACTTCCTGCGCCTGCTGGAATCCGACCGCACCCAGTTCATTTACGGTGTAACCAGCAACTTCGGGCCGCGGGCCAAGATCACGATCCCGCCGGACCAGCAGCGGGCTCACGCGCGGGCGCCGGGCTTCCGGGGCAACTGGGCGCGCGGGTTCGGCGGCGGGTATCTCGATGAGCGTGTCGTGCGCGGCATCGTCTTTGCCCGGCTGGCCAACTTCGTCGCGGGGAACTCCAAGGCCCGGCCGGTTGTCGCAGAGCGGCTGGCCGCTCTGCTCGACGGGCCGCTGCCGCCAGTACCGTTCGACGGCGAGGTCGGCGCCGGCGAGGTCCTGCCGATGATGCATGTGCTGAAGGGCCTGCGCCGAGATGATCTCGAAGAGGGAGATGCCAATCCGCTTGCTAACGGGTCTCCGGTGTCCGCCGCCCTGGCTGCGGACACGGCCCTGCAGGCGGGCCACCGGCTGGACCATGCCGAACAGATCTTGGCCCTGTCAGTGGAGGCGTTCGGCGCTCCGCTCGATGCGTACGACAGCGTGCTCGATGACCTCTGGGGAGATGAGGACGAAGCAACGGCACTGGTGGTGCTGCGCCGCTACCTGGACGGCGCCTCCCCCGAGGGCCGGCGGACTGCAGCGCCCGCGAGCTACCTCGTGCTTGGCCGGGTCCTCGGGCAGGCACACCGGGCGGTAGCAGGCGTCGAACAGGCGGCCAGGGTGTCGCTGCGCTCGGTGACCGACAACCCCGTCTACGTCTTCCCCGACGAAGACCACCCGCTGGGACGCGCCTTCTCGACCGGCGGCTTCCACAACGCCATGACGTACCCGGCGCTGAACGCGCTCGCGGCCACCTGGGCCGATCTGACCCTGCTGACCCAGCGGCACGTGACGGCGTTCCGCACCGCAGCGGAGGCGGACGCGGCAACGGGGCTGGAGGGGATACTGGCCGGCTTGGTGGACGAGGCGCGGGCCGCGGCCATGCCGACGCTGCTCCCAGCCGCAGTCAATGACCCGCAAGACGACGTGTCCTCACCGGTCTTCAGCGCTTATCGCAGGCAGGCCAGGGCGGCGGAGTGCCTCGACGCTGCGCTGGCCGTTCTCGCCGCGCAGGCCAGCCAGGCGCTGTTCACCTGTGGGAGAAGACCGGCTCCTCCGCTCCAGCACCTCCTGGGGACAATCCGTGCGATCTTCCCCGCGGTCGCGGGGAAGCCACGCGACCTCGGGCCCCGTGCGGAGCGCTTGGTGGCCGCGCTGGCCCAGTCGGCGGTCACCGGCTCTGCTCCGTTCGAAGGATCGGAGCAGCCATGACGGTCGTGGTGAACACCAGGGATGACTTCACGCTCGCGAACTTCCGGCGCGTCTGCTACGGAGGTGAGTCCGCGCGGCTGGGCGACAAAGCGCTCCGGGTCATGACGCTGGGTGCAACGCAAACGCCGGCAACGGGCGCGCAGGGGCCGCTGACCGCTCGGCAGGCCCGGTGGGCCGCACCTGGTGTGGGCCTCACCGGCGGTTACCTCGAGGCGGCCGTGGTGCGCGGAATCTTGTTCGCCTGCCTGGCCAGCCTCGTGTCCGGGTATGCCGGAGTCCGGCCTGCCGTCGCCGAGCGGGTGGCCGCTTTGCTCGACGGGCCAATGCCACGGGTGCCGCTCGACGGCCAGGCCGGAACCGGAGAGGGCCGCCCGATGGCACACGTTCTCGCCGGGCTACGACGGGATGACCTTCACGAGGCCGAAGAGAGGGCACTGCTGGGAGGCGCGCCGTGCTCGGCGGCCCTGGTAGCCGACGCTTCGATCCACGCCCGGCACCGGCTGGAGCATGCCGAAGCCATCTGCGCCCTCTCGATCGAGGGGTTCGGTGCCCCTCTCGGTGCCTATGACCAAGCCCTCGACGATCTCTGGAGCGATGCGTTCGAAACCGCCGCCCTGCGGGCGCTGCGGCGGCATCTTGACGGCGCCGGAACCGGGGAACGGCGATTCCACCAGGCTCCGGTGAGCTACCGGATCATCCCGAGAGTGCTGGGGCAGGTGCACCGTGCCGTGGCGGCGGTCGAGAAGGCGGCGGCTGTCTCGCTCCGCTCCGTGACCAGCGACGTCGTCTACATCAGCGATGAGCTGGGCCGACCGGGCGGGCGTGTGGTGCGGAGCGGCGGTTATCACAACGGGATGGCCTATCCCGCGCTGAACGCGCTGTCCGCCGCCTGGGCGGATCTCGCGCTCGTCGCCGAGCGCCAGGTGACTGCGCTCAACACCGCCGATACCTCCGGTCTTCCGGTCAACCTGACGGCTCCGGGAGCTTCCGGGACCGGCACGTACGCCTATGGCTGGGTGGCGAGCAGCTATGTGGAAGAAGCGCGCGTGGCCGCCACACCCGCGCTGCTGCCCAGTGTGGGCGAAGACCCGTACGCTGACGTCTCGTCGCCGACGTTCAGCGCTTACCGCCGTGAGCGCCGCGCCGCCGAATGCCTGGACGGCGCCATGGCGATTCTCGCCATCGTCTCAAGCCAGGCCCTGTTCGTAACCGGCCGGAACCCGGCCCCACCGTTGCGGCCTGTGCTTTCCTTCGTGCGGTCGGTTTATCCGCCCATCGATGGGACGAGGGAACGGGATCTGAGCGCAGACGGGGGCCAACTCCAGCGTGCTCTCGGTGCGGCCGCGCGCTCAGGCGAACTGCACCGATGACGGCACGCCCTACTCCTGGTTGCCCAGGAAGGTTGCCATGGAGTCGTCGAGCGCTTGCCACCACGGGGTGTGGTGGACCGGCGCCATGGTTCCGGTGCAGGGTGAGGAGAAAGGCTGGTCCCGGTAGCCGACGATGCTCTCCATCTTGTCGTGCTCCCAGTCCTTGAAGTGCGCCCGGGTCAAGTCAACGTCGTAGCTGGGGTAGTCGACATCCTTATACAGGTCCACCATGTAGCTGGCCTGGAAGTCGATCTCATCGAGCGGCCCTGCGCACTCGGCCAGCCGCCCGCGCCAGAGCGCGATGTCGGCGGCCATCTCCTCGCGCGACGGCAGCGAGATCCGGTCGAGCACGTAGTCCCGCGCATACCACGCCTGCGCGTCGAACATCGTGAACGTGTAGTACTGGTCCTGCATCCCGAGGTACATGAGGTCGGGGTTGCCGAGCCAGAAGACGCCCTTGTAGAGGTTCTCGGGGTACAGGATGTTCGCGGTGCGCAACCGCAGTTCGTCGGAGAGGAACCCGAACGAGTGCTGATACCCGGTGCACAACACGATGGCGTCCACCTCACGCGTGGTCCCGTCGGCGAAGTGCGCGGTGCTGCCGTCGACCTTGGAAAGCAGCGGCACCTCGTCGATGCCCGCCGGCCAGGGGAAGCCCATCGGCGCGGTCCGGTAGGAGATGGTTACCGACTGGGCACCGTATTTCTTGGCCTGCAGCGCGATGTCCTCCGCGGAGTAGCTACTGCCGATAACCAGCAGCCGCTTGCCGGTGAACTCCTGGGCGTCCCGGAAGTCGTGGGAGTGCATGATCCGGCCGGGGAACTGGCCGAACCCCTCGAACGACGGCATGTTCGGCGTGGAGAAGTGCCCGGTCGCCACGATGACCTTGTCGAACTCCTCGGTCCTGGTCCGGCCGTCAGCCTGGGTCTCCACGGTTACCGCGAACTTCCCGGCGTTCTCGTCGTAGCTGATCCACCGGACGGCGGTGCCGAACTGGATGAACCGGCGCACGTCGCTCGTCTTGGCCCGCCCGGTGATGTAGTCGTAAAGCACCTCGCGCGGCGGGAACGACGGGATCGGCTTCCCGAAGTGCTTATCGAAGGTGTAGTCGGCGAACTCGAGACACTCCTTGGGCCCGTTGGACCACAGGTAGCGGTACATGCTCCCGTGTACTGGGTCGCCGTGCTCGTCCAGCCCGGTGCGCCAGGTGTAGTTCCACAACCCACCCCAGTCGCTCTGCCGTTCGAAACAAGTGATCTGGGGCACCTCGGCCCCCCGCCGGCGAGCTTCCTCGAAGGCGTGCAGCTGTGCCAGCCCGCACGGTCCGGCGCCAATCACGGCAACCCGTGACGCCATCTCAACCCTCCTGACCCTTGTTGTTCTTGCCCAGGCCAGCCGGCATGCGCAGGTAACCGCCACGCCCTCTTAGCCGTATTCGAGCACTATATGATCAATGACCCTCGTAGCGGCAGACTTACGCCCTTCCGATCACCCGGACTCGGCAGGGGCGGCCCGAGCCGCCCTGCCAGCTATGAACGGTGTGGCCGGGCGGATCGGCGGGTCAGTTCCTCGGGCGCGGCCGCTAGCCGCGCCCATGCCTGCGTACGGCACGCCACGTCTGGGTCTGGTCGCCCTCATCCGGCCCGACCTCACCCCGGGCCGCCGCCTCCACCTGCTCGGTCAGCTTCTCGGGGCTGCTGGCCGCGACGAGGGTCCGCTTGCCGCGGACGGCGATCCACACGCTTTCCAGCGGGTCAAACAGAATGCCCCACCGGGGGAATCTGGCCCGGAGCCTGCTCGTGTCGTCAGCCGCCTGGATGCTGTCATCTGGCATGGCTTCCCCCCAACTTGCTGAGAGCCCGCCTGTCTCCCCAGCGTAGGCCTGCGGAGCCCGGACCGCTTGGGAATGGCCAGATCACCGTTAGCCGCGCTCAGCGCTCGGCGGGCGTGCCGTACCGTCTAGGGGGCCGGGTGGACTGCGAGAGGGTTTCTGGGGCGATGAACCGCGAGCGGGGGTCGGAGGGTGCCACGGCGGGTCTGGCAGCCGTCATACTGGGCACAGTCGCGTGGGGCTGCACCGGCATCTTTGTCAAGGAAATCCGCCTGGCCGCGCTCCCGCTCACCTTCTACCGGCTGTGGCTGGGCGCCGTTCTCCTCGCGGCGCTCCTTCTCGTCCGGCGGCGCCCGCTCAGCCTCCAGGTCCTGTGGCGCAGTGTCCCGGCCGGGCTCTTCCTGGCGGCCGACATTGCGCTGTTCTTCAGTGCGCTCAAGCTCACGACTGTCGCGGTGGCGACCGTCATCGGCGCGCTTCAGCCAGCCCTCGTTCTCATGGTGGCGGGGCGCATGTTCGGCGAGCGCGTTGGGTGGCGCGTCGTCGTCTGGACCGTGATCTCGATCGGCGGCATCGCCGCGGTCGCCCTCGGTCCGGGAGTCCCGCGCGGCGAGCACCTCACCGGTGACGCGCTCGCGGTGGGTTCGCTGGTCGCCTTCACCGGCTACTGGCTCGTCGCCAAGCGAGCCATCGGCGGATCGGCCGACTCCGATCGCTTCACATTCGGTGTCATGCTGGTCGCGGCGGTGGCGATGACACCCGTCGCCTTCCTCAGCGGGCAGCGCCTCGGGCCGGTCCGCCCGGCCGACTGGTTCTGGCTCGCGCTCCTGGCGCTGGTTCCAGGTTCTGGACACCTGCTGTTCAACTTCGCCCACCGCTTCGTCGACGTCTCGGTGAGCTCGGTTGTGAGCGCGGGCAACCCCGTCGTCGCTTCAGTCCTGGCTCTCCTCGTGCTCGGCGAGCCGCTCGACGCCGTACAGGTCGCTGGGGGCATCGTCGCCGTCCTGGCGATCGCGGCGGTCGCGCACCAGGCCGCGGACCCGAACCGGACCAGGCGGCCCGCGGCCGCCCGGCGGGAAGGCCAGCTCGAGTCTGAACCCTGGCCCGGCCGGCCAGGCGCCGAGGGTGAGACCTGCTCAGCTGAGCGAGGCACTTGCTGCCTGTAGGTCTTTCAGGGCGGTGGCGGTGTAAGGCGCCAGTCCGCCCGCGGTGGCCTGGTCGGCCTCCAGCCACTTGGAGTAGCCCCGTTTGAACGCGAGGACGCCGATCTCGCCTGCCAGGTGCGCGATCGGGTCCGGCACGCCCCGTGCCACCAGCGCATCGGCCATTGCTGCCGCGAGGCCCACGCTCTTGAGCGCGTCGCGCTCCTGCAGCTCGGCGTTGGCTGCGATTGCTGCCTTCATGCGGGGGCCGAGCTCGCGGTTCATCGGGCCCATCGCGCTCGACGCTCGCTCGAGCCCGGCCGCCACCGCCTCGAGCGGGCTGGCGGTCTCCGGTGCCTCGGCGATCCCCTCGGCCAGCAGCCGGCTCAGTGCTTCCTGCCCCGCGACGAGGAGTTCGCGCTTGTCGGCGAAGTGCCGGAAGAAGGTGCTCTTCGTGACCCCGGCGCGCTCAGCGATCTGCGCGACCGTCGTGGCGTCGTAGCCCTGCTCGGTGAACAGGTCCACGGCAGCCAGGACCATCCTCTCCCGCGCGCCAGGTTCCCATCGAGCCATGAGCCCATCCTAGGTGATGCGACCTCTGTCCCATCGCTCTGCTACAGTGATGGGACAAAGCTCCCATCACTTTCAAGGAGAACCTCATGCAGGTCTTCATCACCGGCGGCAGCGGGCTGATCGGTTCCGCCGTCGTCGCCGAGCTACTCGGCAACGGCCACACCGTCCTCGCCCTCGCCCGCTCCGACTCCTCCGCGACGGCCCTCGAGACCGCCGGAGCGAAGACCATTCGCGGCGACCTCGCCAGTCTGGACACGCTCCGCGCCAGCGCCGCCGATGCCGACGGGGTGATCCACCTGGCCTTCGCCAACAACTTCAGCAGCCCGGCCGCCCTCGGTGCGGCGGTCGCCGAGGAGGGCGCCGCGCTGGCCGCCCTGGGCGAGGAGCTCATCGACAGCAGCCGCCCCCTCATCACCGTCTCGGGTACGCCATACGTCGCAGGCCGCGCCTCCACCGAGGCCGACCCGCTGCCGGTCGACGGGCCGGTCGGCGGTCGCAGCCGCTCGGTCATGGCGGTCCTGGACCTGGCCTCGCGGGGAGTGCGGAGCGCGGCCGTCCGCCTGCCGCGCACGGTCCACAACCAAGGCCGGGGCGGGTTCGCCGGGCTGATGACCGCAATGGCACGCCGCAACGGAGTATCCGGCTACCCCGGCGATGGCACCCAGCGCTGGCCAGCCGTACACGCGCTTGACGCGGCCGTCCTCTTCCGGCTGGCCCTGGAGAAGGCGCCGGCCGGAACCGCGTGGCACGCCGTGAGCGACGAAGGTGACGCCGTGCGCGACATCGCCACAGTGATCGGCAGGCGGCTGGGGCTCCCGGTCGAAGCGGTGCCGCAGGAGGCCTTCGGCGTACTCGGCCCGATCTTCGCGACCGACCAGCCCGCATCGAGCGCCCACACCCGGCGGGCACTCCGCTGGGAGCCAAGTCACCCAAGCCTGCTAGAGGACCTGGAGAACATTCAGCCCTGATGCGGCTCGCGGAAGGACAGGAGATGACCGACACTTCGATTGTGACTGGCCGGGGGCAGGCTAGCTTCTGCCGGCTGACGTCAGCGACGGATCGGTGACATGACGGGTGCGGGCACACCGGTGCGCGGGCGGCAAAACCGGCCGCTGCCTGGCCGATCGTCTTGGCGTGCCCGTTCAGGATGAGGAGGAGACGCAGCATGGCAGGCGAGCTTGAACACTTCCGGATGCTGATCGGCGGCAAGGCGGTCGACGCGGATTCCGGGGCGACCTTCGAATCGCACAATCCCTACACCGGCCGGCCATGGGCCGTGGTGCCCGATGGCGGGCGCGCCGACGTGGACGCGGCGGTGGCTGCGGCTCGCGCGGCGCTCGACGGCGAGTGGGGCTCGATGACCGGATTCGCCCGGGCGGCCCTTTTGCGGCGGCTGGCCGATCTCGTCGCCGCGAATGCCGAACGGCTGGCCCGCCTCGAGGTCAACGACTCCGGCAAGCTCTACCGGGAGATGATCGGGCAGCTCAACGGCCTGGGCGGGTGGTATCAGTACTTCGCCGGCCTCGCGGACAAGATCGAGGGACGTCAGATCCCCTCGCCCAACCCCAACTACCTCGTCTACACGCGGCGCGAACCGGTGGGCGTGGTGGCGGCGATCACCCCATGGAACTCCCCGCTGATGCTGATGACCTGGAAGGTCGCCCCGGCCCTGGCGGCGGGCTGCACTCTGGTGATCAAGCCCTCCGAGCACGCGCCCGTCTCGACTCTCGGCTTCGCGGAGCTCATCGAGCAGGCCGGTTTCCCGCCTGGCGTGGTCAATGTGGTCACCGGCCAGTCCCGCGACACCGGGGCCGCGCTCGCCGCGCACCCCGGCGTCGACAAGGTCGCGTTCACCGGCTCGACCGCGACGGGCCGTGCCGTGGCCAGGGCGGCGGCGGAGAACATCAACAAGGTGACGCTGGAACTCGGCGGCAAGTCACCGCAGGTCGTCTTTGCCGACGCTGACCTGGCCGCCGCGGCCAACGGGATCGTGGCGGGCGTATTCGCCGCCACCGGGCAAACCTGCATGGCCGGGTCCCGGCTGATCGTGCACCAGGACGTCCACGATGAACTGATCCGGCTGGTCGCTGAGCGGGCCGCAGGAATCAAGCTAGGTGACCCAAACGGCCCGGACACCGAGATGGGACCGGTCGCCAACGCGCCGCAGTACCAGAAGGTGCTCGGCTACTTGCAGACGGCCAAGGACGAAGGGGCCACGATCGCCTGCGGGGGTGGCGCCGACAGCGGGCTCGGCGGCCTGTTCGTCAAGCCGACCGTGCTCACCGGCATCACGCCCGAGTCAACCGTGTACCGGGAGGAGGTCTTCGGCCCGGTGCTGGCCGCCTTGACCTTCACCGACGAGGACGAGGCGATCAAGCTCGCCAACGACACGCCGTATGGCCTGGCCGGAGCGGTCTGGACCAAGGACGTGCACCGCGCCCACCGGGTAGCCGCCCGGATCAAGGCGGGCAGCGTATGGATCAACGCCTACCGCGTCGTGGCTCCCTCGGTGCCTTTCGGCGGGTTCAAGCATTCGGGGCTGGGCCGGGAAAACGGCATCCACGCCATCGACGAGTACCTCGAGGAGAAGTCAGTCTGGGTCGAGCTCACCGGCGGCACCCGCGACCCCTTCACCCTCGGCTGAGTCAGGGCGTGCGGATCACTGGTCAGTGATGACCGTCGGTGTAACCGCCGCTGTGTCCGCCTCCGTGGGCCGCGTGGGTGGAGGCCGACACCGCGCGATCGGCTCCCGCCAGCCGCGGTACATGTTCACCAGCGCCCCGTCGAGGAGCGCGTCACCCGTTGGCGCTTTGTCGAGCACGACGATCCGGCCATCCTCGATGTCGACCCGGCGCAGCGCCGCGAGCCGTACTAACTCCGAACCAGACAGGCCATATTGGAGCGTCGCCGCCGGGGCGATCACGCCGTTCTGGCGTATTGCCAGTAAGACAAGATCGTCGCCGAGAGGAACACGTCACTGGTTAAGGGGCGCGGCAACCGAGCGCACGCAGTTGGGCACGGCCCTCATCGGCGCGCTCTTCCAGCAGCAGCAACGTGCAGGCCCGCTCGAAGCTGGCGCCGATGCGCTCCCAGCTGGCCAGCGATTGTTCCAGCGCTGCGCGGTCACCGGTCAGCCGCCCAGTGGCGCGGGCGAGGCAGGCTTCGGCCCAGTAGTTCTCCTCGCCCGCCGGGGCCGCCGCGGCCAGGCGGCTGTCAGCGTCAGGCAGTCCGGCGGCCGCCGCCACCTCAGCGGCGATCGCCCAGGTATAGGGGCGCAGCGAGTACCAGCGCAGCGTGCCGTACCACGGCTCGGTCCCGATCGGCAGGTCAGCGACGGCGGCGACAGCCGCGTCCATGCGGCCCTCGTGCATGGCGATACGCGCGTCGATGAAAGAGGCGAACGAGACCAGGTTCGTTCCGCCTGCCTGGTGGGCGCCGGGGCCAATGAGCAAGCTGACGCGCTCCACCCACCGGCGGCCGTTCTCCTCGTCGCCGCGCAGGCCGTGGGCCAGTACTACGGCGTATGCAGCCGTGCCCATCGTGCGGGCCACGGGACGGCCTGCTTGCTCCCACGCCTGCCACATGTTGTCCGCCAGTTCGAGAGCCTCATCGAAACGGCCTTGCAGGATCAGCGGGAGGATGGGCTTGGCCGCCGCCAGGTGTGGCTGGCCGCCCGCGATCTTGTCCTCGCTGGCCGTCCGGGCAGCAGCCAGGGCGGCAGGCAGGTCACCGGCGGTCACGGAGATCTCGGTGAGCATGTACAGGGTGTCGGCGATCTCGGTACCGCAGCGCGGCTCGTGCCGGGGCATGCCGGCCAGCAGCGCGGCTCGTTCCTTGCTGACCTGGTGCGCCTCGCGCAGCTTGCCGCTGGTGTCCAGTCCGACGATGACAGCGTCCAGCGCGGCATTGATCAGGACCGGGTCGCCGGTCTGGCGGGCGGCGGCCAGGGCATCGTGGGCCAGCGCCGGGTGCGGTACCGATTTTTCCTGGTGGGAGGTCCACGCGACGGCAGCGGCCAGGTATGCCGCGGCAATGGGGTCATCGGGCGGCGCCGTGCTGGACGCCTCAGTCACCAGCCGCTGGAGCAGCTCGTACGGCTTCTCTTCCGGGAAGTTGCCGGCGAAACGGTCCGCGATGGTGGCCGCCCAGGCCAGCGCGACGGTCCGGCCGCGGCCGTCCTGCGCCGCCGCGGCCCGGTCGGCCGAGGCCAGCAGCAGGTCGAAGGCCCGGGCTCCGTCCCCTTCGGCCATGGCCACGTCGGCCGCGGTGCGCAGGTCGCTGGCCGCCTGGCCGGGCTGCGCGGCGAGGGCGGCAGCCGTCTGGTAGTGCTCGCGGGACTCGCCGAGGAACCGCCGGGCGTACGTGAGATGGCCGAGGAAGCGGGCCAGCTGGTGGCGCTGCTCCTGCTCATCCGGGAGGGCGGCCCAGGCGGTGGCGGCCCTCAGGTCGTCGGCGACCACGTCAAACGTCGGCCCCCAGTCCGTGCCTTCGACCAGCAACCGTTCCAGGCCCTCCGCGGTGGCGCCGGCCCACCGCAGGTGGGCCGCCCGGATCGTGGGCTCCTCGCCGCTGGCCGCCAGCCGGTCGAGCGCATACCCGCGGATCGTGGCCAGCATCTGCCACCGGCTGCCCGCTGCGTCCCACCGATGGACCAGCAGGCTCTTGTCGGTCAGCCTCCCCACCAGGTCGGCGGCCAGGCCCCGGTTACCCGGCGCGCACACGGCGACGGCCGCGTCCAGATCGAACCCGCCGGCGAACACACCAAGCCTGCGAAACATGCCGCGCTCGTCGTCGTCGAGCATGTCGTGGCTCCAGTCGATGACCGCGCGCAGCGAGCTGTGCCTCTCAGTGGCTCCCCTGTTCCCTGCGAGCAGCCGGAGGTGGTCGTCCAGCCCGGCCAGCAGGCCATCCGCGCCCAGGGACGCGCTGCGCGCGGCGGCCAGCTCGATCGCGAGCGGCATCCCGTCGAGGCGGACGCACAGCTCGCTCACCACCGAGGGAGCCGCGGTGAAGTGCGGGTCGATGACACAGGCGCGGTCCAGAAACAGCCTCCCCGCCTCGCTTCCGCCCTCTCCCCCGTCGGCGACGACTGACAACGGCTGGAGGCCGACGAGGCGCTCCCCCGCTATGGCCAGTCTCTCCCTGCTGGTCGCCAGCACCGTGAGGCTGGCGCAGTTGGCCAGCAGTTTCTCGGCGAACACGGCTACCACCGGGAGCAGGTGCTCACAGTTGTCCAGGACCAGCAGCGCCCTCCCGCGGCCGAAGTACTCATGCAGCACCGCGTCCAGCGACTGCCCGGCGCGCTCGGTGAGGCCCAGGACGGCCGCCGCCGCCTCCGCGACATACCCTTCCCGGACCGGGACGAGGTCGACGAAGCTGGCACCCAGCGGGAACTGATTGGCCGCCGCTTGCGCAACCGTGGCGGCTAGCCGGGTCTTACCGACGCCGCCAGGTCCGAGCAAGGTCACCAGGCTGTTCTGCGCTAGCGCGGTCAGCACCTCGGCTTGCTCACGCGACCTGCCGATGAAGCTGGTCCGGGCACCAGGAAGCCCAGCGACGACGGCTGTTCCCGCCTGCTGCCGGGCTGCCGCGACGCGGGCCAGGTCGGCGAGTGAGCGGCGATCCGGCACGCCGAATTTCCGCAGCAGTGAGGAGACGTGGCTTTCGACCGTGCGAACAGAGATGTGCAGCCGGCCCGCGATCTGGGCATTGTTCAGGTGTGCACCGATGGCTTCCAGGACTTCCGCTTCCCGTTCCGAAACGGAGACGCTTGCCGTCACTCGGCCCCCTGGCCTCGGGTGTAACCCGCAGCATCCGCGGTCAGCGTGGCCGCCGACCGGGCCCATACTCGCAGGAACCGCGGACAGGAATTATGGTAGGCACGCGCCAATAACTTGCGCCATACACAACAGCGTGCTGCTTAGCCGGTGCCGGGCGTGACGCGGCGCAACTCACGGGCCGCCCACCCGATCAGGCTGGCGGGCAGCCGCGGCTCACCGCCGAGCAAGCCCCGCTGGCTGGCCTCCGCAGCCGACCAGATCGCCAGCAGCGACACCGGCCGCCACAGCCGTACCCGCTCGCCGTCCACCGGCAGCACCCGCCGGTACCCGTTCAGGTAAGCCCGCTGCAGCCTGCGCCGCAGCACCCGCATGAGCATCCGGCCCGTCCTCCGCGGTGCCGCGACCGCCGCGATCTCGAACCAGAGCAGTGTCCGCGCGATGTCGCCGTGCCGGTCGCCGACGCCGGGGTTCGTCCAGTCGATCACGTGCAGCGCCCGCCCGCCCGGAGCCACCAGCACGTTGCCGGGATGAAAATCGCCATGGCACAGCACCGGGTCTGCGACCTGCAGCCGGTCCTGGACAACCTCTACGGCCCGCAACGAGGCGGCGAGTTGCTCGCCGCCGCCGTGATCCGCCAGGCGCCGGGTCAGCCGCAGCCACCTGTCCGGCACCGTGCCCGGGCAGGCGTCCGCTGGCGGGCTCCCGAGCCGGTGCAGTTCCGCGTGCAGACTGCCCAGCCGGAACAGCAATTCCAGAAACTCCCCGCCGCGCGCCGCTGCGATGATTGGCACCCCGGGCACCCGAGCCATCACCTGGACCGGCAACGGCAACTCGCCCGGAGCCAGCACGGCCAGCACCTCTGGTGCGGGGTAGCCCCGGGCGGCGGCCCAGCACTGGACCGCGCTGTCCTGCCGCAGCATCTCGTAGCGTGCCGCTACCGCCGGGACCCGCGCCACCAGCGGGGCGGACCACCGCGGCGGCAGGCCCGGCCCAGCGAATCGCAGCCCGTACACCCAGAAGTCGGCCCCGCCGCTCAGCCGTTCCGGCGGGGCGTCATCGGTCACCGCCCCGTAGTCCTGGCCAGCCAGCCACTCTCGTACCGCAGCCGACACTTCCGCGGATTCAGGCGCACCCACCATGTCCAGAAGCTACGGCAGATGGACTCCGTCTCCGCGTGGGGGAAGGCGCAATTTGCCCCAGTAATAACGCGGGGCAGGCGGCCGGCCTGGCCGCCTGCCCCGCGGCGGATGGAGCGGCTACTTAACGAAGTACCAGTACTCCGGGGTGAGGCTGAGCGTCGGGCTCTGCGGCGTGACGCCCTTCAGGCTGTTGGCGATCTCGGTCAGCTGGTAGTCGGCGTTCGGCTGCCACTCCACCGGGAGCTGCTTGGCCAGGTAGTCCTGCCACTGGTAGAAGTACGACAGGTTGCTGTTAGCCAGCGTCTTGGCGATCAGCGCGTCGTTGGTGGCGTCGCTGTACCCACCGGAGTTCGCGACCGCACCGCTCTGGAACAGTTCCTCGCCGGTGGGCAGGTAGTCCGGGGCGAACGACCAGCCGCCGCCCCAGTCGGCCATGTCCCAGTTGCACGGGGACTTGGTGACCACGCAGTTTCCGCCGGCTAGCGCCGTGACCTGGTTGAAAGGCTTAGGCTCGAGGTTCAGCTTGATCCCGATCGAGGCCAGGTTGGACTGTAGCTCGTCCATCTCCGACGCGAGCCAGGCAAAGCCGGTCGCGTACGGCATGGCAAAGCTCAGCGTCTTGCCCTTCTTGATTCCCGGGCCGCAAAGGGCCGGGTTGGTGCAGGTGGTGGCGCCGTTCGGGACCACGCTCCAGCCGTGGCTGGTCAGCAGCGACTTGGCCTTGGCCGGGTTGAAGGGGAACGGGTCACCCGCCTTGCCCTGCGGCGACAGGAACGAGGTCGGCGGGTTGTTGGCCACCGGGCCGACGGTCGGGGTGCCGTACCCGCGCAGCGGGCCAGCGAGCACCGCAGCCTGGTTCATCTCGTAGGCCAGCGCCTCCCGGAAGTACAACTGCTTGAAAACCGGGCCGTTACCGGTGGTGGACTGATAGTTCACCACGTAGTAGTTGATGCCCCAGATCGGCCACGGGGACAGAGTGTAGCCCTTGGACGCCAGCGGGTTCGAGCCGACGGTGGCGCTGGCCGGCTTGGCCGGCGCGTCCTGCTGCGGCAGGTAGCCGACGTCGATCTTGGTGCTGGAACTCGGCGACTGCATCACGTCGTACTCGGCCGCGTCGGTGGTGAACGGCACCTCCTGGAACGCAGCCAGCTTCGGCTTGACCGGCCCGGTGTAGGACTTGTTCGGCACGAACGTGACGTGCCCGTCGGCGTTGAACGCGCTCAGCTTCCACGGCCCGTCCACGATCGACCAGATGGGCGAGGTCGCGTAGGTGCTCAGGTCCAGGGCTTGCTTGTTCAGGTAGTTGTAGACGGCGGCGCAGTCGCTCTCGTCGGTCGCGCAGTTGCTGGGCCCGCTGGCGGTGCGGTCCCAGGCCAGCGGCATCGGCGTGACCTGGCTGAGCTCGTTGTACTCGAACCAGGTGTGGTTGTACGGCTTGTCCATGACCATGGTCAGCTCGGTCGGGCTGACCGCCGTGACGTCCTTGATGTTGGTCGGGAAACCGGTGTAGCCGCCGTAGTTGGCCGGCTCGGCGGTCTCCATGTTCAGCCAGAACACCACGTCCTGCGCGGTCACCGGGGTGCCGTTGGACCACACGTAGTGCTTCAGCGTGATCGTCACCTTGTCGCCGCTGAAGACCGGCGGGTTGGCCACGCTGAGCGTGTTGTTCGCCGTCGGCTGGCCGTTCTGGCCGAACCAGTAGAGCGGCCGGTACATCAGGTTCTGCAGATTCCAGGTGTTGATGTCGCTGAAGTCGGCGCTCGGGGTGAACGGCCAGATGTAGTTCGGCGTGGTGGAGGGTGGCTCGGCCAGCACGGCCGTGCCGCCGGTGGCCGGTGCGCCGCTGGCCGAGGTACCGCTGCTTGTGCCGGCGCAGCCTGCCGCGGCCAGGCCCAGCGCCGCCACGCCCGCCACGAGCATGCTGCCGCGCAGCCTGAATCGGTTACGGATATCCATTGCCCCAAGCTACCCGGCGCCGTCCAAACGTACCACTTGTGACCTGTTTGTGACGGATACGTTAAATCGCTGTAGTTCGTTGCCGTCACGCACCGCTCGTCGCGATCAGGAGTGATGCCCGGCCGCTGGCCCCGTGCGGGCGAGCTGATCGGCGCGGCGGAGCGCGTCAGGTACCCGGAACCGGCCAGCCATGAGCCGCCAGTACTAGCGTTTCTTCCGGAGTGACAGCCGGTCCTCGCCACTGGCCGTCCACTGCCGGCCGATGGCGGCCACGGTCCTTGGCGGTGGCACCTGCGGCACCTCGTACCCGATGGCCTTGACCCGCTCCGCCTGGACCTTCGCCGTGGACACCCCGAACCGCTTATCCCGCTCGGCGACCATCTCCTGGTCCGCCTGGCCGTCGCCGGTCAGTGCCCACATCAGCAGCGGCTCCCCCAGCGGCAACGGGGTGGCCGGGTCGGGCCAGGTGTGCCACGTCTTGCCCCAGGTGGTGAGCAGGTGCTTCATGAACTCCAGCTCGGCCTGCCCGTCCATGGCCGGGGCCACCAGCCCGCCGCCCAGCACCTCGTAGGTGTGCGGGTGCCAGTACTTCTTCTCCTCGTCAGGCATGGACCGGAAAACCTGGTCGGGCACGATGTACTCGACGCCGAGCAGCTTCGCCCCCGGGCCCGCCGAGTCGTACAGCAGGCACTGGTGCATCTCGTGAGCGCCCTCGCCCCGCATCCCGCAGTAGTGCATGGTGGTCACCTGGAACTTGGGGTCGTTCTTGGCCACGTGGAAGCCGCAGAAGAAAAGGTCATGGTTACGTATCGGGCCCATGAACTCGCCGACATCTCGACGGTTCATCCGGTGTTCCCCCTTGGTCAAGAGCCGCCACCGCAGACATGGCTTCCCCGTCCGCGGCCAGCAGCAAACCACGACAGGGGCGAAGAAGAACCGGCCGCGCGCTTCCTCACCTGGTCAGAACGAGGGTGGTGTGATGATCGACAGACTCGGGCATCTCAACCAGGCTGATCTCGGGCTTCGGGATGATCCTGGTCACGCTGGTGTGCCTGCTGAAGATCAGGTTCAACGCCTGGTTCACCGGGGTCTGCCTGGCGATCGAGCTGATCGTCGTGGGCGCGCTCGCGGTGGCCGGGTTCACTCACTGGCATCAGCCGCTGTCGATCCGGTACTGGACGGTCTCCGGCGCGGTGCCCGACACCGAGTCCGAGGCCGCGGCAACGGGCAGCACGACGGAGCCGTAACTGCCCGACCGTCAGCGGCCGTCGCGCGGGGACCCGATTGCGCTGCGCAGCAGCTCGACGAACTGCTGCACCCGCAGGTCCCGCATCTGCGGGGACTGCGCGGCCGATCCGAACAGGCCGGGGTCTAGTTCCTCGGTGATGATCGCGTCCTGGCAGCGGTCCATCAGCCAGTCGACCAGTGAGACCACCATCTTGGTGTCGATGTCGGTGCGGATCTCGCCGCGGTCGATACCGAACTGCACGAACGCCTGGGTTCCGTAGGGGTCCTCACGGAGCAGGAACTGGGTGATCTCCCGCCGCAGCTGCAGGCTGGAGCAGTAGTTACCGATCAGCGTCACGCGGTAGGGCACCGAGTCCTCATGGATGAGATGCTGCGTGTGATCGAGCCAGTACGTGATGACCGCGAAGAACCCCCTCGCGAGGATCTCTCCGGGGGCGTCCAGGTAGGCGCTGAACGAACGGGCAGCCTTCTGGTAGGCGGCCAGGAACAGGCCGGCCTTGCTGTCGAAGTAGCCGAACACCGCTCCCTTCGCCACGTCGGCCTCGCGGGCGATCTCCTCGATCCGCACGTCCTCGTAGCCGCGCTCGGCGAAGTGACGCATCGCCACCCGGACTATCTGCTCCTGCCTGGCTGCCTGGCGCGCGGTCGCGCGGACCGGCACGTGGTCGCGCGCTGCGACGCGTGGCCTGGTCGAGTGCGCAGTTTGACCAGAGGTCATCTTTACGTCTCGTTCTCGATAGTCGTGAACTGTTGACATCTATCAGGCACCCTATCCATACTCGTCAATCAAGTGAGGGCTTATATGACCGAAAGTCACACATGATAACGAGCACCAAGGCCGGCGCCAGGTGGGACGTCGTGGTGGTGGGCGCCGGGCACAACGGTCTCACCGCCGGGGCGATGCTGGCCAGGGCTGGCCTGGCCACGCTGGTGGTGGAGCGCCGGGATGTGATCGGCGGGTGCTGCGTCACCGAGGAGATCGCGCCGGGCTGCCGCGCATCGACCACCTCTTATATCGCGTCGATGCTGCGGCCCGAGGTGATCAGGGAGCTGAACCTCGGCCGGTACGGGCTGCGGATGATCCCCTGCGAGCCCGCGTTGCAGGTCGCCCTCGAGGGCGGTGACGTGCTCGCCGCGTGGGGCGACGGGCAGCAGACCGCCGCCGAGATCAGCCGGTTCTCCGCCGCCGACGCGCGCGCCTTCATCGCCGCGGATGAGGAGCTGCGGGCCCTAGCCCGCCGGCTGCAGCCGCTGTTCATGAAAATGCCGCCGGACACCCGGGCGACCGGCCTGCGGGGCCTGGGTGAGCTGGTGCGGCTCGGCAGCAGCATGCGCGGCGTGCGCGGGCCCGAGCTGGACGGGCTCACCCGGCTGCTGACCGGGAGCCTCGGCCAGTTCATCGACGCGCGGTTCGAGTCCCGGCAGGCGAAGGCCCTCCTGCTGGCCAACAACCTGTACGGCAAGCACGGCGGCCCCTACCAGCCCGGCACGCTGCTCGGGCTGGCCTTCCACCTGCTGTCCGGCGGTGAGGAGGCGGTGCAGGGCTTCTTCGGGCATGTGATGGGCGGCATGGGCGCGATCAGCAACGCGATCGCCGACGCCGGGCGCGCGGCCGGGATGCAGATCGCCACCGGCACGCCGGTCGCCCGCATCCTGGTGCGCGGCGGCCGGGCCACCGGGATCGCGCTGGAGGACGGCACCGAGATCGAAGCCGGCACGGTGCTGTCGGGCGCCGACCCGAAGCGGACCTTCCTCGGCCTGGTCGACAAGGAGGAACTGCCCGACGACTTCCGGGCCGCGGTCGGCGGGATCAAGATGAACGGGCCGTGCGGCAAGGTCAACTTCGTGCTCGACGCTGAGCCGGAGGTGACCGGGATGCCCGCGGACGCCGGACCAGGCCGCCGCGCGCTGTTCACGCTGCCGCCCGAGCTGTCCGTCGCCGACGCCTGCTACGACCGGGCCAAGCAAGGTGAGCTGGCCGATGCCGACCA
>Ga0335075_10001816_pt1 | contig 34776 bp, 29 predicted proteins | sample Lox_Sample_24_FD_206723 | JGI IMG/M metagenome (GOLD analysis project Ga0335075, IMG submission 206723) | Soil microbial communities from Loxahatchee National Wildlife Refuge, Florida, United States - Lox_Sample_2.4 | ecosystem: Environmental > Terrestrial > Soil > Wetlands | place: USA...
GGAGGCGGCGAAGTGGGGGTCCTTGGCGATGGCGTCGCGCCAGGTGTCGGCGGTTACGCCGAAGCCGTCGAGCATGGCTTCGGAGCGAAGGAATCCCGGTGTCAGGGCGACTGCCGTGATCCCGCGGGGCTTGAGCTCGGCGGCCTGGGCGAGGGCGAGGCGGATCACCGATGCCTTGGCGAGGTCGTAGAACAGCGAGCCCCGGTACCTGGTCTCGGTGCCGTCGGTGACTTCCACGATGAGCCCGCCGGGGGTGCGGGTCATCAGGGGGACGGCGTGCCAGCTGGTGATGATGTGGGTCTCTACCGCGCCGCGCAGAAGCCGCAGGCCGTTGTCCAGGTCGTGTTCCCAGAACGCCGCGCCCCACTGGGTGAGCGGGTCACCGCCCCAGATGTCGTTGACGAGCAGGTCGAGCCGGCCTTGTTCGCGGTCGATCCGCTCGATGAGGGAGCGGACCTGCGCGGCGTCGGCGTGGTCGGCCTGGACGGGGATGCCGGTGCCGCCAGCTCGGTTCACCAGCTCGGCGGTCTCGTCGATGGTCTCGGGGCGCTCCATGGGGGACGGGGAGCCGGCTGTCGTGCGGCCTGTGACGTAGACGGTGGCGCCGGCGGCGCCGAGTTCGACGGCGATGCCGCGTCCGGCGCCCCGGGTGGCGCCGGCGACGAGGGCTACCTGCCCGGTGAGAGCGGTGCCGCCGGGAGAGGTGGTTGAGGTCATGCCGAGAAGTTAATTTATGAACATTCATAAAGCAACTGGATTAGACTAGCCCGAGTGACCGGACGTCCCCGCTCTGCCAGCGATGAAGCCGTCTTCGAGGCGGTGGCTGCCGTGGTCACCGCGGCCGGGCCGTCCGGGCTGACGCTGGCCGCGGTCGCCGGGCGGGTTGGGCTGTCGGCGCCGGCGCTGGCCCAGCGGTTCGGCTCCAAGCAGGGCCTGCTGGCCGCGTTCGCGGCCCGGGAGGTCACTGCTGTCGCTGACGCTCTCGCGGCAGCCCGGGCGGGCGGGGCCGATCCGGTGCGGGCCCTGGTGGCCGTTCTTTCCGGCCTGCCGGGTGCCGGCGCCACGCGCGATGGCCTGGCCAACAACCTCGCGTTCTTGCAGATGGACCTGACCGACCCGGAACTGCGGCCCCATGCCGTCGCGCACAGCAGGGCGCTGCGTGACGGGATCGCCGCGCTAGCCGCCGACGCAGTCCGGGCCGGCCTGCTCGCCGCAGGCACCGTTCCTGAGACACTCGCCGCAGACTTGTGGGCTGTCTACTGCGGGGCCATGGTGACGTGGGCCATCGACGGCACCGGCACTCTGCCCGACTGGATCGCTGCGCACCTAGATCGAGTGCTCGCCCGGCACCGGATTCACGCGAAGGAGACTACGATCAGATAACCGCCATCGACCCTGACGTGCGGACCGCCTGGAACAGGTGGATGCCTCGGTTCGGTACCGGGCGGCTTCGATGTCGCCTTCTTCCGGGCGATGGCCGAGGGCAGTCCCGGTGGCCCTTCCCGGGTCGCCCTTGTCGAGGTCGAGGACTCGGTGATCCCGGGCGCAGGCGGCGTTGGGTACGTTTCTGCCAGCCGGAGCAGAACGGCGTCCGCCCGGCGATCCTGTTCGTCCACGGCGGCGGCTTCATCCCGCGGCCTGGGCAGTGTCGTCCGGACCGGTACGCAAGGGACTTGACCCGGCTTGCGCAGGAGATAAGCACCCCGCAGCCGACGACGTCGACTTGGAGATACGTGTCGAGATCAGCGCTCGCAAGGCCTCAGGCTTCACCGATGACAAGGTCCGCAATGGCACCGAGAACGCCCGTACCCTCAAGTTTGAGACGTACGGCTTCGAGGACCAGTGACGGCAGTGAGCCAGGCACCAGACTCGCTGGATGAGCTCGCCAAGTTGGTTCGGGAGAAGAACAAGGCGGATCTCCCGATCGCACAGCTGATCGGGAGGCCTTGCCTGCCTGGCAACATCGGCGCATACATGGCCGCCCTCGTCTTCGGCATCCAGCTCAGGGACTCGGGAGCACATCCTGGTTACGACGGCCTCTTCCAAGAAGGCGACTTGGCAGGCAAGACAGTCAATATCAAGACCTACAGCCGCCAGGAGTACGTGCTTGACATCAGCCCACATCCATGTGACTACGACCTCGTCATTGCTGGCCCGCCTGGCCAGGCTCGAGTCCGCCCGTGGTTTATCGACGCCGTCTATCTACTGCCTGCGCTGTCCGCGCCTTACCGCTTAACCGACCGACAGTGTCATCTACTGTCGCAGTTCTGCGTTCGGCCCTCCAGGACTCGGCTCCGCAAGAGCGCCCCCGACCAGGTGTAGGGTCTCACTTCGTGTGTCATGTTGATCTCGTCTGACCTGCGGTTTGTCGGTTGTTTCATGGCGATGTCACCAAGATCAGTCTCAGGCTCGTGGCATTTCCTCGGCGGCCTGCACGAGTCAGCCGAGATGTACGTCAGTGACAACGCCGTTATCCTCGGTCAGCCGCACACGGCCGGGCGACCAGCTAAGGTTGCTGGCTCCCCCCCTCTGCTCTACGAGCACCAGGAGGAAGCCATGTCCCTGACACCAGGCTTCGGCTTCCTCGACCGTCTTGCCGACCACTGCCGCCTTGCCGCCAGCAGCCTCAAACCGCTCCCGTGCGGCTTTCCTGGCCTCAAAATCAGGTTCCGCTTGCGGGCCTGACTCATCAGCCTTGTACGCGGTGATCGTTCCGCTGCTCCAGGAACCGCCGCCGCCGGGGTCGATCTCCGGTTCCTCCGGCCACAAGCTCACCGCTTGCGCAGCGGCCGCGCGGATCGCTGACCCGTCCACCTCCGCCCGGGTCTCACCCACGCCGTAATCAGGCCAGGAGGCCACGAACGTCACCGGGCCCTCCGGTGGCAGCGGGTGCACCCAGAAGTTGCCGTCCCATCGTCGGCCGTTACCCCCGCTGCTGCCGTGCTGCACCACCAAGCGCCCCGGATCGGCGGCTTCATCGGGTCGCCAGTGGCCGCCAGTCGTCGCGCCCCGGCGGCCATCGGCGTACAGGAGACCCAGCCGCAAGACCTCGCCGGATGATTGCCTCCGCCCCCGCCCGTGGCGGTCGAACGGGTCGTGCCAGCCCGGCTCGTCCACATCGTTGCCGCGCCTGCGCACGTGAGCAGTGAACTCGAACCCGTTCGGGTAGGCGCGGATACCGCTCACCACCACCGCCACCTGCTCGGTGCGGATCAGCATCAGCTCGCCAGGTACCGACCCAGGGATCACCTCATCCGGTTGCATCCAGACCGGGCGAGGCCGCCACACCGGCTCCGGGCGAGGCGGCGGCTGCGGGATCGAGTCGAAGAAACTCATGCCCGCAGCCTGACAGCGTGGCCGCCGATGCGCGAATCCGGCAACCTACACGGCAGGCGGAGCGCAGCGATCATCTTCCACATCATTTAAATGCCATGTCTGGGACGCGCATGCCATCCGGATGCCAAGATCATTGGTAAAATGCCACTGAGAATGGGATCCTATATGGCAGGTGACTGATTCGTTAAATCCGGGCCATATCGGTGAAGCGGCTGTAGTGGCCCTGGAAGGCTACAGTGACGGTCGCGGTCGGGCCATTGCGATGCTTGGCCACAATGAGATCCGCTTCACCGGCGCGGGGGGACTCCGGCTCGTATGCGTCTTCTCTGTGCAAAAGCACCACTACATCCGAGTCCTGCTCGATGCTGCCGCTCTCGCGCAAATCCGCCAAAAGAGGGCGTTTGTCTGATCGCTGCTCGGGGCCACGGTTGAGCTGGGCGACGGCGACGACCGGGACGTCGAGCTCCTTGGCCAGCAGCTTCAGCGAGCGGGACATCTCGGATACTTCCTGCTGCCGGTTCTCCACGCGCTTCGGCGAGCTCATCAGCTGCAGGTAGTCGATGATGACCAGGCGCAGGTCGTGCCGCTGCTTGAGCCGGCGGCACTTCGCCCGGATCTCCATCATGGACATGTTCGGCGAGTCGTCGATGAACAGCGGGGCGTCCACGACTTCGCTCATCCGCCGCGCCAGCCTGGTCCAGTCGTCCTCGCCCATCTGGCCGGTCCGCATCGAGTGCAGCGGAACCCGCGCCTCGGCCGAGAGCAGCCGCATGGTGATCTCGTTCCGGCTCATCTCCAGGCTGAAGATCACCGAGGTGAGGCCGGCCTTGACCGACGCCGCCCTGGCCAGGTCGAGGGCGAGGGTCGAGTTGTGCGTCGGGATCATGCCGGTGCCCGCGAGGTAGAGCTGGTCGGGGCTGTCCACCTGCACGCACCGCACCGGGCGCGACGGCACCGGGCGCACGCGCACGATGTGACGCCACCGGGCACTCTGCGGGTCATCCTCGAGCCGCTCCTTGTGCAGCCGCTGCTTGCGGCTCAGCAGGAACACCTGGTCATCGGCACCGAAACTGACCTGGTAGCGGAGTGCCGTGCCCTTGCCGCGCCGGGCCCTCCGCACCGGCGCGGGACACCGGTAGCCGAGGCTGAGGATCAGCTCCCTGACCTCGCAAGCCAGCTCGCGGCTGGGCAGGGCCAGGTGGATGGCGCCGCTGCCCGCCACGGTGCCCCCGATGTCCAGCATGCCGGCGAGCAGCATCCGCCGCTGCTCCTCGCTCGCCCGCAGATAGGGCGCTGGGATGCGCCGGTCCGTGCCGCCGGGAAGCCGCAGCGCCGGGATCGCGGCGAAGTCGGCCGCGGCGACCCGCATCGCGATCTCGGGGTCGGCGATCGTCAGGCCTGCGGTGGTGGTCGACGGGCCGCCGAGCCAGACGCCGAGGGCGTACGGCGGCACCGGCAGTTCAGCATCAGGCAGCGCGAACGGCTCGCACAGCGGGACGGCGTACGTTGGCGACCCGCCCCCGGGCAGGCGTTCAAGTGCTGTTGCGATCTGCTCGGTGGTCACCACCGCCCCGCCATCCGGGCGCGGCGCGCTGCCGGGGCAGTCCCAGCTGAGCCACTGGTGCTGGCCGTCGGCGACGATCGTCTCACCCGTGGAGAACATCACCTCGTAGCACGGCCGCCCCTGCATCACGCCGGTGGCGGCGACGACGGTCACGGGCCGTCCGCTGGCGCCCATCAGCTGATCGCCGACACCCACGTCGCCCATGGTGGTCCAGCCGGCTGGCGTGGGCAGCGGGGTGTCGAGCGCCAAGGCCTTGCCGAGGGCAGGGCGTGCTGCGATCACGATCATCTGGCCGGGGTGGAGGCCGTTGGTCAGCGCGTCGAGGTCGGCGAAGCCGGTGGGCACGCCGGTGAGAGCCCCGCCCCGGCTGCCGATCGCCTCGATCTCGTCGAGCGCTCCCGGCATGACCTCGGACAGCGCCAGGTAGTCCTCGCTGATCCGCCGGTCGGTTACGCCGTACACCTCCGCCTCGGCCCGGTCGACAATCTCGTCGGCGTCGCCGTCGCCCGAGTAGCCGAGCTGGACGATGCGCGTGCCGGCCTCCACCAGCCGACGCAGGATGGCGCGTTCCCGCACGATCCGGGCGTAGTAGCCGGCGTTCGCCGCCGTGGGCACGCAGGCGATGAGCGTGTGCAGGTACGGCGCACCGCCGCAGCGGGCGATCTCGCCGCGCTTGGTCAGCTCGTTCGCCACGGTGACCGCGTCGGCGGGCTCACCCCGGCTGTAGAGGTCGAGGACGACCTCGTGGATCAGCTGGTGCGCCGGCCGGTAATGATCGACGGGCCGGATCACCTCGAGCACGTCAGAGATCGCGTCCTTGGACATCAGCATTCCGCCGAGGACGCACTGCTCCGCGGCGAGATCGTGCGGGGGTGTCCGCTCGAACTCGTCATCGCGGGGGGCCATCTCCGCCACACTCATCAGGTGCCACCCTCCCCCATCGCGGTTGGCATTCCCGCGGCTGCCCGCGGGCCCTTGCAGCCGTTGTACCGGACGGCTCGGACAGTCTGGCGCGGCTGCCGGTAAGCGTCTACCGCAGGTGTGCACAGGCCTGTGGATAGCCTGTGCAGACACGCCGCCTTCGCTGTGCGCAGCATGGGGATGGCGCTGTGGATATTGCGGCTTTGACCCGCAGAGAATAGCGCCTGCCTGGGGTTATGCCGTCCACGGGCTGTGCGCAGGAAAAAGATTCTGGCCCAGTGCCCGTCCACAATGGCGAGAAGTTATCCACATTAGGAATTTCACGTGCGACGTCAGCCGTCATGTTGCCGGCCGCCGCCGCAGCGGCCCGCGACGCGGCCGCCCCGGCGAGCTTCGCCGGCCGTCTGAGCACGGCGCAGGCACGGCCCCGGCGAGTACCTTCGTTCGGCGGACGGCCGGGTCTCTGACTCTCTAGCATTCGAGCATGTGTTCGATCGAGAGCGGGGTGCTCGGCCGGATCTGCCGGGCTATCGAGGAGCTGGCCGCCCGGCCGGAGGCGGACCTGACGCCGGGCCCGGACGGCGGGGCCGCCGCCCGGGACACCGAACCCAGGGCGGACGATGACATTGCCCGGCTGGCCGCGATCTGGAAGATGGTCGCCGACGCCGATCCGGAGCTGGCGAAGCGGCTGCCGGGCTACCTGACCGCTGCCGAATGACCGTCGTCCGCAGAATCCGTCGTGTGGCGCGGCAACGTCTGCTGGGCCCATATGACCTTGCCGGTAGGGGTGTGGCGGGTACCCCAGCGCTCGGCCAGCTGGGCGACCAGCATCAGGCCGCGGCCGCCCTCGTCGTAGCGGTCAGCCCGGCGCAGCTGCGGAGCAGAACTGCTGCCGTCGAACACCTCGCAGCTGAGCACCCCGTCCAGGATCATCCGGAGCTGGATCGGCCCGTGGGCGTGCCGGATGGCGTTGGTGACGAGCTCGCTCACCAGCAGCTCGGTTATGTCGGCGATCTCCTCCAGGCCCCAGCGCTTCAGCTGGCGGGCGGCACGGGCGCGGGTGTCCGCGACGACGGCCGGGTCGGCGGGCAGGTCCCAGGTGACGATCCGGTCCGCGGCCAGGGCGCGCGTGCGAGCTACGAGCAGGGCGGCGTCATCGCCGCACTGCTCGGGCACCAGCGCCTTGATCAGGCTGTCGCAGATGCTGTCCAGCGCCGGAGGGGCGTGCGGCGGACCGTCCGGCCGGAGGTGAACTTCGCTCAGCACCTTCCGCATCGCATCAAGCCCGGCGTCGATGTCCCGCTGACGCGACTCGATCAGCCCGTCGGTGTACAGCACGAGCAGGCTGCCCTCGGGCAGCTGCACGTTGGCCTCCTCGAACGGCAGCCCGCCCACCCCCAGGATGGGCCCGGCGGGCAGGTCAAGGTACTCCACGCGCCCCTCGGGTGTCACGACGGCGGGCACCGGATGGCCGGCCCTGGCGAAGGTGCAGCAGCGTGATACCGGGTCATACACCGCGTACAGGCAGGTCGCGCTGAGGTCGCCGGCGCCGCCGGCGAGCTCCCTTTCCGAGGCGAGCCGTGCGACCAGCTCATCCAGCCTGGTCAGCAGTTCCTCCGGCTCCAGCTCGACATCCGCAAGGGTCTGCACCGCGGTCCGCAGCCGGCCCATGGCGGCGGCCGCGTGGATGCCGTGCCCGGCGACGTCGCCGGAGACCAGCCCGACCCGGCTGCCCGACAGGCGGATCACGTCGAACCAGTCGCCGCCAACGTCCACGCCGGACTGCGCGGGCAGATAGCGGGTCGCGACGTCAACGGCCGACTGCACGGGCTGGCGCTGCGGCAGCAGGCTGCGCTGCAGGGCGAGCGCCGTGTCGTGCTCGCGCGTGTAGCGGCGGGCGTTGTCAATGCACACGGCCGCACGGGCGACGATCTCCTGGCCCAGGAGAAGGTCATCCGCGGCAAACGGCTCTGGCCGCTGGTACCGGGCAAAGAACGCGACCCCGAGCGTGGCGCCGCGGGCGCGCAGCGGGACCAGCATGAGCGACTTGACCCCGCGCCGGACGATGCTGGCCGCCCGCGCGGGCTCCGACATGGCCCACTGGGCAATGTGGCGGCCGACCCCGGAGAAGCTCACCGGCTGCCCGGTCGTCATGCACTCCGCCACCGGCGAGCTCACCGGGTAGGAACCGACCTGCCCGGGCTGGAGGACCGTGTCGGAGGTCTCGTCCACGGAAGCAGAAGCCAGCCGGCGGAGCAGGACGTGGCCCTCGAACGGCTCCGTGGTGGGTTCGTCGCCCCGGGCCACCGAGTCCAGCAGGTCGGCCATCACGAGGTCGGCGAGCCGGGGTACCGCGACATCCACCAGTTCCTGGGCGGTCCTGGTCATGTCGAGGGTGCTGCCGATCCGCGTGCTCGCCTCGTTGACCAGCGCGAGCCGCTGCCTGGCCCGCTGCTGCTCGGTCACGTCGAAGCCGACCACGAGCACGCCGCGTATCCGGCCCGCGGCGTCGTTCACCGGCGACAGGTAGACCTCGACGGCGTGGTCGCGCTTCTGGCCAGGCAGCCGGTAGGTGCCCCGCCATACGTCAGCCGCCCCCGTCCGCGCCACCTTCTGGGCACAGGCCACGCAGGACTCGGTTTCCGGCGTGGCCGTCAGGTCCGTGAGCCGGAGCCCGAGGCCAGCCGCCTCACTCGGCAGGCCGAGAATGCGGCACATCGTGGCGTTCACCCTTATATGCCGCATCTGCGTGTCGAGGAGCGTGATCCCCACCGGGCAGTGCTCAACGGCCCGGTCCATCAGCTCCTGCAGGTTGGTAGACCGGAAGCCGGCTCTCCGGTCCGTCATCCCCGCGTCCCGCCGCTCATCGCACCCCCCCGCCGATGCGCGGTACCCGCTAGCAAAGCTGTACCCGCTAGCCGAAGGTTTGTTAACGTTCCGGGATGTTGCGGCCAGTCATCAGCCCTCTCACCCAGCTTGTGGGCTTGCGACCCAGGCCATGGCTAGAAGGATCTATCCGGGCGGCCCTGGGACCGTGAGCGCCCTAGGCGCTCACCACGTCGACGTCCAGGGTGGCGGTCACTTCGGGGTGCAGCCTGACCGTCACCTGGTGTGCGCCCACGGTCTTGATCGGGTTCTTGATCTCAATCCTGCGCCGGTCGAGTTCGGGACCGCCGGACGCCTTGACGGCGGCCGCGATGTCGGAGGGTGACACCGAGCCGAACAGCCTGCCGCCGCTGCCCGCGCGGCCCTGCAGCCGCACCTGGAGCGACGCGAGCCGGCTCGCGGCATCCCGCGCGTCGTCCAGGCTCCTGATCTCCCGCGCGGAGCGGGCGCGCCTGATCAGGTCGATCTGCTTTTCGGCACCCCTGGTCCAGCGCATGGCCAGCCCGCGCGGGACCAGGTAGTTGCGGCCATAGCCGCCCGCTACCTCGACCACGTCGCCCGGGCCGCCCAGGCCGGTGACCTCCTGGGTGAGGATGAGTTTCATCGGCGTACCGCTCATCTCTGCGCAGCCTCCCTCATCGAGCCGTGCTCGTGTACGGCAGCAGCGCCATCTCACGTGCGTTCTTGATCGCCTTGGCGACGTCGCGCTGGTGCTGCGTGCAATTGCCCGAAACCCGCCGCGCCCGGATCTTGCCGCGGTCAGAGATGAACTTCCGCAGCAGTCCCGTGTCCTTGTAGTCCACGTGGGCGATCTTCTCCTGGCAGAACAGGCAGACTTTCTTCTTCGGCTTGCGAATAGGTGGCTTGGCCATCGTGGTGCTCCTCAGCAGAGCCCCGCCAGGGGCGGGGATGGTCTCCCCGCCTCAGGCGGGGACGGTCGGTTGAGCAGGTCGGTCGGTTCACGGGTCGGTAAGGCTGCTGGCGCGCGGTCCGGCTGCCCGGGCCGCTGCGCCCGGCCGGAGGGAACCCGGCCGGGATGCCCGGCGGGCACCGGCAGGGCCGTGCCCTGGGTGACCGGGCTCAGAACGGGGGCTCGTCGGAGTAACCGTCGCCGCCGCCAGCATCTGATGCCCACGGGTCGTCGCCTTGGCGTCCGCCTCCAGAATACCCGGACTGGCCGCTCCCTCCCGACGGGCCGCTCCCTCCCGACGGGCCGGACGGGCCGCCGCCGAAGCCGCCGGTGGACCTGCTGGACTTGGTGACCTTGGCCGACGCGTTGCGCAGGGACGGGCCGACCTCGTCGACCTCGATCTCGTAGACGGTGCGCTTCTCGCCTTCCTTGGTCTCGTAGGAGCGCTGCCGGAGCCTGCCCTGCACGATGACGCGCATGCCCCGCTGCAGTGACTCGGCGACGTTCTCGGCGGCCTGCCGCCAGACGTTGCACGACAGGAACAGCGAGTCGCCGTCCTTCCATTCACCGGTCGCCCGGTCCTGCCAGCGGGGCGTGGACGCGACGCGGAAGTTGGCCACGGCCTGGCCGGTCGGGGTGTAGCGGAGCTGCGGGTCGTCGACGAGGTTGCCGGCGATGGTTATCTGCGTGTCGCCTGCCATCGGGATCCTCCCGGTCGTTCGGTGGTGCCGCGCCGGGCCCGTTCCCGGCCGGCACGGTCATGCCTGGTCTGGCCGGACGATCTTCGTTCGCAGGACCGCCTCGTTCAGGTTGAGCTGGCGGTCTAGTTCCTTGACGGTGTCCGGCTCTGCCGTCATATCTACGACCGTATAGATGCCCTCTGACTTTTTGTCGATTTCGTAGGCCAGCCGGCGCCGGCCCCAGATATCGACCTTGTCCACGGTGCCGCCCGCGGTGGTGACGACGTTCAGGAACTGCTCGAGCGACGGCTGGACGGTGCGCTCCTCAAGCGAGGGATCGAGGATGACCATCATCTCGTAGTGGCGCATGCGCTCACTGCCTCCTCTGGACTGACGCGGCCACGGTCTCTCCGTGGCAGGAGGAGCCGCGCGCCCGCAGGCTGGCGCGGCCGGGCTAGCTTACCAGCAGCCACGGGCGGTCCATCACGGTGAATCCGCCGGCGAGGGCACGGCGGCCGCCCGCAGGTCCGCTAGGCTCAGCACCGCCGGATGCACCGCTGCGACCGCGGTCAGCCTGGTATGGGAAGATTTTGCCGGAAGCACAGGACGCAGCCGCCAGGGAGTCAGCGTGATGCCCGAGGCCACCAAAACCCAGTCCCGAGTTCGGCTAACGCTGAACAGCGATGGCCGGCGCCACCCGATAGAGAACGTGCTTGTCGCGTTCACGATCATCATCGGGCTGCTCTCGTTCTCCATCGGCTTCATCGTGCGCGCGCACTTCGCCGGCACCGTGCTCGGCGGCGCGGCATTCATCGTCGGCCTCTACGCCCAGATGATCTCGAGCACCAGGGAACAGCGGGTCCTGCTCATGGCGGGCGTCATCGCCGGGTTCGTGGGGCTTGGCCTCAGCGTGGCGCACGGCGGCTTCAGCCTGACCGCCTAGTGCCACAGCCCGCGAGGCGGCCGGCCAGGGCCGGCCAGGCCGCGCAGGGCCGCCAGGCGGCGCAGAACCGGCCAGGCGGCGCAGGACCCTTGCCTTCGGCCCGGGCCGGCGCCGCGCCAGGTCTGGTCCTCGTGATCGTGGTTGTTGATGACGGTAGCGGTCGCCAATCAACCACGATCATGAACAGCCACTGCCTGGCACCCCGACACCGTCCGGCTAGCCGCGCTTATGCCTACCGCACGCCAGGGCGCCGTAACGCAGAGTGAATTAGTCATTCAGCCCCGCGCTCGGCGGCCGCCGGGACGGTTTGACATGAGGGGCCGATAGGCTCGTGGCATGGTCCGCATCGGGGCACATCTGCACGAGGGCGATCCGCTGGCCGGAGCCAGGGCCGCCGGCGCCGAAGCCGTCCAGTTCTTCCTCGGTGACCCGCAGGGGTGGAAAGCGCCCACCTTTCCCGGCGAGCCCGCGGAGGTCCGGGACGCGTTCGCGGCAGCGGGTGTCGACGCTTACGTCCACGCGCCCTACGTGATCAACGTGGCCTCGCCCAACAACCGCATCCGGATCCCCAGCCGCAAGCTGCTCGAGCAGCAGCTCACGGCGGCCGCGTCGATCGGCGCCAAGGCACTGATCGTGCACGGTGGTCACGTGACCGCGGGCGTTGACCCGGCGGAGGGGTTCGACAGCTGGCGCAAGGCCGTGGAGCGCGTCGATCGGCCGCTGCCGATGTTGATCGAGAACACCGCTGGTGGCGATGGGGCGATGGCGCGGAGCTTCGATGCGATCGCCCGGCTGTGGGAGGTCATCGCTGACGCGGCCGACGGCGGCGGAGACGTCGGGTTCTGCCTGGACACCTGTCACGCTTACTCGGCCGGCGAGGATCTCGACGGGATCGTGGACCGGCTCAAGGCGATCACCGGCCGGATCGACCTCGTGCACTGCAACAACTCGCGAGACGAGTTCGGCTCAGGCCGGGACCGGCACGCGGGGCTTGAGTCGGGGACCATCGACCCGGCGCAGATCGTCTCCGTCATCCGCGCCGCCGCGGCCCCGGTCATCTGCGAGACGCCGGACCCCGCCGCCGACATCCGCTGGCTGCGCGGTCAGCTCGGCTAGCCCTGCCCGGGCGGTCATCCACTCTGGCGCGGTCATCCACAGTGCTCACCGCGCGCCCGGGCCTGCGGGCCGACGCCCGGGCCTGCGGGCCGACGTCATGCCTGAGGGGCGGCCGTTGCCTCGACGTAGACGCCGGGCTTCATGACGTCGGCAGGCAGGCTCGTGAGCGGGCCGACGACGGAGCCCTCGACCGGCCCGGTTGCCGTGAGCGAGGCCTCGACCAGGTCGAGGGCATGCTCCCGGGAATGTGCCCAGACCATGATGTGCCGTCCGGCGGACGCGGACTTGACCGTGCCGAAGTACAGGTTCAGCCTGCTGCGCTTGCTCATGACCACAAACGAATTTCCCTCGAACGATGTGCCAGCACGCCTCGGAACCATTGTCCTGGAAGAACCGGCAGCATCCATGCCCGGCTCTCACCAGGCATGCCGACGGCCACATCGCGGCAAAGCAGCCGGGCACCGGCCGACCGACGGGCCGACTAACCGGCTAGCCGGCGGGCGGGCTAGCCGACGGGGTGGCTAGCCGCCGCCGGGCGGCTTGGCCACCGTCGTGGTCGGATCCTCGGCGAACAACTCGGCCGCGGTCGTCTCCGTCCCGCCGAACGGCGCCGGGTTGCTCGCGCTCGGGGTCGGGGTTGGAGCCGCGGTCGTCGGGGCCGGGGTGGGGGTGGGATTCGAGCCGACGCACAGCCCGAACACCCGGTGCTGCCCGGGCGGGCACGGGTTCTGGCCCTGACCCTGGTTCGGGTTACGGTGCGACGGCTTGGGCTTGAGGTCCCGCGACGGCACCTGGTCCCACTTGGTGAAGCCGACGTAATCCGGCGTCGGCAGCTGCTTGATCGGCAGCGTGGAGAACTCGTTCTGCATGTAGGTGCGCCAGATCGCGGTCGGCCAGGCACCGCCGTACCCGCCGGTCTGGTTGCCGACGAGCGTGGGAAGGATGTTCAGCGTCTCGCCGCCCGGCAGCTCGTTCTGGCTGTTGGTGAACATCCCGACCGCGAGTGAGTACTGCGGGATCGCGCCGATGAAGAACGCCGACTGGGCCTGGTCGGTGGTGCCGGTCTTGCCGATGGTGGGGCGGACCGGGTCGAGCACGCCCTGCTCGGACGCGGTCCCGTTGGCGGCAGGCACGGTGTCGAATGACAGCGCGTAGTCCACGTCGGCCGCCTGCGCCGCGGTCAGCACCTCCCGGTGCGTAACCTTGATCGGGATCGGGTTGCCGCCCTCGCTGAGCGAGGCGATCACGTGCGGGGTGGCGTACTCGCCGTCGGCCGCCAGGGTGGCGAACGTGGTCGCCTGCTCCTCGACGGTCAGCGAGGCCGTGCCCAGCGCCATGCCGACCTGTCCCACCTTGGCCTGCAGCCCGGACCCGCCCTGGCTGACCGGCCCGACATTCACGCCGAACGCCTTGGCCATGTCGATCGTGGCCTGGGTCCCCGCCCGGTGGACGAGGTCCTCGAACGCCGGGTCGGACGACTGCGCCGCCGCCGTGACCACGCTGATCGCGCCCATGTTCTCGCCGGGGATGTTGACCTGGAACCAGGACGGCGGGCAGTTCGTGCTCTCCAGGGAAGGCGTCAGCGGCTGGCTGTCGGGCGGCACGCACATCGGCTCGATCGCGTTCAGCACGCTGTTCTGCACGTCCATGCCCTCTTTGACCGCGGTGGCCAGCACGTACGGCTTGAACGATGAACCGACGAGGTTCCGGCTCTCGGTGGCCATGTTGTACTGGCAGTCGATCTTTACGCAGTTGGCCGCGCTGAAGCTCGGGCCGCCGTACTCGGCCAGGATCGCGCCGGTCCCCGGCTGCTCAAGCAGCGCGCCCACGTGCGCGTAGATCGGCAGCGCATGGCCGTCCGCCCTCATCTGTCTCAGGTTCTGGTCGACCGCCTGGTAGAGCCCGCGCATATCCTTCAGGTTGAAGGTGGTGACGATCCGCAGCCCGCGGCTGTCGATCTCGTTCTGGCTGAACCCGTAGGTGTTCTCGAGCTCGTTCTCGACCGCCTGCATGATGTAGCCGCGGTAGCCGGTCCACCCTTCGGACAGCTGTTGCCCCTGGGCCACCGACGGGAATTTCTCCGCGTTCGCCTGGGCCTGGGTGAGCGCGCCGTCGCGCACCATGTTGGTGAGCACGTACCGCCACCGGGCGACGAGCGACGTGTAAGCGAGGCCGGCGCTGGGGTTCGGGTTGAAGAACCCGGGCTGGTTGACCATGGCCGCGAGCATCGCGGCCTGCGACACGGTCAGCTTTGAGGCGGGCTCGTTGAAGTAGATCTGGGCCGCGGCCGCCACGCCGTAAGCGTTGTCGCCGAACGGAACCGTGTTCAGGTACTCGGTCAGGATCCAGTCCTTGGACTCCTCGTGCGACAGCTTGATCGAGATGAAGATTTCCTTCAGCTTGGTGCTGATCGTGCGCGATGTGCCGACCGTGCTGTAGTAGTTCTTGACGAACTCCTCGGTGAGCGTGGACCCGCCCTGCAGGTTCCCGCCACCCTTGAGGTCCTCATAGGCCGAGCGCAGGATGCCGCTGACCGAGATGCCGCCCTCGCTGTAGAAGTGCCTGTCCTCCGCCGCGATGATGGCGTTCTTCATCACGGCCGGGATCTGGTTGGCGGTCAGCATCTGCCGGTCGATGCCGTCCGCGGTGAACGTCCCCACCTCGGTCTTGCCGTTGCTGAAGTAGACGGTCGACGACTGCTGCAGCGCCGCCTCGTCGACCTCGGTGGGGATCTGGGTCTTTGCGTACAGGTACAGCACGGCCGCCATGACCACGAGGATCATCGCGGCGCAGCCCCCGGCGGCGACCGCCAGGGCCTTACGCCAGGTCCAGTGGCGCCACCAGTCGCCCTTGCGCCGGGTCCGCGGGCCGCCGCCATCGCCGGGCCCGCCATCTCCCGGGTACCCGCCGCGCCGGGACGGCCGGCGGATGCCGGGGACGCGTGTGCCGGTGTACCCGGCCGCACGGCGGTCCCGCAGCGCGGTGCCGCCGCGCCGCCCGGGCGAGGCGACATAGTCGCTCACACCACGGCCTCCGCCGTAGTCCGGGCCGCCGTAGCCGTTATCGCTGCCGTAGCCGGCGCCGGTCCCCGGGGCCGGCGCGCTGCCCAGCCCGAGCCTCGCCCGCAGCTTCGCTTCGGCCTGCCCGGGCACCCGCCTGCCGCCCGGGCCGCCCGCCGTGGCCGCCGGGCGCCCGCCGTTGCCGTTGCCGTTGCGGTTGCGGTACGCGGACGGCCGGCCACCGTTGCCCGGCTGGCCCGGCGGCTGCGCATCCCGGGGGTACGGCCGGCCCTGCTCGCCCGGCCAGTTGGCGCCCTCACCGCCGCGGCGCCTGGAGCCGCCGCCCTGCCCGTTGCCGAGGCCGAGCCTGGCCCTGAGGTCGGTGCTGGCCTGCGAACCCCGGCCGCGGGCCCGGTCAGGCTGCCGCGGGCCTTGCTGCGCCTCGCGGGGATAGTCATGGCCGGCCCGGCCGCCGCGGTCCGGGCTGCGGTACCGGTCGGGACCGCCGCCATTGCCGTTACCGCCGCCAGCAGAGGCATTGCTGCCGCCGTAGCCGTTGCCACCGTTCGGGCGGCCGTAGCCGTTGCCGCCGTTCGGGCGGCCGTATTCGGGCCGACCGCCGTCATTCGGTTGGCCGTTACCAGCCGGGCGGCCGTAAGCGCCGGGGGCGGGGCGAGGGGCGGGGCGACCGTAGGGTTCCTCGCGGTCGTAACGGCCCTCGCCGGGGCGGGCTGTGCGCTTCCCGTGTCGGCCGGAGCCGACCGGTTGCTCCCAGTACGGCCCGGGCGAATCTGGATTACTCACGCGTCCTCGCTGGTCGGGGTCTAACGGGCTTCGCGAGCGTAGCGGTCCGCCACGAGCCTCAAGGTACCCGGTGGCACCCGTCGTCCCGGCACATATCGTGAGTCACACCTAGGGCCGTCCCGCGAGGCCGCAGAATCAGGCCATGAATCCTGCTGGCGCGCGCTCAGTCACCGGCACGGGCGCGCCGACTGCGCCGGGTCTGCGGCTCGCCTGTGCCAAGGACGTAAGACGACGCAAGGTGATTCCAGGCACAACTCTGGCAGACCTCGACGACGTAAACCTGGAACTCGGCGTATTCCGTGGCCATTTCCGCCAACTCCGGGCCCTGTTTGACGCGCCCCTCATAGCGCCCGAGCTCGTCTCCGTACACGTAGGTGACGTGCGTGAGCTTGGTTTTCCTGCAGATCGGGCAAGCCCTGTCGGTGGCCTCACCGTGGAACTTGGCCGCCCGGAGCAGGTACGGGTGCGCATCGCAGACGTCCGTGAGCGTGGCGCGTCCTGAGAACACGGACGCGAGCGTGGCCCGCCGCGCGAGCCCGTAGTCCACGACCGAACGCCTCATGCTCGACAGGTTACGACGGAACACGCGCCGAGCCGAGTCCTGGGCCGACCGTCCCGCGGGCTCAGCCGGGCAGAGCAGCCCGCAGTTGCGCTGTTTCGGCGGACCGCATAACTTATCGATGTATCGAGTCGATACATCGACGTGGCACATCACGTTGCCCCGCGGTGTGCATGCTAACCGTGCTGCGGTCGCGGGGCCAGGGAGGAGGGCGCGCATGGGCGGCCAGCGGTCAGGCGTTCTGGAGCTTGCCGTGCTGGGGCTGCTGCATGAGACGCCCATGCACGGTTACGAGCTGCGGAAGCGGCTCAATTACGTTCTCGGCGCGTTCCGGGCTTTCGGGTACGGGTCGCTCTATCCCTGCCTCAAGGAACTCCTCCAGCAGGGCCTGATCGCCGAGGAGGCCCCTGCGGGGCCCACCGCGAGGCCGCTGGCGGGCCGCCGGTCGAAGATCGTCTACCGGCTGACCGCCGATGGCAAGGAGCGGCTGCAGGACCTGCTCGGCGAGGCGGGCCCGGCATCGTGGGAGGACGACGGGTTCGGTGTCCACTTCGCGTTCTTCGGGCTGACCCGCGCCGACGTCAGGATGCGGATCCTCGAGGGCAGGCGGAGCAGGCTGGAAGAACGGCTGGAGGGCGTCCGCGCGGCCATGGCGCGGACCAGGGAGCGGCTGGACAGCTACACGCTTGAACTGCAGCGGCACGGTCTGGAGTCCGTGGAACGCGAAGTCCGCTGGCTCAACGAACTGATTGCCTCGGAACGGCAGTCGGACCCGGCGCCCAGAGGGCGCAGCCGGGATCACACAGAACGCGGCTCGGCCGGCAGGGCTGGCTGACGCGGCACGACGCTGCCGCCCACACGGCAGGAGATAAGGAGCATTCCGAATGGGTTCGGTACGGGTAGCCATCGTCGGAGTCGGGAACTGCGCCAGTTCCCTCGTCCAGGGCGTGGAGTACTACAAGGATGCCGACTCACGCGGCAGGGTGCCTGGCCTGATGCATGTGCAGTTCGGGCCCTATCACGTGCGGGACGTGCAGTTCGTGGCCGCGTTCGACGTGGACGCCAAGAAGGTGGGGCGTGACGTCGCCGAAGCGATCGTCGCGAGCGAGAACAACACGATCAAGATCTGCGACGTCCCCCCGACGGGCGTCACGGTGCAGCGCGGGCCGACCCTCGACGGGCTGGGCGAGTACTACCTGCAGACGATCAGCGAGTCGGACGAGCAACCGGTCGACGTGGCCCAGGCACTCCGCGACGCGCGGGCCGACGTGCTGGTCTCGTACCTGCCGGTCGGCTCGGAGGAAGCGGACCGTTACTACGCGCAGTGCGCGCTTGACGCCGGCGTGGCCTTCGTCAACGCGCTCCCGGTGTTCATCGCCTCCGACCCGGTCTGGGCGGCCAAGTTCACCGAGGCCGGCGTTCCCGTCATCGGCGACGACATCAAGTCGCAGGTCGGCGCCACGATCACGCACCGCGTGCTGGCCAAGTTGTTCGAGGACCGCGGCGTCGAGCTGCTGCGCACGTACCAGCTGAACGTCGGCGGCAACATGGACTTCATGAACATGCTGGAGCGCAGCAGGCTGCAGTCCAAGAAGATCTCCAAGACGCAGTCGGTGACGTCGCAGATCCCGCACGAGATGGAACGTGCCGCCGTGCACATCGGGCCGTCCGACCACGTGCCGTGGCTCGACGACAGGAAGCTGGCGTTCGTCCGGCTGGAGGGCAAGGCCTTCGGCGACGTCCCACTCAACCTCGAGTACCGGCTCGAGGTCTGGGACTCGCCAAACTCGGCCGGCGTGATCATCGACGCGATCCGGGCGGCGAAGATCGCCCGCGACCGCGGGATCGGCGGCCCGATCCTGTCTGCCGCGTCGTACTTCATGAAGTCGCCCCCCGAGCAGCACGGCGACGACGTTGCCCGCGACCTGGTCGACAAGTTCATCCGCGGCGAGGTCGAGCGCTGAGGAGGCCGTGAATGTCCCCGGGCCCCGGGGCGGGCGCCGTAGGCTGAAACCGTGCCCCAGCAGCCGGGAAGCCGCAGCGGGCTCGGTTTCGCCCGGTTCAGGCCGCTGCGCCGGATCAGCGGGTCGGCGTTCGTCTCCGACCTGCGCACCGTGCTGGCGGAGCGGGACTTCCGGCACCTGTTCTCGGTCCGGCTGATCTCACAGACCGGCGACGGCATCGTCACCGCCGCGATTGGCTCGTACGTGTTCTTCAGCGCGACGGTGTACACCAGCCCGGCGGCCGGCGCGGTGGCGTTCACCGTGCTGTACCTGCCCTACTCGGCGATCGGCCCGTTCGCAGGGGTGCTGATCGACCGCTGGTCACGGCGGCAGATCCTGGCCCTGTCGGCGCTCGTCCGCTCGGCCTTCGTGGTGCTGACCGCGGCGCTGATGGTCTCGGGCAACAGATCGGTCCCGCTGTACGTCGCCTACCTGCTGGTGCTGGGCGTGAACCGGTTCTTCCTGGCGTCGCTGTCGGCGGCCCTGCCGCATGTGGTCCCGTCGGACAAGCTGGTCATGGCGAACTCGGTGTCACCGACCGCGGGCGGCATCATGGCCCTGATCGGTGGCTTGGTCGCCGGCGGCCTGAACGCGGCCACCGGCGACACCGAGCGCGGCGCCGCGATCACGATGCTGGTCGCGGGCGCGTGCTACCTGGCCGCTGGCCTGGTCGCCGCGGCAACGATGAGCCGTGACCTGCTCGGCCCGGTGCGCGAGCCAGGGGCGCCGCCGGGCCGGCTGCTGAGCGATCTCGCCTCGGTCACGGCCGAGCTTGCGGCGGGGGCACGCTACGCCCTCAGGCGCCGCGGCCCGGCAACGGCTCTTGGTGCCACCGGGGGCAACAAATTCCTGTACGGGATCTTGTTCCTGATGTCGATCCTGCTGTACCGGAACTACTTCTACCCGCACAGCGCCCCCGTGGCCGAGGCGCACTACATCCTGCTGGCGTCGGTCTCGGGGGTCGGCTATTTCTGCGCCGCGCTGGTCGTCCCGCCGGCCGCGAGGCGGCTGTCCAAGCCGACGCTGATCACGCTGCTGCTCGCCCTCTGCGCGGTGACGACCGCCGGGTTCGGCGAGACCTTCGACCAGGTCGCATTCCTGGGCTTCGGGTTCTTCCTGTACCTGACATCGCAGGGCGTGGCGATCTGCGCGACCACGATCCTGCAGGAAGACGTGGCCGACGCCTACCGCGGACGGATGTTCGCCTTCTACGACGTGATGTTCAACGTCACGATCGCCGCAGGGGCGCTGATCAGCATCACCTTCATGCCGCGCACAGGCAGGTCACCCGTTGTCATGGGGGCGGTCGCCGCCGCATACGCCGTCATCGCCGCCGGGTACTGGCTGCTCGCCCGTCAGCCTTCCGCCGGCGGCGAGTCAGGGACGTCGAGTCCTTCGGCCGCGGCCCAGTCAAGCAGCTCCTGAGTGGCACGCTCGGCGCCGAGCGGGCCGTGCTCGAGGCGCAGCTCGAGCAGGTACGTGTGCGCCCTGCCGACGAGCGGCCCCGGCGGGATGCCCAGGATCCGCATGATCTCGTTGCCGTCCAGGTCCGGGCGGATGCTGTCGAGTTCCTCGCGCTTGGCGAGCTCGTCGATCCGCTCTTCCAGGCTGTCGTAGGCGCGGGCCAGCCGCTGCGCCTTGGCCGCGTTCCGGGTCGTGCAGTCCGCCCTGGTGAGCGCGTGCAGCCTGGGCAGCAGAGGTCCCGCGTCCCTGGCGTAGCGGCGCACCGCCGAGTCCGTCCACTCGCCGGTGCCGTAGCCATGAAACCTCAGGTGCAGCTCGATCAGCCGGGACACCTCGTCCACCACGTCCTTGCCGAACCGCAGGGCGGTCAGCCTGGCCCTGGCCATCTTGGCGCCCTTCACGTCATGGTGGTGAAAGGCCACCCTGCCCCCCGGCAGCCTGGTGCGGGTGGCCGGCTTGCCGATGTCGTGCAGCAGCGCGGCCAGCCGCAGCACCAGGTCGGGCCCGAGCTGATACCGGTCTTCCAGGGCGATGGCCTGATCCAGGACGGTCAGCGAGTGCAGGTACACGTCCTTGTGCCGGAAGTGCTCGTCCATCTCGAGCCTGAGCTTCGGGACCTCAGGCAGCACCTGATCTGCCACACCGGTGTCCACGAGCAGCGCCATGCCGCGCCGCGGCCCGCCCGGCGGCTCCGCCAGCAGCAGCTTGGAGAGCTCGGCCGAGACCCGCTCGGCCGACACGATGGACAGCCGCGGCGCGAGCTCGGTCATGGCGGCGCGCACGTCGTCCGACACGGCGAAGCCCAGCTGGGCCGCGAACCTCGCCGCCCGCAGGATCCGCAGCGGGTCGTCGCTGAACGACGCCTGCGGGGTGCCCGGGGTGCGCAGCGCCTTGTCCTTCAGGTCCCGCATCCCGCCGAACGGGTCGACCAGCTCGTAGGACGGCAGCCGCGCGGCCATCGCGTTGACCGTGAAGTCACGCCGGGCGAGGTCGGCGGTGAGCGATTCGCCGTATTCGACACCGGGCTTGCGCGACCCGCGCTGGTAATGCTCGCTCCGGTACGTCGTGATCTCGAAGGTATCGCCGCCCTTGCGCATCCCCACGGTGCCGAACTCGATCCCGATCGTCCACGTCGCGTCGGCCCAGCCCTTGGTGAGCTCCAGGACGTCGGCGGGCCGGGCGTCGGTGGTCAGGTCCAAGTCCCCCGGGCTGCGGCCGAGGAAGACATCCCGGATGGTCCCGCCGACGAGCGCGAGCTCGTGACCGCGGGAGGCGAACAGCCTGCCAAGCTCTCCTGCCGCGGGGGACACGGCGGAGAGCAGACGGGCCGCTGCCTGGCGCTGCTGCGGGCTCAATGGCGTGGAATCCGGCACGGGCATTGAGGGTAAGTCCTGCGCATAAGCTTTGGGAAACGCGGGAGCCGGATGGAGATGGCAGGCAGACCATGCAGCACACTCCGCACGACCCCGCACACCTCACCCAGCCGGCCGCAATAGCATTTCCGCCATGCCTCGTCCGCTGCTGACCGGCTGCGCGGCCCTGGCCGTTGCCGCATCGGCGCTGGCGCTGGCCGGGGTGGCCACCCCGGCCAGCGCGGCCCGCGGTGCCGCGGCGCAGCCCCCGAGCGGGCCGCCGCCGGTCTCCGTGGCGATCACCTCGGTCAGCCCGCAGTACGCGGTGCCGGGGAGCGTCGTGACGGTCACCGGGACCATAACCAACGACTCGACCCAGGCGATGTCCGGCCTGTCGATCCAGCTCCGCTCGTCGAGCACGCCGTTCGGCAACCGGAACGACCTGCAGGAGTACGCCGACGGCGCGCTGCCGGCGGAGGACCAGCCGGTGGCCGGGGCGGTCACGGCGCTCAGCCACGCGCTGGCCCCGCGCGCCACGGCGGCGTGGTCGGCGCAGCTGCCGGTCAACTCGGTTTCCATGTCCGAGTTCGGCGTCTACCCGCTCGCCGCGCAGGCGGAGAACACCAGCATCGGCCCGCTGACCACCGACCGGACGTTCCTGCCGTTCTGGCCGGGGACGAAGGCGCAGGACCCAAAGCCAGAGCAGATCGCCTGGATCTGGCCGCTGATCGACCAGCCGCGCCAGGCGATCTGCGGCGGGCTGCTGAACAACGGCCTGGAATCCAGCGTGGCCAGCGGCGGCCGCCTGGGCGGGCTGCTGCAGGCGGGCAGCAGGTTCGCCAGCATCGCGCACCTGACCTGGGCGATCGACCCGGCGCTGCTGAGCAACGTGGACACCATGACCAAGCGGTACAAGGTAACCACGGCGAAGGCGGTCAGCGACGGCAAGTGCAGCGGCACGACCAGGCCCGCCAGCCAGGCCGCAGTGTCCTGGCTCACCCAGCTCAAGTCGGCTACCGCGGGCGAGCCGGTGCTGCTCACGCCGTACGATGACGCGGACATCGCCGCGCTGACGCGGTACGGCATGAACGCCGACCTGACCCGGGCGTTCACCGAGGGCCGCCAGGTCGCCAGCAGCGTCCTGGGGCGCACCTTCTCCACCACCGCCCCGGCCAGCAGCACGGACCTTACCGAGACGGCATGGCCGGCCGACGGCATAGCCGACTACGCGGCGCTCGAGAACCTTGCCGCGAGCGACGGCATCAACACGGTCGTGCTGGACAGTTCGACGATGCCGCCGTCGCCGGCCCAGGACTACACCCCGAGCGCCCAGACGACCACCCCGGACGGTGTGGGGTCACCGCTGAAGGTGCTGCTCTCCGACGACACGATCACGCAGATCCTCGCCTCGGGCGACTCGCCGAAGGATTCGCAGGCCTCGGCGTTCGCCGTCAGGCAGCGCTATCTGGCCGAGACCGCGATGATCGACGCGGAGCAGCCCAACCTGCCCCGGTCGGTCGTTGTCGCCCCGCCGCGCAACTGGGACCCGCCGGCTGGCCTGGCGAGCGAGCTGCTGCAGGAGACGATCGGCGCGCCGTGGCTGAAGTCGGTCAGCCTCAGCCAGCTGGCGGCCGCCAAGAACCCATCGGGCGTCGTCACCCGCGAACCCCCGCGGGCACACAGCAAGGCCCAGCTGACCAAGTCCCTGCTGGTGCAGGCGCGCCTGGTCGACCAGCGTGCGCGGCTGCTGACGAGCGTCGCCCAGGGCCGGAACGGCGCCCTGGACGACGCGGCAGCCGCCATCGAGTCGGCCGCATGGCGCGGCGGCGGCAGCGCGGGCGCGCAGGGCGCCGCACTCGCCAGCGAGATCTCCGCGTACCTGCAGAACCAGGAATCCAAGCTGACGATCATCGGCGTGACCCGGGTGACGCTCGGCGGGCTCAAGGGCACCGTGCTCGTGTCGATCTCCAACGAGCTGGGCTACGCGGTGAGCGTGAAGCTCCAGGCCCTTCCGGGGACCGGGGTCACTGCGGCGGGGCCGCAGCATGCGGTCGAGGTCGGGCCCGGACAGCAGGAGATCGTCAAGCTGGCGGTCACGGCCACCAGCGTGGGATCGACCACGCTCCGGCTGCGCCTGCTCACCCCGCAGGGGATGCCGCTCCCCGGGGAAACCCTTATGACCGTGCAGGCCACGCACTACGGCACGCTAGCGCTCGGGATCATCGCCGTCGCGCTCGGGGTCTTCGTGCTGACCGCGGTCGCCCGGGCCATCCGGCGCGGCCGGCGCGGCCGGGAGGCGGCCGGCCAGCCAGCGCAAGACCCGGAAGCTCCGCCGGACCGGCGTGAAGATTCCGAAGGAGCCGATAACGTCATGGCTGACGGCTGAAGCCCGGGCCGCGCCAGCGGCCCGGGCCGGCCACCACGCCAGCGCCCCCGAGGCACCGGAGGAGACCGATGACGACGCCTGGGCACCAGGCCGGGCCGACCGCCGCTGATGGCGGGCTCGCACCGGACACCGGCCTGCCGCCAGGCGACGGCTTCCCGCAACCGCCAGGGCAAGGCCGTGGCGGCCCGCGCCACGCCGGGCGCCCAGCACGGCCGGGCAGCGGCGAGGCGCACGCGGCGCATGCCGCCGACCCGGCCCGGCTGGGAGTGGGGGCCCACGCTGGCCGCGCTGCCGTCCCGGAAGCGGCACCGGCGGCCGCTCCCGAAGCCGACCTCAACGCCGCCGCCGAGGAGGAGTCCCCCGCCGAGGCGGCAGGGTCCGCGAGCAGCAGCCTGCTCCGCTCGAGCGGCACGATGGCGGTGGGCACGCTTGCATCGCGGGTCACCGGGTTCGTCCGCAACGCGGTGCTGATCTACGCGATCGGCACGCACTTCCTGGGCGATGCCTACAACCTCGCCAACACGCTGCCCAACATCGTCTACAACCTGGCGCTCGGCGGCATTCTGACCAGCGTCGTCGTGCCCTTGCTGGTCAACGCCGCGAAGCGGGACCGTGACCGGGGCGAAGCCTACGACCAGCGGATCTTCACGCTCGGCGTGATGGCGCTGGCGGGCATCACGCTGGTGGCGACGCTCGCGGCCGCGCCGATCACCAGCGTGTACGCGAGAGGCATCGGCACCGCCAGCGCCTACCACCTGACCGAGATCTTCGCGTACTTCTTCATCCCGCAGATCTTCTTCTACGGGGTGAGCTCGCTTGCGGGCGCGATCCTGAACGCGCGGGGCAGCTTCGCTGCCCCGATGTGGACACCAGTGATCAATAACATCGTGGTGATCGTCGTCGGCGTTGCGTTCATGGCAGTGGCAGGGCTCAACCGCACGCCACAGGACATCTCCGCAGCGCAGATCCAATTGCTCGGCATCGGGACGACGCTCGGCATCGCGGCGCAGACCGTCGCGCTGATACCGTCGCTGCGCCGGGTCGGGTTCCGCTGGCGCCCCCGGCGCGACTTCCGGCGCCACGAGGTCTCCGAGATCGGCCGGATGAGCGGCTGGATGTTCGGCTACGTGCTCACCACGCAGATCGCCTTCCTGTTCACCACGAATGTGTCCAACAGCGCCGGGGCCCGGGTGTCCCAGCAGGCCGCCGGCGCCGGCTTCGCCGCCTACAGCAACGCCTACACGCTCTTCCAGCTCCCCTATGCGATCGTCGGCATCTCGGTGATCACCGCCCTGCTGCCGCGGATGAGCGCGCACGCCGCCGAGCGCCGGTACCGGCTCGTTTCGGCGGACTTCTCGACCGCAACCAGGCTCGCGTCGGTCATCGTGGTCCCGGCCGCGCTGATCCTGGCCGTGCTGGGGACGCCGCTCGCCGAGGGGGTGTTCGGGTACGGCAGCACCTCGGTCGCCAGCGCCAGGGAACTCGGCGAGATCTTCGCCGTGTTCTCGCTCGGGCTGCTCCCGTACATGCTGTTCCAGCTGCTGCTGCGGGTGTTCTACGCGATGCACGACAGCCGCACGCCTGCGCTCATCGGCTGCATCACCATGGTGATCAACATCGCGGCCAACCTGATCGCGCTCGCCGTCCTGCCACCGCAGCACGTGGTCGCCGGCCTGGGCGCCGGCTTCGGGGTGGCGAACCTGATCGGCACGATCGCCGCCTGGCGGGTGCTCAGCCGCCGCATCGGCGGCCTCGACGGCCGCGCGATCGGCGCAGGGCTGGTCCGGATGCACGCGTCGGCGATCCCCCCTGCGATCTTCGCCATCGCCGTTTCGGTGATGGTCGGCGCGGTCGTCCCCACGGGAAGGATCGCGGCGCTGTTCACGGTGGCGCTCGGCGGGGCCGGCGCGATGCTGCTCTACGTGCTGTTCGCGAAGGCCTTCAAGGTGAACGAGCTCAGCGACCTGACCTCGACCCTGCGGGCCAGGCTGCGCTGACCGCCTGCGCGGCCTCACGCCGGCGCACATCGGTGCCGGGCAGGCCGGCGGGCCAGGCATGCCCGGTGAGCAGCGGAAACAGGCAGGGATAGCATCTCGGTGGGGATGCTGCACATCTCTTGGTGGTAACGGTTTGCGATGGTAGCTTGCCCGGGGACTGCCTGGGGGCGGTCCGCGGCCTAGCATGTTGTACAGCATGATGGTCTTGTCTCGGTTCATCACCTACGGGGCTAGGAGGGAGGCTCGGGACCCGCTCCGCTCGTCGCAGGGATGTGAGTACCTTTACGTCTGAGCCGGGGACGCGGCTCGGCGGCCGGTACCGGCTTGAGGACCGGATCGCCGCGGCCGCGGGCTGGGCTGCATGGAAAGCCATCGACGAGACGTTGGCGCGCCCTGTCACCGTTCTCACTTTCGCGCCCGGTTTCCCGCGCCTTCGCGAGGTGGTCACCGCGGCGCGAGCGGCCAGCAGGCTGAACGACCCACGTTTCGCACAGGTGTTCGATGTCGAGGATGACTGGGATCACGCGTACATCGTGACCGAGTGGGCGGCCGGGGACACCCTCGACGACATGCTCGGCAGCGGCCCGCTCGACGCGGCGCGCGGCGCGCGGATCATTGCCGAGGCCGCGGAGGCGATATCGGCCGCGCACGCGGCTGGCCTCGCTCACCTGTGCCTGAACCCGGACTCGGTGCGCTGGACCGCGGGCGGCGGCGTGAAGATCACCGGCCTCGGCATCGACGCGGCGCTGACCGGCGCCAGCGCGGACGACCCGGCCACGGCCGATACCCGCAGGCTGGGCATGCTGCTGTACGCGGCGCTGACCGCGCACTGGCCGGGCCCGGACTGCCCGTCGCTGCCTCCGGCGCCGCTGGATGACGGGGTTCCCTGCAGCCCGCGGCAGGTCAGGGCCGGAGTGCCGGCCGCGCTCGACGCGATAACCAGCCGGACGCTGATGCTCGGCAGGGACGACGGCTACGCACTGACCACGGCCGATCAGCTTGCCGAGGCCCTCCTGGCTGCCATCCCGCCGGTGCCGCTCCCGCAGCTGCCGCCGCCAGCACCGCGGCCCGCAGCGCCGCGGTCGCGCGGCGGTTCTTCCCGCAGCCAGCGGCCCATGCGCGCGGACCCGCACCCGCGGAACGAGGAGTACCTGTACCCCGACGAGCAGGGCGCGGAGCAGTGGACGCAGGAGAGCCAGCGGACCCGCGCGGTGACGCGTGGCGGCGCGGCGGCCAGGCGGCGCGGCGAGGCGGCGGGCGCGCGGGGCTTCGTGGTCGTGGCCCTCGTGGTCGTGGTCGCGGTCGGCCTCGCCCTCGTCGCCTTCCACTCGCTGGGCCACCACGCAAAGTCCCCGCCCGCGGCCGTGTCGCACCATCCGCCGACCACCAAGGCGTCCGCCGCGGCCACCAGGCTGATACCGGTGAGCGCGCAGGCGTTTGAGGATAACCCGGCGCGCGCGAGCTTGGCGATCCAGAACGACCCGGCGACCGCCTGGCAGACGTACCAGTACAAGGCCAACCCGGTCTTCGGCGGCCTGCAGCAGGGCTCCGGGCTGATCCTCAACATGGGGCACCAGGTCAGGCTGAGCTCGCTGCAGGCCACCTTCGAGTCGGAGCCGGGGGCGAACGTTGAGATCAAGATCGGCAACCCGTCGGACCCGTCGCCGCCGCAGAACGACGCCGCGCTGGCCGAGTCGATCGCGAACAGCATGACGACCGTGGCGCAGCGCGACGACGTGAGCGGTACTGTCACCTTCACCAGCAACAGCTCGGCGACCGGGCAGTACATCCTGATCTGGTTCACCAAGCTGGCGCCCATGGCGGATACCCCGGGCCAGTACCAGGGAGACATTGCTGACGTCATCGTGAGAGGGATGGGCTGACCCCCTGGCGCGGGACGACAGGAGGGACGGCAACGGAACACCACGAGGCGCCCGGCGCCCGGGATGGCGGCGCCGCCCGGGATGGCCGGGGAGCGCTGCCTGAGCCGTTCGCTCCCGCCAGCGAGCCGTCCGACGCCGAGCTGCTGCGCCAGCACGTGGCGGGCGACCCGGAGGCGTTCGGCACGCTGTTCCTGCGGCACCGGGACCGGCTGTGGGCGGTGGCCATGCGCACGCTCTCCGATCCCGAGGAGGCCGCCGACGCGCTGCAGGAGGCGATGATCTCGGCGTTCCGCCGCGCCGCGAGCTTCCGCGGCGACTCGGCCGTCACCACCTGGCTGCACCGAATAGTCGTCAACGCCTGCCTCGACCGGCTGCGGCGCAAGGCAGCGCGGCCGGCGTCCGGCGGCGCGGACGAACGGACGCTGGACTACCTCGCGGCCGGCCACGCCCTGCCGGATCCCGCGGCAGACAGCGATGTCTCGCTCGACGTGATGTCCGCGCTGCGCACGCTCACCCCCGACCAGCAGGCGGCGCTCGTACTCGTCGACATGCTCGGCTACCCGGTGGCCGAGGCGGCCGCCATCCTCGGGGTGTCCGAGGGCACGGTGAAGAGCCGCTGCGCGCGCGGCCGGGCCAGGCTGCTGCCGCACGTGGCGCACCTGAGGCGCGCCCCCGCGGGAAAGCTCGCCCCCGGGAACCGATCGGCCGCCGGACACGTCGTACCTGCGCGGGAAGGGGGTGATAACCCGTCATGAGGCATGTCAGCGCCGAGACCATGGCCCGGTTCCGGCAGGGCGACCTGAACGGTCGCCGGAGCACCCGGGTCAGCACGCACCTGGCCGGCTGCGACCGCTGCAGCGCGCGCAGCGCCGACCTCGGCCGGGTCACCACCCTGCTGGCCGGCGCACCCCAGCCGCGCATGCCCGACGAGGTCACGGGCAGGATCCGGGCCGCGCTGGCCGCCGAGGCCGCCGTGCGCGCCGCCGGTTCCGTGGCGAAGGTGCCGGCCGGCGGCCCGCGGGCCTGGAGGCCCCGGCTGCCGCACCCCAGCCACCGGGTAGCGCTGCGCGGCCTGGCCGCCGCCGCGGCCGTGGCCCTGCTGGCCGGCGGCGGCTACGCGATCGTGACGGCCACCGGAGCCTCGTCGACGTCAACCCACGCGGCGAGCGCCCCATCCGGGGAGGCCCGGCCGGCCGTCGGGGTGCCCGGCAGCGGCAACGGGCTCATGGTGCCCGCGCATGCCTCCGGGCCCACGCTGCAGTACCGGCACGACGGGCACGAGGCCGACATCACCCCGGTCGCGACCGGCACCGACTTCACCCGGGCCGGCCTCGCCGGCCAGGCCACGTCCGCGGTGGCCCGGTACGGCGCGGGATCCGTGGTGACGCGCCCGAACGCTGCGGGGCCGAGCCATACCGCGGCCGTCAGCGGCGTTGCCGGGGTCGGCGAGCGGCCGGCGACGTTCGGCGGCATCCCGGTGTCGATGCTCCAGGGCTGCGTCAACCGCATCGACGCGGGAAATAAGGTGCTGCTCGTCGACCTGGCGCGCTACGACCGCGCGCCTGCCACCATTATCGTCACGGAGGCTGCGGTGACCGGCCCGATGCAGATATGGGTGGTCGGCACCGGCTGCTCCGCGTCGCGCAGCGACGTGCTCGCGCACGCCAGGGCGGCCGCCTCCTAAGTAAAGCCGGAGCAGGGAATCTGCGGGCTCCCGGATCTGTTGAATTGACCTGCGTGCACAGAAGGGCAGCGAAAAGTGTCCGACGTTCGGGATGTAATCGTCATCGGGTCTGGCCCGGCCGGCTATACGGCCGCGCTGTATGCGGCGCGGGCGCGGCTGCACCCGCTGGTCTTCGAGGGCTCGGTGACCGCGGGCGGCGCGCTGATGAAGACCACGGACGTGGAGAACTTCCCCGGTTTCCCGGACGGCGTGCTCGGTCCTGACCTGATGGACGCGATGCGCAAGCAGGCCGAGCGGTTCGGTGCGGAACTGGTGGCCGACGACGTCACCGAGGTGGACCTGGCCGCGACCCCCAAGGTCGTCAAGGTGGGCGGCGACGCTTACCTGGCGAAGACCGTGATCATCGCGACCGGCTCGGCCTACCGCCAGCTCGGCGTGCCAGGAGAGGACCTGCTCGCAGGTCACGGGGTGTCCTGGTGCGCTACCTGCGACGGCTTCTTCTTCAGGGAGCAGGACATCGCGGTGGTCGGCGGCGGCGACTCGGCCGTGGAGGAGGCCACGTTCCTGACCCGTTTTGCGCGCTCGGTGACCGTCATCCACCGTCGGGACACGCTGCGGGCATCCAAGATCATGCAGGACCGCGCGTTCGCCAACCCGAAGGTCAAGTTCGTCTGGGATAGCGTGGTCACCGAGGTGCTCGGCGAGGACCGGGTGACCGGGGTGCGGATCCGGAATACCCGGACCGGTGCGGAAAGCGAGCTTCCGTTGACCGGCATCTTCGTCGCCATCGGCCACGACCCGCGCAGCGAGCTGTTCCGCGGGCAGCTGCCCATGGATGCCGAGGGTTACCTGCTCGTCGAGCAGCCGCCCGCGCGCACCGCCATCGACGGCGTGTTCGCGGCCGGCGATGTGGTGGACCACACCTACCGCCAGGCCATCACCGCCGCGGGCACCGGCTGCGCGGCAGCCCTGGACGCCGAGCGGTGGCTGGCGGACCACGAGACCTCGGGCGGCCAGGAGGCCGGCCTCGCGACCACGAACACCGGATGAGGAAACGAAAGGAAACCCGCCATCATGGGCGCAACCAAAGCTGTAACCGACGCCACCTTCGAGGACGAGGTGCTCAAGAGCGACAAGCCTGTGATCGTGGATTACTGGGCCGAGTGGTGCGGTCCGTGCCGCCAGGTCGCGCCGGTCCTCGAGGAGATCGCCACCGAGCACGCCGACAAGATCGAGGTCGTCAAGCTGAACGTCGACGATAACCCGGCGACCTCACAGCGGTACCGGATCCTGAACATCCCCACCCTCAGCGTGTTCAAGGACGGGGAGGTCGTCAAGGAGATCGTGGGGGCCCGGCCGAAGTCGGCCCTGCTGCGCGAGCTCGCCGACTTCATCTGACCGGGAAGAACCAGCGAGAACGTCACGCCCGGCCGCGGGTCCCGCCGCGAGCGGGACCCGCGCGCCGGGCGTCTCTATGCGAGGCGGAGCGCCCGTTCCGGCGTCATGGAGCCGAGCAGGCGCTCCAGCGCAACCTCGACGTCCTCGCGCCAGGACAGCGCGGTCTTGAGCTCCAGCCGCAGCCGCGGGTAGCGGGCGTGGTGCCGGACGGTTTTGAAGCCCACGGCGAGCAGGTAGTCGGCAGGCACCATGCAGGCCGACCCGCTCCACTTCAGGTCACCGAACGCCTCGACCGCCTTCACCCCCCGCCGCGTCATGTCCTTGGCGACCCCCTGCACGAGCATCCGGCCCAGCCCGCCGCCCGCGAACTCGCCGAGCACGTGCGCGGTCATCAGCAGCACGGCGTCGGCGCTGACCGGGCTCGTGGGGAAGGCAACGGACCGTGGCACGTAGAGCGGCGGGGCGTACATCACGTACCCGGCCGGCGCGCCGTCAACGTAGGCGATCTTGCCGCAGCTTCCCCACTCCAGCAGCACCGAGGAGACCCAGGACTCCTTCTCCAGCCTCGGGTCGCCCTCCTCGTGGGCCTTGGCATAGCTCACCGGGTCGAGTTCCCAGAACACGCACTTGCGGCACCTGGCCGGCAGATCGCCGATGTTGTCGAGCGTGATGCTAACGAGGCGGCGCGACACTTGGCACCTCTGCGTATCGTGACGGCTGGTCCCGTGCCGGGCACAAAGGGCTGCGCTGATCGCCCGTCCCGGCGCTCCCCAAGGCCCGTCCTGCAGTATCGTACCGTCGCTCGGGGCCGTTGGTCGCCCCTGCGGCCGCCCGCGCCGCGGCCCGTGGCCGCGGTGGCGGCCGGGAAGCTCATGACGGTCCTCCGTGCCCGGGCACACTGACTGTTTACCCAGCTACCGCCGACGGCAGACCCCGGGAGGGTCGCTACGCTCAGTCGGTGACCTCTACGATGACTCCCCCGCAAGAGCTGCCCCGCAAGAGCTTCGGCAGCGACAACCACGCAGGCGCCCATCCGGCTGTCCTCAGCGCGCTCGGCAGCGTCAGCCAGGGCGACGTCACCGCCTACGGCGACGACCCGTGGACCGAGCAGGTCGCCGCCGCGCTCTGCCGGGAGTTCGGCGCCCGCGCCGCCTACTTCGTCTTCAACGGCACGGCGGCGAACGTTCTCGGCGTGAGCCTCATGCTCCGCCCCTACGAGGCGGTGATCTGCGCGGAGGGCGCCCACCTCAACGTGGACGAGTGCGGGGCCGCGGAGCGGATGATCGGCTGCAAGCTGCTGACGGTCCACGCCGACGACGGCAAGCTGACGCCCGAGCTCGTCGCCAGCAGGCTCGCCGGGCGGGGCGACGAGCACCGCGCGCAGCCTCGGGCCGTGGCCATCACCCAGGCGACCGAGGTGGGAACCTGTTACACGCTCAAGGAGTTGCGGCGGCTCGGTGATTACTGCCATGCCAGCGACCTGCTCGTGTACGCCGATGGCGCGCGGCTGGCCAACGCGGCCGCCTTCCTCGGCTGCTCCCTGGCCGACCTGGCGGCGAGCGTGGACGTGCTGAGCTTCGGGGGAACCAAGAACGGTGCCGTGGGGGCCGAAGCGCTGATCGTGATGAACCCGGCGCTCGCGGCCAGCGCCCCCTTCCAGCGCAAGCAGCAGATGCAGCTCGCCTCCAAGATGCGCTACCTCGCCGCGCAGTTCGGTGCGCTGCTCGAGGACCAGCTGTGGCTGCAGAACGCCCGGCACGCCAACGCCATGGCGCGGCGGCTCGCCGATGGCGTCGGCGGGATCCCCGGGGTGGGCCTCCGCTATCCGGTCGAGTCGAACGGCGTCTTCGCCTCGCTCGACCCGGCCCTCATCGGGCCGCTGCAGCAGGAGTGGAACTTCTACGTCTGGGACGCTGGCGAGCACGTGGTGCGGTGGATGGCGGCGTTCGACACCTCGGAGGAGGATGTCGACGCGTTCCTGGCCGCGATCCGCGCGGCCGCCACGCCCTGAGCTCCAGCACGGCGCGCAGAAGCCGAATGTTTCCCGTGAAACCTTGCGCTGAAACGCCCGCCGCGGGTGAAGCTCAGGCGCCGCGCGACTCGATCCAGCCGGGGGCCATCGTCTTCACGATGCGCTCCAGGTCCTCCAGCGACCCGAACTCGACGACGATCTTCCCCTTGCGCTGGCCGAGTTCCACCTTCACCCGCGTCTCGAAGGCGTCGGATAGCCGGTCCGCCAGGTCCTTCAGCCCGGGCGCCACGGGCTTCGGCCTGCTCTCGTGCTGCCGGGGTGCCTTCGCCGCGCGCGCGCCGAGCGCGACGATCTCCTCAACCGCGCGCACAGACAGCCCTTCGGCGACGATCCGGTGGGCCAGCTGCTCCTGTGCGTGCAGGTCATCGACGCCGAGCAGGGCCCTCGCGTGCCCGGCGCTGAGCACGCCCGCCGCTACCCGCTTCTGCACCCCGGCCGGCAGGCTGAGCAGCCGGATGGTGTTCGAGATGTGCGGCCGCGATCGGCCGACCTTCCTGGCCAGCTCCTCGTGGGTGGCGGAGAAGTCCTCCAGGAGCTGATGGTAGGCGGCGGCCTCTTCGAGGGGGTTGAGCTGCTCGCGGTGCAGGTTCTCGATCAGCGCGTCCCGGAGCATGTCGTCGTCGGAGGTCTCCCGCACGATCGCCGGGATCTGCGGCAGGCCGGCCAGCTCGCAGGCGCGCCACCGCCGCTCGCCCATGATGAGCTCGTAGTGGCCGGGCATGATCTTCCGCACCACCACCGGCTGCAGCAGCCCCACCTCACGGATGGACGCTGCCAGCTCTTCGAGGGCTTCCTCATCGAACGCCTGGCGGGGCTGCCGCGGGTTCGGGGTTATGGAGCCCACCGGTATCTCTTCGAAGTACGCCCCGAGATCCTCCGCCTGGCTGGGTGCCTCGCCCGGGTGGTAGTGACCGTGATCCGCGGTCGCCGCCGACGAGGCGGTCGGGATCAGCGCCCCGAGGCCCTTGCCCAGTCCCCGCTTCTGCTGCGGCATTGCATCTCCTCGCTGCCCGCTCGCGCATGGCACCCGTGCCAGCCCGTGCCGTCGTGCCCGCCAGACGGCGCTATCGCAGACAATCCTGCCAGGCAGCCGCGCGAACAGGCACCCTCGTGCAACGCACGCGGCGGTGCCAGCGTCAGGCGCGCGGTGCCTTGCGGTGCACCATCTCCCTGGCCGCTTCCAGGTACGCCTGCGCGCCGCTCGACCCGGGATCGTAGGTGATGACCGACTGCCCGTAGCTCGGGGCCTCGGACACCCGGACGCTGCGGGGGATGATCGTGCCCAGCACGATCTCGCCGAAGTGCTCCCGCACCTCGTCCGCGACCTGCGAGGCCAGCCTGGTGCGGCCGTCGAACATCGTCAGCAGGATCGTCGTGACCGTCAGCCCGGGGTTGAGGTGGCTCTTGACCAGATCGACCGTGCGCAGCAGCTGCTCCAGCCCTTCCAGCGCGTAGTACTCGCACTGAATTGGGATGAGCACCTCCGGGGCGGCCACCAGAGCGTTCACCGTCAGCAGCCCCAGGGACGGCGGGCAGTCAATGAAGATGTAGTCAAGCCCCGAGGTGTCGAACCCGGCCAGCGCGCGCACCAGCCGCGACTCCCTGGCCACCAGGGGGACCAGCTCGATCTCCGCCCCTGCCAGGTCGATCGTGGCCGGGGCGCAGTACAGCTGCGGGATCCCCGCCGCGGGCTTCACCACGGCCGACAGCGGCTGCCCGTCGACCAGGACGTCGTAGACCGAGTCGGTGCCCGAATGATGGTCCACGTCGAGCGCGGTCGAGGCGTTGCCCTGCGGGTCGAGGTCGATGACGAGCACCCGCAACCCGTGCAGCGCCATGCTGGCGGCGAGGTTGACCGC
>Ga0335075_10001817_pt1 | contig 34769 bp, 30 predicted proteins | sample Lox_Sample_24_FD_206723 | JGI IMG/M metagenome (GOLD analysis project Ga0335075, IMG submission 206723) | Soil microbial communities from Loxahatchee National Wildlife Refuge, Florida, United States - Lox_Sample_2.4 | ecosystem: Environmental > Terrestrial > Soil > Wetlands | place: USA...
GGCGCGAACGGCGCGGGCAAGTCCACGCTGCTGCGCACGATCGCCGGCCTGCACCACCCGACCGACGGCTCGATCCTTTTCGACGGCCAGGACCTGACCAGGGTCCGGCCCGAACGCCGGGCCACCCGCGGCATCGTGATGGTGCCCGAAGGGCGGCGGCTCTTCGGATCGCTCACCGTGGAGGAAAACCTGCAGGTCGGCGCCACCTACGCGCGGAAGGGGGCGTGGACGATCGAGCGCGTCTACGAGCTGTTCGGTTGGATGAGGGAGCGTCGGCGCCAACCCACCGCGCAGCTGTCCGGCGGCGAGCAGCAGGCCGTGGCGATCGGCCGGGCGCTGGTGGCCAACCCGCGCGTGCTGATGCTCGACGAGCTCTCGCTGGGCCTGGCGCCGGTGGTCGTGCAGCGCATCTACGGGATGCTGCCGCAGATCTTGGCCACCGGGCTGACCGTACTGCTGGTCGAGCAGGACGTCAGCCAGGCGCTGCGGGTGGCGACGCGCATCCAGTGCCTGCTCGAGGGGCGCACCACGCTGGAGGCCAGGCCGGCCGACGTCACCGCGCAGCGGGTCGAGGCCGCCTATTTCGGGCTTACGAGTGCACCGGCCGCTGGAGTCGAGCCCTTTGCGGGGGGGCTCGGGGGGGTCGTCCCCCCCGGAGGAATGGAGCGCGAGGCGTTATGGACTGGGTCAATGACGTCATCCAGGGGATCTTGACCGGGGGGCTGTACGCGCTGTTCGCCTGCGGGCTGTCGCTGATGTTCGGGGTGATGAAGGTCGTCAACCTGGCGCACGGCGACCTGGCCGTGGTGGGCGGCTACGTCGCGCTCGGCGTCATCGCGATCACGCACGTGCCGGTCCTGTGGTCGTTCGTCATCGTGGTCCCGATCATGGCACTGCTCGGCTACGCGGTGCAGCGGACGCTGATCCAGGCGGCGCTGGACCGGAGCATCCTGACCACGCTGCTGGTCACATTCGGGCTGTCGGTGGTGATCGAGAACGGGCTGCTGGAGTTCGTCAACGCCGACAGCCATTCGCTCGGGGTGAACAACTCCATCATCACCGCCTCGTTCTCGATCGGGTCGCAGATCTCGGTCGCCTACCTGCTGCTGCTGATCCTCGTGGTGGCCGTGGTCGTGCTGCTCGGCCTTCAGTACTTCCTGTCCAGGTCCAAGTACGGCCGGCTGATCCGGGCGGTGGCCGACGACAAGGAGGCGGCGCAGCTTTCCGGGGTGGATTACCGGCACGTGTTCGGCATCGCGGCGGCGATCGCGTTCGGCTCGGTGGCGCTGGCAGGCATCGCGCAGGGCATGTATTCCCAGTTCGCTCCCACCACGGGAACCGACACGATCCTGCTGTTCGCGTTCGCGGCGGTGGTGATCGGCGGGCTAGGCTCGCTGTGGGGCACGCTGGTCGGCGGCGTGATACTCGGCGTGGCCCAGGAGATCGGCAGCCAGATCAACTCCTCCGACGGGTTCCTGGCCGGGTACATCATCTTCCTCGCCGTGCTGGTAATCCGCCCGCAGGGCCTGGTCGCCCGGGGGGCTCAGTCGTGAGTGAGGCTTGGTTTGCAGCCGAACGGGGGAGCAGAGCATGAGTGTCGTTGCTGAAACCACGGCCCGTTCGGCCGAAAAATACCGTGTGACACGGTCACGGCGGAACGTGGCCTGGACCGGCCTGTTCGCCCTCGCCGTCGTCGTGGTGCTTTACGAGTTCCCGTACATCGTGGGCCCGGGCACCACGACGATCATGGTCCAGGCGTTCATCATCCTCACGCTGGCCAGCATGTGGAACCTGCTGGCCGGGTACGCGGGGCTGGTGTCGGTGGGGCAGCAGGTGTTCGTGGGCCTCGGCGCGTACATCGTGCTCGGCCTGAACATCCACTTCATCTCGGTGTTCGCCGCGCTCCCGATCGCGGTGGTCGGCTGCGGCGTGGCCGCCTTGCCGCTGTGGTGGCTGGTGTCCCGGCTGCGCACCGGGTACTTCGCGATCGCCACCTGGGTGCTCGCGACGACGGTCTTGCTCGTCGTCGAGAAGATCGGCTGGCTCGGCAGCGGTACCGGGCTGTCGCTGCCGGACATGCCCAACGTCAGCAGCGCGGTGCTCGAGGCCTACACGTACTGGTGCGGGCTGGCGGTCACGGTCCTCGCGCTGGTGTCGGTGTACCTGCTGCTGCGCAGCAGGCTCGGCCTGGTGCTCACCGCGATCAGGGACGACGAGGTGGCAGCGCGCAGTTCCGGGGCGCGGGTCGGGCTGGCCCGGATGCTCGTCTTCGTGATCGCGGGCGCCGGCTGCGGCGGCGCGGGCGCGGTGCTCGCCATCAGCATTCCCATCGTGGAGCCCAGCGCGGTGTTCAGCGTGCAGTGGACCGCGGAGATGGCGTTCGCGGTGATCATCGGGGGGATCGGCACGATCGAGGGGCCGATCCTCGGCACGGTGGTCTACATGATCCTGCAGCAGGAACTGTCCTCCTACAACGTCTGGTACCTGCTCATCCTCGGGCTGGTGGCTATCGGCGTGGCGATATTCGCTCGCCGCGGGCTGTGGGGGCTGGTCGACGATCACCTGCACGTGCGGCTGTTCCCGGTCGGCTACTGGCTGTGGGACCCCGAGAGTTCTCCTCGTCGCTCGCTCTTGCCCGGGCTCGGGCGGCTGGGCGGCCGGGGCCGCTAGGCTTAGCCGCGGGAGGCCACCGTGACGCCAGCTAACCGGCCTGACTGGCAGGGCCGTCCGCAGCCTGACTGGCAGGGCGGTCCGCCTGACTGGCAGGGCGGTCCGCCTGACTGGCAGGGCGGTCCGCCTGAGTCGCAGGGCCGTCTGCCTGAGTCGCAGGGCGGTGGGTCGGCGCCAGCGAAGCGGGGCGGACGGGTCCTGCGCCAGGTCGCGTGGGCTTCGGTGCCGGTCTGGTCGATCGGCTTCTTGTCGTTCGTGCCGTTCCTGGCGTTCGCCGTGATCAACCGCGGTAAGCGGGACTGGGCGGTGTTCGCGGCCTACCTGGCCGCCACCATCGCGATGATCATCGCGATCGGGGTGGAAGAAACCAACGACAACAGAGGCGGCGCGGCGGTCGGCGGCTTCATCATCGCGTTGGTGGGCTGCGCCGCAATACACGCGGCCGTCTTGTTCCGGCCCGGCCGGGCGGTGGAGGCGACGGCGTCCGGCCCGGCCGCGCCCGCGAGTCCGGAGCGGCGCAATCGGCAGGCGGTGGCCGTGGCGAAGAGCCGGATCGAGCGCAGGGAGGAAGCGCGGCATCTGGTCCGCTCGGATCCGGCCCTGGCCCGGGACCTGAAGATCGGCCGGCCTGACCTGCCCCGGGACTACGACGACGGCGGCCTGGTCGACGTCAACCACGTGCCAGGCCCGGTCCTGGCCACGGGGCTGGGACTGGCTCCGACGGAAGTGACAGACGTGCTTGCGGCGCGCGACCGGCTAGGCAGGTTCTCCAGCGCCGACGAGTTGTGCGCTTACACGCAACTCTCGCCCGACCGGGTGGACGAGATCCGCGATCTGATGCTCTTCACGTAACGCTCCACTCGGGTGTTTTGCCCGATTTATCCCATTTATCTGGATGCGCGGGGCCAACACTGCGCGAGAATGGGTGGGTGCTGCTTGCGGAGATCGCCGAGGTGTCGCGGAGGGTGGGGGCGACCGGGGGGCGGCTGGCGAAGATCGAGATGCTCGCGGCTGCGCTGCGGGAGGCGGGGCCGCTGGAGGTGCCGATCGCGGTCGCGTACCTGTCCGGTGAGTTGCCGCAGCGGCAGATAGGGGTGGGGTGGGCGGCCCTGCGGGGGGCATCGGGGGGTCGTCCCCCCGGGCCAGCAGAGCGGGGAGGGTTCGCGCCCGCGGACTCGCCGACGCTCACGCTGAGCGAGGTGGACTCGGCATTTTCCGCGATCGGCGCGGTGGCCGGGAAGGGTTCGGCTGCCGCCAGGCAGGCGCTTGTCGGTGAGCTGTTCGGCCGGGCCACAACGGATGAGCAGCGGTTCTTGGTCGGACTGCTGTCCGGCGAGCTGCGGCAGGGGGCGCTCGAGGGGGTGATGACCGACGCGGTGGCCCGGGCCGCTTCGGTGCCGGCCGAACAGGTGCGCCGGGCGGTGATGCTGCGCGGCTCGCTGGGCGCGGTGGCGGCCGCGGCGCTGGCGGGCGGGAGCGAGGCGCTGGCTGCCTTCGGGCTGGAGGTCGGCCGGCCGGTGCGGCCGATGCTCGCGGCCAGCGCGCCGAGCATGGAAGATGCGCTGGCCCGGATCGGCCCGGGCCGGGAGGCCGCGGTGGAGTGGAAGCTGGACGGGATCCGGATCCAGGCTCACCTGGGCGGCGGCGAGGTGCGGCTGTTCACCCGCACGCTGGACGACATCACGGGCCGGCTGCCCGAGGTGGTCGCGGCGCTGGCCGCGCTGCCGGTCCGAGCGGCGGTGCTTGATGGTGAGCTGATCGCGCTGCGTCCCGACGGCAGGCCGCTGCCGTTCCAGGACACCTCGGCCCGGGCCGCGAGCGCCGAGGCGGTGCGGGTTGAGGCGGGGCCCGTGATTCCGCTTTCGGTGTTCTTGTTCGACGCGCTGCACCTGGAGGGGGCTGACCTGATCGACTTGCCTGACTGGAAGCGGCACGCCGAGCTGACCTGGGCGGTGCCGCCCGAGATGCTCATGCCGCGGCTGGTGACGGGCTCGGCGGACGAGGCAACCTCATTCTTCCGCGAGGCGATCGCCCGCGGGCACGAGGGAGTGGTGGTCAAGTCGCTTGACGCGCCGTACGCGGCGGGCCGCCGCGGCGCCGGGTGGATCAAGGTCAAGCCGCGGCACACGCTTGACCTGGTGGTGCTTGCGGTCGAGTGGGGGCACGGGCGGCGCCGCGGCCTGCTGTCCAACCTGCACCTGGGCGCGCGCGACCCGGCCACAGGCGGTTTCGTCATGCTCGGCAAGACGTTCAAGGGCCTGACCGACGAGTTGCTGGCCTGGCAGACCGAGCGGCTGCTTGCGCTGGAGGATCACCGGGATTCGTACACGGTGTACGTGCGCCCGGAACTTGTGGTGGAGATCGCCTTCGACGGCGTGCAGCGCAGCCCGCGCTACCCGGGCGGGCTGGCGCTGCGCTTCGCCCGGGTGCTGCGTTACCGGGAGGACAAGACCGCCGCCGAGGCCGACACCATCGATACGGTGCGAGCCCTTTCTCCGGAGTAGCAGGCGACGGAGCGGGGAGCCAGGTGAGGTCGAACACGGGATGAAGACACCCTGGCGGCAGTCCTAGCTGGGCAGGCCGCCGTATTGCGTCTTCTGCCAAGGGGTGGGCTGGAAGGTGCCGTTCTGCACCACCACCATGGCCACGTCGTCAGGGGTCAGGCCACTGTGGTCGGAAGGGGTGTAGTTGTACTTGCCGTCGGGGGTGAGGAGCGACAGGTGGTTGAGCGCGGCCTGGATGGCACTGTGGGAGAAGCCGGGTCCGGCCTGCTTGAGCGCGGCGAACAAGAGCTGGGCGCCGCTGTAGGCGTCGGCGGCGAACTCCGACGGCTGGCCGCCGTACTTCGCGGAGAACGGCGTTGCCAACTGGTCGATCTCGGTCTTGAGGGCTGATGCCGGCAGTTCGGGGGCGATGACACCGTAAGCCGCCGCCATGACGACTCCGTCGGCGGCCGAGCCGGCCGGCTGGGTGTACAGGGTGGTGGCGTCGGAGGGCGTCATGACGAGCTTCATCTTGACGGCAAGGCCAGCCGCGGCGAACGTCTTGGTCAGAATCACCGGAGCCGGCCCCGTGGCCCACACCAGGAAGGCCTGGGCGCCCGAGCCGCCCACGTGGGAGACGGTGGTGGAAAAGTTGGTGGTCGTGGTCTGGAACACCTCGGTGTCGACCACCTTCACGCCGTACTTGGGCGCTTCGGCGAGCGTGCTGTGGTAGCCGTTGATGGTGTAGACGTCGGTGTTGTCATAGCCCACGGCGATCTTGGTGATGCCCTCCGCCTTGAACCACTGCATGAGCCGGGTGGCGTAGACCGGCGTGACCGCGGGCACCAGGAACACGTAGGGCTCGACCGGGTTCACCGTCTGATCTACCGGCGACAGCGATATGTAGGGAATCTGCGCCTGCTCCGCCTTGGGGGCAGTTGCCCGGGCGGAGTCGGACACCGACGATCCAAGCACGGCCACCACGCCCTCACCCTGCAAGGCCTGGAAGTCGATAACGGACTGGGTCGGGTCGGTCTTGTCGTCCTTGATGATCAAGTTCACCTTGTGCCCGTCGATGCCGCCGGAGGCGTTCAGCTGGCTTACGGCGATCTCCGCCCCCTGCTCGTCGCCCTGACCCAGGGGTGCGAACGCACCGGTCAGCGGGGCGATCATGCCCACATTGATCGGCGCCGAGGAGGAAGGAGAGACGGAGCTGCGAGTGGGGCTGCTGCTACCGCTACTGCTGCAGGCGGCGGCCGCAACGGAAATCGTCGCCGCCAGGACGACGACTGCTGTGCTGCGCATGTCGTTATTGCCTCCTTGTCTGCTCGGGCGGCTTGCCGCCGCCCTTGGCCGAGGACAAGCGGAGAAAAGAGACGAGCGACCTGGCCAGTGCGGCGGCCGGCGGAGGCGCGGGCGCCTGGCTCGAGTCGGCCTTCCCCCCGGTTCCGCCGAGACGGCGCGCCGCCGCCGTCCACAGACGCCGCACCGCGGGCAGCAGGCCCGTGGGGAGGAACACCATGATCAGGACCAAGATCACTCCGTAGGCGGCGTAGGACAGCAGGGTCGGCATGTACTCGGGCATGCCCGGCAGCGTGCCCACGTTGGTGAGGACCTGCACGAGGACGCTGATCCCCACGGCGCCGAGCAGCGCCCCCCAGACCGAGCCCAGGCCGAAGATCACGACCATCACGACCAGCTCCACGGACAACGAGACGGGGAAGGAATCCGGCGCGGCGTAGCCGATGAAGAAGACGTAAACGCCGCCGGCGAACCCCGCGTAGGCGGCGGAAAGGGCGAAGGTGGCCAGCTTGTAGCGGACCACCGGGATGCCCGCCGACTCGGCTGCGGCCTCGCTGGTGGCAAGCGCGCGCAAGGCCCGCCCGGGGCGGGAACGGATGATGTTCAGCGTCAGTACCATCACCAGAGCGGTGACGGCCCAGACCAGCCAGGCGTACCCGCGCGGAGAGGTCAGCGCCGCCCCGCCGATGCCAAGGGCCGGGATGGCGGTGAAGCCGAGCCCGCCGCCGAGGAAGGCGGTGTTCGAGATGACCGAAAGCACGATGAGCTGGAACGCCAGGGTGGCGAAGGCCAGGTGGTGTCCGCGCAGCCGGAGGATCGGCACGCCGACCACCGCCGCCACCGCCGCGGCAAGCACCGGGGCAGCGACAAGCGCGGCGGCCGCCGGGATCCCGTGCAGCGACAGCACCGCCGCGGTGTAGGCGCCGATCGCGAAGAAGACCGCCTGGCCCAGCGAGACCTGGCCTGCGTATCCCATCAGTAGCGACAGCCCGATGGCGGTCACCGCGTACAGGCCGGTGAGGATGTAGACGGTGAGGTTGGCCGCGGACAGCCACAGCGGGAGGACGAGGGTTCCCGCGGCAGCGGCGAGGACCGCGCCCGCCCTGACGGCGGCCGCGGGATCCAGGCGGCGACGGGGGGCCTCGCCTGGCCGCGCGCCAGCCCTCCCGCCAGCGCGCGCCGGCGGGCGGCGCGACAACAGCGCTCTCACGCCAGCTCCATGCGCCGCCGCGCCTGCCAGACCATGAGCAGGAGCATCAGGCCCAGGGCCACGATGGTCTCGTATGACGCCTGGGCGTAACCGGCGACCATGGACTCGGCCACACCCAGGACCAGCCCGCCGACAAGCGCCATCTCGAAGCTACGCAGCCCGCCGAAGATCGCCGCCGCGAAGCCGCTGATGGCCAGGTCCACGTCGGAGTTGAACGACAGCGGCTGGATCGGTATCAGCAGGACCCCGGCCAGCCCGCCAAGCAGTCCGCCCAGCCCGAAGGCGAACAGGCCCATCCGGCGCACGTTGATCCCCACCACACGTGCGGCGAAGCGGTTGCTTGCGCACGCCGACATGCCCTTGCCGACGTAGGTGCGGGTGAAGAAGACACCGAGCGCCAGCAGCGCCACGAGGGCGGCCCCGATCACCAGAAGGTACTGGCGGAGCAGGTGTGCCCCGGCGAGCACGAAGCCGCCCGGCAGCGCGGTATAGGAGATGGGCTGGTCACCCCAGATCGCTATCTCCGCCGCATAGGCCGCCACGGCCAGGCCGAGGGTGATCACCAGGGACGCCAGGGGAGGCGTACCCCTCCTGCCGACGGCGACCCAGCCGAAGGCCAGGCCGGCCGCCCCCGCGGCGAGCACCCCCAGCACCTCGGCCAGCCCCTGGGGAAGCCCGGCCGAGGTCAGCGCGGAATACGCTGTGAAGCCGCCGAGCACGGCGAGGGTTCCCTGGGCGAAGTTGATGACCTCGGTGACCCGGAAGATGGCGACGAAGCCGCTGGCCAGGAGGGCGAAGCCGCAGCCAAGCGCGATGCCGGACACCAGGTACTCGACGAAGGCGCTCACGCTAGTCCTCCCCTGCCGTCGGCCTCGCGGGCCCGGCTGCCCGGAAGCCCTCCCCGCCGCCGAGATAGGCTTCCCGGACCGCCCGGCTGCCCTGCAGGTCGGCCGGGCTGCCGGAGGCCACGATGCGGCCGTTTTCCAGCACGTAGGCCCGCGTGCAAAGCTCGAAGGCCAGCTCGGCGTTCTGCTCGATCAGCAGCACCGCCAGGTCCCGGGTCTCGTGCAGCACCCGCAACTGCTCGGCCAGCCCGGAGATGACGATAGGGGCCAGGCCGAGTGACAGCTCGTCGATCAGCAGGATCTCCGGGTCGGCCATGAGGGCCCGGCCCACGGCGACCATCTGCTGCTGGCCGCCAGACAGCGTCCCGGCCTTGCGCCCTGCCAGCCCGGCGAGGGCGGGAAGTACCTGGTAAACCCGTGCCGGATCGCGGCTCCGGCCGCGCCATGCGCCCAGGGAGAGGTTGTCGGCCACGGACATGTCGGGAAAGAGCTGGCGACCCTCGGGCAGGTAGCCGATCCGGCCCTCAACCTCGATCGTGCCGCTGGCTGGCCGAACCAGTCCGGCCAGGGCCTGCACCAGGGTGCTCTTGCCCGCGCCGTTCGGTCCGACGAGCGCGACCATCTCCCCCTTCCCGACCGAGAGGCTGACGCCGTCCACGGCGGTCGCCGCCCCCCAGCGGACCACCAGGTCAGCGGCCCGGAGCACGGCCGGCTTCCTTGCCGATGTAGGCGGCTATCACCACCGGATCCCGCCTGACCTGCTCCGGCGTCCCTTCGGCTATCACCGTGCCGAGGTCGAGCACCGTCACCACGTCGGCCAGGCCGCAGACGAATGCGACATCATGCTCGATGAGCATCATGGTCAGCCCGTCGGCCTTCAGCTGGCCGAGCAGGGTGGCGAGGGCCTGTTTCTCGCCGGCCCGCAGCCCGGAAGCGGGCTCGTCCAGCAGTAGCAATTCGGGCTCGCCGCACAGGGCGCGGGCCACCTGGAGCGAGCGCTGCTGGCCCAACGGCAGGGATTCGGCCGGCGTCTGTGCCCAGGCACTCAGTCCCACCCGCTCGATCGTGGCTTCCGCCCGGTAGCGGATCTCGTGCTCTTCCCGCCTGTGCCGAGGCAGCCGCAGCGCGGCCGCACCGAACCCGTGCCTGGTCCAGACGTGCGCCCCGACCATGACGTTCTCCAGCACCGTCATTCCCCGGAAGAGCCGGGCGGCCTGGAACACGATGGACATGCGGAGCCTGGCCCGCTCGTGCGGGGCGAGGCGGTCGATCCGCCGGCCGTGGTAGGCGACGGTCCCCCGGTCCGGGGACAGGTGGCCCGAAATCAGGTTGAACAGCGTCGACTTGCCGGCCCCGTTCGGCCCGATCACCCCCCTCAGCTCACCGTGCTCCACGGACATGGAGACGTCGTCCAGCGCATAGACGCCGCCGAAGGAGCGCGCCAGCCGCTCGGCCTGCACCACGGGCACGGCGCCTCCTAACGGGCCAGGCTGACTCCTCCCCCACGGCAAGCCCGGGAGGCAGCCCCGCCGTCCGTCGCGAGCGCGGTTGCCTTGACCAGGCAGGGACCGCCCGCCCGAACGCGTAACTGACTGAAGATTATCTACACTGGTTTCGTCGCGAGGTCAATACTGTGTCACATTTCAGTCTCGCGTCTGTCCCACCAGGTGGTGGCGAGTGGCTGCCATTGCGCGTGCCGGTCCAGCAGCAGCATCCGGGCCTGCTCGCCGCCCCAGTCGCGGGGCAGCAGCGCCGGCGGCAGGCCAGGGTCGGCGAGCAGCAGCCGCCGCCACTGATAGACCAGGTGTAGCCGCTGAACGAACGCCTCGCTCGGGGACCCGGGCTCCACGGCGGCCCAGTACCCGGCGAACGCCCGGTACCTGGCGTCCAGTTCGTCAACGTCCCACGCCTGGGAGACCAGCCGGTGCCGCTCGCCGGGGTCATCGAGCCGGGCGTGCAGGATGACGGTCTGCACGTCCGCGCCGAGGGAGCGGATCACCTCGCGAGCCTCGGCGGCGCGCGAGGGGTGCGGGCTGAGCCACATGTTAGGCCCGGGCGACCCGAAGCCCGCCCACTCGAGGGACGTGCGCAGCCGGTACCGCAGGTTGCGCTGGTTCTCCGGGATCGTGCACAGCAGCACCAGCCAGTCGCCATCCCAGTCGGCCTCTGGCCCGGCCGCGAACAGCCTCTGCCTGGCCGCGGCCAGATACTCTCGGCCGACCGGGGTCAGGCGCCAGCGCACGCGGCGGCCGTTCCGCTGGGACACCAGCCATCCCGCTCCCGCCGAGCGGGCGATCGCCTGCCGGGCCGCCTTCTCTTCGAAGCCGATAAGCCCGAGGCCGTCTATGATCGTCTGCGTCCAGGCGCCCGCGCTCTCGTTCGCCAGAATGTATTCACCCAGCGTGATGAGCAGGTAAGCACGAGCGCTCGGCCCGCGCGCCGGGCCCGGCTGACGGCGGGCCGCAGCCGTGTCATCCGTCATCCCGTTACCGGCAAGCTGCATAAATGCCTCGCGCTCGATCACTCCGCCATGGTGCCACAGCGCGCTCCCCCGCAAGCTTGACGGCAGACGGCTGCTGTCTGGTGATGCGCGGCCCCGTAACTGGCGACGAACGCGTGCCGGAGCCGGCCTGCGACTTCGGTTCCGCTGAACGCGTGGCGGGAGTCATGGCCATCAGCACGGCGCGTTGCCCGGCCAGCACTGAACGATGACGCAAGACACCACGGGTCCGTCCGGCGTATTTCAGTATTCGGTGATACCTGACCGGACCTTACTTTTTCTTGTCGTCGCGGCGCTTGGGGTTGCCGCCGCGGAACGCGGCGGGGATGTTGCCCTGTGAGGGTGGCGGGAAGTTCAGGCCGGGCTGGAGGTTTGCCAGGCCATCGGCCAGGTTCTCTGGGAAGCCTTCCGGCAGGTTGCCCAGGCCGGGCGCCGCGCCGCCGGCCTGACCGGCCTGGCCTCTGGTGGCCGCCTCGCGGGCAATCTCCGCTGCGCGCCGCGGGTCGCCGCTGCGGGCGGGCTTCTTCTTGCCCTTCTTGCCGCGAGCGGACTTGGCGGTCGCGCGGCGGGCCATGGCGCCCATACCAGGCGGCAGGCCAGGCATGGCGCCGCTGAACGCGGCCCGCATCTGCTTTTGCGCCTCGAAGAAGTTCGTGACCAGCTGGCCGACCTCGCCTATGGCGACGCCCGAGCCCCGGGCGATGCGCGCCCGGCGCGAGCCGTTGATGATCTTCGGGTTGCGTCGTTCGTCCGGCGTCATCGACCGGACGATCGCCTCGGCCCGGTCCAGGTCCTTGTCGTTGACCTGGGCCAGCAGCTCCCTGTTCTTCGCCGCGCCTGGCAGCATTCCGAGCAGGTTCCCGATCGGCCCGAGCTTGCGCACCATCGACAGCTGGTCGATGAAATCCTCGAGCGTGAAGCCCTCGCCCGAGGCGATCCGCCCGGCCAGGTCGGCGGCCTGGTCGGCGTCGAAGGCCTTCTCTGCCTGCTCGATCAGCGTGAGGATGTCGCCGAGGTCGAGGATCCGCGAGGCCATCCGGTCCGGGTGGAACAGGTCGAAGTCCCCGAGCTTCTCCCCCGCCGACGCGAACATGATCGGCCGGCCGGTCAGCTGCACGATGGACAGCGCGGCACCGCCGCGCGCGTCCCCGTCGAGCTTGGTCAGCACGACTCCGTCGTAGCCAACCCCGTCCAGGAACGCCTGCGCGGTCGCCACCGCGTCCTGGCCGATCATCGCGTCGACCACGAACAAGATCTCGTCAGGCTCGGTGGCGTCCCTGATCGCGCGGGCCTGCGCCATCATGTCCTCGTCGACGCCAAGCCGGCCGGCGGTGTCGATGATGACCATGTTCTGCTGGCGCCGCCTGGCCTCCTCCAGCGAGTCCCGGGCGACGGCCACCGGGTCGCCGACGCCGCTGCCCGGCTGCGGGGCGTACACGGGGACGCCGACGCGCTCGCCGAGCACCTGGAGCTGCTCCACGGCGTTGGGCCGCTGCAGGTCCGCGGCGACCAGCATGGGGGTGTTGCCCTGCTCCTTCAGCCAGCGCCCGAGCTTGGCCGCCACCGTGGTCTTGCCCATGCCATTCAGGCCGGCCAGCAAGATCACGGTCGGCGGCACCTTGGCGAACCGCAGCCGCCTGGCCTCGCCGCCGAGGATGCCGATCAGCTCCTCGTTCACGATCTTGATGACCTGCTGGGCGGGGTTCAGCGCGGCGGAGACCTCCTCGCCGCCGGCCCGCTCCTTGACCCGTGCGATGAACTGCCTGACGACCGGGAGCGCGACGTCCGCCTCGAGCAGGGCGATGCGGATCTCCCGCGCGGTCGCGTCAATGTCGGCAGCGGACAGCCGTCCCCGGCCACGCAGCGCGGAAAAGACCTGCGTCAACCGGTCAGATAGGGTCTCAAACACCCATCCAGGCTACCGAACCGCCACGGCAGCGTCGTCCAGTAGACGGTGTCGTCCGGTACGGGTTCTCAGTCGGCGAGTGCGGCGAGCACGGCGCGCACGGTGGCGCGGCGCCGGTCGCGGTCGGTCAGCGGCTTGTCGGCCTCGTCGGTCACGTAGAACACGTCGACGACCTCGGCACCCAGCGTCTCGACCCGGGCCGCCCGCACGTCGAGCCCGCACTCGCCAAGCGCCCGGCCCACCCGCCACAGCAGCCCGGGAGCGTCGTGCGCGCGCACCTCCACCACCGTCGCGGTCTCCGAGGCGTCGTCGACCAGCGTGACCTTGGGCGCCGGGACCGCGGCGCCCGGCGGCCGAACGGCCCGCGCCCGGCGCTCGAGCCGGCCGGTGACGTCAAGCCGCCCCAGCAGCATCCGGCGCAGGTCCCCGGCCACCAGCGCCGAGTCCGGCGAGTCGCCGAACTCGGGCTCCACGTCGAATACCGTGACTGCCGTGCCGTTGACCGAGGTGGCGTTGGCGCTGCGCACCGTCAGCCGGTGGCTGGCCAGTACCCCGGCCGCGCGCCACAGCAGCCCGGGCCGGTCGGGCGCGACCACGGTCACCTCCGACCCGCGAACGGTGGCCGCGGGGCCGCCGCCGGAGGCCAGCTCCAGCTGGTCGTCCCGGAGCGGGGCGGGCCCCGGCATCGGCTCGCCCGCCAGCACGGAAGCCACCCGCCGCACCAGGTCGGCCACCAGCGTGGCCTTCCAGTCGTTCCACGCCGCGGGCCCGGTGGCCTGGCCGTCCGCGATGGCCAGGGCGTGCAGCAGCTCGAGCAGCACGCGGCTGGGCACAAGCGTCGCCACCTGCTTGACCGTCACCGGGTCGTCCAGGTCCCGCCTGGTCGCGACCACGGGCAGCAGCAGATGATGCCGAACGGCCGAGGCCACGAGCTCCACGTCAGGCTCGGGCAGGCCGAGCCGATGGCCAACGTCCCGGGCCACGACCGCGCCGGTAACGCTGTGGTCGCCGGGCCAGCCCTTGCCGATGTCGTGCAGCAGCGCGCTGACCAGCAGCAGGTCGGGCCGGGCGACCTCGCGCGTCAGCGCGGCCGCCGCGGCGGCCGTCTCGACCAGGTGACGGTCGACGGTGAACTTGTGCAGCGGGTTGCGCTGCGGCCGGTTCCGCACCCGCTCCCAGTCCGGGATCAGCGAGGTGACCAGGCCCTGCTCTTTCCCGGCGCCCTCCAGCGCCTCCCAGACGCCGATCGCGGACGGGCCGGCCCCGAGCAGGGCCAGCAGGGCGTCGCGGGCCGGGGCGGGCCACGGGACGGGCAGCGGCGGGCATTCGGCCAGCCGGTCCAGAGTGCGCGGCGCCAGCGGCAGCCCGGCCTGTGCCGCGGCGGCCGCGGCGCGCAGCATGATGACCGGGTCGCCGGCCGGGTCGGCCGCGCGGGCCAGGACGACCTCGCCGTCCTGCTCGACCACCCCATCGGCGAGCGGGCGCCGCTCCGCCTGGCGGCGGCGCGGCCGGCGCCCGCGGAGCCGGTCGGCCTGGCGGAAGGTGTGGTCGACGGCGTAGGCCACGGTCCGCGCGGCGCCGGCCAGCGTCCGCAGCAGCACGTCCGCGTCGAGCAGGCCGAGGGCGCGGGCCACCTCGTCCTGCTCCTCGAGCACAAGCCGGTCCAGGCGGCGCCCGGTGACCTCGTGCAGCGCGTGCCTTGTGTCCAGGATCTGCTCGTAGGCCGTGCGCACCTTGGGCCCGGGGGCGGGCGCCACCCATGCGGCGGCCACAGCCTGGATCGCGTGCACGTCCCGCAGCCCGCCCCTGGCCTCCTTCAGGTCGGGTTCGAGCAGGAACGCGAGCTCGCCGCTGATCCTGGTGCGTTCGTCGTGGGCGGCGTGCAGCTCGGCCAGCCGGGCCGGGGCGGCGCCGCGCCAGTCTTCCAGGGCGCCCGCGCGCAGGCGTTCTGTGAGGTCAGGGTCGCCGGCCACGTGCCGGGCTGACAGCAGGCCGAGCGCGACCTTCAGGTCGTTGCGGGCCACCCGCCTGGCCTGGGGCACGGTGCGGACCGCGTGATCAAGCTCCTTGCCCGAATCCCACACCGGATACCAGATCCGGTCCGCGACCACGGCGATGTCGTCCCGCCCCGTGTGCAGCAGCACGACGTCCAGGTCGCTGCGGGGAAGCAGTTCTTTGCGCCCGTACCCGCCGACGGCCACCAGGGCCACGCCGGGCTCGGCGCCAAGAAGCTCCGCCAGCCACCGGTCGGCCTGAGCCGTCCGGCGGGCACGGTCCGTTGCGAACGAGGTCGTGGCCCCCGGACCGTTCATCGGCTACCGGTCAGATCGCGTCCGGCCCGCGTTCTCCGGTGCGGACTCTTACCACCGTCTCCACCGGAACCAGCCAGACCTTCCCGTCGCCGATCCGGCCCGTCTGCGCCGCCTTGACCACCACCCCGATCAGGTCGTCGGCGTCCTCGTCTTCACACAGAACCTCGACGCGGACCTTGGGCACGAGGTCGACCTGGTACTCGGCGCCTCGGTACACCTCGGTGTGGCCCCGCTGCCTGCCGTACCCGCTGGCTTCTGTGATCGTCAGGCCGTGGACGCCGAACGCCTGCAAGGCGGCCTTGACGTCGTCCAGCTTGAACGGCTTGATGACGGCGGTGATGAGCTTCATCGTGCGGTGTCCCTTCGGCCGGTCGTGGTACAGACGATCCGCTGCGGACGTTTCACCGGGGACGTCGGAGTGTGTCGGCGACGTGAAAGACCCCGACCGCGTGTTACAACCGTGTTTCTGAACTACCCGAGGATGGCGTCGACGAAGGCGGGCGGGTCGAACGGGGCCAGGTCGTCGGGCCCCTCGCCCAAGCCGACGAGCTTGACCGGAACGCCAAGCTCGCGCTGGACGGCGATGACGATACCGCCCTTGGCCGTGCCGTCGAGCTTGGTCAGCACGATGCCGGTGACGTCGACCACCTCGGCGAACACCCGCGCCTGCCGCAGCCCGTTCTGCCCGGTGGTGGCGTCGAGCACCAGCAGCACCTCGTCCACCGGGGCTTTCTTCTCCACCACGCGCTTTATCTTGCCGAGCTCATCCATCAGCCCGACCTTGGTGTGCAGCCGCCCGGCGGTGTCGATAATGACCACGTCGGCCGCGGTCTCGATGCCCTCGCTGACCGCCTCGAACGCCACGCTGGCCGGGTCGGCGCCGTCCCGGTCGGCCCGTATGGTCTTCGCGCCCACCCGGTCGCCCCACGTCTGCAACTGGTCCGCCGCGGCCGCCCGGAACGTGTCGGCCGCGCCGAGCAATACGGTTTCCCCGTCACCGATCAGCGCCCGGGCCAGCTTCCCGCAGGTCGTCGTCTTGCCGGTGCCGTTCACGCCGACCATGAGCACGACCGCGGGCACCCCGCCGTGCGGCGACGTGTGCAGCGACCGGTCCTCGTCGCCGAGTTGGCTGAGCAGTTCGGTCCGCAGCACCTCGCGCACCTCGGCGGGCCCGCGCACGCCGAGCACCTTCACCTTGGTGCGCAGGTCGTCCACCATGAGCCTGGCAGGTGCCACGCCGACGTCGGCGGTGATCAGCACCTCTTCGATCTCGTCCCAGGTCTCGTCGTCCAGCCGGTCCCGGGACAGCAGGTTCAGCAGGGCCGAACCCACCGAGGTCTGCGACCGGGCCAGCCTGGCCCGCAGCCGCGCCATCCGCCCGGCGGACGGAGGCGGCCGCTCGATCTCGATTACCCCGGTGGTGGCGGCCGCGGGTGTCTCCAGCCCCGTTTCCCCGTCGCCTCCGCCTCCGCCGCCGGAAGGAGGCGCCGGGCGCCGCCCGGGCGGCCCATAGGTGCGGCCCCGCCGGGGGCGCAAGAACAGCAGCCATCCGCCGGTCATCACGGCCAGGACGGCTAGGACGATGATCAGGATCACGTATTCCATCAGGTTCACAGTCTCCCAGATTCGGCCGACTGTCGCGTGCATCGGGGCCCGCGGCCCACCGGCCCCGATAGTGCGGAGCGCGCTACCTGTGCAACCACTGATCCTGTTCGTCAGTCGACTATCGAGGCGATGGTGGCCGTGTGATCGCTGAGGCTGGCGGGATCGCAGAGCCCTGATCAGTGGGCAACTGATCCAGCCCAAACGACGTCGTTGCCACAACGACGCGCACCAGACGACATGGTTGCCACAACGACGCGGTTGGATTGACGGACGCAGCCGCGCCGGCGAGGGCGCACCGGAACGACGCCAGAAGGATCGTGTGACCCCGCCTCGTCCACAACGAGGTAGCGGCACACGATCACGCGGAACGTGTCCGGGCCGGCTGCTGCCCGACCGCGGCCATTCCCGGATCTGAGCCCAGCCAGGACTTGCACGTGCCGATACGAACCGTAACGTTTGCGGAACGGTCCCCGCGTAGGGTTCGGGTCATGAGCGTCGGCCTGGGGTCAGCGAGGACCTGGAGAGTCGTGCTCGGCGTCCTGGTCGTCGCGTCCTTCGCCGCGGCGGTCCCGCTGACCGTGCTGTCGGGCCAGATTTTTAACGCCCTGGTCGCGGCGGCGATCGGCGCTCCCTGCGCGGCGGTGGGCTGGCTGGTGACCCGGCGCCAGCCGGGCAATCCGATCGGCTGGCTGTTCCTGGTGACCGCCATCTTCATGTTCTTGCCCACGGCTGGCGGAGACTACGGGTATTACGTCTACCGGCTCGGGCATCACCTTCCCCTGGGCGCGGCGGGATCGGCCCTGTCCCAGTTCTGGGGTATCAGCCTGGTGCTGTTCGGAGCCGACGTCCTGCTGTTCCCTGACGGCAGGCTGGCCTCACGCTCGTGGCGGTCGGCCCTGCGGATCTACGCGGTGGCCTTCGCGCTGCTGATCGTGGCGACCTGCGTGGCGATCGCGGGCGCTCTCACCGCGCACCCGATCCGCGTGGACTCCTCTGGCGGCCTGGCCGCGGTTGATCACCCGGCCGGCTGGTTCGGGGTCGTCCAGGGCCCGCTCGTGGTCGTGCTCATCGGGCTGTCGCTGGCCTTCATCGCCCGGCAGGCGCTGAGCTGGCGGCGCAGCAGCGGGGACCGGCGCCAGCAGCTGAAGTGGCTGGCCAGCGGGGGCGCCGTCACGGTCATCTGCCTGTTCCTGGCGGGAACCTTCAGCACTTCAGGTGGCCCGAAGGGGCTGGCCGCCGTCCTCGGCCTAGCGTGGTTCGGGGTCGCCGCGCTGCCCGTGTCGATCGGGGTGGGCATCCTGAAGTACCGGCTGTACGAGATCGACCGGCTCATCTCCCGGACCCTGGCCTACGCGATAGTCACCGGGCTGCTGGTCGGCGTGTACGCCGGGCTGGTCCTGCTGTCCACTCAGGTGTTCAATTTCCACAGCACGGTGGCGGTGGCCGCCTCCACCCTGGTGGCGGCAGCGCTGTTCAATCCGCTCCGCCGGCGGGTGCAGCACGCCGTGGATCGCCGGTTCAACCGGGCCCGCTACCACGCCGAGCGCCTGGTGACGGCGTTCGCGGCCCGCCTCAAGGACGCGGCAGACCTCGACCTGGTTCGCGCTGACCTCACCGGCGTCATCCATACCGCTCTTGAACCGGCTCACGTGTCGGTGTGGATCCAACCGGGCGAACGGCAGGGGCGAGAGGCCGCGGAGGGCTAGGCGGGCTGGCGGGTGGGGAGCTGCTGGCTGATCACGGTGGAGACGCCGTCGCCGCGCATGGTGATGCCGTAGAGGGCGTCGGCGGCTTCCATCGTGCGGCGCTGGTGGGTGATGACGATGAGCTGCGAGCTCTCCCGCAGCTCCTCGAAGACGCCGAGCAGGCGCTGCAGGTTGGTGTCGTCCAGGGCCGCCTCGACCTCGTCCAGCACGTAGAACGGCGACGGGCGGGCCTTGAAGATCGCGAACAGGTAGGCGATGGCGGTCAGTGACCGCTCGCCGCCGGACAGCAGCGACAGCCGCTTGACCTTCTTGCCTGGCGGCCTGGCTTCGATCTCTATGCCGGTGGACAGCATGTCGTCCGGCTCGGTCAAGACCAGGTTGCCCTGACCGCCGGGGAACAGCCGGGCGAACAGCTGCTCGAACTCGCGGGCGGTGTCGGCGTAGGCGGACGCGAACACCTCCTGCACCCGGTCGTCGACCTCTTTGACCACGGTGAGCAGGTCGCGCCGGGTCTTGCGCAGGTCGTCAAGCTGGGTGGCGAGGAAGTTGTGGCGTTCGGTCAGCGCGGCGTACTCCTCAAGGGCCAGCGGGTTGACCTTGCCGAGCCGGTCAAGCCGGCGCTGGGCGTCGTCGGCGCGGCGCGCGGCCTCGGCCCGGTCGTAAGGCACGGTCGCGCCGTCCTCGTCACCGGCGACCGGCACAGGCACGGCCGGGCCGTACTCGGCCACCAGGGCGTCGGTCTCGACCCCGAACTCCTCAAGCGCGTGCTCGGACAGCTGAGCCAGCCGCAGCCGGTGCTCGGCCCGGGCGATCTCGGTGCCGTGGGCCCCCTTCACCACCGTGTCCAGGTCGTCGGCCAGCTCGCGGACCCGGGCCCGGACCGCCTTGAGCTCGCCCGCGCCGCCCGCGCTGGCCGCCTGCGCCTCGGCCCGGCGGGCGGCGGCCTCGGCCACCGACCGCTCGGCCGCCTCGACCGCGTATCGCGCGCCCAGGGCGACCGCGCGGGCCACGGCGGCCTGGGCGGCGCGCCGGGCCCGCCGCCGTGCGGCCCGCTCGCGAGCCTGCCGCTCGGCGGCCGCGGTCGCGGCCAGCGAGTCGGCTCGTCCGGCGATGGCCCGCAGCCGCTCCTCGGCGGTGCGGACCTCGAGCCTGGCCTCCATCTCGGCGTCGCGGGCCGCGGCGGCGCGCTCGGCAAGGTCCTCCCGCAGCCCGCCGTCCTCGCCGTCCGGCTCGCCAAGTTCGTCGGCCGCGTCTTCGGCCGCGGTGAGGTCCTGCCGTAGCCGGGCCAGCTTGGCCTCGCCCTGCTCGGCCGCACGGCGGGCGGCGTCGATCGCGGCGTCGAGCCGGTCGGCCTCCTCCCGCGCCGCCCTGGCCACGCCCGCCAGCCGGCCGAGCCGCCCGGAGATCTCCGCCGCCGCGGCGTCAGCCCGCTGTCTGCGCGCGAGCGCGTCGGCCACGGACTGCCGCGCCACGTCCTCGGCCGCGACCGCCTCGGCCAGCTTGCTGGCCGCGTCCTCACACCGCCGCTGCGCGCCCGCCAGGCCGGCCGCCGCCTCGTCCGCGGCCGCGCGCACCTCGATCAGGCTCTGCGGTCGCGCGCTGCCGCCGTGCGCCCAGCGTGACCCGAGCACGTCACCGGCCCGCGTCACCGCCTTGAGCTCAGGATTTTCCCGAACGATCCGGCGTGCGTGCTCCAGGTCATCGACCACCACGACCCCGTGCAGAAGCTCGGCCGCCGCCTCGGCCAGCCCGGCGGGCGCACGCACCAGGTCGAGAGCGCGGACCGTTCCCGGTGGGGCGGTCGGGTCTGGTGGGGCCGCTGGAGCTGATGTGACGGCTGAGACAAGGGCGAGGAGGTCGTCGGGGTCCACGGGGTCCACGGGGTCCATGGGGTCCGGGGAGGCGACATGGTCCGCGGGGGCGGCGATTACCAGGCTGGCGGTGCCGGCGTCGTCGCGGCGGAGGGCGGCCAGGATGCCGGTGGCGGCATCAAGGCCCGAGACGGCGACAGCTTCGGCGGCGGCGCCCAGGGCTGCGGCGACCGCTATCTCGAAGCCCTCCGCCACTTGCAGTTGGCCCGCGAACGGGCCGAGGACGCCGGTGAACCTGGCCGGGTCGGCCAGCAGCGCCGCGGACGCGTCCACGCCCCGGCGCGCCGCCTCGGCCAGCGTCTCCGCTCGCGCCCGCCTGGCGGCCAGCTCGGCGGCGGATTCGCGTTCCGCGGAGCGTGCGGCCACGGTCCGTTCGGCGAATTCAGAAAATTTGCGCGCCGCCAGGTCGTGGGCGGCGGCCAGCTCGCTACGGTCGTCGTCGCCTTCGCCGGCCTCCCCGCGGGCCTGGTCGTATTCCTGCTGGGCCAGCGCGGCCCGCTCCCCGGCCTGCGCGGCGGAGGCGGCCACGCGGTCCAGTTCCTCGGCGGCGGCGGTGGCCCGGCTGGCGGCCGCGCCGACCTGTTCGCGCAGCCGGGCCAGCTGGCCGGCCCGGGCCGCCGCGGCCCTGGCGCCCTCGGCGATCCGGCGTTCGGCCGCGCCGAGCTCGGCCTCGGCCGCGGTGCGCCCGGCGGCGGCTGCGTCCAGGATCTCACGGCCCGCTTCCAGCCGGCCGGTCAGTTCGGCTTCCTCTTCCCGCAGCTCATCGGCCTGGCGGTCCAGCTCGTCGGGGTCGCGTCCGGCGCGCTCGGGCTCGGCCTGGTCGGAGAGCAGGCTGTGTCGCTGGGCGGCCAGGCTCTGCGTGCCGCGCACGCGTTCGGCCAGCGAGGAAAGCGCGAACCAGGTGTCCTGGGCCCGGGCCAGCGTGGCCGAAGCCTGCTGGGCGGCTTGATCCAGGTCGGCCTCGGTGCGCCTGGCGGCCGCAAGCTCCCGCTCCAGGACGGTGCGCCGCGCCACGGCGGCTTCCTCGTCCGCCTCGTCGCGCTGCAGTTCGGCGGCCAGCGTCACGTAGTCGTCGGCGAGTAGCCGGAGCCTTGCGTCACGCAGCTCGGCCTGGATGGCGGCCGCCTTCCTGGCTGCCTCGGCTTGCCTGCCTAGCGGCTTGAGCCGCCGGCTCAGCTCGGCCGTGAGGTCGACAAGCCGGGTCAGGTTGGCCTGCATCGCCTCGAGCTTGCGCAGCGCCTTCTCCTTGCGCCTGCGGTGCTTGAGGACGCCGGCCGCCTCCTCGATCAGCGCCCGGCGGGCCTCGGGACCTGCGTGCAGGATGTCGTCGAGCTGGCCCTGGCCGACGATCACGTGCATCTCCCGGCCCATGCCTGAATCAGAAAGCAGTTCGGCCACGTCGAGCAGGCGGCAGTGGTCGCCGTTGATGGCGTACTCGCTCTGCCCCGACCTGAACATCAGCCGGCTGATCGTGACCTCGGCGTACTCGATGGGCAGGGCGCCGTCGGCGTTGTCGATGGTGAGCGTCACCTCGGCCCGGCCCAGCGGCGGGCGGGAGGTGGTGCCCGCGAAGACGACGTCCTCCATCTTGCCGCCGCGCAGCGACTTGGCGCCCTGCTCGCCCATGACCCAGGAAAGGGCGTCGACGATGTTGGACTTGCCCGAGCCGTTCGGCCCGACCACGCAGGTGATGCCGGGCTCCAGACGGAGGGTGGTGGCTGACGCGAACGACTTGAAACCGCGCAAGGTGAGGCTCTTCAGGTACACGCGCCGCCACTCCTCTCCGCTTGGAGCACCTTACCGCCCGGCGGCACTCCAAACGGTTAACCCGGCCGGCCCGCCAGGCAGACACAGCAGGCGGACGCGGCAAGTAGATACCCGTACGCGGGCACGAAGAAGGGGCGCCCGCGGTGGCGCGCCCCTTGATTCGTTTGTGTTTTTGCCTCGTCCCCGCCGAGCTCAGGCGAGCGCGGGTTCGCGGTCCGGAACCAGCATGTCCGTGTGCGTCTCTACGGCGAGTGCGTCATTTTGTTCCTGGAGCCGAACAAGCTCGGCTTCCAGGTCCCGTACTCGCTGCTGTAGGCGGCGCATCTCGGAAACCATGCGGGGATCGGGACCGCCGACGTGGCCGAATAGAGCCTTCGCCATTACTAGAGGTCCTCCACGCTGAGTGACCAGAGTGGGCACATACTTAACACACGCGTACTCGCGCGCGCAATCAACGTTTCTTAGTTTCCCACCCCGGCGTTTCCTGGTCAAGTTTACCGTCCGTGCGCAAACCCTTATGTGGCCTATCATCCGCAACGAGAGGTTTGGCGCTCACGGGTCCGCGGGCGCGACCGGCAAGGGGGCGACGGGGCGGTGGCTGGCAGCGGGGGCAGCTGTAGGACGACCGGTTCATGAAGGGGTCGCGGCGGACCGGCGTGCCGCACCTGCGGCAGGGCAGGCCCTCCCGCCCGTACACCGCGAGCGACCGGTCGAAGTAGCCGCTGTCGCCGTTGACGTCGACGTACAGGCTGTCGAAGGTCGTCCCGCCCGCCGCCAGGGCCTCGGCCAGGACCTCGCGGACCGCCGCCAGCAGCCGGCTGACCTGCGGGCCGGTCAGTTTCTCCGTGGGCCGGTCCCAGTGCAGGCCGGCCCGCCACAGCGACTCGTCGGCGTAGATATTGCCGACGCCGCTGATCAGCGACTGGTCAAGCAGAGCGCGCTTGACCCCGGTGTGCCGCCTGCGCAGCCGCCGGGCCAGGTCGGCGGGATCGAAGGCCGGCTCGAACGGGTCGGGGGCGATGTGCGCGATCGGGCCGGGAAGTTCGGCGCCGTCGGGGACGAACCACATGTGCCCGAACGTCCGCTGGTCGGTGAAGCGCAGGTCGGGGCCGCCGTCTTTGAACGTGAACCGGATCCGCACGTGCGGGTCAAGCGGCCGGTCCGGCTCGCCGACCAGCAACTGCCCGCTCATGCCCAGGTGGGCGAGCAGGGCGTCCTCGCCGGTCGACAGCCACAGGTACTTGCCCCGCCGCCTGGCGGTATCCATGGTGCGGCCGTTTAGCGCCGATTCGAAGTCGGCCGGGCCGGCCAGGTGCCGGCGCACGGCACGCGGGTGAAGCACGCGGACGGCGTCGATGGCCCGGCCGGTGACGTGGTGCTCGAGGCCGCGGCGGACGGTCTCGACCTCCGGCAGTTCGGGCATGGGGGTCAGGCTCCAGGCGTGTGCGGAGGAGTGTTTTCCCGGTTGTTTTCCCGCTGAGGGTCGGACTGCGCGGTGATCGCGTTCCAGGCCGCCTCGGCCGCGTGCTGCTCGGCCTCTTTCTTCGTGCGGCCCCCGCCGGAGCCGAGCAACTCCCCGGCCACCCTGACCACGGCACGGAACGACTTCTGGTGGTCGGGCCCGCTCTCCTCCACCTGGTAGTCGGGCACCCCGAGCATCCTGGACGCGGTCAGCTCCTGCAGCGACGTCTTCCAGTCCAGGCCGGCGCCCAGGTCGGCCGACCTGGAGATGACCGGGTCGAACAGGCGGTGGACCAGCGCGCTGGCTTCGGTCAGGCCGCAGTCGATGTAGACCGCGCCGATGATCGCCTCGAGCGTGTCGGCCAGGATCGAGGACTTGTTCCGGCCGCCGGTCACCTCCTCGCCCCGGCCCAGCTTGACGTAGGAGCCCAGGTGCAGCTCCCTGGCCACCTCGGCCAGGGCGCGCATCTGGACCACGGCCGCGCGCAGCTTGGCCAGCTGGCCCTCCGGCATCTTCGGGTAGTCGCGGAACAGCGTGTCGGTCACGACCAGCCCGAGCACCGAGTCACCGAGGAATTCCAGCCGCTCATTGGTGGGCGGGTTGGCGTTCTCGTAGGCGTAGGAGCGGTGCGTAAGCGCGCGCTCCAGCGACCTGGGCATGATGGGCACGCCCAGGGCATGCCGGAGCTCAGCCGGATCACGTGCGGCGTTCCCCCCGTCCCAAACCCCGTTTACGACGCCCACCAGGCCCCGCTCAGTCCAGGTTGAGGACCTGACGGCGCCGGTACGTGCCGCAGGTCGGGCAGGCTACGTGCGGCAGCTTGGGTTCGTGGCACTGCGGGCAGCTCACCAGCGCGGGCGCGGTGGTCTTCCAGTTCGAGCGCCGGGATCGGGTGTTGCTGCGGGACATCCTCCGCTTGGGAACGGCCACGTTAGCCCTCCTGTAGGTCAACGGCGCCAGCGCGCCCGGTTGTCTGGTCTGGAAAATTCTTCAGCGCGGCCCAGCGCGGGTCGGCTGCCCGCCCGTGGCCGTGGCCGGGGCCGGCGTCGGCCAGCGGCGCGCCGCATTCGACGCACAGTCCCGGGCAGTCGTCCCGGCACAGCGGCGACATCGGCAGCGCGAGCACCACAGCGTCCCGGAACGCAGGCTCCAGGTCAAGCATGTCGCCGTCGAGATAGCGTTCCTCCTCGTCCCGCTCGGTGCCGCCGTCGTACAGGTAGAGCTCGGTGATGCCGGCCGTCACCGAGGTGTCCAGCGCCGTCAGGCACCGGGCGCACTCGCCGGCCAGCGGTGCGGTGGCCGACCCGGTGACGAGGACTCCCTCGCTCACCGCCTCGAACCTGAGGTCAAGGTCGACTTCGGCACCAACCGGCACCCGGGCAAGCTCCAAGCGCAGGTCGTCCGGGGCCGGCACGGTGAGCCTGCGCTCGCGCGCGGAACCGGCCTGGCGACCGAGGGTACGCAGGTCAAAGACAAGCGCGCCGCGAGGCGCGTGCGTGCGTGTATTGGGCATGACAGTGTACTCGTGTCAATTACTCGTGCGGAACCGACCGCCAAGCCTACCGGCGGTACGTCGTAATCCCAACTTGGCCGCGCCCCGCAAGATTCCCGGCACGATACCCGGCGTGGTGCCCGGCGCGATTCCCGGCTGGCGCGGGGTCCTACTCCTGAGCGAGGCGATCGCGCAGCCGGGTCAGGACCACGTCCGGCACCAGCCCGCTGACGTCGCCTCCGTACCTGACGATCTCCTTGACCAGGCTCGAGCTGAGGAAGGAGTACAGCGGGTTGGTCGTCATGAACAGCGTCTCGACGTTCGCCATCCGGTAGTTCATCTGTGCCATCTGCATCTCGTACTCGAAATCGCTGACGGCGCGCAGGCCTTTGATCACGGCGGTGATCCCGTTGGTCGCGCAGAAGTCGACAAGCAGGCCGTGGAACCGGTCGATCTTGACGTTGCCGTAGCCGGCGGTCACCTCGCCGAGCATCTCGACCCGCTCGTCGACCGTGAACACGCTCCGCTTGGTCACGTTGATCAGCACGGCCACGACAACCTCGTCGTAGAGTGCGGCGGCCCGGCCGATGATGTCGAGATGACCGTTGGTGACGGGATCGAAGGAACCCGGACAGACTACGCGTTGCACGCGCTACCCCTTTCCCGGCGAGCAGGTCATTCGGGTTCGGGCCGGTCAGTGTCCGGAGCGTTCGGGCGCTCCGGGGCCTCTGGGCCGAGACCGTACCAGAAGGTCGCCTCGCCGTAGCGGCGGGCCCGGTCCTGTCGGTAGCCATCGGGCCAGCACACGGGCCCGGAGCGGGTGGCGCGCTCCACCACGACCAGCGCCCCGGGGGCAAGCCAGGCTCGGTCGGCCAGCAGCGTGAGCATGCCGGTAACGTCCGAGTCGGCCAGCGCGTACGGGGGGTCGGCGAAGACGATGTCGTAGTTTCCTCTGGATGGGTTTCCTTTGGATGGGCCTTGGGCCAGGATTCGTTCCACCCGGCCGGTGATCACCTCGGCGCCCGGCAGGCCGATCGCGTCGATGTTGTCACGGATCACGCGGGCGGCGCGGGACCCTGACTCCACAAGCAGCACGTGCCCGGCGCCACGGGACAGGGCCTCGAGGCCGACCGCGCCCGATCCGGCGTACAGATCGAGCACGCGGGCCCCGGCCAGCGATCCGGCGATCGAACGGATCGTGGCGAACAGTCCCTCTCTGGCGCGGTCGCTGGTGGGCCGGGTGTCCCGGCCCTCCGGGACGGCCAGCCGCCGCCCGCGCGCCTCGCCGGCGATGACGCGTGCCACTACTCAAGTGTGCACGCTGCTCAAGTGTGCACGCCGCTCAAGTGTGCACGCCGCGGCCCCGGGCTCGGGTCACGCGCCCGGGGCCTGCCGTGCGGGGCTTGCCGCGAGGGGCTTGCCGCGAGGGCTCAGGCGATGTCACGGCGCACTGTGGTGCGGGCGGCCACGGCGGCTAGCACTACCGACATGCCGATCAGCAGCGCGGCGGCGGCCGCGAACGGCAGCGCCGAGCCGGCGGTGTCCGCGTGGGACGGGCCGAACCCGGCGGCACCGAGCGCGGTCCCGGCCAGGGTCGTGCCCGCGGTGTAGGGGAGGTAGGGCCTGACCGAGGTGAACAGGCCGCCGATCAGCGACTCGAAGATGATCGACCAGACGAACACGCCGATCACCCCGGCGATCTGAGAGCGGATCAGTGAGCCGATCACGGCGCCGAGGCAGCCGAGCAGCGCGCCGCCCACCAGGTGGCCCAGCCCGAACCGGACAAAGGTCACCGCACCAATCGAGACCGGATAGTGGTGCCCGGCCACGAACCCGAGCCCGACGCCCGCCGCCATCGCGTAGACGAGCAGGCCGAACACGGCGCCGCCGAAAGCGGCCGCCACCATCTTGGCGGCAAGCACCCGGGTCCGGTTCGGTGTGGCCAGGTAGGTGAGCGTCGCGGTCTGGTGCCGGAACTCGCCGCTGGAGATCGTCACCCCGAGCACCGCGGCGAACAACAGCCCCCACACGCCGCCGGTGACGATCGTGGACAGCCCTGAGTAGGTGTTAAGCGGCGCCACCCCGGCGCCGGCCGTTCCCGCGCGGGACGCCTCGATGGCCGAGAAGATGCCGGTGAGCGCGGCCGCGCCGGCCAGCAGGCCGTAGTTGAAACGGACCGTGGACATCTTGAGCAGTTCGATGCGGATCTGCCTGATCATTTCCATGCCTCCTTTACCGATTTCGCTGACGTGTTTCCGGTGAGCTGCAGGAACACGTCTTCCAGGTCGCCGTGCGCGGTGAGCGAGGCGAGCGGGGACTGCGTGACCAGGCGGCCGTGATCGACGATCACCACCGAATCCACGGTCTGCGCGGTCTCGGCCAGCATGTGGCTGGACACCAGGACGGTGCCGCCTTCGGCGGCGAAGCCTTGCAGCAGGCCGCGCAGCCAGTGCACCCCCTCCGGGTCCAGGCCATTGGCCGGCTCGTCGAGGACGAGGATTTCTGGGTCGGCCAGCAGCGCCGTGGCCAGGCCCAGCCGCTGCCGCATGCCGAGCGAGAAGCCGCCGATGCGCCGGCCCGCGGCCTCGGTGAGCTGGACCAGGTCAAGCACGTCGCCGATCCTGGACCGGTCCGCCCGGGCGGCGAGGGCCTGGATGCGCAGGTGGTCGCGGGCGGTTCGGCCCGGGTGGAAGCTCGAGGCCTCCAGCACCGCACCGACCTGGTGCAGCGGCTCGGCCAGGTCCCGGTAGACGCGACCGTCGATGGTGGCGGTACCCGCGTCGGGAGTTACCAGGCCGAGCAGCATGCGTAGGGTGGTTGTCTTGCCGGCGCCGTTCGGGCCAAGGAAGCCGGTCACCGACCCGCGCTCCACGCTGAAGCTGAGGTCATCGACCGCCCGGACGGAACCGAATTTCTTGGTTAGCCCTTCGGCTTTGATGATTTCCATGCCCGCCATGGTGGGCGCCGGGAGGTGCCCGAGTCGTCGGCTCACCGGTCACAGTCGCGTCGTCCTTGGGAGTAGCCGCCGGTCACAGTCGCGTCGTCCTGGGGAGTAGCCGGGCGCAGGGAAAGCCGGCTGTGGGACGATGCCCGGGCCGCACGCCGCGGGGTACGTTCTGTTCAGCGATGGCTACCTTGGACTCCTCCCCGGCACCTCGGAGTCGCGCCGCCCGGCGGTGGGCGGTCGACACCGGGGTGGCGGTCGTCGTCGTCGGCCTCCAGCTGGCCGCCTGGCTGGGCCAGTCGGCGCATCGTGGCCATGCCGGGCCGAGCCTGGGCGACTATCTGCTGCTCGCGGCAGGCGGGGTGGCGTTGCTCGCGCGGCGGCGATACCCGGTTGGCGTGCTGGCCGTTGCGCTGGCCGCGGCGGTGGGCGACGCGGCGCTTGGCGGCTACGGCGCGCCGGTCGCCTGGCTGGTGCTGGCGGCCGCGTTTGTCAATGCGGTCCTTTACCGTAAGCGCGTCCCGGCGATCGCCTCGCTGGTGGTCGGCTACCTGGTCGCGGTCTGGCCGCCCTGGCGGATCGGGACGCACGGGAATACGTCAACGGTGTCGGCGCTCGGGCTGCTTTGCGGGCTGATCGCCCTGCTGTCGGCGGCCGAGCTGATCCGGGCGCGGAACCAGCGCGTCGCGGCGGTCCGGACGCGCCAGGCCGAACAGGCAAGGCGCGTGGCCATGCAGGAGCGGCTGGCCATCGCCAGGGACCTGCACGACGTCCTGGCCCACAACATCTCGGTGATCAACGTGCAGGCCAACACCGCGCTGCACCTGATGGACCGGCAGCCGGAACGGGCCCGCGACGCGCTGACCGCCATCCACGAGGTGAGCCGGCAGGCGCTGGGCGAGCTGCGCAGCGTGCTCGGCGTGCTGCGGGCCGACGGCACGGGCGCGCCCCTGGTGCCGAGTCCTGGCCTGGACCGGCTGGGCGAGCTGGCCGCGACCGCCCGGGCGGCCGGGATCGCGGTCGAGCTCGAGCAGGAGGGCGTGTCCCGCCAGGTCCCGGCGGACGTGGACGCGGCCGCCTACCGCATCGTCCAGGAGGCGCTGACGAACACCGTCCGTCACTCCGGCGGCCACGCCGCCACGATCCGGCTGCGCTACGAAGCGGAGGCGCTCACGATCGAGGTCGACGACGACGGCCAGGCGGCGGGTCCGCCCCGGCCGGGCAACGGCCTGGCGGGCATGACCGAACGGGCCCGTGCCCTGGGCGGCACGCTTGACGCGGGGCCCAGGGCCAGCGGCGGTTTCCGGGTCCTGGCCCGGCTGCCGACGTGACCCCGCCTGCCGGCGTGAGCGAGCCCGGGGGTGTGATCCGGGCGGTCCTGGCCGACGACCAGGCCCTGGTCAGGTCCGGCTTCGCGGCGCTGCTCGACGCGGAGGACGACATCGCCGTGGTCGGCGAGGCGGCCGACGGCGCCGAGGCGGTCCGGCTGGCGGCACGCGAGAAGCCGGACGTGCTGCTGATGGACATCCGGATGCCCGGTCTTGACGGCATCGAGGCCACCCGCAAGATCGCCAGGGACCCGGCCCTGCGGGCCGTGCACGTGATCATCTTGACCACGTTCGAGATGGACGAGTACATCTTCGCCGCGATCAGGTCCGGGGCGGCGGGCTTCCTGGTGAAGGACACCGACGCCGCCGAGCTGATCCGGGCGGTGCGGACGGTCGCGGCGGGCGAGGCGCTGTTGTCCCCCGGGGTGACGCGACGGCTCATCGAGGAATTCGCCGCCCGCACCAAGGAGCCGAGGCCGGTGCGGGGCATGGACGAGCTGACCGACCGGGAGCGCCAGGTGCTGGCGCTCATCGCGACGGGCCTGTCAAACGAGGAGATCGCCAGGAAGATCTACGTCAGCCAGTCCACGGTTAAGACGCACGCCGCCCGGGCCATGATGAAGCTCGGCGCGCGGGACCGGGCTCAGCTCGTGGTGTACGCCTACGAGGCCGGCCTGGTCCGCCCCGGCTGGGCGGACTGAGCAACTGGCGCGTCTGGTGATGCCTGTGACGTTTGTGATGCTTGGGCGTCCGGTGGGGTTGCCGGCGGTTCCCGGTCTGCTGGGCTCGGCCCGCTGACCGCGTCGGCTTTATCCTGCTCCGCGCGAATCGCGTTCCTGATCCTCAGGTACAGCTGTTCCGGATAGGGCACGTAGTCGATGACCAGCTGGACCGGGCTGTCGGCGCCCAGCCGGAAGGCGGCGTATCCCATCAGCCGGCCGGTGGGGGTCATCTCGAGCGTCATTCCGCTCAGGTTCACCAGCGGGATGGCGGTGACCGCACGGGTCATGACGCCCGCGGTCAAGATAAAGGTCTTCGCGGTGATCACGATGTACTGGACTTGCCAGCGCATGACCACCAACAGGGACCGCAGGATCATGACCACGGAAATCATCCACACCACGAGGATGAGCGTCGAGTCGTGAAGCCCGGTCACGGTCGCGAAAGCCGCCCCCAACAGGACTCCCAGGGCTGACGTCAGCGCCGGGATCATCATCGCGGGGTGCTGGCGGATCGAGATGTGTTCGGCTTTGCGCTCTTCCTCGAGCACATACCTTCTGGCGGCGAGCGGAATGGGGCCCGTCTGCAGGACCGGCGTCAGCTTCGCCAGGGCTGGGGCCAGCTTGTCCAAGATCCAGCTGGTTATGCGATTCGTGCTCACGACGAGTCCCGGGACGTCGCGCAGGCCGGCGGGCTCGCGCCGGTCCGAGCCGAGTTCAGCGTGATCAGGGGCTGCGTGGCCTGCACGGGGCCGAGCTGGCAGATCTGGCGATTGGAGATCTGGCTGACCTGGTAGTACGTGATCGTCCGGCTGGTGTCGATGAGGATCTCGATCGAGGTGCCGTCGTCGGCGAGCGCGTAGCCGGTAAACCGCTGCCCTGTGCTCAGCGTGAACGTCTCCGCGGGCAACCACGGCTGGCGCAGCAGGCGGGTGTAGAAGCTGTTCGTCGCCGGCAGCGGGTACAACTGGGCGAAGGTCGGAATGAGCGCGATGCTCAGCGCGACCGCGATGATCCTCATCATCGTGGCGAAGCCCGCGCCGACCAACGTGACCAGCAGGAAGAAGGCGAGCACCAGCCCGAACAGGACCAAAAGGATCACGCCGAAAACGCTGGGGTCGACGTTCGCCCATTTCACGTCGACCAGCTTTTCCGCCGCCGGGCTCGTCGGCGATACCAGCGCGGTCGCGAGCAGCGCTAGCAGCCCGGCGATGACGCGGTTGAAGAACAGCAGGAGCAGGGCCAGGTAGGGCAGGACGAGCGGGATCAACGGGAGCACCGTCCCGAGCAGCGCGTCCACGTATCCCCCGGAGGAGACAATGGCCGAGGCGGTCGACGGGTTGTAGTCGGAGATGATCAGCAGCCGGGCGGCCGAAACGAACAGCACGCCGATCGGCGACACCAGCAAGGCGATGGTGGCCGATCGGCCCAACCGTTCGGCCACCGTCTGCAGCAGCCTGTCACCCTGCCACGCCTGTCCGGATGCCTGCGCAGAGCCGCCGTCCATTAGCCCCACCCCTGTGCTAACCGCGCGATGCGAGCCTACACCCGCGCAAATGGCAACCAAAGCTCCGGAAACGGGGGACATTGAGACGGCCGCGCGGACAAACCTGTGGTGACAGGTCACCGAATATATGGCGGAGGCAGGTATCTGCTATGCGCCCCCGATCGCTACGACGCCACACGAGGTGACTCTCGAATGACAACTCACTTCACCCGGGGCCGGGTCAAGGCCGCCGCCATCGCGCTGTGCGGCGTCGTCGCGATCGCCGTCACGGCCTGCGCGTCCGCCGCTCCGGCCACGGCCGTGCCGACCGCTGCGGCGGGGCGGTCTCAGACGGCGGCCATCACCGTCGCGGCCACGACCAGCGGCCCTGTCGTCGTCAACTGCGCGCTCCAGGCCCAGACCCGCCCCCGCCAGTTCACCCTGGCCTGCGCCGACGGCGGCGCGTACCTGAACGGGCTCACCTGGGCGGCCTGGGGATCGTCCTCGGCCTTCGCCAGCGGCGATTACGTGCTCAACGATTGCGTTCCCTACTGCGCGGCTGGTCACTTCCACAGTTTCCCGGCGCTGGTGACGCTGTGGGGCGCCGAGCCGCGGCCCGGCCATGCCGGCCAGACCTACTTCACGCACATGACCATCATCTTCACCGGCAACCACAGCTACCGCGCTGACGGGAAGCTGTACCAGCTTCCCGCGACAGAGAGCTATCCGCTGTCGGCCTCCGGCGGCGCCTAGATTGGCGGCCGTTCGTCGCTGGTCTCCCCCTGGGTCACAGCGGTCACGGAAGATCACGGCCGTATCGCCATCCGGAGTGCGCGCGGGACGGCAGCGGACGGGCGCGGCTAGGTCTTGTCCAGGTAGTCGGCTTGGACGCCTAGCAGGTCGTCTATGGCGGCGCGCACGGCGGGGTGACGGGTCAGGTCCGGGTCGGATTCCACCACGGAGCTTGCTTCCTGTCTGGCCCGGCCGATCAGGTCCTCGTCGGTCAGCAGATGGAGCAGCTTCAGGCTGGACTGGCGTCCGGCCTGCGCGGCGCCGAGCACGTCGCCTTCCCTGCGCTGCTCCAGGTCGAGCCGGGACAGCTCGAACCCGTCCAGGGTGGCGGCGACCGCGTCCAGCCGCTGCCGCGAGGGGCCGTCTGGTGGAGCCTCGGTAACCAGCAGGCACAGCCCGGGCGCGGCGCCGCGGCCGACCCGCCCGCGAAGCTGGTGCAGCTGGGATACGCCGAACCGCTCGGCGTCCATGATGACCATCACGGTGGCGTTCGGCACGTCGACCCCGACCTCGATGACGGTCGTGGCCACCAGGACGTCGATCTGGCCGGCCGAGAACTCGCGCATCACCCGGTCCTTCTCGTCCGGGTGCAGCCGGCCGTGCAGGATGCCGAGCCGCAGCCCGGCCAGCTGGCCCGCGTCCAGCGTGGCGGCCACGTCGAGCACCGACAGCGGCTGCCGCCTGCCCTTTACCACGCTGCGCGGGATGCCGCCTGTCATGTCGGTGCCCGTCATGTAGGGGCCGTCCACATCCGGGCCGGTGAAATCGTCCTCGCCCGGGTAGTCGTCGGGAGAATCGGTATCCGGGCCGTCGCCGATGCGCGGGCAGACCACGTAGGCCTGCTGGCCGCGGGCGACTTCCTCCCTGACCCTGCCCCAGGCCCGCTCGAGGAAGTGCGGCTTGTCGGCCGCGGGCACCAGGTGGGTCGCGATGGCCGAACGCCCGGCGGGCAGCTCGGTCAGCGTCGAGGTCTCCAGGTCGCCGTAGACGGTCATCGCGACCGTCCTCGGGATCGGCGTCGCGGTCATGACCAGGACGTGCGGCCGCTTGTCGGCCGCCTTGGCCCGCAGCGCGTCGCGCTGCTCCACGCCGAACCTGTGCTGCTCGTCGATGACGACCAGGCCCAGGTCGGCGAACTGGACCTGCTCTTCGAGCAGGGCGTGAGTGCCGATCACGATCCCGGCGTCGCCGGTGAACACGTCGGACAGCGCCGCGCGCCGCGCCGCGGCACCGACCGATCCGGTCAGCAGGGCGACGCCGGTGGCGTGCTCCGCGGCGTCCAGCTGCCCCTGCCTTGCCAGCGGGCCGAGCATGTCGGTGACCGACCGGTAGTGCTGCTGCGCGAGCACCTCGGTCGGCGCCAGCAGGGCCGCCTGGCCGCCCGCGTCGACGACCTGGAGCATGGCCCGGATCGCGATCACCGTCTTGCCCGACCCGACCTCGCCCTGCAGCAGCCGGTGCATCGGGTAGGCGCAGGCGAGGTCGTTGGCGATGGTCTGGCCCACCGCCACCTGGCCCGCGGTGAGCGTGAAGGGCAGCCTGGCGTCGAACTCGCCGGCGATGCCGCCGTCGGTGTGCGGGCGCGGCATGGCCGGCAGGGCGGCGGCCGCCAGCCGGCGCTGCGCCAGGGCAGCCTGCAGCATGAAGGCCTCGTCCCACTTCAGCCGCAGCCGGGCCCGGTCCCGGTCGGCCCAGTCAAGCGGCCGGTGGATGGCGCGGATCGCCTCGGCCCGCCCGTACAGCCCGTACCGCTCGATGACGGCCGCGGGCAGCGGGTCGGGGCCCACGTCGAGCGTGTCGAGAACGGTCTTGACCGATTTGGCGATCCGCCAGGAGCTGACCTTGGCGGTGGCCGGATAGACCGGTGTCAGCTCGGTGGCGAACTCCGCCGCCAGCTCGGGAGTCAGGTCGGCGTTGGGCGGCGCCCCGGGAAGCATTTCGTACTCCGGGTGGACCAGCTGGAGCCGGCCGCGGAAGCTGGACACGGTACCGGCGAACATCCCCACCATGCCCTGCACGAGATTGTTCCGGAAGCCGTGCTCGGCCCTGGTGGTCCGGAAGAAGAACGTCAGCATCAGCTTGGCCCGCTCGTCGGTAATGATCACCTCGCCCCGCGCGCGGAAGTTGCGATTGGGCATCTGGTGCACGCTGACGTGGTCGACGCGGGCCAGCACGGTGACGTGGTCGCCTTCGCGCAAGCTCGACAGGTCGGTAAGCTCGCCGCGGCTGTAGTAGCGCCGCGGGTAGTGGCGCAGCAGGTCGCCGACCGTGCGCACGCCGAGCGCGTTCTCCAGCGCCTTGCCCGTCTTGGGGCCAAGCGTCCGGGTCAGCGGCTCGCGCAGCGTGGTCACACCTGGCAGCATAGAAGG
>Ga0335075_10001818_pt1 | contig 34755 bp, 33 predicted proteins | sample Lox_Sample_24_FD_206723 | JGI IMG/M metagenome (GOLD analysis project Ga0335075, IMG submission 206723) | Soil microbial communities from Loxahatchee National Wildlife Refuge, Florida, United States - Lox_Sample_2.4 | ecosystem: Environmental > Terrestrial > Soil > Wetlands | place: USA...
GCCGGTAGGTCGTCGGTGCGGCAGGGAACGACGTGAGCGAGCCCGTGGAGGTCACGGAAGACATCCTCGAGCGGATCCGCACGCTGTGCCTGGCGCTGCCCGAGGTGACGGTGCGAGTCGACGATTCGCTGACCAGGGCGAGATCGACGGCGCACTCGTTCGACATCCGCCGGAGATCGTTCTGCTTGCTCGTGGCACGGGAGGACTCGTCGGGTAAGGCCGTTCCGCTGCTCGTGTTGCGCGCCGACCCAGAAGAACGCGAGGCGTTGCTGTCCATTGGCCACCCGTTCTTCGCCTCGCGAGCCGGGCGTGGCCGCATCGTGGTGATGCTCACCGACGACACGGACTGGGAGCAGATCCGTGAGCTCGTGACCGAGAGCTACCGGATCCTCGCGCCGAAGAAGCTCACCGCGCTGCTGGACCAGTAGACACTTACGGTTTGCGGCCAATCCCGGCAATAATGCGGATGCTCTTGGGCGTCGGGTTCGTGGTCGGAGCGCCGGGAAGCCATTCCCCCGCACTGGCCAGCCCCCGTACCATCAGCTCGGTCCCGGCGAAGAAGCTCCTGATAAGAGGCGGTGTCAGACAATCCATCTTGCTGGCGGCAGGTTAGACAGCAGCAGCACCCGCCACATAGATCACACAATAACCACAGCTTCGATGGCCAGGCGGCGGCCAGAGTTGGTGCGCTCCCCTCTCCAGCGCCGAGGCGCCATACGCCCGGGGGTAGCTCCGCTCCGGAGGGAGGCTGCGTCCTTCAGCCCAACCGCGTCGTTGTGGCAGCCATGTCGTCTGGTGCGCGTCGTTGCGGCAACGACGTCGTTGGGACCGGACCAGTTGCCAGCTGATCAGGACTCTGCAATCCCACCAGCCCCGGCGATCACATGTCCAGCGTGGCTTCAATAGTCAACTGGCGAGCAGGGCGAGTGTTGGCACAGTTGGCCGTTCCGCTCTTGGGGGCAATGTGCCACGGGCCATTCCCTGGCGCGTTCCGAGCGGGGCGCGTGTGCCACAAGCCTCGTCTATCGGGGTCCGCGGGCCACAAGCCCCGAATGCCCGCGCCGTACCGGGGCGCGTGGGCCACAAGCCCCGTTAGGGAGTGCCGCCACCGTAAGAAGATCGGCTCGCGCTGGCGCAGGCTGACCCTGCGCGTCCCGCTCAAGACCTGGCAGGTCCTCCGCACGCTACACCGCTGCCCGGGCGCGCCGGACAGCTCGGATGAAGAACCCTCCGTGCCTAAAAGCCTGGCGATCAGCTGGCGTGCAGGACGAAGAACAGGAAGCACGCGAAGCGCCGCCTGTCCGCGAAGTTGTCAGGGAGCAGCTCGCGTGGGGTATCCGGCGCGACCGCCGGCTCGCTGATGACCGATATGCGGAAGCCGGCCGCGGTGAAGGCGTCGGTCATCGCGTGCAGCGGCCGGGTCCAGAAACGCAGCAGCGCGGTCTGACCGTCCACGGTCCACTCAACGACGTAGCTGTAGGTCGCGAAATAATCGGGCTCGAGGCCGGCCTCGCGGTGCCACAGGTTTTCTACAAAGGGATGGTCAACGGACACAATCAGCCGCCCGCCGGGCTTGAGCACGCGGCGCAGCTCGGCTAGGGCCGGCCCCCAGTCCTCCAGGTAGTGCAACACCAGGGAAGCCGCGACATCGTCGAACGTGTCGTCGGGGAAGGGAAGCGGGCTGCCCAGCTCGGCCACCAGCAGGTCCGCGTCGTCACCAAGTCGCCGCCGGGCCAGGCGCAGCATCCCGGCGCTCTTGTCGAAGCCGGTCACGATGGCGCCCCGGTCGCGCAGCGCCGCGAACAGCGGACCAGAGCCGCAGCCAGCGTCGAGAATCCGCCGTCCGGCCACGTCCCCCGCCAGCGCCAGCATCGCGGGACGCTCGTAATAGGCATTAATGAGGTTGTTCTCATTCGATGCCGCGTACGCCTCGGCGAAGCTGTCATAGTCGTTGACCCCCGGCGGATCTGCAAGGTTAGCGCAGAACGAGACAAGCCTGGTAGAGATCCCTGCGGGAGGATTGTGGTCGTTCGGCATGCGGCCCATGGTGACAGGCACCGTTATGGACGGCCACCGGATCCGCGTCCCAGGGCGCCAGTGGGCGCCGTTGGCGCCAGGCGCGCGCGCATCTGCTGGCATTATCCGGTGGACCGAAGCACAGAAAAGCCGCTAGCCTCGGTCGCCATGGTTACGGCATCGACTGCGGAGTCCGAGCACGAGGTGCTTCTGTTCTTCCTCAACAAGATGCGGGACGCGGCGGTTCGGACTACAGAAGGGCTGACTGGCGAGCAGCTGCGCTTCGCCGGCGTGCCGTCCGGGACGAATCTGCTCGGCCTCATCCAGCATCTGACCGGGGTTGAGCAGCACTGGTTCCAACGGGTCTTTCTCGGCGAGGACCTCGACGTCAACAAGTCCATGGACGTGCCCGCTGACGCGGCCCGCGACGAGGTGGTGGTTGCCTACCGGCAGGCGTGCGCCCGGAGTGATGAGATCGTGCGGGCGTGCCCCGACTTGTCCACGCTGGCCACTGGTGTCAACCCAGGCGAGGCCCACAGAGCCTCGCTACGGCGGATCGTGGCTCACATGATCGAGGAGACTGCGCGGCACGCCGGTCACGCCGATATCCTGCGGGAGCTGATCGACGGCACGACCGGCCTATGATTGCCGGCGCGTTGCATGAGTGAAGACACATCGGAGCTGACCGCGGAGCTGGTGGTGGACGGCGTCGTGCCGTCCCAGCCTGTGATCTCGCCGGACGGGGGGCTTGGTTGCCTACGTGGTCGCTCCGGCGGGCCGCCGGGCAGAGCGTCGTCTCTGCACGATCTGGCTCGCCGCCGCTGACGGTAGCTCACCGCCGGGAAAGCTGACCGCGGGTACGGCGGCAGATTTCTGCCCGAGCTGGGCGCCGGATTCGGCGTCTGTGTTTTTCTTGTCGGATCGCACCGGATCCAATCAGCTACACCGGATACGGCTCGGCGGCGGGGAGGCCGAGGCCGTGACGGACTGGCGCGGCGAAATCTCCGATGCCCGGCCGCTCGCGGACGCGCGGCTGGTTGCCGTGGTGGCCACGGACGAGCCGACCGAGGAGGACGAGCGCAGGCGCGCCGAGCGGGACGATGCGTTCGCATGGGGACAGCAGCTACGCTGCGGCAGGCTGCGATTGCTTGATCTAACCACTGGCGAGCTGCGTACGGTGGACGGCCTCAGTAGTCGTCACGTCGTGGAGGTGGCGCCGCGGCCGGATGGCGGTGCGCTGGCGGTAATCAGCTGGGCGAGTCCGGAGAAGGATCTGGGCGTCACTAACAACGAGTTGCACGTGGTCGATCCGGAGACAGGGACGGTCCATGATCTCGGCCGGATCGCGGCGCTGGCGCGGTCGCCGGTCTGGTGGCAGGCCGAAGGCAGCTGGCACCTGGCCTATCTGGCCGAGCCCGAGCCGTACGGCGGCCGCGCCGTCTACGACGTCGCCGTCCCCGCGGCTGCCAGTGGGCATCGTGACTTGACCGAGGGCATGGCTGTCTGCCCGACCGGGCTGGCGCAGGTCGCCGACGGCCCGCCGCTGGCTCTGTTCGCGGACGGGCTCGACACTGCGATCTACCGGCTCGACCTCGGCCTGCGGCGGTTCCGGCACTTGTCCGCCGGGGACGGCCTGGTCGACTCGCTCACCGCCAGCCGCTCCGGCGAGGTGATCGCGGCGCTGGCGACCACCTCCTATGAGCCGAAGAACGTCCATGCCGGACCGCCCGGCGGCCCGCTCATCCGGCTCAGTGACACCCGGCCTGCCCTGCGCGCGATCAGATGGGGACTCAAGAACGCCTGTCCTATCGGGCATCGGATGGCCTCGACCTCGACGGTTTGCTCATCGTGCCGCCCGGCCGCAGCCGCGCGGACGGCCCGTTCCCGCTCATCACATTGGTGCACGGCGGCCCTGATGCCCGGTACGCCGACCAGTTCATGCTCGGCCCGCATTCTCCGGGGCAGTGGCTCGCGACCGCTGGGTACGCCGTGTTCTTGCCTAACCCGCGGGGCGGGGTGGGCCATGGCCGTGATTTCGCGGCGGCGGTCGCGGGCTCGGTCGGCTGCGCCGAGTGGAGCGACATCGTCACCGGGATCGACCTGTTGATTGCCGAGGGGGTCGCGGACACGGACCGGCTTGGAATAGGCGGTGCCAGCCATGGCGGGTTCATGGCCGCCTGGGCGATCGGGCAGACCGACCGGTTCAAGGCCGCCATGATGGCCGCCGGGATCAGCGACTGGGGGATGCTCGTCGCGACCGGCGAGTGGGGAACCCTGGATGCCGCGCTCGTCGGCGGTTGCGGCTGGGAGGGCAGCGGCCCGCGCCCGCACGACCAGGTAAGCCCGATCTCGTTTGCGTCGAAGATCCGCACTCCGGTGCTGATCGTGCACGGCGAGGACGACACCAATGTGCCGGTCGGCCAGGCGATCTACTTCCACCGCGCGCTCAGCTGGTTCGGGGCCGAGCACGAGCTAGTCGTCTACCCCCGCGAGGGACATGGGTTCGTGGAGCGTAATCACCAGCTCGATCTGCTCCGGCGCACTCGCGCATGGTTCGAACGGTGGCTTCGTGCTGGAGCATCCAATGGCCGAGGATTACCGGATTGACCACGTCCCGACTGACGTTGCGGCGCTTCAGCGGGCGCCTGCGGGTCTGTTCCGATGACTTCCTGGGCCTCTGCGTCGTCACATGAGACAGGAAGCCAAGGGACAAGATGGAGGCGCGGCAGGACTGCATGACTGGCTGACGGCGGGTGAGATCCCCAGCCGGTTCAGCCCCTCGTTCACGATGGCGAGGCCCAGCGTGGAGTTCTTCGATGAGGGGTCGGCGGGACGGGCGCAGTCGTCGCCGGGCGCCGGACCTACGACGTGTCCAGTGCCTGGGGAGGACGAGGCCCGATACCCGGCCTGCCGCTGGTTGTCCTTACTCACCGGGCGCCCGGATCGGTGCCCGCAGGCGACCCGCCTTACACGTTCGTGACCGGTGGCATCGAGGCGGCGGTCGGGCAGGCGCGGGCGATGGCCGACGGGAAGAGAGTGCACCTGATGGGGGCGAGCGTCGTCCAGCAGAGCATCCGGGCCGGGCTGCTCGACGAGCTCATCATCAGCCTGGTGCCCAAGATCCTGGGCCGGGCCCGTGCGCCTGCTGGACGGGCTGGATGCCGGCAGCGCCGGGCTTGAGGTCGTGCGGGTCATCGATGCTCCCGGCGTGACGCACCTGACCTACCGAGTCGTCAAGTAGTAGCGGGCTGGCGGGTGCCGGAGGCGGGCCGCCCGGTAGCGGGGGAGGATTTGAACCTCCGACCTCTGGGTTATGACTTCTGACTCGTCTCGTTAGCAAATCCGTTAGTCGATGCGCTCTCGTCCGCATGCCGTCTCGGACGTCTTGACGCCTGCTCCGGCCCTACCGAGAATTGCCAGTGCGTCACAGGTGGGGGATTGCCGTGGGGTCTCAGGGTCAACTCTGATCTTGAGACCGGCCTTCGCCCGCCGACAAACCGGGAGGGGAAGACCATGGCCGAACATCCGAACGTCGCCCGTATCAGGGACGGGTACGCCGCCTTCGCCAAGGGCGATTTCGCCGTTCTCAACGACCTGTTCGCCGAGGATCTGCTCTGGCACGATGCCGGGCGGAATCAGACATCCGGCGATTACCGCGGGCGGGATGCCGTCTATGGTTTCTTCGGCAAGCTCATGGAGGTCACGGAGGCATCCTTCCATATTGACCTTCACACGGTCTTCGCCGACGATGAGCACGGCATCGCTCTGGTGGTCATCACGGCCAGCCGGGGTGGCCGCAGCGTCGAGGTCAGCGAAGCGCACGTCTTCCATCTGCGCGACGGCAAGGTGGTGGAATTCTGGAACGCTTCCACCGACATGTACGCCTACGACGAGGTCATCGGCTGACCGATCGACTTGTGCCGTTCGGCCTCGTGCGCAGCCTCGACCCCGCCCGCAACCTGTGGCGACGGGCCGGGCTTGTGGACGTCATGGCCGAAGAGCTTTGCTGGATCGATCAGGTCGAGCAAACCCAGATGCCCGAGCACCAGACGGCGATCCACAAGAATCACACCTGGTATCTGGCCGAAGGCACCCGGCCCGCGGGTACATGAGGGGATTACGCAGGAGGCCGTCCCTCTGTCCGAGGAACGGCCTCTGGCCTTGGTAGCGGGGGAGGGATTTGAACCCTCGACCTCTGGGTTATGAGCCCAGCGAGCTACCGAACTGCTCCACCCCGCGTCGATGTCTTTACTGTATGAACTCCCGGCGACCAAAGCAAATCAGCGCCGCGGCGCGCGCCAACCCGGTCCGGGCAGGGCGTAGCCTTCCGGGCATGACCGAGGTCGTGATCTACACCGACGGGGCGTGCAGCGGGAACCCCGGACCGGGCGGGTGGGGCGTGGTGCTCCGCTGGAACGACGTGGAGAAGGAACTGCACGGCGGCGACCCGCAGACGACGAACAACCGGATGGAGCTGATGGCGGCCATCCAGGCGCTTGAGGCGCTGAGCCGCCCCTCGCAGGTCCGCCTGTACACCGACAGCAAGTACCTGCTGGACGGGATCACCAAGTGGATCACGGGCTGGCAGCGCAACGGCTGGCAGACGGCGGCCAAGAAGCCGGTCAAGAACGCCGAGCTGTGGCGCCGGCTGGTCGACGCCATGGACGGCCACGAGATCAGCTGGCTGTGGGTGAAGGGCCACGCGGGCGACGCGGGCAACGAGCGCGCCGACGAACTGGCGCGCCTGGGTATCGCGGAGGCTGACACCACGGCCCGTTCGGCCAAATTATGGTGCCGGGCGGGCCGCCCGGGATCCGTACGGCGGGGCGAAGATGACGACCATGGCCAGGTCCTCGGTAACGGCGGTGAACCTGTGTGACTCGCCGGCCGGGACGAACACGACGCTGCCGGGGCCGACGTCGGCCGTCCCCGAGTCCGTGACCAGCGTCGCCCGGCCGGCCTTGACCACGTAGATCTCGTCCTCGGTGTGCGGGCTCTGGTCGTCGAGGCCGCCGGCTGGGATCGAGTAGGTGCCGACGCTCAGGTCGCCGCTGCTGTAGTGCTCGGTCCAGTCGTTGGGCTCGCCGCCGTCAGGCGGCGTGAACGTCCCGGCCTGCGCGATGACCTGCATGGCGGCTCCGTCAGCGGTGGATGACGTCGGTGTGGTGACAGAAATGCAGCCGGTCAGGGTCCAGGGACCTGATCCGGCGCAGCGAGTCCTTCCAGGCCGGCAGGTCGCTGGCCTGGCCCGCCGGGAGCCGGCCTGAATCCGGGTCTGAGTACACCCGCGGGGTGTAGGCGGCGTCGCCGATGAGCAGGTCGGCCGCGTCGCCGGAACCCCGGACGAGGACACACTGGTGGCCCGAGGTGTGCCCGGGCGTGGCGATGACCTGCAGGCCGGGCAGCACCTCGGCGTCCCCGTCGAGCAGTTCCCAGCGCGCGTTCATGAAACCGAACCAGTCGTACAGCTCACGCGACTCCCGCTCGGCGCGGTCAAGTTCGGCGCGCTGGACGTAGACCGGGGCGTGGCTGAACACGGAGTTCTGGCCGCAGTGGTCGAAGTGCAGATGGGTGTTGATCACCAGGCCGATGTCGGCCGGGCTCATGTCCAGCTCGCCCAGCGCGTCCGCGACCGAGCGGTTGACCACCCGCCAGTCGTCCAGCCAGCTCTGCTTGCCGCCGACGCCGGTGTCGACCAGCACCGCGCCGCCATCGTGGGTGACCACGAACCCATGCACCGGCCAGCGGCCGCCGTCGACGCCCTGCAGGCTGGCCAGGTGCAGGCGCCGGATCTCCAGGCTCATCCCCGCGGCACCGGGCGCTGGGTGAAGTCGTCGGCGCCGCACTTGGCGCAGGTGCGGAAGCCTTCTTTCTGCTCGGCTCGCGCCTCTATCCCGGAGTTGAAGTCGCTCAGTATCCGGGGATTGCTCCAGGCCCCGCGAAGCGAGCCGCGTCCGGTCATCCCGGACATCCCGCCGCGCGCGATCGACCGCGGCACCCGCCAGGTGTAGCCGCACTCCGCGCAGGTCCGCTCCCACTCGCGGGCGAAAAATCCGATGACCACCCGACCATTGTTCGCCTACCGCTTACCCGCGGTCAACACGGCATAACTCGACTTCGGGCGTTGTCTGGTGCGGGGCCGGGCTGCGCCTGACCACCAGCACCACGGCGCCGACGATCAGGGCGCCGCCGCCGAGCATGGCCGGTGTCAGCCGCTCGTTCAGGATCAGCGTGCCGAGCAGCACGGCGATCACCGGGTTGACGTACGCGTACGTGGCCACGGTCGCGGTGGGCAGCGCTCGGACCGCGATGCCGTAGGCCGAGAACGCCACGATCGAGCCGGCCACGGTCAGGTAGCCGAGCGCCAGCCAGGACCGCGCCGACACCTGGGCCAGGTGCAGCGAGCCGAACTCCCCGCTCGCCCCGGATACGCCAAGCAGCACCACGCCCCCGCAGAGCAGCTGCATGCCGCTGGCCAGGGCCGGGCTGGACGGGATCGTCACCCGGCGGACCATGATCGTGCCCAGCGCCCAGGTGGCCGCGGAGGCCAGGATGATGACCACGCCGACCGCGGAGATCTGCCCGGCGCCGCCGCCGAGGCCGGACAGCAGGCCGACGCCGGCCAGCCCGAGGGCCAGCCCGGCCAGCGGCGCCAGCCCGAGCCCGGCATGGTTAACCGCCGCGTCGATGCCGAGCAGCCACAGCGGCACGGTGGCGACCAGCAGCGCGGCCAGCCCGGACGGCACCGTCTGCTCGCCGACCCCCACCGCGCCGTTGGCCACCAACAGCAGCACGCCGACGATCGCGCAGCCCAGCCACTCTCTCCGGCTCGGCCGCGATCGCCCGGCGCCGCGCCGTGACCGCATGGCCAGCGGGAACATAATGAGACCGGCCACCAGGAAACGGGCCGCCGCCATCAGCAGCGGCGGCATCGTCTCGACCCCGACCCGGATGGCCAGGTACGTGCTCCCCCACACGATGTAGACGATGAGCAGGCAGACCCAGGCGACCGGGCTTGCCCGCCGCGTCAGTCCCGTCTTTTCTTCAGGCCGAACGGTCCGTGGTGCGCCCGGCTCGGCCACGCTCACGTCTGGCTCGTTCATGGTGTTTTCCAGGGTGTCAGCCTGGTCCGGGCATGACGAGTGGCAGGATCGCCATGGTTCGGCGAGATCCTGCCACTCGGTTAGGCCGGGCCTCCGGGGGCGAGGGTGGCGGGCGCGGGCGCGGGCCGGTTGCGCCCGGCCCGCGATATCAGCAGCCACAGCACCAGCGCGGCCGGGTAGATGAAATAGCCGAACCGCGTCGACGGCGCGAGGATGAACATGGCCGACAGCGCGATGACCAGCCGCCAGGTGGCCGCGGGCACGTCCCGGGGCGGCCTGACCACCAGCGAGACCGCAACGGCCAGCGCGGACCCGATCAGCAGGATCACCACGATCGTGTGGCCGAGGGCGCTGGTCTGGGCGAGCACGTGGCCGAGCAGCGGGCTGGCCGCCTGCGACTTCACGCTGGCCAGGCCGAGCGGGAACAAGATGGTGTTCTTCACCAGCGACCCGAACCGCAGCACCGCGAACGGCCCGACGATGACGGCCACCACGGCCAGCGCCACGGCCGTGAACCGCCACGCCTCACGCTTGCCGTCCCGCACGTAAAGCAGCGCGAAGACCACGGCCAGCGCGGGCCAGGCGGTCGCCTTCATCGACGAGGCCACGCCGAGGGCCAGCCCGGCCGCGATCGCGTTCGATCTCCCCGCCCGCCAGAGCAGGCCGAAGCCGAGGCAAAGGAACGCGACCATGGGCACGTCGGTGCCGCCGACGCACAGTTCGAACGCGATGATCGGCGAGGTCGTCACCAGCAGGGCCCAGCGCCCGGAATCTCTGGCCCCGGCGACCCGCAGCGCGAACGCGAACACGATGAGGAATACGACCCCGAACCAGACCCTGGGATCGGTCAGCAGGCCGTGACCGAGCAGCGCCTGGGGCACGCCGAACGCGGCCATCAACGGCAGGTACGGGTTGTACAGGTTGGGGTCGGTGGTGTTGGCCAGGACCTTGGGGCCGTTGTACGGCGTCCCGTGCCTGATCAGGGTCTTGGCCGACGACGCCACCACGCCGACCTCGGGCTCACCGTGGCCGGTCACCACCAGCCACACCAGCGGGACCAGGATCGCCCCGCACAGCATGACGCCGAGCGCGACATCGGTGCCGGTGCTTGCGCGCGACCGCCAGGCCACGACCGCGGCGGCGGCCAGCGCGTAGGCGCAGGCGGCGCAGCTACCCCACAGCCGGTGCAGCGGGTCGCCGCTGAACAGCGAGACGCCACCAGCGAACAGGGCGCAGCCGAGCAGGCTGGCGGCCAGCCAGATGCGTGGCATGGTCACAAGCGAATGCCAGCCGGAGGGCGCGGCGCTCCCCTCGCTGCCCCCGGCCCCCGTCGATGGCGCGAGTACGCGGGTATCGCGACCCCACACTCGATATATCTTACTTCACTGGTGCCGTTTCAGCGGGGGCCGCGGACCCGGTAGCCGACCGGGAACAGGGACCAGCCGAACCGGTCGCTGGCCAGGCCCCACAGCCCGTGCGAGGCGGCCAGCGTCGCCGCCACGGCCAGGCCGCCGACGATGACCAGGTACCAGGCGCCGTAGGAGGACAGCGCCTCCTGCAGCCCGAACAGCACGAGCGCGCCGATCACCGGGCCCTCGATGGTGCCGATCCCTCCGATGAGCACCATGAACAGCATGTACACGCTGTACTGGACGTTGAACACCGAGGTCGGCTCGACGTAGAGGGTCTGCATGGCGATCAGCGCCCCCACCGCCCCGGCCCCGCCCGCCGCGACCAGGTACGCCACCCGCCTGATCCGGCCCACGCGGACGCCGAGGCTGGCCGCGGCGACCGGGTCGCTGCCCACCGCCCTGGCGTCGAGCCCGAACGTCCGCCGCACCAGCAGGTAGACCCCGGCCACGCTGGCCACGGCGACCGCGAGCGTGGCCCAGTAGATCAGCGCCTCCCGCAGGACCGGGCCGTAGCCGGCCAGACCCGGCACGCTGACCCCGGTGGTTCCGCCGACGCTCGGTGACAGGGTGGCGGCGATCTGGAACACCGAGGCGACCACCAGGGTGGCGATCGCGAAGTAGCCGCCGGACAGCCGCAGCACGAGCGCCGACACCGGCAGCGAGATCACCGCGGCGACGGCCGCGGCCAGGAGTATGCCGGGCAGCGGGTTCACCCCGTGCGAGGCGAGCAGGTACAGCGCGTAGGCGCCCAGGCCGATGTAGGCGTGCTGGCCGAACGAGGTGAGCCCGCTGAACCCGGCCAGAAGGTTCCACAAGCTGGCCATGGCGACGAATGTCAGCAGGGTAATAAGCGGTTGCTCGGCCGGGCCTCCGGCGAAGTAGGGCACCAGCGCCAAGATCACCACCGCCACCGCCGAGGAGGCGACGGCGGCCGAGGCCGCGTGGTTCCATCGGCTGACCGCGACGGGCGCCCCGGCCTGCTTCACGTCGGAACCGCGGGCCCGGCTCATCCCAGCGCCCCCGGAGCCTCGCGTGCGGTCTGGTGGCCGGTGAACAGCCCGGCCGGCCTGACCGCAAGCACCGCCAGGAACAGCAGGTGCACGGCGAGCACCGAGTAGGCCTCGTTGACCTGGCCGACCACCACCTGCGTGACGCCAAGCGCCATGCCGCCCACCAACGTCCCCCACAGCGATCCGATGCCGCCGATCACGACCGCCTCGAACGCGAAGATCAGCGAGTTCGCACCCGCGAACGGGTCAAACGTGCCGATCGTACCGATGAAGACCCCGGCCAGGGCCGCGGTGGCCACGGCGATGCCCGCCACGGTGGCAAACAGCGGCCGGACCCTGATCCCGACCAGCCGGGCCGTATCGACGTCGTCGGCGGTCGCCCGGACCTTGCGGCCCCACGCCGTGCGGGACAGCAGCAGTTGCAGGCAGGACAGCACCGCACACGCGGTCAGGAAGGCGGTCATGAACAGCCAGGACACGGTGATGCGGCTGCCGATCCTGAAGCTGGCCAGGGCAAGCGTGCCGCCGTTCAGTCCGCGGGGGTCGGACGTGGCCGCGACCTGCAGCAGGTTCTCGATCATCACCGAGAGGCCGAACGTGACCAGCACCGGGGCCAGCGCGCCGTGTTGCAGCGCCCGCCCGAACAGCAGTGCCTGCAGGGCCAGCCCGGCGCAGAAGGCGGCGGGCAGCAGCAGCGGCAGCGTGACCCACACCGGCACGCCGAGCGCGGTCGACAGCACCAGCCCCAGATAGGCGCCGCATATGGCCAGGTCGCCGTGCGCGAGGTTGACGATCCGCATGACACCGAAGGCCAGCGACAGGCCGCAGGCGATCAGCGCATACTGCCCGCCAAGCAAGAGCCCTTGGATGACCGCGTTGAGCCACGTCACGTTAGGTCTCCGAAGTAAGCCGCCACGACCTGGTCCCTGGTCACCGCCGGGACCGGGGCGGCCAGCGCCACCCGCCCCTCAAGCAGGCAGACCAGGTCATCGCATACCGTCATGGCCCGGCGCAGGTCCTGCTCCACGATGACCAGGGTGGTGCCCGCCTTCCGCAGTTCGGCCAGGGTCTGGTAGAGCGCCTCCACCACCATGGGCGCCAGGCCGAGCGAGATCTCGTCGAGCAGCAGCAGCGACGGCGCGGCGGCCAGGGCGCGCGCGATCGCCACCGCCTGCTGCTCGCCACCGGACAGAGTCGACGCCCGCTGCCCGCGCCGCCCGGCGATCATCGGGAAGACGCCGTAGATCCGGTCGAGCGGCCAGTCCCCCGACGCGGCTGCCGTCGCGCCGACCTGGATGTTCTCCTCCACGGTCAGGCTGGCGAACAGCCGCCGCCCCTCCGGCACCAGCGCGATCCCGCGGGCGATGCGCTGGTGCGGCGGGGCCGCGGTCAGGTCCTGGTCGCGGTAGGTTATCGAGCCGGACGCGGCGGCCTGCGCCCCGGCGATCGTGCGCAGCAGCGTCGTCTTACCCGCCCCGTTCGCGCCGACCAGGGCCGTCGCACCGCCCGTCGCCACCGACATGGACACGCCGAAGAGGGCCTGGAAGTCGCCGTAGAACACATCGAGGCCGGTCACCTCGAGCAGGGGCGCCCGCAGGGCCGGCGGAGTCACAGGACGCCGCCGCCCAGGAACGCCGCGCGGACCTCGTCGCTGGCCAGCACCCGGGCCGGCTCCCCGTCGGCGATCACCCGCCCGCCGGCCAGGCACACCAGCCGGGTCGCGACCGCGGTGAGCACCCGCATGACGTGCTCGACCCACACGATCGTGGTGCCGCCCGCGTTGACCTCACGGATGGTCCCGATCAGCACCTCGGTTTCCGGGTCGCTCAGCCCGCCCGCGATCTCGTCGAGCAGCAGGACCTTGGGCCTGGTGGCCAGGGCCCTGGCCAGTTCGAGCCGCTTGCGGTCAAGCAGCCGCAGCGAGCCAGCCTTGGCGTTGGCCTGCCCGGCCATCCCGGTCACCACGAGCGCCTCGTGGGCCGCCTCGTAGGCGCGCCGACCGCGAAGCCCGGCCGCCCGCATGGCGCCGACCAGGGCGTTCTCGAACACGGTGAGGTCGCCGAGCGGCCGGGGCACCTGGAAGGTCCGGCCCAGGCCCCTTCTGGCGCGCAGCGGCGGCGGAAGTTTCGTCACGTCCTGGCCGTTCAGGCGGACCTCACCCGCGTCGCACCGGGTGGTCCCGGTGAGCAGGTCAAGCAGCGTGGTTTTGCCCGCGCCGTTCGGCCCGACTATGCCCACCGCCTCACCCACGGCCACGTCGATACAGACCGAGCTGAGTACGGCGAGTGATCCGTAGCTCTTGGCGACGTTGCTGACCTCGAGCGCGCGGTTCACGTGGGCGGGCTCACAACAGCTGCAGGGAGCCCGCGACCGGGATCGCCGGGAGCAGCGAGTTGTTGATCACCACCAGCTGGTAGCTGCCCGAGACCGAGCGCCACTGCGCGATCAGCTCGGGCACCTGCGAGACGTGCGGCACCGGGCCGCTGGTGAAGTCGTAGTCGCCGGTGATGGCCTGGCCCTTGAGGGTGCCGAGCGCACTGGCCACCGCGGATGCGTCCGTTGGGTCGCCGGAGGCCTTCAGCGCCGCGATCGCGATCTCGAAGACCGCGTAGTTGAACCCCATCGGCTGAGTCCACTCGTTCCCCGTGCTTGTCTTGTAATCAGCCGCGAACGCCGACGCGGTGGTGCCGTCGAGGGAGGACTTGTACGGGAACTGCGGTGTCCACCACAGCGGCGACATCACGTTGGTCACCAGGGATCCGAGCGCGTCGGCCGCGCTCGGGAACAGCAGCGCCTTGGAGATGGAGGCGATCTTGGGCACGAAGCCATCTTGGTGCGCCTGCCGCCAGAATGTGATGAAATCAGGCGGGATCGGCACCGCGTGCAGGATTTCCACGCCGGCGTTCTTGAACTTGGAGATGATCGGGGAGAAATCACTTAGCCCGTCGGTGTAGGCGCCCGACGGCACCGCCTTCCAGCCGAGGCTGTCTATCTTCTTGGTCATGTACTTCTGGAACCCGGCCCCGTCCACGTCGTCGGGCCACAGGCCGCCGACCACGTGGTTGGTCGATGCCGTCGACCAGATCGAGGCGAACACATCCGTCTCTTCCTGGGTGCCGAGGAAGTACATATACGAGTACTTGAACGTGTTAGGCGCGCCGCTGCTCTTGTAGTACCACTGCTCCCACGGGCAGATCGTCAGCACGCAGGGCACCCCGGAGTCCTCGGCCTGCGACGAGACCGGGATGACGGTTTCCGGCGTGGCGGTGGCGATGAGGAAGTTCACCGAATCCTGCTCGACAAGCTGCGAGGCCACCGTCGCGGCCCGCGCCGAGGACGACTGGCTGTCCTGCGAGATGATCTCCACCGAGTACTTCTTGCCGCCGATGGTCAGGCCCTTGGCCAGCGCGTTGCGCACCTGGCTGAGCACGTACCCGTTCGACTGGGTGAACACGGACAGCGACCCGGTCTCCGGGCTGACGAAGCCGATCTTTATCGTGCCGCCAGAACCGGAGGATGTACTCGGTGAGCCTGCCGACTTCAGCGCGCTGGAACAGCCAGCCAGTCCCGCGGCACTTGCCACGCCCGCCGCGCCTGCCGCACCGAGAAAGCCGCGTCTGCTCAGCAGGCCGGGACGGCCCGCATGCTCCGAATCAGTCATCTGCCTGTCTCCGCACGTGAGGTCCGCCCTATGTCGGGTCATTGTCGGCTGGGCCGCGTGCGGCGGTCTTGCACTACCGGGCACATCCCTTGACCATCCGCGCATCCACCCGCAAGCTAGGACGAATTACCGAAGGAGGCAGCCGGCCATGCCCGATGTCGCGCGCACGCTCGACCTGCCGTCCGGGCAGCGTTTCGAATACTGGAAGCACGTCCTGTCGCACACGTTCGTCCCACTCGAGGTGTCCACGCCCAGCGGCGACGCGGACTTCCGTGGCCGGCTCCGCGGCTGCGAGCTCGGCAGCCTGCGCTTCATCGAGGTCAGCGCCGAGGCGCACACCGCCCGCCGGACCGCCCGCCTGGTCAAGGCCGCACCAGCCGGATGCTACAAGATCGGGCTGCAGCTGCGCGGCTCGTCGGTGCTGATCCAGGACGGCCGGGAGGCCACCCTCACCCCCGGAGATTTCACCTTCTACGACACCGACCGCCCGTACACGCTGGCGTTCAGCAACCCGCACCGCATGGTGGTGCTGCTCTTCCCCCGGGACACGCTCGGCCTGCCGCAGTCCCGCCTGGCCGGGCTGACCGCGACCAGGCTGCCGGGCGAGCCCGGCGGCATGGCCACCCTCATCGGCCCGTTCCTGACCCAGGTGGCCGACCTGCTCGACGAGGTGGACTCCCGGGGTCCGTGGGCGGGCGTGCGGCTGGCCGACAACGTCCTTGACCTGCTGGCCACGGTCCTGACCGAACGGCTGGACTGCGCGCCGCCCGATCCCGACACCGCGCACCGGGCGATGATGCTGCAGATCACGGCGTTCATCGAGGAGCACCTGTCCGATTCCGACCTGTCCCCGGCGCAGATCGCGGCGGCCCACCACATCTCGCTGCGTCAGCTGCACAAGCTGTTCCACTCGCGCGGCACCACCGTGGCCGGCTGGATCAGGCAGCGGCGCCTCGAGCACTGCGGCCACGACCTGCGCGATCCGCGCTGCGCGGCCCGGCCGGTGGCCGCCGTCGGGGCGCGCTGGGGCTATCCTGACCCGGCCCACTTCAGCCGGCTGTTCAAGGCCAGCTACGGGATGAGTCCACGCGACTACCGGGCCAGCCATGGGCTCTGACCCGGGCCCTGACCCGGGCCCTGCTGGTCAAGGGGAGTGCGCTGGCGTGCAAGACGGGCGGTCGGCGGCGGCATGAGCATCAGCGGTATGGAAGCAACCGGCTTGCTGCGCGGCAAGGCCGCCATCATCACCGGCGGCGAGGGCAGCATCGGCATGGCAGCGGCGCGGGCTTTCGTGGCCGAGGGCGCCAGCGTCTGCCTGATCGGGCTCGTCGCGGACGAACTTCGGGCCGGTGCCGCGGCGCTCGGCGACGCCGCCATCTGGACGGTCGCGGACGTGACGGATTCGGTCCAGGTCAAGGCGGCGGTGGCGGGAGCGGCGGAGGAGTTCGGCCGACTCGACGTGGTGGTGAGCAACGCCGGGATCAGCGGGGTCATCGCTCCCGTGGCCGACTACCCGGAAGACGTCTTCGACCAGGTCATGGCCGTGCACGTGCGGGGCTCTTTCCTCGTGTGCAAGCACTCCCTGCCCTACCTGCGCTCCGGCGCGAGCATCGTGATCACCTCCAGCGTGGTCGGGCTGACCTCCGACCGGGGGATCTGCGCCTACGCCACGGCCAAGCACGCGCTGGTCGGGCTGATGCGCACGCTGGCCAAGGAGATGGCGCCGCACGGGATCCGGGTGAACACCATCCATCCCGGCCCGGTCGACAACGAGTTCCAGCACGGCATCGAGGTGGCCGCGACCGGCGCGGAACGCGACCGCGCCGCGGCCATCTTCGACGGGCTCATCCCGCTGGCCCGGCACGCGGCACCGGACGAGGTGGCGCGCGCGATGCTGTTCCTGGCCAGCGACCAGGGCTCGTTCGTCACGGGCAGCACGCTTGCCGTCGACGGCGGCATGACGATCTGAGCCCATACGATCTGGGCCGTACGCGTTTAGGCCCTCGCGTTTAGGGTCCCGCGTTTTAGGCCCCCGCGTTTTAGGCCCTCAGCCAGGCGCCGAGGAAATCCCAGCCGACGAGCAGCCAGAGCCAGGCGGCCAGCGCGGCGTAGGCGAACGGCGTGATGCCGACCTCGGCGGCCAGGGCGGCCAGCAGCATCCGGCCGTCCCAGCCCAGACCGAAGGCGTCGTCCTTGACGCCCCGCCCTGACCTGGCCCGGTAGGCGATGTCGGCGTGACGTACCACCACCGCGGCCACCAGGGCGAAGATCACCGGCGGCCAGGCGTGGCGGCCCAGGCCGAGAGCGGCGAGGAATACGCTCTCGCCGGCCAGCAGCAGCGGCGGCACCAGCCAGTCCAGGCGCCCGTCGTGCGGGTGGCGGGCGCCGAGCGCCGCGAGCAGCATCGCCACCACGGGCGTGAACACGAGGATGCCTGGCAGGTTGGCCAGGCCGAGCCCGGCCAGGTCGCCGGTCACCAGCAGGCCCACAAGCAGCGGCAGCAGCGGCGGCAGCATCCCCCGCACCAGGCCGCCGATCCGGTATGCCAGGGGACCGTCGCCCCGGTAGGCGGCCAGTTCCCCGCCGACCCTGGTCATCTTCGCCGCCCCGGCCACCTGACCGGCCAGGATGTATCCCGTCGCGATCGCGCCCCAGGCCAGCAGGACCAGGAAGGTCAGGCGTGGCCCGAACAGGACCGCGGTGACCGCGATAACCGCGATGCGCTCGCCGGCCGGCAGGGTGATCACCTGCCCGGCCAGGCGCCGGGCCGGCCGCGGGAACATGGTCCCGGACGCCCGCCCCAGTCCCTCGTAACACAGCTCGGCCAGACGACGGGCGCCGAGCAGGATCGCCGCGGCCACGGCCAGCCGCCACACCCCGGCCGGCTCGGCACCGGCCCAGCCCGCGGCCATTGTGTTCCGCAGCGCGCCGCCGAAGATCCCGCCCAGCCCGGCCGGGCCGGCGCCCCCCGCCCCGGTGGTCGTGGCCCCGGCGGCGACGGCCGCGCTGACGGCCAGCGCCGCGTAGACGGCCAGTTCGGTCAGCAACCCGCAAGCCCCGCCGAGCCAGTCCACCGCGGGCCTGATCCGGCTGCCTGAGCCGGTGACGGCAAGCTGGGTGCCTGCCCGCCCGGCCGCGAACGACACGAGCAGCGCCGCGATCGCCATCACCTGCGCCCGGGTGGCCGGCTCGGAGAACCACACCGCCGACAGCGCTCCCAGGCCGAGCGAGATGCCGTAAAGCGCGGCCGGGGTGAGCTGGCGCCCGGCCGCCCAGCTGGCCACGTCTCGCGCGACGGGATCGATGACCCTGCGCGCGACCGCGCCGTCGCCGTCCGGCCCGGCATCAAGGACCCGGACGCTGACCCCGCGCCGGCGCAGCTCGCGGAGCAGCACGCTCACCCCGGCCGGGGCGGCGTGCCCGGCCGCCAGCGATTCGGCCGCGGCCGCCAGCGCGTCCAGGTCGGGCGTGTCCACCAGGATCGCGCCGCCGGGGAGGGCGCGCGGCTTGTCGCGCTCGCTACCCCGCCCGCTACCCCGCCCGCTACCCCGGCCGGACCGGACGCCCGGTGGCCTGATCCCGGTGAACGCCGCGGTGCCGCCCGCTCCCAGCAGCCTGGCCAGGACCTCGCCTGGGACCGCGTCGTCCCCGGCGCAGATGAGCACACGCTCAGCGGCGGCCCTGGCCGCCGCCGCGACCGTCAGCAAGCCAGGTCCGGACCGTTCGGCCGCGTCGACCCTGCGAACTCCCAGGGCGGCAAGCTGGTCGCGCAGCCCGGCGTCCGCCTCGGCCGCCAGTACCAGCGCAACCGTCATCGATGCCCTCCGGACAGGGGCCGCCGCGACTCACGTTCTGGCCTTGCCTTACCCAAATGTAACCCGCAGTTACCCGGTGCCTCAGTAGACACCCGGGCCGTTCAGGGCATTACCCACCCGGACCTGGCGGAAACGGCCAAGTGCGACGGGAGCGACACCTGGGCACGATCACCGCATCGATCGGTTAGAGTCCGGCTCATGCGGATGATCGCGGTGGTGCTCGGCGGTGGCATGGGCCAGCGGGTTGGCGCAGCGCTGCCCAAGCAGCTGCTGAGACTGCGCGGCCGGACGCTGATCGAGCACTGCGTGGCCGCCTTCGAGCAGGCGCCGGGGATCGACGAAGTCGTCGTGGTCATGGCCCGCGGTTATATCGAGCAGGTCGCTGCCCTGCTGGCGGACGGCGGCTACCGCAAGGTCACCGGCGTCATCCCGGGCGGCCTGGCTCGCCCGGACTCGACCCGCGCGGCGCTGGCCGCCATCGCTTCCGGAGACGGCGGTGATCCGGGCGACTGCGGCGTGCTGCTGCACGACGCCGCGCGGCCGCTGGTGGATCAGCGGATCATCGCCGACTGCATCGCCGCGCTCGGCGCGCATGACGCGGCCGGAGTCGCGGTGCCGGCCTCCGACACCATCGTCATCACCGCCGACGACGTGATGCACTCGATGCCGCGCCGGGAGACCCTCTGGCGCTGCCAGACCCCGCAGTGCTTCCGGCTGCCGGTGATCGCCCGGGCCCACGAGCTGGCCGCCGCCGATCCGGATTTCACCCCCACCGACGACTGCGGCGTGGTGCTCCGCTACCTGCCCGGCGTCGACGTGCACATCGTCCCTGGCAGCGAGCGCAACCTCAAGATCACCTACCCCCAGGACCTGGCCATCGCCGAGGCACTCCTGGGCGAGGGCGCGCCCGCCAGCTGACCTGGTGCACTGGGCGGACCCATTCCCCGGCGCGTTCCGAGCGGGGCGCGTGGGCCACTGGCCCCGTCTTTAGGGGCTGGGGGGCCACACGCCCCAAACGCCCTGGCCGCAACCCGCGGCGCGCGCCGACGGCCGGGGCTCCCGGGGCTGGGGTGACTGCTGATGCGGGCTTCCTGGCCACACAGGTCACAGATCATTGAGGCAACGATCCAACTATGGCGCACCGCAGTGACGCCGAGCGGCCAGACGTTGTAGTACGGGACGCCGGTGCCTGGCTGGATTGTGCCCGGGCTCAGCACTCCGCCGCCGCGCAAACCTGGGCCCGCGCGTGCGCATTGCCAGCCGTTCTGGGCCTGCTGCTGGCCCGGCAGATAGATGAGCACCTGCCCGCTCACCGGGTGCGCGCACACCGCGTCTGCATCGTAAATTGTCAGCAGGAAGTGCACGGTCGCCCCGGGCCTCAAGGTGATGAGCGGGCCCGTGCCGACCGCCTGGAGTTTGCTGCCGATCAGGTGACCGCTGCTGCCCTCGACCGCTGCACCGGGGACGCCGCGCAGCGAGCAGGCGTGACGGCCCTCGTCGGCGCGGTCACGGCCGCATGCTGCGGCGCGGCGCTCTGCCGCGTTGAGGCCAGCGCCGTCGCGGGTTCGGACGCGGCGGGCGGCGGGGGCCGACCGGGGCTAGTCGCGGACGGCCTGCTTGATCAGGGTGCGGCCGAACTCCCACATCAGCCCGCTGCCCTTGCTCGCGTCCTCAAGCACCTCGCCCAGCGCCTCGGTGAACAACTTGACCTCCGTGTCGCCGATCATCAGCGGCGGGATCAACTTGATCACCTCCATGTGGTCGCCTGACACCTGGGTCAGGATGTGGTGGCGCTGGAACAGGGCGACCACGATCATCTGCGCGAACAGGCCCTCGCGCGCCGTGCGCAACGCGCTCCACCTGGCCCGCGCGCGCAGCGACGACGGCCGGCCGAACTCAAGCCCGATCATCAGCCCGCGGCCGCGCACGTCGGCAAGCAGGTCGTATCGTTCGGCCAGGCCCCGAAGCCCCGCCTGCAGCGCCTCGCCGGTCCGGGCCGCGTTCTCGGTCAGGCCCTCGTCGTCGAGCACCGCGAGCGCGGCCAGGCCGGCCGTCATGGCCAGCACGCCGCCCTTGAACGTGGTGCTGTGCACCATCATGCGGTCCATCGACGAGTAGACCTTGTCGAAGATCCAGGCCTTGGCCAGCATCGCGCCGACCGGGACGAACCCCCCGGACAGCGCCTTGGCCACGGTGACGATGTCCGGCACGACCTGCTCGTGCTGGTAGGCGAAGAACTTGCCGCTGCGCCCGAAGCCGCTTTGCACCTCGTCGCAGATCAGCAGCGCGCCGTGCTTGTGCAGCAGCGAGGCGGCCGCGGTCAGGAACCCGGCGGGCGGCATGTGCACGCCCTTGCCCTGGATCGGCTCGATGATCAGCGCGGCGACGTCGCCCCGGCGCAGCTCAGTCTCCAGCGCGTCCAGGTCACCGAGCGGGACGGACGTGTCCGGCAGCAGCGGGTTGAACCCCTGGCGGAAGTCGGCCGAGCCGTTGACCGACAGTGACCCGGTGGTCAGCCCGTGGAAGGCGTGGTCGCAGTACAGGACCCGGCCGCGGCCGGTGGCGTACCTGGCGAACTTCAGCGCGGACTCCACCGCCTCGGTGCCGCTGTTGCAGAAGAACACCCGCTCGAGCCCGGGCGAGCGGGCCAGCAGCCGCTCGGCCAGCAGGCCAGGCAGCGGGCCGCAGTCGAACTGGGTCCAGTCGGCCAGCTGGGCGTCGAGCGCGTCGTGCAGCGCCTTGCGGATCACCGGGTGGTTGCGCCCGGCCGCGAACACCCCGAAGCCGGCCAGGAAGTCGGCATACTGGTCGCCCTCGGAGTCGTACAGGTACGCTCCCTCGGCGCGCTCGTAGACCTTGTCGAAACCGATCGCGTGCAGCACCCGCGGCTGCTGGGGGTTCATGTACCGGCCGTACAAGTCATATCCGTCGCCGCGATGGGCCGCAAGCAGCCGGGGAAGATCAAAGTCCATGGTTCATTCTCCACGGACCGTGGCCGCCGAGTTGCCATTCTTTTGGGCCGAACGGACACGCGTGTCAGCTTTCCGGCCCCGGTGCAGCCGCCGGGGGCTGGTCAGGAACCCGGCGCCCCAGCACATGTGCATGACGGTCAGGACCAGCGGCAGCTGGGCCCGCACGCGCGCCGGGAGCCCCCTGGACAGCGCCGCGCTGACCGCGGTGATACCGGCCAGGTAGGTGACGGGAATCACCAGGCCCGTGGCCAGCCAGCCCACCGCGGCCGGCGCGCCGGCCGCGAGCCCGGCCAGCCCGGCCAGCCCGGTGGCCAGGCCGACGCCGACCAGCCCGGCGGCGGCCGGCGGGGCGAGGTAGCGGAAGCTGGCCGTCTCCGGGTGTTCGCGGACGATGACCCGCCGCCAGCGGCCGTAGTGGAAGTACTGGGTAGCGAGGGCACGGGCGCTCTCCCGCGGCCGGTAGGTGACGCGGAGTTCGGGGGTGAACCAGACCAGGCCGCCGCAGGCCCGGATGCGGTAGTTCAGCTCCCAGTCCTCGGCGCGGAGCATCTCCTCGTCCCACCCGCCGACCTGCTCGATCACCTCGCGGCGGTAGACGCCAAGGTAGACCGTGTCCGCGGGGCCCGCCTCGCCGCCGGTGTGCCAGCCGGCCGAGCCGACTCCGGCCGGCGACGTCATCCCCCACGCCACGGCCTGCTGGAACGGGGTCTGGCCCTCGGCCGCCATGACGCCGCCGACGTCGGCGGCGCCGGTGGCCGCGAGCACCGCGACCGCGGTCCGCAGGTATGCCGACGGGAACAGGGCGTGCCCGTCGATCCGGGCGATCACCCGGTGCCGGGCGGCGGAGACGGCGAGGTTGAGGGCGGCCGGGATCCTCCCGGTCGGGTTGGCGACCACGGTGATGCGCGGCTCGGCGGCCGCGAGCTCCCGCGCGATCTGCTCGGTCCGGTCGGTGGACGGCCCGACGGCGAGCACGAGCTCGAGCGGGCCCGGGTAGTCCTGGCCGAGGGCATGCCGCACGGCCTCGGCCAGATGCCGTTCCTCGTTCCTGACCGGCATCACGACCGACACGGGCGGATATTCCACGCCGGTCACCGTACCGCAGCCGACGCTGCGTTGACGCAATTACCGTGTTGCGGCTACAGGCCGGAGTCCTCCAGCATCTCGGTGACCAGGGCGGCGATCTGGGAACGCTCGGAGCGGACCAGGGTGACGTGCGCGAACAGCGGGTGGCCCTTGAGCTTCTCGATCACGGCGATCACGCCGTCGTGCCGGCCGACCCGCAGGTTGTCGCGCTGGGCGATGTCGTGGGTGAGAACCACCCGGGACCCGGCCCCGATCCTGGACAGGACCGTGAGCAGGACGCCGCGCTCCAGAGACTGCGCCTCGTCCACGATCACGAACGCGTCGTGCAGCGACCGGCCCCTGATGTGGGTGAGCGGGAGCACCTCGAACATGTCCCTGGCCAGGACCTCGTCGATGACGTCCTGCGTGGTGACGGCGGTGAGCGTGTCGTAGACGGCCTGGGCCCAGGGGCTCATCTTGTCGGCTTCCGACCCGGGCAGGTACCCGAGTTCCTGGCCGCCGACCGCGTACAGCGGCCGGAACACGATGACCTTGCGGTGCTGCCGGCGTTCCATCACCGCCTCCAGGCCGGCGCACAGCGCCAGCGCGGACTTGCCGGTGCCGGCCCGGCCGCCGAGCGAGACGATGCCGATCTCCTGGTCGAGCAGCAGGTCAAGCGCGACGCGCTGCTCGGCGCTGCGGCCCCGCAGCCCGAACGCCTCCCTGTCTCCCCGCACCAGCTGGACGGATTTGTCCGGCCTGACCCGGCCAAGCGCGCTGCCGTTGGCTGACGTCAGCACCAGCCCGGTGTGGCAGGGAAGCTCGCGGGCGGTCTCGCAATCCAGGGTGCCTGTCTCGTACAACTGCTCGATCTCACCGCTGCTGATCTCCAGCTCCGTCATCCCCGTCCAGCCCGAGTCCACCGGCAGCTCGGCCCGGTATTCCTGGGCGGCAAGGCCGATCGATGCGGCCTTGACCCGAAGCGGCAGATCCTTGCTCACCAGCACGACGTCCTCGCCCTCGGCGGCCAGGCTGCGCGCCACGGACAGGATGCGCGAGTCGTTGTCCCCGAGCCTGAACCCGGCAGGCAACACCGAGGCGTCGGCATGGTTGAGCTCGACCCGGACCGTACCGCCGAGCGTGCCAACCGCCAGCTCAGCGTCCAGCCTGCCGTGCGCGACGCGCATGTCGTCGAGGTGGCGCAGGGCCTGGCGGGCGAAGTAGCCCAGTTCGGGATGGTGCCGCTTGGCTTCAAGTTCGGTGATGACGACGACCGGCAGGACTACCTTGTGCTCATCGAAGCGAGCGATGGCGGCCGGGTCGGCGAGCAGCACGCTGGTGTCGAGTACATACGTACGGCGACCCTGAGATTTGACCACGCAGACTCCCCAGGGCGCCGGGCCGCGGCCCGGCGCCGGACAGGACACAGACGTGTCGGACGGGCCGGGACTGGCCCTCGAAGGGCCACGCCGGCCCTTCCGATCTCGCCTGCGCGCAGTGCGCGAAGCCTGGAGATTCGAGGGCCCTCCCGGTCGACGGCACCGCGCCGTCTACCACTATCGAAGGTACCCGCGAACACAGGCAGGGAAAAGCACCATTGGGTTACTGTGCCGTTTCCCTGCGTGTTTGCGTGCCCGCCCGGTTTGGAGCTCAGGCACCGAACCGGCGGTTCCGCGCGGCGTACGACCGCAGCGCCCGCAGGAAGTCCACCTTGCGGAAAGCGGGCCAGTAAGCGTCGCAGAAGTAGAACTCAGAATGGGTGCTCTGCCACAGCAGGAAACCGCCGAGCCGCTGCTCACCCGAGGTACGAATGACCAGGTCGGGGTCGGGCTGGCCGGCCGTGTAGAGGTGCTCGGCGATGTGCTCGACGTCGAGCACCTCGGCCAGTTCCTCGATGGTGGTGCCCCTGGTCGCGTGGTCCTGCAGAAGTGAGCGCACCGCGTCGGCGATCTCCCGCCGGCCACCGTAGCCCACCGCCACGTTGACCAGCAGGCCCGGATTGTGGGCGGTCGCCTCGCCCGCATCCTTGAGGATCCGCACCGTCTCCCCCGGCAGCAGGTCAAGCGCGCCGACCGGGTTGACATGCCACTGCTCGGCCACCAGACCCTGCACGGTGCCCTCGATGATCTTCAGCAGCGGACCGAGCTCGCTGGCGGGCCTGGCCAGGTTGTCGGTGGACAGCAGCCAGAGCGTCACCACCTCGACGCCGGTCTCGCGGCACCAGTCGAGCAGCTCGAATATCTTGTCCGCGCCCTTGCGGTGGCCGTTGGCGACGTCGCTGAACCCGGCCGACCTGGCCCACCGCCGGTTTCCGTCGCACATCACCCCGACGTGGCGCGGGATCGCCTCGGGCGACAGAGAGGCCTGGAGCCTGCGCTCGTACATCTGGTAGACCAGATCACGAACTCCCATGCCGCGGCCTTCCTGTCATCGTGATGATCTACCTGTAGAAGGTACCCAACCGATGCAACGCTCCGGTCCATGACCAAGGTTCCGTCTCGCCTGGAACGGCTGCTCGGGCGCAGTCAGTCAGACGCTGTCGTTCAGGCGCTGTCCCCGGCGCCTGGCCCTTGCTCGCGCACCTGCTCCACCTGACGCAGGGCCTCGCGCAGCCGCTGCAGCCAGGAGTCCGCGTTCTCCCCGGTCAACCGGACGCACCAGGCCAGCGCGTCGCTGCGGCTGCGGGCTACGCCCGCGTCGACCAGCGTGTCAAGCACCCGGCGCTCGGATTGCCGCAGCCTGGTCATGACGGGAACCGAGAGCGTGGTGAACATCTCGGTCAGCCCGGCGCACGTGACGCCCCATGACACCTTGCGCCGGAATCTGAACTCCGCCTCGTGCGCGATCTCGATCCGCCTGCTCCTGCTTTCCTCGCGGAACCGGCGGATCCTGGCCGCGGCCGCGGCCGCGCGCTCGGCGTCGGAGGCTGCGGCCGGGGCGGCCAGCGTCCCCACGACGGTGATCTCCTCCCGGTCGACCTGTATCTCCGGGGCCGTGGCGAACCAGTCAGCGGGGAGCCGTTCGGCGAACCAGCCGCGGACCTTGTCCGCGGTACCGTCGCCGTGGCCGGCTGGCGTATCGCTGCCGGTGCCTTCGGTCATGGCCGCGTCTTCTTCCGGCGAGGCGCTCCCCGGCCGTGTTGCCATGTAATTATGATTACGGCGTATGTTAGCGCCGTCAACCGGGATCAACGGGATCGGGCACGCCTTGGCGGCCGCCATGGAAGGCGCGCCGCTGTTGCCCTCAGTACTGCCACGCCCAGTCCCTGACCTCGGGCGCGTCCTCGCCGTATTGCCGGGTGTAGGCGCGGCAGGTGATGCGCTTGTCCACCATCAGCTGCCGGACGTGCCCGGCCGAGGACGCCAGCCCGGGCACCCGGTCGATCACGTCCATGACCAGGTGGAACCGGTCAAGATCGTTCAGCATCACCATGTCGAACGGCGTGGTCGTGGTGCCCTCCTCCTTGTAGCCGCGGACGTGGAAGTTCGGATGCCCGTGCCGCCGGTAGGTCAGCCGGTGGATCAGCCAGGGGTAGCCGTGGTAGGCGAAGATCACCGGACGGTCGGTGGTGAACAGCGCGTCGAACTCCGCCTCGGACATGCCGTGCGGGTGCTCCGATTCCGGCTCCAGCCGCATCAGGTCCACCACGTTGACCACCCGGGCCTTCAGCTGCGGCAGCCGATCGCGCAGCAGCGAGACCGCGGCCAGGACCTCAAGGGTGGGGATGTCCCCGGCGGCGGCCAGGACCACGTCCGGCGCCCCTGGTGAGTCGTTGGACGCCCACTCCCAGATCCCGGCACCGCGGGTGCAGTGGATGATCGCATCGTCCATGGACAGCCAGTTCCACTGTGGCTGCTTGCCGGCCACGATCACGTTGACGTAGTGCCGGGAGCGCAGGCAGTGGTCGCCCACGGACAGCAGCGTGTTCGTGTCGGGCGGCAGGTACACCCGGACGACCGAGGCCTTCTTGTTCACCACGTGGTCGATGAACCCGGGGTCCTGGTGCGAGAAACCGTTGTGGTCCTGCCGCCAGACCAGCGAGGACAGCAGATAGTTCAGCGACGCCACGGGCGCTCGCCACAGGATGTCCCGGCTGGTCTTCAGCCACTTGGCGTGCTGGTTGAGCATCGAGTCGATGATGTGGATGAACGCCTCATAGCAGTTGAACAGCCCGTGCCGCCCGGTGAGCAGGTAGCCCTCCAGCCACCCCTGGCACGTGTGTTCGCTCAGGATCTCCATCACCCGGCCCGCGTGCGCCAGGTGGTTATCGCCCGCGATGATCTCCCCCTCGAACGCTTTGTTCGTCGCCTCGAAGACGGCGCCGAGCCGGTTCGATTCGGTCTCATCCGGCCCGAACAACCTGAAGTTGGACGGGTTGGCCTTGATCACGTCGCGCAGCCAGCCGCCGAGCACCCGGGTGGCCTCCGCCATGCCGTCACCTGGCTTGTTGACCGTCACGGCGTACTCACGAAAGTCGGGCAGCCGCAGCTCGCGCAGCAGCAGCCCGCCGTTGGCGTGCGGGTTCGCGCTCATCCGCCGGGATTCATGCGGCGCCAGCTGCGCGACTTCGGGCACCAGCGCGCCGGAGGCGTCGAACAGCTCCTCTGGTCGGTACGAGCGCATCCACGACTCGAGCAGCGCCAGGTGCTCCGGGTTGGTGCGGACCTCGGCCATCGGCACCTGATGGGCTCGCCACGTCCCCTCGACCTGATGCCCGTCCACCATCTTCGGCCCGGTCCAGCCCTTGGGCGTCTTCAGCACGATGGCGGGCCAGGCCGGGCGGGTCACGTCGCCCTCCTCCCGCGCCCGCCGGTGGATCGCCTGAATATCTGCGATCACCGTGTCCAAGGTGGCGGCGAGCTGCTGGTGTACGACCTCCGGGTCATCGCCTTCCACCGTGTAAACGGTGTAACCGTAGCCGCGCAGCAGCGACTCGAGCTCCTCGTGCGGAATCCGGGCCAGCACCGTCGGGTTGGCGATCTTGTACCCGTTCAGGTGCAGGATCGGCAGCACCACGCCGTCCTTGGCCGGGTTGAGGAACTTGCTGGAGTGCCAGCTGCCGGCCATCGGCCCGGTCTCGGCCTCGCCGTCGCCGACCACGCAGGCCACGATCAGGTCCGGGTTGTCGAACGCGGCCCCGTAGGCGTGTAGCAGCGAGTACCCGAGCTCGCCGCCCTCGTGGATCGACCCGGGCGTCTCCGGCGCCACATGGGACGGAATCCCACCGGGGAACGAGAACTGCCTGAACAGCCTGGCCATCCCCGCGGCGTCCCGGGATATGCCCGGGTACACCTCGGAATAGGTTCCCTCGAGGTAGGTGTTCGCCACTACTCCCGGCCCGCCGTGCCCGGGACCGGCCACGTAGATGACGTTCAGGTCCCAGTTCCTTATCACCCGGTTGAGGTGGGCGTAGACCAGGTTCAGCCCCGGCGTGGTGCCCCAGTGCCCGAGCAGCCGCGGCTTGATGTGCCCGGGCCGCAGCGGCTCGGCCAGCAGCGGATTGTCCAGCAGGTAGATCTGCCCCACCGACAGGTAGTTCGCGGCACGCCACCAGGCGTTGATCGCGTCGAGCTCGGTTCTGCTCAGCGGCCCCGTCTCGTTAGCAGTCACCGACAGACCTCTTTTCTTCGAACGGATTACGCGCGACCAGAGATAGCAACAGAAAGTAGCCAATATGTTACCGCTGGTGAACATAAGAAGAAAGGCGAGAGCGGGGAACCAATGGTGAACTCCCGGGGCGGTAGCCCGTTCGCCGCCGCTGCCCGCGGTAAGTAGGCCAGAGGCTGCAGATCCGGTGACGAGACGGCATTCCTGGGCTCATCCCGGAGTCGGGCGGCGTGGAGTACCGGGTGATCCTGCCGGGTACGGCCAGGCACGGCTCGTCGGTGAGCGGCCGGGCGCGGGTGACCGGCCCGGCGCGCGTGCGGGCACGGGTCCGCGCTAGCTCCCGGACCGCCCGCCAAGCGCTTCGCTGAGCTGCTGCGGCGTGGTGACCGGCGCCTGGCAGGTGAACTGGCGGCAGACGTAGGCGGCCGGCGCGCCGCCGACCAGGCCGCGCCCGGCCAGCAGCGGTACCCCCGCCGCGCCCCCGTCTCCCAGGGCCCCGTCTCCCAGGACCCCGTCTCCTAGGGCAAGGACCGCGCCGGGCGGGGCGGCGTACAGCGCCATCCGGTGCAGTGCGCGGGTCCGCTCGTCGTCCGGGTCGCCCACGACCGCTATCTCGGGCGGCCCGGCCAGCCAGGCCTCGGCCACGGCCAGGCCCGCCCCGGCCGCACGCGGGAACCGGGCCGCTATCGCAGGCAGCACGCCGAGGGCCGCCCCCGCGGCCTCCCGGTGCCGGGCCGAACCGGTCAGCGCGGAGTAGCCGAGCAACGCGCCGGCCATGGCGAACGTGCCGGACGGCGTGGCGTTGTCGGCCGGGTCGGCCGGGCGGAAGATCAGCGGCTCGCCGTCAGCCGCGGTGTCGTAGAAGCCACCTTGCCCGTCACCGAACGCGCCGAGCGCGACCTCGAGCAGCCGGCCGGCCAACGCCAGCCAGCGTCCCTGCCCGGTCACCCCGGACAGCGTTCCGAAGCCCTCGGCGACGCAGGCGTAATCCTCGAGCACGCCGGCGCCCTCCCCGGCCTGGCCGTCGCGTGAGGTGCGGACGAGCCGGTCGCGCCTGATGTGCACGTCGGCCAGCAGGGATGCGGCGGCCTCAGCGGCGCGGATGAAGTCAGGCCGCTCCAGCAGCAGCCCGCATTCGGCCAGGGCGGAGATGGCCAGGCCGTTCCACGCGGCGACGACCTTGTCGTCCCGCCCGGGGCGGACTCGTCCGGCGCGCGCGGCCAGCAGCGCCCGCCTGACCCGCTCCAGGCGGCCTTGGTCTTCGGGCTCGGCCCGCCGCTGCAGGACCGAGGCGCCCCGCTCGAACGTGCCCGTCTCGGTGACGCCGAACACCTGGGCGGCGAACTGTCCGTCGTCCGGCCCGAGAACCGCGTGTAGTTCGGCCGGCCGCCAGACGTAGAACCTCCCCTCCTCGCCCTCGCTGTCGGCATCGAGCGAGGCGGCGAACCCGCCATCGGAGGTGCGCAGCTCAGCCACCATCCACGCGCACGTCTCGAGCGCCACCCGGCGGGCCAGGTCCGACCCGGTGGCGCGCCACAGGTTCAGGTAGACCCGGGCCAGCAGCGCGTTGTCGTAAAGCATCTTCTCGAAGTGCGGCACCACCCAGCCGGCATCGGTCGAGTACCGGGCGAATCCGCCGCCGAGCTGGTCGTACATGCCGCCGCGGGCCATCGCCTCGCAGGTGCCCTCGGCCATCCGCAGCGCGGTCGGCGCGGCCGCGCCCTGGTGATCGCTCCGCCAGTGGTGGCGAAGCAGGAACTCGCACACCATTGAGGGCGGGAACTTCGGCGCGCGGCCGAATCCCCCGTCGACCTCGTCGTAGTCGCGCTCGAGCGCGCTCACCGAGGCCGCCGTGACCTCGCGGAACCGTTCCTCGCTGTCGCCCTGCCCACCTTCCCGCAGCGCGCGGGCGGTGGCCGCCGCGTTCTCGGCCAGCGCGGCGGCAACGCGCCTGGCCTGGCCGGTCACGCCGTCCCGCTGGGTGCTCCAGGCCTGCGCGACGCCCCGGATCAGCTGCTGGAAGCGGTCGCGGGGAAAGTACGTGCCGCAGAAGAACGGCTCCTTGTCCGGCGTCATGAACACCGTCATCGGCCAGCCGCCCTGGCCGGTCATCGCCTGCGTCGCGGTCATGTAGACGTCGTCCACGTCCGGCCGTTCCTCGCGGTCCACCTTGATCGCGACCGCGTGCTCGTTGAGCAGCGCCGCCGTCTGCGGGTCCTCGAACGACTCATGTGCCATCACATGACACCAGTGGCAGGCGGCGTAGCCGACCGACAGCATGACGGGAACGTCGCGCCGGGCCGCCTCGGCGAACGCCTCGTCGCCCCACGGCCACCAGTCGACCGGGTTGTCAGCGTGCTGCAGCAGGTAGGGGCTAGTCGAATCCTTCAGCCGGTTCACCGTACCTACGGTACTCAGGCGGGGACGGCGGCCCGAACCACGAGCCACCGCCGCACGCCCGCCCAGCCCCGGCCGAGCAGGAAGAACCCGGCGCCTATGACGCCGACGAAGAAGCCGAGCGGCCAGTTGGTGCGATACGAGACGACGATGCCGATCCACGCCGTTACCAGCGCGATCGCCACCGACAGGCTCATCGCCAGCATCGGCCGCGCGGTCACCGCCCGGGCCGTGGCGGCCGGACCGATCATCAAGCTGAACATCAGCAGCGCGCCCACCACCGGCACGGTCATGCTGGTCGCCAGCGCCATCACGAGCAGGAACCCCAGTTCCATCCGCGGGCCGGACACGCCGCGCGCCTCGGCCACCTCGGGCATGGCCGAGGACAGCATAAGCGGCCGGAACATGACGATGATCGCCGCGATGGCCACGATGCCCAGCGCCACGATCGGCAGCACCTGGTCCGTGCCGACGCCGAACACCTCGCCGAACAGCAGCGAGTACGCTTCCGCCGCGTATTCGGTGCTCCAGCCCACGAACAGGGCGCCGACGCCGAGCATCATCACGAACGTCAGCGCGGTCGCCACGTCGTGCCGGGAGCGGCGGCTCAGCGCGGCGATGCCGAGCGCGCCCGCCAGCGAGAACACCGCCAGGCCGACGAGCGCGTTGAGCCCGAGCAGGTCGGCCCCGGCCGCGCCTGCGAAGGCGCCGTTGGGGATCGCATGCGCGGCGAACGTCGACCCGCGGAGCACCGCGAAGAAGCCGACCACCCCGGCGATCACGGCGACCACCGTCGCGGCGATCCAGGTGTTCATCATCAGGCCGGAGAACATACCTGTTCCTCCTCCGCTGGGCTCTCCGGCTCGGCCGCCCGGCTCCGGTCGTCCCGCGGTCCCGGTCGCAGGTAGCTGATCAGGTAGCCGCCGACGGTCAGCGTCACCACGAAGAAGCTGACCGGCCAGCCGCGGCCAGCGGGCGGCCAGTAGTAGCTGTCGTAGGCGAGCAGGATGCCGATCCAGATGGCGGCCACGCCGATGCCGGCCGCCACCGCCATGGTCCGGACCGGACCCCGGGCCACGCGCAGCGCGGTCGCGGCCGGCCCGATCAGCAGCGCGGTGCTGAGTATCGCCCCGATGATCATCGACGACAGCGCCACCGAGACGGCCAGCGCCATCAGGTAGGCCACGCCCACGGCGCGCACCGGCACGCCCCGGGCGGCGGCGATGTCCGGGCTCAGCGACGTCAGCATCAGCACCCGGGCCAGCACCAGCACCGTGCCCAGTGCGAGCAGCGCGGAGGCGATCAGGGCCGGGGCGGTAGAGCCGGTGACGGCGAACAGGGAGCCGAACAGGATCGTGAACGACACGCCGGTGGTGGAGCTGCTCTGGGTGTCCAGGTACAGGAACAGCGCGGCCAGGCCGGTACCGGCGCCCAGCACCACGCCGGTGGCCACGTCTCGCCCCCGGCGGCGCTGGACGCCGATCAGTTCCATGAACGCGGCCGCGGCTGCGCCCAGCACCAGGTAGCCCCAGAACTGGCTGACGCCGAGCAGGAACGCGCCAGAACCGCCGGTGGTGGAGATGTCCCCGAGCGAGTGGCCGGCGAACGACTGCCCGCGGGTGACAGTGAACACGCCGACGACGGCGGAAGTCACCGCGATGACGGTCCCGACCGCGAACGCAACCTGCACCTCCCCGCTGCCGAAGAAGCCGGGCTCGAATACGTACCTGAGCAGGTGAGACACGATCACCCCGCGACGCCTATGTCGGCGGCCTTGGCCGCCAGGTCGGTATCGCCTTCGGCTACGACCAGGATCCGCCCGCGCACCCGGATCACGTCGACCGGCTGACCGTACAGCCGGGACAGGACCTGCGGCTGCACCACCTCGTCTGTGCTGCCGACCGCGACCCGCCCGCCGGCCACGTACACGATCCGGTCCATGACCGACAGCAGCGGGTTCATGTCGTGTGCCGACAGCAGCACCGCGATTCGTTCCGCCCGGGCCAGCCGGGCCAGCAGCGAGACGATCCCCTGCTCGCTGGAGATGTCCAGGTTGGCGAGCGGCTCGTCGAGCAGCAGCAGCCTCGGCCGGCTGATCAGCGCGTGCGCGATCATGACCCGCTGCTGCTCGCCGCCGGACAGCTCGCCCACCCGGGCGTTGGCGTACCGCTGCGCGCCGACCGCGGTCAGCATGTCGCTGACCAGCTCGCGGCGGGCCCGGGACGGAAGCCGGATGCCGAACTTGTGCCCGTCCACCCCCAGCGACACCACGTCCCTGACCCGCAGCGGCATGTCGGGCTCAATGACCAGCTTCTGCGGCACGTACCCGATCGACGCGTCGCGGGCCGACCGCGGCGAGCCGTCGATCAGCACCGAGCCGCTGGTGACCGGCTGCAGGCCGAGGATGACCCGGAGCAGAGTGGTCTTGCCCGCGCCGTTCGGCCCGATGAGGCCGGTGAACTCGCCCGGGCTGATGCCGAACGAGACGTCCCTGAGGATCTGGCGCCCGCCGAGCCGGACGCCAGCCCCTTCCACCTGGAGCAGTTCGGCCATCACAGGTGCTCGGTCGAGGTCCCATCGGTCACGGCCTTCTGCAGATCCTTGACCTCGGCCAGCATCCACGACTGGTAGTCGTAACCGGGTACCGGCATCGTCTCGTAGACGCCCACCACCGGGATGCCGTTGGCGTGCGCCAGCGTGATAAACGACTCGGTCAGGGAGTCCGTCACCTGCTGATTGTAGAGAAAAACCTTCACCTTGTGCTGGGTGAACAGGCTCCGTTGCGTGGTGATGTACTGCGCCGAGGGATCGACGCCGTTCATGATGTCGGCCTGCAGCCCCCATGGCGTCAGGTTGTCGGCGCCCACCGCCTGCAGCATGTAATCGGCCACCGGCTCGGTGGTGGCCACCGGGGTGCCTGCGTACTTGGCCTTGAAGGCCGCGATCGCGTTGTTCCACGCGGTGAGCGAGCTGATGAAGGAAGCCGCGTTGGCTTTGAAGTACGAGGCGTGCGCGGGCTGGATGTCGGCCAGGTCAGCGGCGACCGCGTTGGCGACGGCCGGCATCGTGACCGGCTTGTACCACAGGTGCGGGTTCGGCGTGTCGTTCGGCAGGCCGAGCAGATTCTGCACCACGATGACCTTGCGCGACGAGCTGGGGGACGCGTTCTCGATGCTGTTCGCCCACGTGTCGTAGCCGACGCCGTTCTGCACCACGAGCTGGGCCGCGCTCACCTCCCGGGCCACGGCCGCGCTCGCCTCGAAGGTGTGCGGGTCGGTGTTCGGGTTGCTCTCGATCGCGCTGACGTTGACGTACTTCCCGCCCACCTGTCCGATGACGTTCGCGTACTCGTTCTCGACGCCGACGGCGACGATCTTGCCCGACGAGCCGGACGAGGATGACGCGTCTGGCGAGGACGACGAAGAGGAGCAGGCACTCGCCAGCAGCGCCGCACCAACCGCCAACGCCGCCGCTAGTACCCGGTTACTACGCCGCATGAACTGGCTCCTAGGTTGGGTTTGGTAGACTCGGTGGTAATGATAATGATTCCCAGTTTCTATCGCAACTTGGATTGGTCCGCGCGCTCACGAGGCGCTCACGTTGGCCGGGACGGTGGTGCAGGTTGTACGGTGCGAGTGTGACCACGCAGCAGCCGGACGAGCGGGTGCAGGTCAGGCCGGTGGGCAACGCCGCTCCG
>Ga0335075_10001820_pt1 | contig 34724 bp, 16 predicted proteins | sample Lox_Sample_24_FD_206723 | JGI IMG/M metagenome (GOLD analysis project Ga0335075, IMG submission 206723) | Soil microbial communities from Loxahatchee National Wildlife Refuge, Florida, United States - Lox_Sample_2.4 | ecosystem: Environmental > Terrestrial > Soil > Wetlands | place: USA...
CGCGCTCGGCTTCGAAGGCAAGTACCGCCTCGACGACCGCGGACAGGCGCAACTCGCCGACGTGCGCATCGATCTCTACCGGCGCATCGAATCGCTGCGCGGCGGCGTCTCGACCGAGCTGTCGCCGCACTGGAAGGGCGTGCAGGACAAGCGCAATGGCGTCGTGCGGCTGGTGCCCCTGTGGGTGGTCGCGGCCGCGTGCGTCACGCTGCTGGTCATCACGCTGATCTTCCTCAACGCGCGGCTGGGTTCGCGCGCCGAACCGGTGAATCGCGCGTTGGCCGCGGTGGGCAACGCGGACGTCGTCGCCGTCGCGGCGTCGCCGAGCAGCGGCGCGCCGCCGCTCGGGATCTCCGCCGCGCTGGCGCAGCAGATCGCCGACAAGCTGGTCAGCGTGCAGGAGAACGACGCGGGTGCGGTGGTCATCGTCACGGTGCCGAACCTGTTCGGCTCGGGCACCGCGAAGCTGAATCCCAGCTACGTCTCGCTGGTCGAGACGGTGTCGCGTGCGCTGGCCAAACTACCCGGCCAGGTGACGGTCGTCGGGCACACGGACAACCAGTCGATCCGCTCGTTCCAGTTCAAGGACAACTTCGAGCTGTCGCGCGCGCGCGCCGAGAACGTGGTCGCGCTGATGCGCAAGGATTTCGCGAATGCGGCGCGCCTCGATTCGCGCGGCCTCGGGCCGTCGCAGCCGCGGTACACGCCGGAGGACGATCCGGAGAACCAGGCGCGCAACCGGCGCGTCGAGATCGTCTACCGGCGGGGGAACTGAGCCATGGTGGCGTTCCTGAAGAGCCGCACGTTCCTGGTGATCATCGGCCTGCTGATCCTGTCTTTGTTGATCTGGTTCGCCGGGCCGTACTTCGCGTTCGCGGACTATCGACCGCTCGAGTCGGTGCTCGCGCGCGTGATCACGATCGTCGTCATCTTCGTGATCTGGGCGTTCGTCGTCCTGCTGAAGAAGGCGAAGTCGAACAGCGCCAGCGCAAAGCTCGCCTCGGACATGGCCAGCCAGGAAGGCGGCAAGAAAGAGGGCGCCGACGCACAGCAGCTGCGCAAGCGTTTCGACGAGGCCATCGACGCGCTGAAGCGCTCGCGCACCAAGGGCGCGAAGAACCTCTACGAACTGCCGTGGTACATCATCATCGGCCCGCCGGGCTCCGGCAAAACCACCGCGCTGGTCAACTCCGGGCTCAATTTCCCGCTGGCGCAGAAGTTCGGCAAGGAAGCGCTGCGTGGCGTCGGCGGCACGCGCAACTGCGACTGGTGGTTCACGGACGACGCGATCCTGCTCGACACCGCGGGCCGCTACACGACGCAGGATTCGAACGAAAGCGCCGACTCGGCCGGCTGGGTCGCGTTCCTGCAGCTGCTGAAGAAACACCGCAGCCGGCAGCCGATCAACGGCGTGCTGGTGGCGATCAGCGCGTCGGACCTGCTGACGCTGAACGAACGCGAGCGCGAGAAACACGTCGTCGCCATCCGCGAGCGGCTCGAGGAACTGAACCGCCACCTCAAGATCTCGGTGCCGGTGTATTTCCTCGTCACCAAGTGCGATCTGATCGCCGGCTTCTCCGAATACTTCGACGACTTCGGCACCGAGGCGCGCGCGCAGGTCTGGGGCATGACGTTCCCCATCGAGGCCACCGAATCCGGCAAGGCCGTCGATTCGTTCGACGCGGAGTTCGACGGGCTGCTGCAGCGGCTGCAAAGCCGCGTGTTGTCGCGCATCGAACAGGATCGCGACGCACGCCGCCGCGCGACGCTGCTCGCGTTCCCGCAGCAGACCGCGTTGCTGAAGCCGCTGCTCGGCGACCTGCTGAAGCGCGTCTTCGGCGACACCGGCTACGACAGCAAGGTCATGCTGCGCGGTGTCTATCTGACCAGCGGCACGCAGGAAGGCACGCCGATCGACCGCATGCTCGGCGCGATCGCGCGTTCGTTCGGCGTCACGGCGGCGGTCAGCGCCGCGCCGGCCGGGCAGGGCAAGTCGTACTTCATCCAGCGGCTGCTGAAGAACGTGATCTTCGCGGAGTCGGGGCTCGCCGGCATCAACCGCCGCCTGCAGCTGCAGAAGATCTTCCTGCAGTCGTTCGCATACATCGCCTGCGTCGCGGTGCTGGTCATCGGCGTCGTGCTGATGGTCGTCAGCTACAACCGCAACGCGAACCACATCGCCGAGGTCGAGAAGGCTGCGGTGGAGTTGAAATCCCTCGAGCCGACGCGCGGCGAACAGCCGGTCGAGTCGTTCCTGCCGCACCTGAACGAGCTGCGCAACGTCGTCGCCATCGCCTCCGAACACGAGGACAGCGTGCCGCTGACGATGCGTTTCGGCCTGTATCGTGGCGGCGCGCTGACCGAAGCGGCGCGCGACGCGTACATCCGCGAGCTCAACCAGGTGCTGGTGCCGGTGCTGGCGCGGCAGTTCGAGGCGCGGCTGCGCGACAGCGCGCAGGCGCCCGACAAGCTCTACGAGTACCTCAAGGGCTACCTGATGCTCGAGGACTCCTCGCATCGCGATCTCGATCACCTGCGCGCGTTGTCGGGCCTCGTGTTCGGACAGGCGCTGGGCCGCGATCCGCAGGCACGCGAGGAGATCGACGCGCACTTCGGCGTGTTGCTCGAGGACGAGGACCGCATCCACGCGTCGGTGGTGAACAAGGACATCGTCGACCAGGCGCGCTACTCGCTGAGCACGGCGTCGTTGCCGTATCTCATGTACAGCCGCCTCAAGCAGGGCCACCAGGGCGACGACAAGAACGCCGTGCGTCTCTCCGCCGAGCTCGGCGCCGGCGCGGACGCCGCGCTGTCGCGCAAGAGCGGCGAGAAGCTGGGGTCGGTGATCCCGGCCATCTACACGCGCAACGTGTTCCAGGACGTCAACAAGAACGGCAAGTACGGCGTGGTCAAGGATTTCGCCGCGGACCAGTGGGTGTTCGGTGACAAGGTGTTCGACCTCAGCGATGCCGGCAAGTACGCGTTCGACATCATGCGTGTCTACGAACGCGACTACATCGAGTACTACGACCGGCAACTCGCCGACGTGCAGATCAAGCCGACGTCGAACTCGCGCGAGCTGGCCGACGTGCTCGGCATCATCTCGAGCCCGTCGTCGCCGCTGAAGCGTTTCCTCGAGATCGTCGCCGACCAGACGAACCTGCTGAAGGTGGATCCGAAGGACGCCGTCGACAAGCTCGAGGACAAGGTCACGAAGCCGGGCAGCGACGCGCTGGCACGCGCGCTCGGCATCACCGAATCGCCGGACGCCGTGAAGCCCGGCGCCGAGTGCACCGCGCACTTCGAAGCGATCCGCAAGTTGGTCGACGGACCGCCGGGTGGCACGCAGCTCGACCGCGTGCAGGGCGTGCTGAAGGACATGCACGCGAAGATGAAGGCGACCGGTACCGGCGTCGGCGACACGAACGCGCTCGACATGGTGGCCGGCGGCGGCGCCGACGCGTTGCAGTCGATCCAGCTCGAGGCCAAACAACTGCCGCCGCCGCTCGACGAGATGATGGCGAAGATCGGCGGGCAGAGCGAAGGTGTCGTCGAAGTGGCCGCGCGCGACGAGCTCGCGCAGCGCTACAACGAGCTCGTGCTGCGCCAGTGCCGCGAGCTCATCGAAGGGCGGTATCCGTTCGCGCGGGGCAGCAGCAACGACCTGCCGCTCGGCGATTTCGGCCAGGTGTTCGGCAGCGGCGGCGTGTTCGACACGTTCTTCCAGGGCAACCTGAAGCAGCTGGTGGACACGACACGCACGCCGTGGCGCTGGCGCGAGGGCGCGCCGGCCGGATCGGCGGCGATGCTGCGCCAGTTCCAGCTCGTCGAGAAGATCCGCGAGGTGTTCTTCCGCGCCGGCAGCCAGCAGCCGGAAGTGCGCTTCAACGTGTCGCCGAGCACGCTCGATGCCTCCGTCGCGCGCTTCGCGATGGACGTCGACGGCCAGCTGTTCGAATACCGGCACGGACCGCAGCAGAGCCGCTCGATCGTCTGGCCCGGCGCGAACGGCGTCGGCCAGGCCTCCGTGTTGTTCGAGGACCGCGGCGGCAGCGGGCCGGCGCTGCGCTTCAAGGGTGCGTGGTCGCTGTTCCGCCTGCTCGACCAGGCGAAGGTCACGCGCGATTCGGACACGTCGTTCTCGGCGGCATTCTCGGTCGACGGCCGCAACGCCGAGATCACGCTGGACGCGAACTCGGTGCGCAATCCCTTCGGCCGTCCCGAGCTGCTGCGCTTCCGCTGCGCGATGTGAGGCGATGAGCGCGCAATTCCCACCCGGCTTCTTCGGCAAGTTGCCCTGCAATGGCGACTTCATCCAGTACAACGTCTCGCAGGAATGGCTGGACGTGTGGGATCACTGGCAGCAGTCGTGCGTGCACGAAAGCCGCAACGCGCTGCAGGGCGAGTGGCTCGAGGCCTATCTATCCGCCCCGATCTGGCGCTTCGTGCTGGGCGAGGGCGCGTGCGGCAGCGGCGCGTGGGCCGGCATCGTCGTGCCGAGCGTCGACCGCGTCGGGCGTTACTTCCCGATCACGCTGGTGCGGCAGCTCGACGCGACCTGGAATCCGCTCGACATCGCCGTGTGCTGGGCGCCGTGGTTCGAGGCGCTCGAGGCCTGCGCCTGCGCGGCACTCGACGCACCCGACCTGCGGCTCGACCAGTTCATCGCGCAGGTCGGCGGCATCCAGGATCCGCTGACGTACGCGGTGCCGACCGGCATCGACGGCGAGTTGTTCGCCAATGGCGGGTTTCCCGCGGCCAGCCAGCAATGGCAGGTGACGATGCCGTCGGCTGATCACCTGCAGCTCGACGTCGCCGTGCTCGCGTATCGCGAGATCCACCGGCAGCTGCGCCCGGTCACGTTGTGGTGGACGTCGGGATCGGCGCGCGTGCAGTCGTCGTGGCTGCTGTCGCGCGGCCTGCCGGCGCCCGCGAGTTTCGCCGCGATGCTCGACGGCAGCTGGCGCGGGTCGGCCTGGACACCCGCGAATCCGCGGGCGCTGGCGTCGACGCCGGCACGCTCGGCTGCGCCGGGGGCCGCCGGCTTCGCGGCACCGACGCCTGTCTACCCCGCGACTCCGGCGTCCGGCTTCGGCGCGCCGCCCGCGTCCCCCGTACCGCCGGCGACGCCACCCGTTTCGTTCGATCTGCAGGCGCGCCTGCCGACGGACTCGCCGTCGAACGTCGAAGGCAATCTCGCCGCGTTCGTCGTGCGGCCGGAGATCGGCCTGTGGGCCGTGGTCACGCCGAACGGCGAGACCGCGGTCAATGCGACGCGCACGGTCGCCGATGCGCTGCAGGACGTCGGTCCCGCCGCGACGCTGACGCTGCTGGCCGAGAGCGTGCGGCAGCAGCTGCTGCGCGTGAGCCAGCGGCTGGCCGACGAGTCCGCGCGCAACCCGGCGAACCCGCCCGGCCTCGCCAACGTGCTCGCGATGGTGAAGAGCGCGGCCGAGTGTGCGTACATCAGCGCCGGCGACGCGCAGGTCCTGCGCGTGCGCGACGGCGTCGCGCAGTCGCTGATCGGCAAACCGGGTAGTCAGGCGGGCGGCGACCTGTTGTCGCTGGTCGAGGCCAGCGGCGGCGGCGGTGCGGATCCTTGCGGCTCGGTCGATCTCGATCACGTGCCGGTCGTCTACGACCGCGCGGCGGCCGGAGATGTCTGGTTGTTGGGCGGCGACCGCGACGCGTCGGATGCGGCCGCGGCCGTGTTCAGCGGCGGCGAAGGTGCCGACGCCTCGATGGACCGCCTCGTGCGGCAGTTTTCCGCGATGTCGGGCGGCCGTCCGCCGCCGCTCATGATGGTGTCGGTCGCATGTTGCTGACGCTCAGTGTCATCAGCGCCCAGGGCGCCGGCCTCGGCAATGCCGCGTACCGCGTGTTCGATGCGCAGGGCGGTACGATCGGCCGCGTCGATGCGAACGACTGGGTGCTGCCGGATCCGGCGAAGTTCGTGTCCAGCACGCACGCGCGCATCCGCTGCCACAACAACGTGTTCTACCTGCAGGACCTCAGCACGAACGGCACGTTCCTGAATTCCACGGAGTCGCCGGTCTCCAAGTCGGACCTCACGGTGCTCGGCGATGGCGATCGCATCCTGATCGGCGACTACGAGATCCTCGTGCAGCTGATCGACGACGGCTCGGGTGCCGCGCCGGAGGCGGCGCCGATCGCGCCGGCCGCTGCGCCGGCCGCGGTTTCTGCACCGGCGCCTGCCGCGGCCAGCGCCGCCGCGGTGTGGCCGATCACCGCGCCGGACGCGGAGTCGGCGGAGAGCGCCGATCCGCTGCTCTTGTTAGGCGGTGCGAAACCCGCGGCCGCGCCGCCGCTGGTGGTACCTGCATCTCCCGCGCCGTCGTCGCCGCAGACGCCGCGTGCGCCGGTGCCGGCGCCGCGAACCAGCCTGCCGCCGGCTCCGAGCATGGCAGCGCCCGTTGCGCCCGCTGCTCCCTCGCCGCCGGCGTCGAGCGCGCCACTGCCGCCGGGCGGCGGCATCCCGGACGACTGGCAGCTGACCGGCTTCAACATCCCGACGGCGGCGCGCGCGACGCCGACGCCCGACGCGCCACCCGCATCGCCCGCATCGCCCGCACCACCCGCGGCCGCCGTTCCGCCGCCGGCGCCCGAACCGCCGCGCGCGACGTCGCCGATGGCGGCGACGCTGCCGCCGGCGACCCGGGCCCCGACTCCGCCAGTCGCGCCGCCGCGCGCCGCCAATGGCGCGGCGGGTCCGGTCGACGACCGCATCGCCGCGCTGTTCTCCGGACTGGGCGTCGATCCCGAGCGCGTGAGTCCCGAGACGTTCGCCGAGCTCGGCGAGATCCTGCGCGTGGTCGTGCAAGGCATGATCGACGTGCTGAATTCACGCACGGAGGTGAAGAACAACTTCCGCGTGCCCATGACGACGATGCGCCCCGTCGAGAACAATCCGCTGAAGTTCTCGATGAACGTCGAGGACGCGATCCACAACCTGTTCGTGAAGCGCAACCCGGGCTATCTGCAGCCGGTCGACGCGTTCCGCGAGGGGTTCCGCGACGTGGCATTCCACCAGGTCGCGATGCTGTCCGGCATCCGCACGGCCTTCAACGCGCTGCTGGCGCGCTTCGACCCGGCCGATCTTTCCGAGACGTACGAGCGCAAGCTGAAGCGCACGATGCTGCTCGGCGTCGCGACCAGGCTGAAGTACTGGGACATGTACTGCGAGCAGTTCGAGGAATACGACCGCGACGCCGAGGCCACGTTCCAGAACCTGTTCGGCGAGGATTTCGCCAAGGCCTATTTCGAGCAACTGCAGCAGCTCGCCAACACCGCGCGGCTGCGCAAGCGCTAGGTCCAACTACCCGATGTCGGCCAACAGCAAAGACGTTCGCGCGCCGTTCACCTGGCGCTCCGCCGCGATGACCAACCAGGGCAACGTGCGCGATCACAACGAAGACGCGATCCTCGACTATCCGGACGCGGGGCTGTGGAGCGTGGCCGACGGCATGGGCGGCCACCAGGGCGGCGACATCGCCAGCGGCATGATCGTCGAGTCGCTGCGGCAGCTGGCGCGGCCCACGAGCTTCAGCGGCTTCGTCGACGACGTCGACGACCGCCTGCGCGCCGTCAACGCCGAGCTCTATGCGCGCGCGATGAGCGGGCAGGGCGGCGTCAGCGGCAGCACGGTCGCGGTGCTGATGGCCTGGGGCCGCTACTGCCTGACCGCCTGGGCCGGAGACAGCCGCGTCTACCGCTTCCGCGACGGCGCGTTGAAGCAGATCTCGCGCGACCACAGCGAGTCGCAGGAACTGCTCGACAGCGGCACCGCCGACGCCAACGACGCGCGGCTGCAGTCGAACATCATCACGCGCGCCGTCGGCGGCGTGGACGAGTTGTGCCTCGATCTCGAGCTGCGCGAGCTGCGCGACAAGGACCGCTTCCTGCTGTGCAGCGACGGCCTGTACCGCGAGGTCGGCGAAACCGACGTCATCCGCCACCTGGCGAAGCACGATCCGAAGCAGGCCTGCGAAGGACTGATACAGCAGGCGTTGTCGGGCACCTGCGCCGACAACGTTTCGGTGGTCGTCGTCCACTTCAGCGGGGTGAACCGTGTCTGACCGCCGGCGGAGCGCATGAACGAGTTCCGCGCCTCGCTCGAGGCCTATCTATCCGGCAAGACCGATCTCGCGGCGCTGGAGAATGCGCTGCGCGCGAGCCTGAAGAGCCAGCCGCACCTCGCGGCGGCGCACAGCGCCATCATCGAGGCGATGGCGCGCACGCAGCGGCTGAAGCCCGATGCGCGCGATGCGCTGCACCGGATCGTGCAGGGGGCCGCCGCGCCCGCGGCGACGCCACCCGCGCCGCCAGCCACCAAGCCGGTCCCGGGCGCGAAGCCGGCCGCGCCGGCCGACGAATCGCCGGACAAGACGCAGTTCCGCATGCCGGCGTCGAAGGCACCGTCGACGCCACCGACGCCGCCCGCCGAGCCAGCCGACAAGACGCAGTTCCGACCGCACCCGGCGACCGGCAACCCGCCGCCGGCCGCACCCGCCGCCGAATCGGCGGACAAGACCCAGTTCCGGATGCCGAAGCCGGGCGCGGCCCGTGCGCCGGCGTCGCCGGCCCCGGCCGCGCCGGCCCCGGCGACGTCATCGACGCCTGACAACCCGCCGGCGCCGCCCGCCGCCGACCGCACGCAGCTGCGCGCGCGACCCCAAACTACCGGCGCCGCCAGACCACCGGCGCCGCCCGCGCCACCGCCCGCGCCGCGCCCTTCGGCGCCGGCTGGAAAATTGGGCTCGCTGTCCGATCTCGTCGGCGCACCCGACGGCGAGGCCGCACCCGCGGCGCCGCCGCCGTCGACCAACACGGGCACCGGCCCCGTCACCGGCACGAGCCCGTCGCAGGGCACGGGCGGCTGGACCGGCGGCACGGGCACCGGCGGCACCGGCAAGCGCACGGGGGCGAGCGGCGGCAGCTCGGGCTGGAGTCATCTGGCGGACGGTGCCGCGGGCGCCGCGCCGCTGCAGCCCGGCGACACGATCAAGGACCGCTTCGTCCTCGAGGACATCATCGGCAAGGGCGGCATGGGCATCGTGTTCAAGGCACGAGACCTGCGCTGGGAAGAGGCGCAGGACCGCAACCCGTACGTCGCGGTAAAGGTGCTCAACGAGGACTTCAAGCGGCACCCGGAGTCGCTGAAGGCGTTGCAGCGCGAATCGCGCAAGGCGCAGAACCTCGCGCATCCGAACGTCGTCACGGTCTACCAGTTCGATCGCGACGGCGCGAACGTCTTCATGGTCATGGAGCTGCTCGAGGGCGAGCCGCTCGACAAGTTCATCAAGCGGCACGACGCCGGCGGCATGCCGGCGAAGACCGCGTTGAAGTACACCGCGCACATGGCGCGCGCGCTGGCGTACGCGCACGAGCAGGGCATCATCCACTCGGACTTCAAGCCGGCCAACGCGTACATCACGCGCGACGGTGTCGTGAAGGTGTTCGACTTCGGCATCTCGCGCGCCGCGAAACGCTCGGACAAGGTGTCGGGCTCGATGACGCTGTTCGACCCGGGCACGCTCGGCGCGCTGACGCCGGCGTATGCCAGCGTCGAGATGATCGAGGGCGAGGAGCCCGATCCGCGCGACGACATCTACGCGCTGGCCTGCGTGTTCTACGAGCTGCTGACCGGCAAGCATCCGTTCAACAAGCAGTCGGCCGTGCAGGCGCGCGACGCGAAGATGTCGCCGGCGCCGGTGCCGGGTCTCGCGCGCAGCCAGTGGAAGGGATTGCAGAAGGGCCTGTCGTTCAAGCGCGAGCAGCGCTCGGCGTCGGTCATGAGCTTCCTGAACGACGTCAGCCCGCAGCGCACGTCGCCGGCGAAGTGGATCGCGGTGGCGGCGGGGGTCGTCGTCATCGGTGTCGGCGTCGCGCTGTTCCTGCCGGGATACCTGGAGAAGCGGCGCCTGCAGGAGATCGCCGAGATCTTCCGCGGCGGCGAGGATGCGCTGGTGCCGGAGGCCCTCGAGCGGCTGGCGAAGCTGACGCCCGAACAGCGCGGCACGTTGCTCACCGACCAGGGCGCACGCGAAGGCCTGCTGACGTACTTCGAGAAACAGATCGACGCGGCCACGGACGAATCGAAACAGCGCTACGAATTCACGCGCGCGTTCGCGCTGATCGCGCGCGCGCAGGCCATCTTCCCCGACTCCTCGCGCGTCGACGCGAAGAAGAAGGCGCTCGAGGACCGGCAGAACGACCTGATCAACCGCCTCAGCCGCCGCTTCGACGATGCGCTCGCGAAGGGCTGGCTGATCGACGACCAGAACTCCGAGAACGCGTCGAAGGTGCTGGCGGTGCTGAAGAAGGTGCAGCCCAACCACCCGCTGCTGACCGACAAGCGCCTCGTCATCGCCTACGTCGAGCAGGCCGACTCGGCGCTGGACCGCTCGAACGTCGCGCTGGCGGACAAGCTGATCGCCGGCGGCCTCGCGCTGGCGCCGCAGGATTCGAGCCTCAAGGACCTCGGCGACCGCGTGCGCGTCGCCGCGGCCAGCCAGCAGTCGGCGCAACGCGTGCGCACGTTGCGCGCCAGCATCGACACCGCGCTCGGCGCGTCGCCGGCGCTCGAGGCGTTCGACCGCAAGCGCAACGAGCTCGCCGAGCTGCGCTCGGTGGCGCCCGACGACAGCGCGCTCGCGCGCTGGCAGACGCAGATGCAGGCGCAGCTCGATCGCCGGCTCGCGGATCTTTCCGCCAAGCGTTCGTTCACCGACGCCGAGGCGCTGCTCGGCCAGTACGCCGAGCTCGCGAGCGCCGCGTACGTCGCCGATCGCCGCGACAACCTGACGACCGCGCGCAAGGACTTCACCGACCGCCTCGGCAAGCTCGGCGATTCGCTGCTCGCGGCGATCCGTGCCGGCCGCCTCGGCCCGCCGGCGCCGGACAACGCTCGCTCCATCTACCAGCAGCTCGAACGCTCCGGCGCCGATGCCGAGCAGCTCGCGGCCGCGAAGGACCAGATTTCCTCGGCGTACGTGCGGCTGGCGCGCGAGCTGCGCAGCAAGGGCTCGTTCGACGAGGCGCGCCGCCAGGTCGGCGCGGGCCTCGACTTCGGGCCGAGCGCGTCGGTGGTCGGCATCCTGCGCGACGAGAGCAAGGAGATCGACGACTCCGAACGCCTGGCGCGCGCCGCCGCCGACCAGGCGACCCGCGACCAGCTGGCCGCGCAGCGCACGAAGGAAGACAACGACTTCAAGGCCCAGCTCGCGGCCGCGCTCAAGGCCCCGAACCCGACGATCGACAGCGCGCGGGCCGCGCTCGTGCTCGCCGAGAAACTGCAGAACCGCGGCGTGAAGGATCCGCTCGTGGCGACGGCGCGCAACGCCATCCAGAACCAGCTGCTCGCGCAGTCGCGCGCGCTCAGCCAGCAGTCCGGTCCGGATGCGGCGATCCGCTACGCGGAGCAGGCGAGTGCGCTGATGCCGGAATCGACGGCCCTGGTGGCGTCGCTGAACGAGCTGCGCAAGGCCAGCGCCGACCGCCAGGCACAGACTCGCGTCGCGGCGATCACGGCGATCAAGACGGACATCGACACGCTGATCAAGGCGCCGAAGCTCGACGACCAATGGTATCGCAACGTCAACGCGCAGCTGCGCCGCCTCGCGGCCTATCTACCCGACACGGACCCGTACGTCGTCGGCGTGAAGCGCAACGCGGCCGACATGTTCGTCGCCGCGGCGCGCAAGAGCCGCGACGCGAAGTCGCTGAGCGAGGCGGACCGTTACCTGCAGCGCGCCGGCGAGCTCGTGCCCACGTCGGCCGAGGTCGCCAACGAACGGCGCCTGCTGGCCGACGCGCGCGCGGCACAGGGCAAGGAGGCGCAGCAGACGAAGCTGGCCGCCGATACCGAGGCGCTGAAGCAGCGACTGCGCGACCAGGCGAAGGCCGACGACACCGAATTCCTCGCGACGCTCAAGAACCTGCGGCAGATGCTGCCCGAGAACGACGCCTTCCTCGCGACCGACGCGCCGATGCTGATGGCGGACTCCTACCTGCGCATGGCCGCCAAGGCGGCGCGCCGCGGCTCGTACGACGAAGCGGTCAAGCTGCTCGACCGCGGCCTCGAGAACGCGCCGAAGCTGGTGTCGCTGCGCACGACGCGCACGCGCTACGCGGACCTGCAGGCGCTCAGCGAGCAGATCGCCAGCGCGCCGCAGCTGACGGCGCGCGAATTCCGCGCCGTGCTCGACCCGCTCGCGAAGGCCGACGCCAGCCTGTACGCCGACGTCGGCAAGCGGCTGAAGTCGGCGCTGGATGCGCGCGTTCGCCTGGAGAAATCCCGCAACGCGGCGCTGGCCGCGAACTTCGAAGCGCTGGGCGCGCAGGTGTTCCCGGAACAGCGCAGCGCATCCGCCGCGGCGGCGGCGACCACGCCCGCCACGCGCCCGGCCACGCCGCCGCCGGCCGCCACGCAAACCGTCGCGACGCCACCCGCCGCTGATGCCGTCACGACGACGCCGGTGTCGATGCAGCAGTCGGGCGCGAACTCCAAGCTCTGCAAGAGCGAGTTCCAGGCGCAGGGACGGCGCGCGCAGGCGGTGTGTTACGACGGCATCGCGAATGGTCGCGGCCCCGATCTCGTGGTGTTGCCGCCCGGCGGTCCGTTCAGCGGGCCGGTGGCCGTGACGCGCTTCGAGATCACGAACGAGGATTTCAATTTCTATTGCACGGCGACCGGGCGCTGCAAGACGGTGACCGCGGGTCCGCGCCTGCCGCTGGTGTCGGTGGGCGCGGCGGACGCGGAGCGTTACGCGGCGTGGCTGTCCGAATCGAGCGGCAAGATCTACCGGCTGCCGACCGACGCCGAGTGGACCTACGTCGCCACCGGCATCCCCGACGGCGCGGATTTCAACTGCACCATGGAAGTCGGTGGACAGAAGGTGAAGGGATTCGCGCTCGCCGAGCGCAACAGCGGCTCGGCGACGAAATGGGGCGTCTACAACATCGTCGGCAACGCGCAGGAATGGGCGCGCGCGCCCGGCGGCTGGGTGGCGCGCGGCGGCTCGTTCGCGGACAACGTCTCGAACTGCGGCGTCGCGCTGGGCCGCGTCCACAACGGCGCGGCGGACGGCAAGACCGGCTTCCGCCTGGTCCGGGAATTCTGAGGCGTATGAACGTGAGTGCATCGGCCGCGACGCGACTGCGCCAGCTAGCTACCCAGTACCACGCGGGCGAGCTCGACCTCGCCACCTACCGGCGCGCGCGCGCCGAGTTGCTCGACCGCCTGACCAGCGCCGAGATCGATCCCGACGAGTCCAGCACCACGCTGCCGCAGCGCCGGCCGCCCGCGCCGCCACCGGCGCCGGCGATGCCGGACGCGTCGCGCGGCGTGCGCGCCGCCGCGAAGACGGCGTCGTCGGGCGCGGCGCTGCCGGCCGGTGGCGCGCCGGTGGCCGCGAAGAAGTCCGCGACGCCGCTCGTCGTCGTTGCCGTCGTGGTCGTGCTGGGCGCGGCCGCGGCCTGGTTCTTCCTCGGGCGTGCCGCGCCGGCGCCGGTGGCCGCGGTGCCGGCAGCCGACACGACCTCGGAGAGTTACCACGCGATCACCGATTTCCTCGACGCCGACGACTGGAGCGACGAGCAGATCGCGAACTTCAACGCGCGCTGGTCGACGTTGCCGGACGACCTGCGCGTCGCCGCCATCGACCAGGCCTGGTTCAAGACGTTCGTCGAGCGCGTGCGCTCGCGCGTGAAGGAACGGCGCGCGCTGACCGCGACCGCCGATCGCGCCGGCAACGTCGAAGGGCCGCTGGCAGCGCTGGCGAGCAGCGTCGGCATCGACGTGTCGTCGCCCGATACGGTCGTCCCCGTGCCGCGCGCCGAGTCGCGCGCGGCTGCGGTGATCCCGGCCGGCACGCGACCCGCACCGCCGCCGGCCCACACCGCGCCCGCCGCGGCAGTGCCCGCCGAGTCCGCACCGGCTGCGGCGCCGAAGCCGGCGAAACCCGCGAAGCCCGACACCACGCGCGCGCCGGCCGCCGCCGCCCCCGCGGTCGCCGCGGCGCCCGACGATGCCGCGAACCCGGATCGTTGCCGTCCCGAACTGGTCGGCTCGCGCAAGCCGCGCTGTCGCGACGCCCTGGCCGGCGGCGCTTTCGGCCCCTGGCTGGTCCTGATCCGCGCCGGGGAATTCGAGATGGGCAGCCGACAGATCGCGGTCGAGGAGCCGGTGCACCGCGTGACGATCGCGCGCCCGTTCGCGATCGCCGAGAACGAGACGTCGCAGTCCGAGTACCAGGCGTTCTGCACCCAGACGAAGCGCGAGTGCGCCGCCCAGCCGTGGCAGGGCGATGACTACCCGGTGGTGCGCGTCAGCTGGCAGGACGCGCGCGACTACGCGGCCTGGCTGTCGAGCGTCAGCGGCCGCAACTACCGCCTAGCTACAGAGGCGGAGTGGGAGTACGCGGCGCGCGGCGGCACGGCGGCGCTGTACCCGTCGGGCGAGGCGCTGGCGCAGACCGACGCGGTGTACACCGTGACCGAAAGGCTTACGACCCCCTGGCCGCGCAGCCGCAAGATCAACGCGAACGCATTTCGCCTGTATCACACGATCGGCAACGTGCGGGAGTGGGTGGAAGACGCCTGGGCGCCGGGTTATGCCGGTGCACCGGCCGATGGCGCCGCGCGCCGCGGTGCGGAATCGGCGCCGCGCGTCGTGCGCGGCGGCGCGTATGCGGACACCGCACCGAAGCTGCGATTCACGACGCGCGAGAGTCTCGATCCGGCGACACGCGATACGACGACAGGCTTCCGTCTGGTGCGCGAACTGTGACGAGCAGGGCGTCTCAAGTCGTGAAATTCCCGTGAGTTGCGCGGTTGCATTGTCACCATCGTGTAAGTATCGTCGGACGCGAAAAAGAGAATAACTAGACAGCGGAGGTCGTTATCTCGGATAGACGTCTTCGCTGGAGGATTCACGTGAGCGAGATCTATCGGAATCGCTGCCAGCGAATCGTCCGCCTGGCCGCGCCAGCCCTGGCGCTGGCTGCCGCCTCCGCGGGTGCGTGGGCGCAGCAGGTGCAATCGGGCAGCGGCACCCAACCCGGCAGCGCAACTCCCAACGCCCAGCAACAACTCACCCCCGCGGCGGATCTCGTCACGGTACCGCGCGTCGCCGAACGACCGCTGACCGCGGACGAGAGCCCGCGCATCAAGGTCACCGATTTCGAGCTCACCGGGGCGGTGGCGCGCAAGGAAGGCGGCGTCGACGTCGCAGCCGTGAACCGCATCCTCGACGACGCGGTGAAATCGCAGCCGGCCACCGGCTACACCATCGCCGATCTCGAAGCGGTCGCCGACAAGGTCACCGACTACTACCGCCAGCACGGCCTCGTCGTCGCGAAGGCGTTCATCCCTGCGCAGGACGTGCGCAACGGTCATGTCACCGTGCGCGTGCTCGAGGGCAAGCTGTCGGCCATCGTCGTCGAGGGCAACAAGTCCTACGACGCGAAGACGTTGCTGCGGCCGTTCGAGACGCTGATCGGCGCGCCCGTGCAGAAGGAAGACATCGAATCCGCACTGCTGACCCTCACTAACTACCCCGGCCTGAGCGCCTTCGGCGTGCTGACCGCCGGCCAGGACATCGGCACGACCAAGCTCGCGTTGCGCGTGCAGAAGGAAGACCGCGTCGCCTTCGACGTCGGCGCGGACAACCAGGGCTCGCGTCTCTCCGGCGAGGACCGTGCGCAGGTGGCGATGAGCGTCAACAACCTGTTCGGCCAGGCCGACCAGCTGCGCGCCTATGCGCTGTACGGCTTCGATCCGGACGACAGCTCGGCGAGCGGCCTGTACGGCGGCTTCCAGTACTCGCTGCCGGTGTTCGACAGCCGCAACTTCGTCTATGTCGGCGCCGCCACGAATTCCTACGACATCGGCAACGTCGACCCGGCGGTCGCGGCCGCGGATCCGAAGGGCGATGCATTCGAGGCGTCGCTCGGCTTCCGCCACGCGTTCGCGCCGTCGCGCATCTCCACCGGCAATCTCTCGGCCGAGCTGCAGTCGAAGAAATCGACGTTCGAATCGAACGGCCTCGACGTCTTCGAGGACAAGCTCACGGTGCTGCGCACCGCCGTCGACCTGAGTCTCGTCGACCAGCGCTTCCGCGGCGTCAACCAGATCTCGCTGGCGTATTCGCACGGCTTCGACGATTTCCTCGGCTCGCTCGGCGATTACTCCGTGCAGACCGGCGGCGCCAGCCGCGAGGGCGCCACCGGCAAGTTCGACAAGGCCGAAGTCGATCTCGCGCGACTGCAGCGCCTGACCAAGGGCACGTCGCTGCTGCTGCACGTGCGCGGGCAGTTCACCAGCGATCCGCTGGTGTCGCTCGAGCAGATGTCGCTGACCGGCCCCGACGCGGTGCGCGCGTTCCGCGTGACCGAGCGCGCCGGCAACGGCGGCTTCCAGAACTCGGGCTCCGCGCTCGTCGACTCCGGCATGGTCGCGACGCTCGAATACATCTTCTCCGTCCCGGGGTTGTCGGACCGTCCGGCGTTCGGCAACCGCACCTGGGGCCAGGTGCTGCAGTTCTCGCTGTTCGCCGACTACGCGCACGGCAAGCTGAACGACGTCACCAACACGGCCGTCGATCGCGAATTCGACGCGTCGGGTTACGGCGCGTCGATCCAGTTCAACGTGCCAAACAAGGTGTTCGCGCGCGTCGACGTCGCGAAACCCTTCTCGAACGACAACCCGGCCAGCGACGACGTCCAGGCGTACTTCCGCATCGGCGTCCATTTCTGACGCGGAGCAAACACATGACACGCAAGAACCGCTCGAATCCTCCCGTCATGCCGCGCAAGAAGGCGCTGGCGATCCTGATCGGCGCCGCCTGCGGCGTGTCCGCTGGACCCAACGTGTACGCCGGCCCGCAGGGTGGCGTGGTCACGGCCGGGCAGGGCGCGATCTCCACGCCGACCTCGACGTCCACGGTCATCGACCAGTCGAGCAACCGCGTGTCGATCGACTGGCAGTCCTTCGATGTCGGCTCGAACGAGTCCGTCACCTTCCGCCAGCCGTCGTCGAACTCGGTGGCGCTGAACCGCATCCTCGACCAGAAGCCGAGCGAGATCTTCGGCCGCCTCGACGCGAACGGGCACGTGGTGCTCGTCAACTCGAACGGCATGTTGTTCGGTCCCGGCTCGCAGGTAAACGTGGGGTCGCTCGTTGCCACCTCGCTGAACGTCGTCTCGTTCGACGCGGTCACGGGCCAACTCCGTCTCTCGGCTGCCGGCACGCCCGGCGCCATCGTCAACCAGGGTAGTTTGAACGCGGCGCGCGGCGGCTCGGTGAGCCTGGTCGGCGGCGCGGTCGCCAACGACGGCCTGATCGTCGCCGACGTCGGTGCGGTGAACCTCGCCGCGGGTCGCGCGGCCACCATCGATCTCTACGGCGGCGGCCTGCTGCGGTTCGACGCGGATTCGGAATTGCTGTCCGGCAGCGGCACGGGCGTGTCCAACGCCGGCCAGATCCACGCCGACGGCGGCCAGGTGCTGCTGACGACGAGCGCGGCGCAGAACGTGTTCGACCGTGCCATCAACAACGACGGCCTGGTGCGCGCCAACCGCATCGAGAACGTTGGCGGCGCGATCCGCCTGGTCGGTGCCGGCGGCACCGTGATCAACGAGGGCGTGCTCGATGCCTCGGGCGTCGGCGGCGATGGCGGCAGCGTGCAGGTGCTCGGCCGCAACGTCGGCCTGTTCGGCAGTTCGGTCGTCGACGTGTCCGGCGATGCCGATGGCGGCGTCGCGCTGATCGGCGGCGACTACCAGGGCAAGAACCCGGACGTGCTGAACGCCAACCGCGTCATCGTGAATCCGGATGCGCGCGTGTTCGCGGATGCCGGCACGGCGGGCGACGGCGGCCGCGTCATCCTCTGGTCGGACGACGCCACGCAGTTCTACGGCGGCATCTTGGTGCGCGGCGGCGCGCAGTCCGGCGACGGCGGCTTCGTCGAGGTCTCCAGCCACGGTGTGCTCGACTTCGACGGTCTCGTGAATCTCGGCGCCAACGCCGGTGCCGGCGGTCGGTTGTTGCTCGATCCTCGCAACATCACCATCGATACGTCCGGCGGCGGTGCCGCCAATCAGAATTTCGCGGATACACCGAACGCGGACGTCAACGTCGACCGCGATTCGATCCAGACGGCGCTGCAGACTGGGTCGGTCGAGCTCCAGGCGCACACCGACATCGACGTGAATGCCGACATCACCGGCACCGGCGCGAACCGCGGCCTCACGCTGCGCGCCGGCGACGACATCCGCATCGCCAGCGGCGTCGTGATCACGACGAACAATGGCGCGATCCGCCTGTTCGCCAACGATTCCGGCGCGACGCCGGTGGGCAACGACGCGACCGGAGACGTGGTGTTCGCCGACGACACCGCGCGACTGGTCGCGGGCAGCGGCGCGATCACGATCAGCAGCGAAGGCGATCTCGCGCTGAGCGCGATCAGCGGTGGCGCGATCACGGTGGAGTCCACGGCGGGCAACATCAGCCGCATCGGCACGACGCGCGTCTCGGGTAGTTCGGTGACCGCCACGGCGTTCAATGACCTGACGATCTTCACGACGATCAGCGGCAACGGCAACGTCGATGCGACCGCGAGCAATGGCGGTACTGGTGCGCTGACCCTGAACAACAACAGCCCGGGCATGACGGTCGTCAACGCGGTGGGCGACGGCGTGACGGTGATCGGCGGCAACAACGGCAACGTGACGCTCGGCGCGATCAACGCGGGCGGCGGCGCGGCGTCGATCAGCGCCACCGGCTCGATCCTCGACGACGACAACGACAGCACTTCGATCGTCGGCTCGAGCGTCTCGCTGACCTCCAATCACAACATCGGCACGATCACGAACGCCAACCTGCGCGCGGGCACGGGCTCGTCGGTCGACATCAGTACCGGCGGCAACGTCTCCGCCCAGTCGGCCGACGAGGCTGCCCAGATCAACCTCAATTTCGTGATCCCGACGCCTGCTAACATCAGCGTCGAGCTCGGCACGGACAATGGCACCGGTTCGAGCGGCACGTTGCTGCTGCAGTCGGCCAGCAGTTTCAACGTCAACAGCGCGATCGGCGCCGGCGACATCGTGCTGAACAACGGGAACACCGCGCACGTCGGATTCCGCTCCGGCGGCACGCTGACCTTGCCCGTGTCGACGACGGGTTTGTTCGACGACGCGCCCGACACCTTGGTCCTGCACGGCGGCACCGACATCGTCGATTCGAACGGCGGCGCCATCACGCTGGCCGCGAACAACCTCGTCTTCGACTCCGACGGCACCGCTTCACTCGATATCGACGTGGATACGTTCACGGCGAACATGGGAGGCAACCTGCTCGTCTCGGAGGCCGACGCGATCACGCTGCCCAGCGTCGTCGCCGCCGGCTTCGTGGATATCGCGTCGCCCGGCAGCATCACGGTCGGAACCGTCACGTCCAATTCGGACTACGTCCGCCTGAGCGCCACCGGCGCGGCGTCCCTCATCGACGATGGCGACAGCGGCTCGGTGACGCGCATCACCGGCAACGAAGTCTTCCTTCGCGGCAACAACATCGGCGCCACCGGCGGCAATGCCCAGATCGACACCGACACGCCGACGCTGAATCTCGACGCCCGTGGCGGCAACATCGTGGTCCGCGACGTCAACAATGTCAGCGTCGCCGCGTTCAACGCCAACAACGGCGCCACGCTGACCCGCATCGAATCCGAGAACGGCGCCGTGACGCTGGGTACCGACGTGCGCCCGGTGTCGGGCAGCATCGAGCTGCTGTCGCCGAACGCGGGTTCCGCGATCAACTACTCGGGCCGGACGATCGGCAACCAGTCGAACACCGGCACCGTCACCGTTCGCACCGGCAACAACCTGCAGCTCGGGTCGATCTTCGCGGACAACGTCGTGCTGCGCGCCGGACTCGCCGGCGGCAGTGGCACCATCACCGACGCGGCCGGCACGACGCCGTCGGTCACGGCCGCCAGCACATTGACGCTCGATGGCGGCACCAGCGTCGATCTCGATATCGACGCCGCCACGCTCGCGACCAACAACCTCACCGGCCCGCTCACGATCCGCGACCAGGTCGGCAACCTCACGGCCAACAACATCGCGGCCGGTGGCGCGATCGACATCCGCGCCGTCAACGGCGGCCTCACCGCGAACACGGTGAACGCCGGCTCGAACGCACTGACGCTGATCGCCGGCACGGGCGCGCTCAGCGCGAGCAACACCACCAGCAACGGCGCGACGTTCGGCTCCGGCACCACGATGACGCTCGGCACCGTGAACGCGGGCGCCGGCACGGCGTCGCTGACGGCCGGCACGACGATCACCAACAACGCGAACACGTTGACGGCCGGCACGCTGTCCGTGCTCGGCGGTTCGACGGTGACGCTGAACACGAACGTCAACACGATCAATGCCTCCGGCGTCACCACCGCACTGACCGTCACCGAGGCGAGCGGGCCGCTGACGCTGGGCACGATCAACATCGCCGGCGCGGTCGACATCGCGACCAGCACCGGTGCGATCACGGCGACCAGCGTCACCGGCAACGGCGTCGATCTGACCGCGGCGGGCGCGCTGACGCTCGGCGCCGTCAATGCCGGCGTCGGCGGTACCGCGACGCTCGATGCGGGCGGCGCGATCAACGACGGCGCGGGCGCCACGCCCTCGGTCGTGGCGAACCAGCTGACGATCACCGCCGGCGCGTCGGTGAATCTCGATACCGACGTGAACGGACTGACCGCGACCGGCATCAACGGCCCGCTGACGATCCGCGAGCAGAATGGTCCGCTCACGGTGACGAACGCCGTGTCGAACGGTCCCTTGGATATCTCGACGGTGAACGGCCCGCTGACGGTGATCGCCGCGAACAGCAGCAACAACGCGCTGACGTTGACCGCCGGGACCGGCGCGCTGACGCTGACGGCGATCAATGCGGGCGCGGGCACCGCGACGCTGAGCGCTCCCGGCGCCATCACCGACCAGGTCGGCACCACGCCGTCCGTGACCGCGAACCAGCTGACGGTGCTCGGCGCGGCGACGTTGGATCTCGATACGAACATCAACACCCTGAACGCCAGCAGCGTCGTGGGCAATCTCGCGATCCGCGAGCAGTCGGGCAACCTGACCGTCGTGCGCGCCAACGGCGGCGGCGCCACCTCGATCTCCACCCCGGGCGCGCTGCTCGACGACGACGCGGGCACCGCGCAGACCACCAACATCTCGGGCGTCACCTCGGTCACGCTCAGCGCGGGCACCGGCATCGGCTCGGTCACCGACTTCGCGACGGCCGCCGGTTCGTCGGTGGACGTGCAGACGTCGGGCACGCTGTCCGCCAACGTCACGTCCTCGAGCGGCGCGATCAATCTGAACATCGCCGGCGGCCCGACGATCGCCGCGGGCGGCATCACGCTCGGTTCCGGCAATGGCCGCACGGGCACCGTGGTGCTGCAGTCCGGCACCGCGCTGAATCTCGCCAACCTGACCGCGGGTGCGATCAGCATCGGCGACGGCCAGACCGCGAGCGTCGGTTACGTCTCGGGTGGATTGCTGACGCTCAGCAATGGCGGGTCGACCACGGACTTCGCGCCCGGCAACCTGCTGGTCAGCGGCGCCGACGTCGTGCAGGACGCGGGCGGCGGCAGCACGACGCGCACGATCGCGTTGACGGCGGACCAGCTGAACTTCATCGCGACGGCCCCGGCCGGCGCATTCACGCTCAACACCACCGCCAACTCGCTGAACGCCGACGTCACCACGGGCGCGGCGCTGAACGTCGTCGAGACGAACGGCCTCACGGTGGGCCGCATCGTGGCGCAGTCGTTCGGCCTCACGGCCGGCGGCGCGATCACCGACGACAACGACGACGCCACCGGGATCACCGCGCAGACCGTGTCGCTGACCTCGACGGGCGCGATCGGCGCCACGGGCGGCCAGGCGGCCCTCGACGTCAACGCGGGTAGTTTGGCTGCGAGCTCGGGCAGCGGCGACGTCGTCGTCCGCAGCACCAGCGGTTCGGCGCTGACGGCCAATCTCACGGCGGGCAGCGGCGCGGCGACGGCGGGCAACGGCAACATCGTGCTGACAGCGGCGGGCGACGTCGTCGTGGCGGGACTCACCGCCGCGGCGGACAACGTCAGCCTGACGACGACCGGCGCGGTCACGAATATCGGCCTCGTCACCGCGGCGCAGTTCACCCTGGGTGGCGCGAGCAGCGCCACGCTCGGCACCGATGTCGACACGCTGAACGCCAGCGGCGTCACCGGCACATTGTCCGTCACCGAAGCGAATGGTCCGCTCACGATCGCCAACGCCGCCGCGGGCGGTGCGGTCAGCGTGCGCAACATCAGCGGCGCGATCGTCGCGCAGAACGTCACCGGCAACGGCGTCTCGTTGAGCGCCGAGGGCGCCGGCAATGCGCTGACGGTCGGCACGATCAACGCGGGCGCGGGGACGGCCACGCTGGCGGCCGGCGGCGCGATCGCCGACGCGGCCGGCAACGCGGTTTCGATCACGGCGGGCACGCTCGCCATCACTGGCGCGGCCTCCGTGGATCTCGACACCAACGTGAACGCGCTGAACGCCAGCGGCGTCACCGGCACGCTCGCGGTGCGCGAGCACAGCGGCGCGCTGGCGGTCACGAACGCGGCGGCCACGGGCGCCGTCACCGTCTCCACCGACAACGGCTCGCTGACGAGCGTCACCGCGTCCGGCGCCGCCGTCGCGCTGACGGCCGGCGGTGCGAACAGCGACATCGCGCTGGCGCAGGTGACCGGCACGAACGGCGTCACGCTGGTCGCGGGCGCGAACGGCGACGTGACCGGCGGTACCGGCACGAACGTCATCGGCGCGTCGCTGACGCTGGCGAACGTCGCGTCCGTCGACCTGAACACCAACGTCGATTCGCTGAACGTCTCGGGCATCGGCGGCACGTTGACGATCCGCGAGACGAATGCGGTCAACGTCACGAACGCCACGGCCACGGGTGCGATCTCGCTGACGGCGGGCGGGGCGATGACGCTCGGCACCGTCAACTCGGGCACGAGCAACACGCTGCTGTCGTCGACCGGCGCCATTGTCGATGCCGCCGGCGCCACCCCGTCGGTCGTCGCCAATCAACTCACGATCACCGGCGCGGGCTCCGCGGATCTCGACACGAACGTGAACACGCTCGCGGCGACCGGCGTCACCGGGGCGTTGACGATTCGCGAACAGACCGGCGCCCTCACGGTGAGCAACGCCAGCGCCGGCGGACCGCTGAGCCTCTCGACCGTCAACGGGGCGCTCGACGTGACCACCGCGACGAGCGGCGGCGCGCTGACGCTGGCCGCCGGCGGCGGTGCGCTGACCCTCGGCACCGTGAACGCGGGCGCGAACGCCGCAACGTTGTCCGCGACCGGTGCGATCACCGACGGCACTACGGGCACCGGACTCACCGCCGGCGCGGCGACGCTGTCGGCCGCGTCGATCGGCAGCGCGGCCAACACGCTGAACACCGCGGTGACCTCGCTCAGCGCGACAACGTCGACCGGCGGCATGTATTTCCGCGAAGCCAACGACGTCACGTTGATGAACCTCAATGCGGCCGCCAACCAGGACATCGTCGTCGGTGCGCCCGGTACGGTCACGGTCGGCACGGTCAACGTCTCCGGCGCGAATGGCAGTGGCCGCGTGCTGATCGCGGCCGGCAACGACATCCTCGCGACCGGCGGGGGCATCAACATCACGGCGCAGAGCGTCGAGCTGCGGTCCGGCGGCCTGGTCACGGGCGGTGGCCGCATCGGCGCCGCGGGTGCGCCGCTGCGCATCGAGGTGCCGGAGTTCGTCCCCGGCGGCAGCGCGACGCAGGTGCCGAGCGTGCTGCTGCTGCAGAACCGCAGCGCGGCGGATGCGTCGACGGCGGCGATCCCGAATCAGGTCGAGATCACGTCGGGCGCGTTCAAGGTCTCGCTGGCGCAGTTCGATCCCGCGCAGCAGACTGCGACCACCTTCCTGACGACGACGTTCTCCACGCGCACCGCGCTGGGCGAGGACGTGCGGGTCGAGAACCTGGACTTCCTCACGTCGCCACTCACCGGCGGATCCGAACTCGCGCAGATCAACGCGAACTCGCTGTCCGACGTCAGTGACGTGTCGAACGCGCAGGGCGAGGGCACTCTTTATATCGACTGGGCGTCGTTCGATCCGAACGTCAGCCTGTTCGGCACGGTGAATCCGCCCATCTGCCTGCCGCGCGATCAGCAGGAAGACGACTCCGATGCGCCGGCCGACGGAGCAGCCGGTGCGGCGGCGACCAGCAGCGCCTGCGCCGCGACCACCGCGCAGCGCGAAGGCTCGTACGATCTGCCGCAGCTGCGGCTCGTGATCACCGAGCGGGGACTCGAGTGGGTGCCCGTGCAGGTGTCGCGAGTCACGCTGCCGACGCTGATCGCCTCGCGCTAAGTCCTTGAATCTACTCAACCGCTGACTGCCCGCCGGCTTGCCAAGCCGGCGGGCGTTGAGTATTCTTCGCGCCCGTTTCTGACCCCCTTGCCACACCGCCAACCTCAGGCGGGTGGCTATACCCACAAGGAGATTCCATGAGGCATTACGAAATCGTGTTCCTGGTCCATCCGGACCAGAGCGAACAGGTCCCCGCCATGATCGAGCGCTACCGCGGAATGATTTCCGCCGGTGGTGGCACCGTGCACCGTCTCGAAGACTGGGGCCGTCGCCAGCTCACGTTCCCGATCGCGAAGGTCCACAAGGCGCACTACGTGCTTCTGAACGTCGAGACCGACCAGAAGACGCTGGCCGAGCTCACCGGCGCGTTCCGGTTCTCCGATGCGGTGCTGCGTCACCTCGTCGTGAACATGGATGAAGCCGTGGTCGAGCCCTCGCCGATGGCGAAGGCCGCGCAGGAAGAGAAGGAAGGCGGCCCGCGCCGCAGCCGCGACGACTCGCCGTTCGCGAGCGACGACGATGACATGGGAGATGCCCGATGAAAGACGAAAAGCCGCGTCGCAGTGGCCCGGGTGGCGGTGGCAACCGCTCCTTCTCGCGCCGTCGCAAGTTCTGCCGCTTCACCGCCGAGGGCGTGAAGCAGATCGACTACAAGGACCTCGCGGTCCTGAAGCAGTACATCACCGAGACGGGCAAGATCGTCCCGAGCCGCATCACGGGCACGAAGGCGTTCTACCAGCGTCAGCTCGCGGCCGCGATCAAGCGCGCCCGCTATCTCGCGCTGCTGCCCTACACCGATCAGCATTGAGATAAACCATGGACGTCATTCTGCTCACCAAGGTGGCGAACCTTGGAAACATCGGCGACCGCGTGAAAGTGAAGTCCGGCTACGGCCGCAACTTCCTCCTGCCGAAAGGCAAGGCCACGCTGGCGACGCCGGACAACGTGAAGAAGTTCGAGGCGCGTCGCGCCGAGCTCGAGAAGGTGGCCCGCGAGCAGTTCGCGGACGCCGAACGCCGCGCCGCGGCGTTCAAGGAGTTCAAGCTCGCGATCACGGCGAAGGCCGGCACCGAGGGCAAACTCTTCGGCTCGATCGGCACCTCGGACATCGCCGAGGCCTGCACGGCTCAAGGTCACAAACTGGCACGCGCGGAAGTGCGCCTGCCGAATGGCCCGCTGCGCACGGTCGGCGAGCACACGGTGGCCCTGCACCTGCACACGGACATCGACGTGCAGCTGCCGGTGGTCATCACTGCCGAAGACTGATTCGCTCACAACGCGATGATTGGAAACGGCACCTTCGGGTGCCGTTTTCTTTTGGGCGAATCGGCCCGAAGCCGCGCCAAAAAAATCTTTCCGTCGGCGCGGGCGGAGAGGAAACTACCCGGCCACGCGGGGAGTGACACATGTCGAGTACGCCGAAATTTCGCCGGGAAAAATCCGCCAACAGCGACCTGCGTACGCCGCCGTTCTCCGAGGAGGCCGAGCAGGCCGTGCTCGGCGGTTTGATGCTCGACAAGACCGCGTGGGACAACGTCGGCGACGTCATCACGGCCGACGATTTCTTCCGTCCCGATCACACGCTGATCTTCGAGAGCATCGCCTCGTTGTGCGCCGAGGCGCGGCCCTGCGACCCGGTGACGGTGTCTGAGCACCTGCAGCGTCTCGGCAAGCTCAACGAAGCCGGCGGTCTCGCGTACCTCGGCACGTTGACGCGCGACACCCCGGGCGCGGCGAACGCGCGGGCCTATGCGGAGATCGTCAAGGAGCGCGCGTTGCTGCGGTCGCTGGTGACGGTCGGCGGCGAGATCGCCAGCTCCGTGTGGAACGAGGAGGGCGAGACGGCGCGCGATCTCGTCGAGCAGGCCGAGCGCAAGATCTTTGCAATCGCCGAGGGCTCGTCGCGCGGCAAAGGTTACGTGAGTGCCAAGCAGGCGCTGCCGGCGCTGATCGACCAGATCGACGATCTCTACAACAACCCGAACAAGCCGCGTGGCCTGCCCACCGGCTTCATCGATTTCGACGCGAAGACCGGCGGCCTGCGCCCGGGCGACCTGCTGATCATCGCCGGCCGGCCGTCGATGGGTAAGTCGACGCTGGCCATCAACATGGCCGAGCACGCCGCGCTGAAGGAAGGCGTGCGCGCCTCGGTGGCGATCTACTCCCTCGAAATGCCGGCGGAGCAGATCCTCACGCGCATGTTGTCGTCCGTCGGCAGCGTGCACCTCGGCAACATCCGCAGCGGCAAGTTGTCCGAGGACGACTGGCCGCGCATCACCGGCGCGACGAAGCAGTTGCAGGACGCGAAGATCTTCATCGACGACACGCCGGCGCTGACGCCGACGGAGTTGCGCGCGCGGTCGCGCCGCATCAAGCGCGAGCACGGGCTCGATCTCGTCGTGGTGGACTATCTGCAGCTCATGACGGTGCCCGGCACGAAGGAGAATCGCGCGACGGAGATCTCGGAGATCTCGCGCGGTTTGAAGGCGCTGGCGAAGGAACTGAGCTGCCCGGTGATCGCGCTGTCGCAGCTGAACCGCGGCGTGGAGCAGCGTGAGAACAAGAAGCCGGTGATGTCGGACCTGCGTGAGTGCGTCGCTGGCGACACGCTGGTTTGTTTGACGGATGGGCGGCGGGTGCCGATCAAGGATCTGGTTGGGATGCAGCCGGACGTGTGGGCGCTGGATGATGAAAAGAACGTCGTGCCGGCCAAGGCGGAGATCGTCTGGTCCACCGGCGTCAAGCCAGTAGTCGAGCTCAGGCTTGCGAGTGGCAAGAGGCTTCGAGCTACCAATGATCATCGAGTGATGACCGGCGAGAAATGGAAAGCGCTCGGTGAGTGTTCTCCCGGAGATCGGGTTGCTATAGCCAGGCGAATTCCCGAACCGCAGGTGCCAGTGGTTTGGCCCGAACATTGGTTGATTCTCCTCGGGCACTTGGTTGGTGACGGCAGCTATCTCAGCCATCAACCGTTGCGGTACACGACGGCGTCGGAAGAGAACAGCGCTGCCGTTGCCAGGAGTGCGGAACAATTAGGTTCGACAGTTTCGCGGCACGCGGGTGTGGGCAATTGGCACCAACTCGTCATCGCGGGCAATGGAAACCGCTGGCACCCGGCGGGCGTCGGAAAGTGGTTGAAGGATTTAGGCATATTCAATCAGCGATCGCACGAGAAACGCTTGCCAGGCGAAGTGTTTCAGCTCGCGAACCCCCAGATTGCGACGCTGCTCAAGCATCTCTGGGCGACCGATGGCTGCATCGGTTTGCGGAAGCTAGGGACGAAAGGAAACCATCGCGTCTATTTCTCAACTTGCAGCGAGGGGCTCGCCGATGACGTGGCGGCACTTCTGCTTCGACTGGGAATCGTTTCGCGCAGACGTCAGGTTCGGCACGGCAAGGGACGGCCGGTTCACACCGTGGACGTTTCAGGGCGTGAAAACCAGCTGACATTCGTGTCGACGGTCGGCGGGTTCGGTCCTCGAGTTCACAAAGTAGAGCAATTGGTTGCGCGGCTCGCCGAGTCGCGCAGCCATTCGAATGTCGATACCTTGCCCGAAAGCGTTTTCGAAGCCGTAACTGGGCGTATGCAGACCGTCGGAATCACCGGGCGCGAAATGGCCAAACTGCGAGGGATTTCATACGGGGGCCTATCGCACTTCAATTTTGCACCGTCACGGAAGCTGCTCTCCGAGTATGCGGAGCTTCTTGACGATCAGCACCTCGATGAGTGGGTGAAGTGCCCGCTGTTCTGGGATCGTGTCGTCGAAGTCGTGGCGGTTGGCGAAGAAGAAACGTTTGATCTGACGGTTCCTAACTACCACAACTGGCTGGCAGATGGCCTAACTACACATAACTCGGGCGCCATTGAACAGGATGCAGACATGATCCTGCTCATCTACCGCGACGAGGTCTACAACCGCGATACGCCGAAGAAAGGCGTCGCCGAAATCGACCTCGCCAAACATCGTAACGGCGAAATCGGCGAGATCCGCCTCACCTTCAAGGGCGCCAACAGCCGCTTCGAGAACTACGTCGACCCGGCGTACGGCGAAGGGATCATGCGTTGATCCGGCTGATCCGCGCGTTCATCGACACGGCCGCGTTGCGGCACAACCTCGGCACCGTGCGCGCCTACGCGCCCGGCGCGAAGGTGATGGCCGTGATCAAGGCGAACGCGTACGGACACGGTCTCGTCACCACCGCGCTGGCGCTCGCCGACGCGGACAGCTTCGCGGTGGCGCGCCTGGAGGAGGGCATCGCGCTGCGCGGCGCCGGCATCCGCGCCCCGATCGTCCTGCTCGAAGGCGTGTTCAGCGCCGAGCAGCTGGCCGAGGCCGCGCACCACGGCTTCGAGCTCGTCGTCCACGATCCGCTGCAGGTCAAACTACTCGAGGCGCACCGCGGCGCCGAGCGGTTCGTGTTGTGGATCAAGATGGATACCGGCATGAACCGTCTCGGGTTCCGGCCGGAGAGTTTCGCCGCCGCGCATGCACGCCTCGCCGCGCTGGCGGTGCCGGCGCTCGAGCTGCGCGCCATGACGCATCTCGCGCGCGCCGACGAGCTCGACCAGGCGATGACGCGCGACCAGGTCGCCACTTTCGAGAACACGCTGGCAGCCGCCGGGCTGTCGCGCATCACCACCAGCATCGGCAATTCCGCGGGCACGCTCGGCTGGCCCGTGGCGCACGGCAACTGGGTGCGTCCCGGGCTCGCGTTGTATGGCGTCTCGCCGTTCGGCGGCGAGACGGCGGATAAGCACGGACTGAAAGCGGTGATGACGCTCGAGACGACCGTGCTGACGGTGCGCGAGGTGAAGCGCAACGAGACCGTCGGTTATGCCGGCGCCTGGCGCGCCGGCCGCGACAGCGCCATCGCGATCCTCGCGGCCGGCTACGGTGACGGGTTGCCGCGGCATCTCGAGAACGGCACGCCCGTGCTCATCGGCGGTGCGCGGTACCCGCTGGTCGGTCGCGTCTCGATGGACATGATCGCGATCGACGTCACCGGCGCCGCGAAGATCGCCGCGGGGCAGAAGGCGATCGTCTGGGGAGCGGATCTGCCCGTCGAAGAAGTTGCGCGTCACGCCGACACGATTCCCTATGAACTGCTGTGCGGTGTGAGCCAGCGAGTGCCGCTCGAGCTGAAGTAACGTCGTTCCCACCGACGACGCTTGTCACACGCGTGACATGACGCGTTGTGTCTAATCGCCCACCAACAATGACGCCGGACTCAACCGGCCATTTCGGATGGGGTTCATCAATGTCGACTCTTTCGCGCCGCCTGGTTGCGGCAGCGGTCTCCGCTGCCCTGGGAATCGTTTCGCTCTCCGCTCACGCCGCTGACGGCAAGAACGGCTCGGGCTTCGAGCTGAGCGTGCTCGGCTCGTATTCGACCGGCCTCGGCGCCGGTGCCGCGGAGATCGTCAGCTACGACAAGCAATCGCGCCGCCTGTTCACGATCAACGCGGCCGCGTCGAGCGTCGACATCCTGTCGGTGGCCAACCCGGCCGCGCCGACGCTCATCAAGCGCCTCGATCTCTCTGCCCTCGGTTCGCCGAACAGCGTGGACGCCCACGACGGCGTGATCGCGGTCGCGATCCAGGCGCCCGTGAAGACCGACGCGGGCAAGGTCGGCTTCTACACCGTCGATGGCGAGTTGCTCGGCACGGTGCCCACCGGCTCGCTGCCCGACATGCTCACGTTCACGCCCGACGGTCGTCACGTGCTCGTCGCCAACGAAGGCGAGCCTAGTGGTTACGGCGCGCCGACGGACGTCGATCCGGAAGGCAGCGTCACCATCATTGAGGTGCCGAAGAACAAGAAGCAGTGGCAGCAGCTCGGTCCCGACTACGTGAAGACCGTGAACTTCCGCCAGTTCGACGGCCAGGAAGCCGCGCTGCGCGCGCAGGGCGTCCGCATCTACGGTCCCGGCGCCAGCGCGTCGCAGGATTTCGAGCCCGAGTACATCGCCGTCGGCACGGACTCCGAATTCGCCTACGTGACGCTGCAGGAGAACAACGCGATCGCGGAGATCGACGTCGAGGAGGGCAAGCTCACGCGTCTCTCGCCGCTGGGGTTCAAGGACTACCGCGCGAAGCCCTCGGTCAGCGCGACCTACGAATGGACAGACCTGCCGACGATCGGCTACACCACGGCCGGCCAGGAATTCCTGCTCGGCGGTTTCTCGGCGCTGGCGTTCGAAGGCCGGACGCGCGACGGCAAGCTCAAGTTCATCACGTCGACGGATCGCGGCCCGAACGCCGAGCCGACGGGCATCCTGCGGCCGTTCCTGCTGCCGGATTTCACGCCGCGCCTCGTGCGCTTCACGCTCGATCCGGCCGATGGCCGCTTCGAACTGGTCGAGCAGATCCTGCTCAAGCGCGCGAACGGCAGGAAGCTGACGGGCCTGCCGAACACGGCGCTGTCGGCCGATACCAACCAGGCCTACAACGACGAAGTCCCGGTCGACCTGTTCGGCAACCAGCTGCCGCTCGATCCGCTGGGTGGCGACTTCGAGTGCGTCGTCGTCGCCGCCGACGGCACGTTCTGGATGGGCGACGAATACCGCCCGGCTATCTACCACTTCGACCGGAAGGGCCTGCTCCTGCAACGCTACGTCCCGATCGGCACGCACGCGGCCGCCGGCAAGCCGGTCCCCGCGCCGGGCGTCGCCGGCGAGTTCGGCATCGAGGCACTGCCGGCGGTGATCGCGCAGCGTCGCCAGAACCGCGGCGTCGAAGCGCTCGCGCAGCAGAACGGCAAGCTGTACGCGTTCGTGCAGAGCCCGATCCGCAATCCCGTCACGCTGGCGAACGGCACGCTGAACGCGATGAAGAACGTGCGCGTGGTCGAGTTCGATCCGAATACGCTGGCGACGCGCCAGTTCCTCTACGAGATGGACAACCCGGCGCCGCTGAACGCCGCGGACACGCGCGCCGACAAGATCGGCGACGCCACCGCGACGCCGAGCGGCGAGTTCCTGGTGGTCGAGCGCGACGATGACGCCGTGCCGGCGAGCGACGTCTCCGTCATCACGAAAAAGGTCTATTCGTTCACGCTGGGCAACGCCAGCGACGTCACGGGCCTCGAGTCGAACCTGTACCCGGTGGTGCGCAACGGCGTGACGTCGAACCTGTCGATCGACCAGATGACGACGGCGGAGCTCGCGGCGATCGGCGTGCGCAGCATCGCGAAGACGCTGCACGTGGACCTGGCCAGGGCCGGGTACGCGTCGGTGCAGAAGGTCGAAGGCCTGACGGTGCTCGACGATGGACGGCTCGCCGTCGTCAACGACAACGACTTCGGCGTCGCACAGATCGTGGTCGACAAGACCACGGGCACGTTCACGACCGCGCCGGGCTACACGCCGGAAAAGGAAACGCTGGGTCTCATCGACGTGCCCGGCCTCGACGCCTCGGATCGCGATTCGAAGATCAACATCCGCGACTGGCCGCTGTTCGGCATCTACGAGCCGGACTCGATCGCCGCGTACGACGACATCAAGGGGCGCACCTTCCTGGTCACGGCGAACGAGGGCGACGCGCGCGACTGGCCGGGTTACGCCGAAGAGGCGCGCGTCAGCACGCTGACGCTCGACCCGGTGGCCTTCCCGGATGCCGCGACGCTGAAGAACAACGCGAACCTGGGTCGCCACACGGTGACGAAGTCGCTGGGTGACTTCGATGGCGACGGCGACTACGACGCGTTGTTCACCCTCGGCGGCCGTTCGTTCTCGATCTGGTCGGCCACGGGCGAGCAGGTCTACGACAGCGGCAGCCAGTTCGAACGCATCACGGCGTTCGCGGACCCGGCGCACTTCAACGCCAGCAACGACAACACGAACTTCGACGACCGCTCCGACAACAAGGGTCCGGAGCCGGAAGGCGTCGCGGTGGGCAAGATCGACGACCGCACCTACGCGTTCATCGGGTTCGAACGGGTCGGCGGCATCGCGATGTACGACGTGACGGACCCGCGGGCGCCGTTCTTCGTCGACTACCTGAACAACCGCAACTTCGCGGCCGGCACGGGCGACGCAGGTCCGGAAGGCGTGCACTTCATCTCCGCGAAGGAGAGCCCGAACGGTCAGCCGATCGTCGCGGTGGCGAACGAGATCAGCGGGACGGTGACGTTGTACGCGGTGAAGAAGAAGTAAGGCCGCGGAGGCGGATCAAACAAGAAGGCCGGGTTCGCGAGAGCCCGGCCTTTTTTCTTGGAGGCGGTTCTTTCGACGCCGCGGTGCGTAGGGACATTCCTCGTTCCCTGAACAAAAAAGGGACGGGCCGAAGAGGCCCATCCCTTTTTAGCCGCCTGCGGCGGGGGAACGAGGAATGTCCCTACGCTTCGAAGAACCCCATCTTCACGCCCGCCAGCTGGATCACGTCGTTGTCCGTGAGCTTGCGCGCCTGGCTGCCGATGGCGGCACCATTCACGAGCGGGTAGTTGTCGGGCTTGTCGGCGTCGACGTGGACGATGAAGTAACCATCCGCGCGGCGCGTGATGGCGGCGACCTGGATGCCCGGGCGGCCGAGCGTCGTAAGCGCCTTGTTGAGCTCGAGCTCGCGGCCGGCGAACGAGCCGGACAGCACCTGCAGCTTCGCTTTCTTGACCGGCGTCTTGCCGTCGAGACCCTTGCGCACGCCGCTGGCGGACAGGTCGGCCGAGACCTTCTCGGCGGTGTCCTTGGCGGCACGCATCTTCTCGGCGGCGGGACGCGACGACGGCTGGATGACCATCGTCTTTTCGAATTCGTCCTGGGCCTCGTCGTCCTCGACGAAGCGCAGCTGGTGATGGCCGACGGTCACGACGTCGCCGTGCTGCAGCGCATGCTTCTTGATGAGCTTGCCGTTGACGTAGGTGCCGTTGGTGCTGTTCAGGTCCTCGAGGAACGAGTCGTTGAGGATGTTGATGATCAGCGAGTGATGACCCGACACCGCCGAGTTGTCGATGCGGATGTCGTTGTCCGGGAGCCGGCCAATGGTGTACCGCTCCTTGTTCATGTTGTATTCGGCGAGGACCTGGTTATCCAGGCTCAATACGAGACGTGCCATTGTTTTCGCCTTCCCTTAACTGAACCAACCGAGGAGTTTGTCCATCACACCGCGACTCGCCGGGAACGCTTCGTTCGCCTGCGCGAGCACCACCGAGACGTTGTCACGACCACCGTTCTCGTTGGCTAACTGAATCAACTGCTTAGCGACCGTATCTAGATTAGCACCAAAGGTGCTTATCGTTAAACGGATATCTTCGTCCTCGACCATGTCCGAGAGACCGTCGGAGCAGAGGATGAAGATGTCGCCCTTGTCGACGGGGTGCTCCTGCACCTCGACTTCGACCTGGGGTTCGACGCCCAGCGCGCGGGTCACGTAGTTCTTGTTCGCGGCCCGTTGAGCTTCTTCGGGGGAATAGAAACCCCGATCGACCAGCTCCTGGAGCAGCGAGTGGTCCATCGTGACCTGGGAGATCTCGCTGCCGCGCTGGCGGTAGAGGCGCGAGTCGCCCACGTGCGCGATCGAGATCCGGTTGTCGTAGAAGAGGGCGGCGACGACGGTCGTGCCCATGCCCTCGCACTCGGCCTGCGAGCGCGCGGTCTGGTAGATGATCTTGTTGGCGCGCGTGATGGCATCACGCAGCACGATGGACGGACGCGTGAGGCCGGTGCTGCGATCGACGGACGCCAGGTCTTCGCGGGCCAGACCTTCGCGGACGAGATTGGTGATGGTCTTCACCGCGATGCCGCTGGCCACTTCGCCCGCGTTGTATCCGCCCATGCCATCGGCCAGCACCAGCAGACCCACGTCGACGTCCGAGGCGATCGTATCTTCGTTGTGTTCGCGGACACGCCCGGTGTCCGTCTTGCCGACGAACGAGAGCTTGCCCTTGAGGGTCGTCAACGGCATGCCGCAACCCTGCGTTGTTCAGCCAGTTTTTCGATCACGCCAGTGCTCGTCAAAAAGAGACCTTTACGGAGCCAATGACCCGCACGCTTCCCCGCGCATGCCATAACCTACCAGCAGCGTACCGGGGGTCTGCGGGCAATAAGTCACACTTCCCTGCGGTGCATGCAACGAAAATCAACGACCTAGGGCCGCCATGCTAATGCGATTAAGGTTTCTCCGCACCGGACTACTGCACAGTAAGTGGACGCATCGGCACTGCCCGACCTCCGGCACATGAACTTCGTCACGAAATTGAGCCATGGCTAAACCGGCGATCGTCTTCGTGTGCGCGGATTGCGGCGCCGAGA
>Ga0335075_10001821_pt1 | contig 34714 bp, 32 predicted proteins | sample Lox_Sample_24_FD_206723 | JGI IMG/M metagenome (GOLD analysis project Ga0335075, IMG submission 206723) | Soil microbial communities from Loxahatchee National Wildlife Refuge, Florida, United States - Lox_Sample_2.4 | ecosystem: Environmental > Terrestrial > Soil > Wetlands | place: USA...
CACCGACAGCCAGCCGTTCGACCCCATGCCCAAGCTCCCCCGCAACGCCATCTACGTCCGGCCCGAGTTGATCGCGGAGGTCGAGTTCCGTGAGTGGACGAGCGAGGGCGTGATGCGCGCGCCATCGTTCAAGGGGCTGCGAGACGACAAGTCATCAGCGCAGGTGGTCAGGGAGGTCGCGCCCGACGCACACGACGACCGAGAGACATCCGGCCAGGGCCCCGAGTCGTTGTTCGACACCGTCGAGCGACGTCCCGACGGCGGCCTGGCGGTCACGCTCGACGGCCGCGCGCTCACGATCTCCAACTGGGACAAGGTGCTCTACCCGGAGACCGGGTTCACGAAGGGCGATCTGGTCTCCTACTACGCGCGGATCGCGCCCGTCGCGATCCCGCACCTCAAGGACCGGGCGCTCACCCTCAAGCGCTATCCCAACGGGGTCGATCAGCAGTTCTTCTACGAGAAGAACTCACCCTCGCACCGGCCCCGGTGGGTGCAGACGGCGCGGGTGGGCGGCATCGACTACACGCTCTGCCAGGAGCGGGCGACGCTCGTGTGGCTGGCCAACCTCGCCGACATCGAGCTGCACACCTCGCTGTCACACGTGGACTCCAGCGGCCGCGGCTCGGAGTCGCCGTCGATGCTCGTGTTCGACCTCGACCCGGGCGCACCCGCGGCTCTCCCCGAGTGCTGCGAGGTCGCGCTGGTGCTCAACGGGCTGTTCGCTCAGCTGCGCCTGGAGTCGGTCGTCAAGGTCTCGGGCTCCAAGGGGATGCAGGTGTACGTGCCGCTGAACTCGGGGGCGAACTATGCGCAGACCAAGCCGTGGGCCCGCTCGGTGGCCGAGGCGCTCGAGCAGCGGCTGCCCAAGCTGGTCGTCTCACGGATGACCAAGCGGTTGCGCGAGGGCCGGGTGCTCGTCGACTGGAGCCAGAACGACGCTCACAAGACGACGGTGACCGTCTACTCGCTGCGCGCCCGCGAGCGCCCGCGCGTGTCCGCGCCTGTGAGCTGGGAGGAGGTGGCGGCGTGCCGCGATGCCCGGGACTCAGAAATGCTGAGCTTTGGGCCGGAGCAGGTGCTCGAGCGCGTCGCCCGCGACGGTGACCGGTTCGCGATGCTCGAGTCGACCAGTCAGTCGCTTCCCGGCGCCGGGTGACCCAGGAGGCGGTGCCCCGCCGAGCTTCGTAGGATTCAGGCGCCGATGGACCAGATCGAGATGCGTAACCGGCTGCTTGTGGCGACCGGTATGTGGAAGGAGGCGACCGGCGAGCCGCTGCCGCGGATGACGCCGGGCGACCCCGCCGACCAGATCCAGGAGTTCGAGATCACCCTGGTCAACCGGCTGTGGGAGAGCGCCACTCCGGAGAACGCGCGGGAGATTGCGGACCGAACCTGGGACCTCGTTCATGACCGGCCCGACTCCGATCCGGTCAAGCGCCGCGTCGTCGAGTGCCACGAGGCGCTCGCGCGGATGACCCGGCTCGGCGACTGAGGGACGGCGCCCCCGTCAGGAGATCGGCTCGGGCCCGTCGTGCGGGTCGAGCTCGGGCTCTGAGCCGTTGACCGACAGCGAGCCCTCCGGCTGGGCCGCGCGATTGAGCGGCAGTCCGGCGGCCGCATAGGCGGCGATCTGGTCGAGCGTCTCGTGCGACATCAGCTCGGCGACGAGCGAGTCGAGGTTGGCGCGGTGCGTGGTGAGCTCCTCGGTCACCTCGCGATGGGCCGTCTCGACGATCCGGCGGACCTCGTCGTCGATCAGCTGCTGCGTCCGCTGCGACGTCTCGGAAACCCCCGGCAGCAGTGGGCTCTGCCCGTCGGTGGGAAGCACCGCGATCGGACCGATCGCCGGACTCATGCCCCAGCGGCCGACCATTCCGCGGGCGATCCGGGTGAGCTGCTGGATGTCGGACTCGGCACCGGTGGTGAGGTCGCCGAACACGACCTCCTCGGCGACGCGGCCGCCGAGCGCGACCTTGATCTGCGCGATCAGATGCGACTCGTCGAAGTTGAAGCGATCGGCGTCCGGGGAGGAGAAGGTGACGCCGAGCGCCATGCCACGGGGAATGATCGAGACCTTGCGCACCGGGTCGGCGCCTGGGGTGAGCATGCCCATGATCGCGTGGCCGGATTCGTGGTAGGCGGTCCGCCGCTTGTCGTCCTCGGAGATCATCACCTTGCGCTCGGCGCCGAGAACGATCCGTTCCATCGCGTCGGTGAAGTCCTGCTCGATGACCTCGACGTGGGTTCGCCGCGCCGCCAGCAGGGCGGCCTCGTTGGCGAGGTTGGCCAGGTCGGCGCCGACCATCCCGGGCGTCGACGCCGCGATCCCGCCCAGGTCGACGTCGGAGCCGAGCGGGACCGAGCGCGTGTGGACCTTGAGGATCGCCTCGCGGCCGGCGCGGTCGGGCGGGGAGACGACGACGCGGCGGTCGAAGCGGCCCGGGCGCAGCAGCGCCTGGTCGAGCACCTCAGGACGGTTGGTCGCGCCAAGCACGATCACGGACTCGCGCGGGGAGAAGCCGTCCATCTCGGTGAGGATCTGGTTGAGCGTCTGCTCACGCTCGTCGTGGCCGCCGGACAGGTTCGGGCCGCCGGCGGAACGCGAGCGACCGATCGCGTCGAGCTCGTCGATGAAGATGATCGCGGGCGCGTCCTCCTTGGCCTGCTTGAACAGATCACGCACGCGCGAGGCCCCGACGCCGACGATCATCTCGACGAACTCCGAGGCCGACATCTGGAAGAACGGCACCCCCGCCTCGCCGGCGACCGCGCGCGCGAGCAGCGTCTTACCGGTGCCGGGCGGGCCAGAGAGCAGCACGCCACGCGGGATCCGCGCGCCGAGCTTGAGGTACTTGTCCGGCGTCTTCAGGAAGTCGACGATCTCGTGCAGCTCCTCCTTGGCCTCCTCGATCCCGGCGACGTCCTCGAAGGTGATGTGCTGGTCGGATGGCTCCACCCGCCGAGCTCTCGAACGACCGAACGACATCAGCCCGCCGGCACCCGCCCCCCCCGACGCCGCACGCCGGAAGATGAAGAACAGGACGAGCAGGATCAGGATCGTCGGGCCGAACGAGGCGATGATCTCGGTCAGCGTCGACGGTCCGGTGCTCGGGTTCTGAGCGTTGATCTTCACGCCCTGGGCGGTCAGCTTGTCGAACAGCTGCGCCTGCGGGGCGAACGACGGGATCTGGGTCGTGAAGTTCTTCGAGGTCCGCGCAGCCCCCGTGCCCGAGGAGTAGCGGATCGCGGTCTTGAAGGTGCCTGAGATCGCCTGGCTCTTGGACCAGACCGTCTTCACGTTGCCCTTGTCGACCTGCGTGAGGAACGTCGGGCTGTACGGGATGCGGATCGGCGCGTTGGGCTTCAACACACGCGAGGAGATCCAGACGTTGGCGACCAGCAGGACGATGATCAGGACCGCGAGCCACCACCAGCGCGACGGCGAGGACCCGCCCGGCGGCTTGTTCGGCGGCGAGCCGCGACCGTCGGGGGCGGGCGTCACCTTCCAGCCGTGCTGCCCCGGGGACGGCGGCTGCGCTCGGCCCTGCGGAGGCCGTCCCCGGCTTCCGCTCTCCGGGGGGTTGGCGCGGCGCGCGCCCTGCGGCACACCGCCGCGGGGTGAGGTTTCGTCAGGCATTGGCCTCTGGGTGATTGTGGCAAGCGCCGGAGTCGGCCGGATCAGGTCGCTCGGCGGTGCATGGGTGACTCTAGGAACGTCCCGCCGCCCGCGAGCCACAGCAGGATCAGGCGCCGTCGATCATCGAGCGGAACATGTCCGCGCCGTGCACCGCGGCCCCGATCGCCTGGGCACGGTCGGCCAGCCACCGGTCCGAGGTGACGACCCGCACGAGCGCCGGATGTGGCTCGCGCTCCAGGCGTCTGACGATCTCGTAGTCGGCGGCGTCCGCACGGGGCCGAGGCGCGTGCGCGATCTCGATCACGCTCGAGCGCAGCGGTGGGCGCGCCGCGCGTTCGAAGACCACCACAACGTCCTCGCCCTCGATCGCGGCCCACCGCTCGAGCAGGTCAACCAGGTGGGTCATTGCGGCATCACGGTCGCGCCACCAGCCGTCCGGGCGCGTGCCGATCACGTTCATGCCGTCGACGTACCAGCGCATCAGAGCTCGCCCGATGGCGGCCGGCGCTGGGCCTTGCGCTCCGAGCGGCGCTGCTTTGCGGCGCGGCCACGAGCCACCGCGGCGGCGCTCGGGCGGGTGGCGTGGCGCGGGCGCTGGACCGCGAGGGCAGCCGCCAGCCGGCCGCGCAGCCGCTCGAGCGCCAGTTCGCGGTTGCGCGTCTGGCTGCGCTCATCCTGGGCCACGGCGGTGACCACCGGCCCCAAGCGCTCGATGATCCGCGCCTTCTGGGTGGGCGAGAGCGCGTCGGAGGCCTCCACGTCGAAGCTCGCCTCCACTCGGGAGGCGGTCACGTTGGCGTGCTGGCCCCCCGGTCCGGAGGACCGCGACGCGCGCAGCTTGACCTCGCGCAGCGGGATCGCCGTGCGGCCTCGGATCACCATCGGGTCGTCCATGGTCCGTGGATGATGCCCTGTCCGGTGGGCAGCTCCGGCGAGCCGGGCCGTGATCCGGGTGTGATCTCGTCGTGAAGGAAGCGGCGGGATCGTGCACCGGAACTATCGGAAATGGCCGTCCCGTGCTACTTTCACGCGCGAAAGGCCGCGCGCGCTGGTGCGCGGCGACAAGAAGGTGCAGGCCTCGGTGGGGACACCTCCGGGTAGCAGCACTGATATTCCCCGGAGGGAAACTGCCAATGGCAACCGGAACGGTCAAGTGGTTCAGTGACGAGAAGGGTTTCGGCTTCATCACGCCCGACGAGGGCAGCCGCGATCTGTTCGTCCACCACTCGAGCATCCAGGCGGATGGCTACCGCTCACTCGCGGAGGGCGCCAAGGTGTCCTACGAGGAGGAGTCGGGTCCCAAGGGCCCCAAGGCCATCAACGTCCAGAAGATCTAGGACATCGCCACGGCCGCCCGCGGGGCGGCCGAACCTCTGACCTGCACCCGTCCGTCGCTTTGCCGTGGCGGGCGGGTCACTCGTCCTCGCGAGGGGGAGGACCGCCGACGACGCCGTCGTCACGGCGCTTGGCCTTCCAGTCCCCGCGGACGTTCTCGATCTCGTCCTCGAGCTCTTCCGTGCGCTTGGACATCTCCTCAGCGCGGTCTTCCAGCTCGTCGGCGAGCTGTTCGTGATCCGCCTCGTCTGTGCGTGTGTTCATGGGTGGGTTCTTCCCGCAAACCCGCGCCGCACTCAGGGATCGGCGACGACGCCGCCCTCAGGCTCGATCGGCAGGCCCGCCGCGCTCCAGGCGAGCATCCCGCCCGCCATGTTGTGGGCGTCGTAGCCGGCTTGGGCGAATGCCTCGGTCGCCATCGCCGAGCGCGCGCCGCTGCGGCAGTAGAAGACAACCGGGCGCTCGCGGTCGATCTCGCCCGCGCGTGAGGAGATCTCAGAGAGCTCGATCAGGGTGGTGCCGGCGATGTGCCCGGCCTCGTGCTCGTGGTCCGCGCGGACGTCGATCAGCTGGATCGCGCGGTCGTCGTGCAGCCGGGAGACCTCTTGGGGTGAGTAGTCGAGGGCCATGGCACCTCAATCTAGCCCCGGGATTGCCGTCGGGTGGGGGCCGTGAAGGTCGGCCCGCCATCGGAGCTCATGTGCGCGCTTAGCAGGCATGGCACCTGAATCCTGCAAGGAGAAGTGCATGACATCAATCCTGCAGGTCGTGTAGGCTGCCGCGTCGATAATCACCCACAGCCGAATCACCACGAACCAGAACCGTGGTGATCGGGGAACCCGTTTGGTCGGCCGACCCAGCCGGCCAGGGGCGAATCGCCGAGATGTTTCGGCGTAGCGCAACTCTTTCAGCGCGAGCCCGACAGCTAACCCCGAAGGCACACGAAAGAGAAGGGTTAGTCCGTGGTCCCCGTTCGTCTACGAGTCTTTGCGCGCCTTGCTGGCCTTGCCGTGCTGTTTGGCGCGATCGTCCTACCTGCCACGGCCGCTGCCCAGCGGTCCGGCTCTCGAGTCCTGCGTCAGGGGATGCGTGGGTCCGCGGTGCGCGCGCTGCAGCGCGAACTGACCGAGGCAGGCTTTGTCGTGCGCCGGACAGGTGTCTTCGACGCAGCCACGCTGCGCAGCGTGCGGAGCTTCGAGCGCCGCTACCACCTACCGGTCAACGGGCTCGCCGGCGTTCCCTTCATGCGCAAGCTCCGCACGATCCGCGCCTATGACCTCGCCGCCGTCGATACCCCATTCAGCGGTGGCGCGGCCCCGGACTCCAGCACCACGTCCACCGGTGGCACCGGGCTCACGGGGACCCCGACCACCACCGGCACGACGACCACGACCACCACCGGAACGACCACGACCGGGACGGCCACCCAGATCGGCACCGAGCGCAGCGCGCCGAACCTGCCCAACCGCCGCTACGGCTCCCGCACGCTGCGCAAGGGAATGATGGGCACCGACGTGGAGGACCTCCAGAACTACCTGACGCTCGCGGGGTATCCGACCTCGGTCGATGGAGACTTCGGGCCGAAGACGGCCAGCAGCGTGATGAAGTTCCAGCGCGCGAGCCACATGCTGGTCAACGGAATCGCCGTCCACGGCGAGGAGATGACGCTTCAGCGCGACGTCGCCAAGGCGGTCCCGACCACGGCGTCCGCCGGCCAGGCGACGCTCAACGACGATGGAACCGCCACCGCGCCCGCCGACGCTCCGGCCGCGGTCCAGAACGCGATCGCCGCTGCCAACTCGATCATCGATGACCCGTACATCTACGGCGGTGGGCACGCCTCGTTCACCGACTCCGGCTATGACTGCTCCGGCTCGGTCAGCTTCGCGCTGCACGGCGGCGGCCTGCTGAGCTCACCCGAGGACTCCACCCAACTGGAGACCTACGGCCAGCCCGGCCCCGGCCAGTGGATCACGATCTATGCGGACGCCTCGCACGCGTTCGTGGTGATCGCCGGACTGGCGTTCGACACCGCGCACTATGGCCCCACGTTCCCGTCGGGCAGCGGCCCGCGGTGGCTGCAGCCCTCCGACGTCACGGCCAACCTGTCGGACGGCGGCAACTACATCGTGCGCCACCCGGCGGGCCTGTAGAGGCGGTCGTCCAGATGGGCGGTCCGCTGTGGGACCGCCCGCCTCAGGTTGTGCGCCGAATGGTTCCGCAGCCGCGCGCGGTGACGTAGGATCCAGGGTGATGTCGGCGCTCTCGGATCTGTACACCGTCCCTCAGGAATACATCGACTTCCGGGACACGATCCGCGAGATCGCGACCGAGCGGATCGCGCCCCGCGCGGCCGAGATCGACGAGACGGCCGAGTACCCGCACGATCTGCGCCGGCTGCTGGCCGAGCAGGACATCCTCGGGCTGCCGTTCGAGACCGAACACGGCGGTACCGGGACCGGAACGCTGATGCTCAACATCGCGATCGAGGAGATCGCCAAGGCATGTGCGTCGACGGCTCTGATCCTGATGATCCAGGAGCTCGGCACGCTGCCGATCAAGCTGTTCGGCTCCGAGGAGCTGAAGGACCGGTTCCTGCCGCGGTGTGCGACCGGCGAGTGGTCGCCGGCGTTTGCGCTCTCCGAGCCTGAGGCGGGCTCGGACCCGGGCGGGATGATCACGCGAGCGGTTCGTGACGGCGACGAGTGGGTGATCGACGGCACCAAGAACTGGATCACGAATCTCGGCATCGCCGACTTCTACGTCGTGTTCGCGGTGACCGATCGCGAAGCCGGCCATTCGCGCGGCATCACCGCGTTCGTGGTCGAGGCCGACCGCCCGGGGTTCAGCGTCGGCAAGCTGGAGAAGAAGCTGGGGATCCGCGGCTCGCCGACCGGCCAGCCGATCTTCGATGGCGTGCGCGTCCCGTACGAGAACATCGTCGGCGGGGAGGGGCAGGGCTTCAAGGTCGCGATGGGGACGCTCGACATCTCGCGGCTCGGTGCCGGCGCGCAGGCGCTCGGCATCGCCCAGGGGGCCACGGACTACGCCGCCGCCTACGCGCGCGAACGCCGGCAGTTCGGCAAGCCGATCAACAGCTTCCAGGCGATCCAGTTCAAGCTCGCCGACATGGAGACCCGCTGCGCGGCGGGGCGTGAGCTGCTCTATCAGGCGTGTGCGAAGGTCGATCGCGGAGACGCCGACATCGGCAAATACACCGCGATGGCCAAACTGTTCTGCTCAGACACCGCGATGGCGGTGACCCCGGAGGCGATCCAGGTCCTGGGGGGGTACGGTTACGTGAAGGAATATCCGGTCGAGCGGATGATGCGGGACGCCAAGATCACTCAGATCTACGAGGGGACGAACGAGATTCAGCGTCTCGTGATCGCCCGCACGATGCGATGACCGCACCCCCGACACCCCCGCCGCCGCCCGTCTCCGACAACAGCCCGAGTCTGCGGCGAGTTCTGCTCTCAGCGGCGGCGGCACTCACGGTCGGGCTTGGCGCGGTGTCGATCGGGGTCGGGTTCAGCGACTCGTTCCCGGTCAAGCTGATCCAGGGCATTGCGGTGTTCGCCGCCGGCGCAATCGTGCTCGGCGCGGCCGTGACGTTCGCCCTCGTGCACCTGGCCAACTGGCGCGACCCGGTCGACGAGGACGAGTTCGAGGCGCTGGTGCAGCACGCTGAGCAGCTCGCCTCCGAAGGACGCTGGGGCGAGTCCGACGAGGATCTGATCGGCTCGGCCTGGGCCGACGATGAGGACGAGTACGCGCTCGACGGCGACGAGGACTTCGCGGCGCTCGTCCGCGCCGCGATCGACGACCTGCCGCTGGAGTTCCATCGCGCGCTCGAGCACGTCGCGATCGTCGTCTCGGACGCAGGCCGCGAGCACCGGGCCTACGGCCTGTACCAGGGAGACACGGTCGCGCGGGATTACTTCACCGACCGGATCCTGATCTTCCGGGACACGTTGACCCGCGACTTCGGCCACGATCCGGAGCTGCTGCGCGCGCAGGTGACGCGCACGGTGCGCCATGAGCTCGCGCACCACCTCGGCTGGGGTGAGGCGGGCGTGCGACGACTCGGTCTGTGAGCCGGCCTCCCGGCGCACCTCGTGCCTGAAGCGGTCATCGTCGACGCCGTCCGTACGCCGATCGGCCGGGCGGTCAAGGGGTCGCTGCGCGGGATGCGCGCCGACGAGCTGGCCGCCGTGCCGCTGCGTGAGCTCGTCACGCGCAATCCGGACGTCGACTTCGCGCAGACCGCCGACGTGATCATGGGCGCGGCGTACGGCAGCGGCGAACAGGGCGCGAACATCGGGCGGACGGCGTCACTGCTGGCGGGACTGGACCATCACGTCCCCGCGTGCACCGTCAATCGCTTCTGCGCGTCCTCGCTGATGGCGATCCGGATGGCCGCTCACGCCATCCGAGCCGGGGAGGGGGAGCAGTACGTCGCCGCCGGAGTCGAAGCGGTCTCACGAGGTGTCGTGACGCCCCTGGCGCCCGAAACGCTCAACCCGCGCCTCGATGGCTCCGAGGGCTCTCTGTATGACGTCTACATCCCGATGGGCATGACCGCCGAGAATGTCGCCGAGCGGTGCGGCGTCTCACGCGAGGCGCAGGACGAATGGGCGGTGATCTCCCAGGAGCGCGCGGTGGCCGCCCGCGACAGTGGCCACTTCGACGCCGAGATCGTCCCGGTGACCGTGCCCGCGCACCGCGAGCGCTCGGGGGAGGATCCGACTCAGGAGGTCGAAGTCCCAGAGGCGGTCGTCACCCGGGACGACGGGCCCCGGCCGGGGACGACGATGGACGTGCTTGGCCGGCTACGGCCGGCGTTCCGGCCCGACGGGACGGTGACCGCGGGGAACGCATGCCCGCTCAACGACGGGGCCGCGGCGGTGCTCGTGATGTCTGATGCGCGCGCCGAGCAGCTCGGCCTGCAGCCTCTGGCTCGGATCGTCGCCTCGACTGTCGCGGCGATCCGGCCCGAGATCATGGGACTCGGCCCGATCCCGGCGATCCGCGCGTTGCTTGAGCAGGTGCGTCTCACCATTGAGGACATCGACATCATCGAGATCAACGAGGCGTTCGCCGCGCAGATCGTCCCCTGCCGCGATCAGCTCGGCATCGAGACCGAGCAGCTGAACCCGTTCGGGGGCGCGATTGCGCTCGGCCACCCGTTCGGGATGACGGGCGCCCGGATCATGACCACGCTGCTGAACGGGCTGCGCGCCACCGGCGGCCGCTACGGCATCGAGTCGATGTGCGTCGCCGGCGGTCAAGGTCAGGCGATGCTCGTCGAATATCTCTGAGCAACGGTCTGATTCCCGACCCTCGGGTCAGGGCAGCCTGAGCCCTTCGTGAGAGTTCTGTATGCATTTTCCCTGCTGGTCCCGGGCAGCTTGTAGGCTGCGCACACTTCAGGCCGGTCGCACGGATCGGCACCGACGGGTCTGAGAGAAAAGGGGCAGTACCAACGTGAACACCGCAGTCACCGACGTGGACCTGAGTCCGAAAACGAACGAGCACCACACGCCGCAACAGCCCGCCGTCTGGCGAGAGCGCCTCGCGCCGTATGCGACGCCGTGTATGTGGCGAAGCAGCCTCGACCTCTTCACCTCGGTCGTCGCCTATCTCGCCCTCAGTACGGCGATGGTCTTCGCCTACAACCATGTCGGTTGGTGGCTGACGGTGCTGCTCGCGCCGGTCAGCGCCGGGTTTCTGCTGCGGACCTACATCATCTTCCACGACTGCACCCACGGGTCGTTCCTGCCCTCGCGGGTGGCCAACATCTGGCTCGGCACCGTCCTCGGGGTCATCGTGCTCACGCCGTTCGTCCGCTGGCGCCACGATCACGCGATTCACCACAACACCGCAGGCGACCTCGACAAGCGTGGCATCGGCGACGTGCCGCTGCTCACGGTCGAGGAGTACGTCGCGCGCTCTCCCCGGGCGCGGATGGAATACCGCCTGTTCCGCAACCCGCTGATCATGTTCGGCCTGGGGCCGGTGATCGCGATGATCATCGGACCGCGGCTGATCTCCCGCAAGGCCCCGGCGCGCATGCGGCGCAGCGTGCTGGCGACCGATGCGGTGCTCGTGCTGATCTTCGGCCTGCTCGGCTGGTGGCTCGGCCCCGTCGCGGTGGCGCTCGCCTGGGCGCCGCCCGCGCTGATCGCGGGTGCGGCCGGCGTCTGGCTGTTCTACGTCCAGCACAACTTCGAGGGCGCCTATTACCAGCGCACCGAGGGCTGGGGCTACGCCGACGCGGCGCTGCAGGGCAGCTCGTTTCTGAAGCTCCCGCGCATCCTGCAGTTCGCCACCGGGAACATCGGGTTCCACCACGTCCACCACCTCAACGTGCGGATCCCCAATTACAACCTCCAGCGTGCCCACGAGGAGAACTCGGTCTTTCAGAGCGTTCCGGTGCTCACGCTCATCGACGGGCTCCGCGCCGTCCGGCTCAAGCTCTGGGACGAGCAGCTCGGACGGATGGTGACGTTCGCCGAGGCGAACGTCTGATCGCGGGTCAGCGGACGGTGATCGTGCGCCGGATCATCACCGGCGAGGTGTAGCCGAGTGCGCTCGGTACGTACTGCAGGGCGTACTTGTTCTTGCCGGCGGGCTCCCCGCCCGCCGTCATCGTGAACGCGCCCGTCTTCTTGTTGGGGCGCGTCTGGCCGCCGTTGAAGCTCAGCTGCACCGGCCCGGCCTTGGTCACGCGGTAGAGGATCAGCGAGCCCGCGCCGCCGTTCAGTGAGGCAACAGGGCTGATCTTCCCCTCGATCGCGATCTTGCCGGTCGCGACCTGCCGCGCCTCGGTCACCTTGATCGTCGGGGTCAGCGGGGTGGCGGTGACCGCCGGTGAGGTGGCCGCCGCCGAGCCGGTCGTGTCGGTGGCGGTGACCGCGCACTGGATCCCGAGGCCCACCCAGAGCGCGCGGACACGCAGCGTCGAGCCCGTCCCGATCTGAACGTTGCCGTCGGTCAGCTGCCAGGCGTAGGTGAACGCGCCCGCGCCGACCGACCAGGTGCCGTTGTTGCAGGTCAGCGTCGAGCCATAGCTGCTGGCGCCGGTGATCGAGGGTGGGGTGGCGGCCGTGGGGGCGGCAGACGCCTGCGCGGCGCAGATGCCACACGCGCCGATCGCAGCGCCGGCGGTCAGGAACTTGGTGAGCCTTGGCATCCCGGCCACGTTACCGGTGATCGGCCCTCAGCGGGGTCAGGATGCCAGCTGTGACAGCGAGATTGCGAACAGCCCATCCGGGTCGGTGAGCAGCTCGCAGAGCGTCAGACCGGAGGCCTCGAGATCGCCACGAACCCGTTCGGGGGTGAACTTCGCGCTGATCTCGGTCCGGAGCTCCTCACCCGCCGCGAAGTCCACGCGGAGGTCGAGCCTCTCCAGGCGCGCCGAGCATGGCCTGATCGCCCGCAGCCGCATCTCGACCCACTCCTGGCGGCCGTCGTAGAACGCGACATGCTCGAAGTTCTCCACCGGAAGATCGCCGTCGAATTCGCGGTTGAGCACGCGCAGCATGTTCCGGTTGAACTCTGCCGTCACGCCCGCCGCGTCGTTGTAGGCCGCCTCGATGATGAGGGGATCCTTGACCAGATCGGTCCCCAGCAGCAGATGGTCGCCGTCCGAGAGCAGCGATCCGATCTTGGTGAGCACCGCGCGCCGGGTGCCGGGCGGGAAGTTTCCGATCGTGCCGCCGAGCAGGGCGGCGAGCCGCGGGGTGTCGCCCATGCGCCCGACGTGATCGAGGTCGCGCTCGAAGTCGCCGACCACGCCCGAGACCTCGAGGCCCGGGTAGTCGGCGGCGAGCGTACGCGCCGCATCGGCGACCACCGCCTCTGAGACGTCGAGCGCCACGTAGCGCCGCAGCGTTCCCGCCGCACGCATCGCGTCGAGCAGCACCCGCGCCTTGGTCGAGGCGCCGGCGCCGAGCTCGACGAGCTCGCCCGCGCCGGTGCGCGCGACGATCGCAGCCGCCTGCTCCCGCAGGATCCGCAGCTCCGCGCGCGTCGGGTAGTACTCGGGCTGCTCAGTGATCTGCTCGAACAGCTCGGAGCCGCGTGCGTCATACAGGTACTTCGGCGGCAGCTCCTTGAACGGCTTGGTCAGACCGTCGAGCACGTCGTTCGCGAAGGCGCGCTCGGCGATTTCGTCCTCAAGCGGGGTGTCGAGGCCGGTCATCGTGGCGCTCAGGCATCCGCGGCGAGCCGCAGGCCGGCGAAGATCTGGCGGCGCTGCGGGAAGTCCCAGTTGCGGAACGGCACGGTCGCAACCCGCGAGCGGGTCGCCCACGAGCCGCCGCGGAGCACGCGGTAGCCCTCGCCGAAGAACACCTCGGAGTACTCCGGGTACGGGTAGGCGGTGAAGCCCGGGTAGCGATCGAACACGGTGCTCGTCCATTCCCAGACATCACCGAGTATCTGCTCGCACCCGACCGGGGATGCGCTGCGCGGCAGGCTGCCCACGCGGGCGGTCCCGCCTGAGAGCTGGTCGAGGTTGGCATGGGTTCCGAGCCGGAGCGGGTCCGCGCCCCACGGCCGTGGCAGCATCGAGCCGCTCGCGGGATCCCAGGAGGCGGCCTTCTCCCACTCGAATTCGCTCGGCAGCCGCAGACCATGGTCTGCGGCGAACGCCTCGGCTTCGTGGTAGGAGACGTGTACGACCGGGCGTGCCGGGTCCAGCGGCTCGCAGCGACCGAGCCGCCACTCGTGGGTGAGGTCGGCGGTCCAGGAGGCCGGCCGATCGATCTGCTCGTGCTCGCGCCAGCCCCAGCCCTCGGCCGACCACGGCTCACGCCGTCGGTAACCGCCGTCCTCGATCCACGCGCGCCAGTCGCCGTTGGTGACGGGAAAGCGGCCGATGCGGAACGCGGGCAGCTCGACCCGATGGCGCGGACGCTCGTTGTCATAGGCGAATCCGGCTGCGGGCGCGCCGATCTCGCACGAGCCGGCGGGGACCTCGATCAGCTCCAGGCCGGTGGGCACGGGCGACGCTGCGGTGAGCGTGTCCTGAAGGCTGGGCTCGAAGCCGCGCAGGTGCGCGAGCTGCATCGTCTGCAGCATCGTCTCGTTGTGCTGGTGCTCGTGGCGCACGATCAGCTCGGGGATCGTTCCGTCGCCGGGGCCGAGCTGCGCGAGCACCTCCTCGGCGCGGCTGCGCACCTCCGCCATGTACTCACGCGCGTCGGCGGGTCCCAGATGCGCGAGGTCGCCGCGTTGCGCTCGCGGAGTCTCGAACGCGTCGTAGGTCTCGGCGAGGTCCGCGCGCAGCAGCGGTCGCCCTCCGTACCGGTGGACGATCCACAGATCCTCGAACGCGGCGATGTGTCCCAGATCCCAGACCAGTGGGCTCATGAGCGTCGAGTGGACCTGCTCGAGGTCCTCGTCGGAAAGCTCGGCGATCAGAGCGAGGGTTCTGATGCGAGCTTCGGTGAGGGCAATGAGCGGCTCGGAGGGGACCGAGTCACCGAGCTCCGCAGCCACGCTCATGGCGAGCGATGAAAGCAGCGGCGAAGGCCGGCGCGCTTAAGCGATTCAGGCTCGCCGGGAGCCTCGGCTCAGGCGTCAAGCGCATAGCGCAGGTACAGCGAATCGCCCTGGCTCAGGGCCCACAGGCGCCGCATCCGCTCCGGCGCCGCGGCCGTCGCCGGGCCGGTGATCGCCGGGCCGTCTCCGCGTGCGAGCAGGGGCGCCAGAGTGAGGAACAACTCATCGCACAACCCGTCCGCGACGAGCGAGCCGAACAGAGACGGGCCGCCTTCGCAGAGCAGCAGGCGGACGCTGTGGGTGCTCGAGAGGTGGGCGAGCACCGCCTGCGGACTCAGCTCGCCCACCGCCCGGCGCTCGACTGTGACGGTGGCTGCCACGCCGTCCAGCTCGATCTCCGCGCCTGAGTAGACGATCATCGTGGCCGCCGGGTCGTCGAGCAGCGGGATCTTGGGCAGCACGCCCCCGCGGGTGATCGTTACCAGCGGCGGCTGAGGAGCGAGGCCGAGGCGCTCGCGGAGCGCCACCACGGTGGGGTTTCGCGAGAGCGTGCCGTAGTGCTCGGCTCTGAGCGTGCCCGTGCCGACGAGGACGGCGTCGGCGCAGCCGCGCAGTGCGCGGAAGATCCTCTTGTCGCCGTCGTCCCCGAGTGCGGTCGAGCCGCCGTCGACCGTCGCCCGGCCGTCGGCGCTCGCGACGAAGTTCGCCACGACGTATGGCCGGCCGCGTTGCGACATGTCCTGGAGGGCCTGCGGGACGAGCTCGACCGGGTCGACGGACGCGGCGTCGGGGTGCAGGCGGTGCATCGGCCCGAACTGTAGGCTGCCTCCCCGATGACCACCTCGCACTCCAAACCGGACCGCAATCTCGCCGTCGAGCTCGTGCGGGTCACCGAGGCGGCGGCGCTCGCGTCCGCCAGGATGATCGGCCGCGGCGACAAGGAGGGGTCCGATCAAGCAGCCGTCGACGCCATGCGGGCGATGCTCGACACGGTCTCCATGGACGGGATCGTCGTGATCGGCGAGGGGGAGAAGGACGAGGCGCCGATGCTGTTCAACGGCGAGCACATCGGCGATGGGTCCCCGCCCGAGGTGGACATCGCGGTCGATCCGCTCGAGGGCACGCGGCTGTGTGCGCTCGGCATGCCCAACGCGGTCTCGGTGATCGCGCTGTCCGAACGCGGCACGATGTTCAACCCCGGCCCGGTCTTCTACATGGAGAAGATCGCGGGCGGCCCGGAGATCGCCGATCTGCTCGACCTGGATCGCCCGTTGTCGGAGACGCTGCGGCTGATCGCCGAGCGCAAGAACCGCGATATCCGGGACGTGATGGTGGTGATGCTCGACCGCGAGCGCCACCACGAGGCGATGCGCGAGGTCCGAGAGGCGGGCGCGCGCGTGCGCCTGATCACCGACGGCGATGTCGCGGCGTCGCTGCTCGCGGTCTCCGAGAACTCGCCGGTTGATCTGCTCTGGGGAATCGGCGGCACCCCCGAGGGCGTCATCTCCGCCGCCGCAATCAAGTGCATCGGCGGCCAGTTGCTGGGCCGCCTGTGGCCGCGCAACGATGAGGAGCGCGCTGCGGCGGTCACCGAGGGCTACGACCTGGAGCGGGTGCTCAACTGCGACGACCTCGTCCAGGGCGATGATGCGTTCTTCTCCGCCACCGGCGTGACCGACGGCGACGTGCTGCAGGGCGTCCGCTACCACGGGGACAGCGGCGCCTCGACCGAGTCGCTGGTGATGCGCTCGCGGTCGGGCACCGTGCGGCGCATCTATGCGCGCCACGACCGCCGCAAGATGCGGTCGATCGGCGTCAGCTACGGCTGAGCGGCGGCGGCCCCCGGGTCGGGGCTGTCGCGGGTTGCGACCGCGAGCAGGTGAGGGCTCGCCCCGATGACCTCGGGGATCCGTTCCAGGGCTCGGGCGGAGTCCAGCACCGCCCGGCGGTCCTCGTCGTCGCACATCCGCTCGCCGACGTCGGGGAAGAATCCGGCCGGGCCCTCGAGACCGACCAGGTCGGCGAGGCGCAGACCCGCGTCCATGATCTCGGCGGCGAGGTCATCGGGTCGGTGAGTCACCGCAGTGAACCCATCCATCTTGATCGGCGGAAGGCTCCCGGACCGCTCGCTCTCGGTGACAAAGCGTTCGAAGGCCGGGTCGTCTCGGTAGCCGCGCAGACGCAGCGAGCCGTCGAGACGCACCGCCCAGCGAGAGATCGCCGCGGCGAACACGACGCCGCCGGGGGTGAGAATCCGTCGGGCCTCGCGCAGCGCGGTGACGCGATCCTGGTGGTGGGCGATGTGGTAGAGCGGGCCGAGCAGCAGCACCCCGTCGACCGATTCGTCGGGCAGGGTGAGCGCCCGGGCGTCGCCGACCGCGGTGTTCACGCGATGCCCGTCTTTGAGTGAGCCCTTCAACTGCTCGACGTGGAGCCCGATCAGATCACGGTGCTCGATCTCGTAGCCGCGCTCGGCGAGCCAGAGGGCATAGCGACCCGGGCCGCCGCCGACGTCGGCGACCCGCGCGGGCGGATCCGGGAGATGACGGGAGAGGATCTCGATCGTGCGCTCGAACTCGAGCAGACCGTGGCCCTGCTCGAGGCGTGTCTGCTCCTCGCCGCGGCCGTAGTAGGCGCGCATCGCCTCGGCGTGGGGGTCGATTCCGGTCACCGGCGGGCGAGCGCGCCGACGCGGGAGACGTCGAGCCGAAGGTTCTCCAGCGAGCGAAGGAACGCATGGGTGACCATCACGTGGACCAACGACTGGGTCATCTCGTAGACGATCGTCGACAGCCTCGAGGCGATCGCCGGGTAGAAGTTCGCGACCTCGACCTCGATCTTCACGTCGCGCTGGTTGCCGCTCGGGCTGGCGGGCATCCGCTTGACGGCGAGCGACAGCCATCCCGAGCCGCGGCCGCTGCGGGCCACGAGCAGCCCGTCGCGGATCTGCCAGGTGATCTTGCCCTCGTCACGATCGATCTCGTAGCGGGGGACCTCGAACCGCAGCAGCGTGAGCGGCTTCGCAAGGAGCACCACCGATCGGGAGTCCTCGTCGTAGACGACCCGGATCAGTCCCAGCGTGACGCGCGTGAGGAACCGCCAATAGGTCCGTCCCAGGTTCTCCAGATTGGGCACGGTCCAGAGCCGGGCGAGGTCCTCGTCGTCCATGGTGAGCATCGCGGACTGCACCGAGCGAACACCGCCGTCGTGGGCGATCACCGTCGAACGCGGAGCGGAGCCGATCACCGCCCGGGCAGGCCGGCGGTGCCCACGGTGCGCGCGTCGCCACGCCGCAAAGGCGGAGGCGAGCACGGCGAGGAAGACGAACGGCGCGGACATCGATGCGGGATTGTGACCGCCCGGCGCGACGTGGCGGGTGGTTGAGGCGACCCTACCCGGCTTCGCTCAGCGGACGAGCGCCTCGAGCGCCACGACCGCACCCGCCTCGAGCGAGCCCTCGCCCGCCGGGACCATCGCCAGTGCGTCGGCGGCGAGCAGCGAGCTGAGGATGTGGGACCCCTGGGCGCCGGTTGGGCGTGCCACGAGCGTTCCGTCAGGGGCGGCGCGCAGCGAGACGCGGACCGCCTGCTCGCGGATCGGGTTGCGGCGGATGTCGATTCCGAGACGGGCGTGGCGGTGCGGCGGCCGCGGCGCGTGCCCGCACTGGAGCGCGGCGAGTGCCGGGGCGACGAACAGCGAGAAGGTGACCACCGCAGAGACGGGGTTGCCGGGCAGACCGAACACGAGCGTGTCGCCCGCTGCGACGCCGAACCACGTGGGCTTGCCGGGCTGCAGGGCGACGCCCCAGAAGCGCTCGTGCACGCCGAGTGCGGCCAGCGCCGGCTTCACGTGGTCGTGCGGTCCGACGGACACTCCGCCGGAGAGCACCACCACATCGGCGACACGCAACGCCTCGCCGATGTGCGCGACCGTTTGCTCGCGGTCGTCGGGGATGTGGTCCGGCTCGAGCGCCCGCGCGCCGGAGCGGGTGGCGACTCCGGAGAGCATCGTCGCGTTCGAGTTGTGAATCTCGCCCGGTCCGAGCGGCTCTCCGGGCTCGCGCAGCTCGTCCCCGGTCGAGAGCACCGCGACCAGCGGGCGGCGTGCGACGGTCACGTCGGGGGCGCCCGCGGCGATCGCGGCGCCGAGCTCGATCGGCCCGAGAGTCGTCCCCGCGTCGAGCACGACCGAGCCCTCGACCATGTCCTCGCCGGCGCCGCGGACGTGCTCGGCCTCTGGGGTGTGGGCGAGGGTGAGCACCGTCCCGTCGTCAACCTCCGTCTGCTCCTGGGGGATGACGGCGCTCGCACCGGCCGGGATCGCGGCACCGGTCGAGACGCGGATCGCCTCGCCCTCGGTGAGCCTGGTTTCCGTGGGCATGCCTGCGCGGGATTCTCCGATCACGCGGAGGCGGCGCCCGGACTCGCCGGCCTGAATCGCGTAGCCATCCATCGCCGAGCAGGCAAACGGCGGGACGTTCGAACGGGCGCGCACGTCCTCGGCGAGCACCCGATCGATCGCCTGCGTCAACGGGACCGTCTCCGCGGAAAGCGGCCGGACGGAGTCCAGCACGAGCTGGCGAGCCTCGGCGATGGGGATCAGCGACACCGGATTTCCGAGCATATGCGGTATCAAGGGTCTGGTGACCACGGAGCCGACACCCCGACGTGGTACACACGCTGGCTGATGGCGCCGGATGCTCCTCACCGGCGGCCGGGCCGCCCGGTCGCTGACGCCCCCATCGAGAGACTCCTCGCGCACCCTGAGGAGGTGGCGCGCAACTGGATGTTCGCGCTGCTCTCGCAGGTCGAGCTGCACGAGGCGCCACGCCTGGTCACCGAGCCGTTCACGCGCGACGGGCCACGCGTCTGCGACGCCGCGCTGCGAGCGCTCGCCGAGGAATCGGACCTGCGGCGCCTGGAGCGCGACGGCGCGCTGTGGCCGCTGGTCTCACGGGTGGGCGAGATGACCGGCTCGGCGGCCCCCGCACATGTCCTCACCGCGGTCGATGCGCTCCACGACGTGCTGTGGACGGAGTTGCGCCGCGAGCTGCACGGTGCGGCCGACCCCGACCTCGTCGCCGACCTCGCGGCGCGGCTGACGCGGGTGTGCGCGCTGATCCGCGACGCGGGCCTGGTGCGGGCGGGTGGCGGGCCGGGACTGGAGTCCGTGCGGCCCGTGGGCGGACCGGCGATGCGAGGGGGAGAGCGACGGGGCGCGGGGATCGTGCCGCCGCCGGCGGCGCCGGCCGGGCAGGCTGGGCCTGAGCCGGTGGTGGGGGGGTCCGGGGCTCCGGTGGGCGGGGCTGCGGCGAGTGGGGCTCCGGCGCGCGAGGCTCCGGCGGGCGAGGGCGCCTCGCCGGCTCCCGGGGCGCCGGTCGTGCCGCCAACGCCCGCGGCGCCCGCGGGCGGGGCGTTGGTCGGCGGAGATGCGTCGAGTGCAGGGGGCGCGATCGGCGACGGACCGCCCTCCGAGCCCATGCCCTCTGCGGAGTCCGCGCCTGGCGCGAGCGAGCGTGCTGCCGGGCCGGGCGGCGCGAGTCGGGCGCCGGGCCGCCCGTCGCCGCTCTGGGTGGAGGCGCTCGAGGATGAGATCCAGGCCGCGACGGCAAGCTTTGCGCCCCTGTCGCTGCTGCTCGCCGAGATGGAGGATGCAGAGCGGATCGCCGCCTCGGCCGGTCCCGAGCGCGCCGATGAGGCGTTCGGAGAGTTCGCGCTCGCCGTCCGGCGCGCGCTGCGGCGCCAGGACATCCTCGTGCAGGAGACCGCCTCGCGCGCTTGGGTGATCGCGCGGGACACCGCGAGGGCGGGCGCTCACTCGCTCGGGGCGCGCATCGCCGAGTCGGTCGGCGAGACGACGTCGCAGGGCGGCAGCCCACTGGTGGCGAGCGTCGGGGTGGCCGTCCTGGGGGAGGACGGCATCGACTGCGCGCAGCTGATGGAGGCCGCCGAGGAGGCCCGTTTCGCGGCGTCCGCCCGCGGGATCGAGGTCTCGCGCCGGATGCGTTAGCCGCCCGCCGGTGGCGTGAGCCGCCGGCGCCGGCCTCAGCGGAGCGCGAGCGACGGCGCGGCGAGTGCCGATGCGGTCTGCTCGCCGGCCGGCAGCGAGATCGACCCGATCCACTCGGTGCCGTTCATGCCGAGCGCGCTTGCGGTGGCCATGGTGACGTCCCACGACGCGCCATTGGCGTACGGGCCGCGATCGATCACCGGCACGGTCAGCTCCCGGCCGCCGTACATCAGCGAGACCTCGGTGCCGCAGGGGAGCGTGCGGTTGGCGACGCCCAAGGTGGAGCGATTGAGCCGCGAGCCGCAGGCCGTCTTGCGCCCGTAGAAGCCGGGTCCATAGACCGTCGCCTTCTCGTCGCGGTAGACCGACACCGTCAACGCGCTGGGCGCCGCCGTGGCAGACGCCGACTCGGGGGTCGACGTGTCGGAGGTGGTGACCGCGCGCATCGAGAACCGGCCGACCTGGCTCGTGTGCCACGTCGCCGCGAACGTGCCATCCGAGGCGACCGTGGTGGACACCGTCGACTCCCACTCTCCGTTGGTGGCGCGGCCCTCGCGCTCGATCTCGATCGTCTGACCGGCATCGCCGGGGGCGCTGCCGGTGAATGAGAGTTGGTGGCGCAGCAGCGCCGAGGATGTGGTCTGCAGGGTGATCCCGTCGCTCGAGGCAGACACGGGCTCCGCGGCGGGTGACGTGGGCACGCTGGTCGGCGCCGCCGTTCCGGTCGGGCCCTCGTCGGTGAGCCCACCACCGCCGCTTCCACCGCCCGTCGATGCGAGTGCGGTCGAGGGCAGCGCGAGGGCGCAGGCAAGGACGGTGAGCGTTCGGATCAGGGAACGTCCGAGGGGGCGGGGGTGCACGACGATGAATCTCCTTGGGTGCAGCGGTGGTGCCTACGAGGTGAGCTGACGGGCTCGCGCCTTGATGGCGCTACGGGCCTTAGCGGGCCCGATTCGCCCCGGCGACGTCCTGGCGGACGTCGCAGTGGTTCCCCCGTCGGCCGCGTCCGGAGACGTCGGCCGCTCGGCGTTGAGGCGGCAGTCTACACATAACTCTGCAACCCGTTCGAACGTGAACGGGCGCCCAACCGGTTACGGCCGCGGTAGTCGGGAGACCGCTCCGCGCAGCGCGCGCGCCCCGGCTCTGAGGCCCAGCTCGGTGAGCTCGGCAGCGGCCTGGACGACCGTCTCGAGCGTCCCGTGCTCCTGCGCGGGCGGGCGCGCAGGCGGTGGGGTGGGGACGGTGCGGGTCCTGGTGCGGACGTTCGCCGGAGGCTTCTTGGCGACCGGGCGGCGGGGTGTCGCCCGGGTGGGCTCGGCAGGGGTTGCGGTGGTCGTCGCGGTGGGCTCTGCGGCGGTCTTGGCGGTCGCCCTGGCGGCAGCGGGCTTCTTGGCGCGGGAGGCCTTGTCTGCGCTGGCGGGCTTGCCTGTGGCGGACTTGGCCGCGGCGGGCGCCTTGGCCGTCGCGGGCTTCTTGGCGGCGGGCGCCTTGGCCGTCGCGGGCTTCTTGGCGGCGGGCGCCTTGGCCGTCGCGGGCTTCTTGGCGGCGGGCGCCTTGGCCGTCGCGCGCTTCGTGTCGACGGTGGCGGTCCTGGTCGCCGCTGCCGCCTTCCGGGGTGCGCCCTTCGGCGGTGTCGCCGGGGACTCGGTGTTGGCGGCAGGGCCACGCTTGTCGCTGCGGCGGTGGGGCCGGGTGGAGGGCAGTGACCCGATCACGCCTCGACGTTCATCGCTCATGGGCCCCATGATCGCAGCCGCGGCACGAGAGGATGTGGGCGATTCTCACTTGCTGCGCAATGAAGACGCCCACACCCGGTCGCGGCGGCAGGCGGGCGGCGCGCCGGCGCGCCGGCGCGAGATAGTGGTCCTGGGAGTGCTCATTTCTCGACAGCCACCCACGGGCGGGTCTCTCTCACGGGAGGATCGGCCGCTTTTGGCTCAATGGGCGCCCAAATCGGACAACGTCCGCCGGGCACGCCCCGACGCCCGCTCGGGACTGCGGGCGTCCGCATCGGACAGGCCCCGACACCCTGGCGCGGGACCGCGGGCGTCCGAGACAGGCCCCGACACCCTGGCGCGGGACCGCGGGCGTCCGAGACAGGTCCCGACACCCTGGCGCGGGACCGCGGGCGTCCGACAGGTCCCGACACCCTGGCGCGGGACCGCGGGCGATTCGAATGACGAGGCCCGTTACTCAGACGAAGAACCGTGATCAACCCCGCAATCTCCGGACACTCCGCTCGAATCTGCGTCCACGATCCGACGCGATCCGTGAAGAACCCTGAAACCACGCCCGAGGTTCTCGGTATAAACCTGCACACGACGCACCGCCTGCGGAACGGGCCTTCCCGAGCCACGGTCAGCACTCGCCTTCGACCGTCGAGAAACTCCGCGCGGAGCGCGTTGACTTCAAAAAGTATAGTGGCTATCATCAGCACGCACGGTTGAGTAGCGAGCCTGCGCTCTGAGAAGGGTTCAGGGTCGAATGTGCATCCAGCGCCGGCGCCGCTCAGGCGGCCCGCCAACGACGGAAACGGAACCAGATGTCTGTTGCGGAACTGCAGGAACTCGAGGAGATCAAGGGTCTGGTCAGCCGTGGCCAGCAGCTTGGAGTGCTGACGTTCTCGGAGATCGCCGGCGCGGTATCCGAGCTCGATCTGGATGAGGCGGACGTCGAGGAGCTGCACGGCTTTCTCGAGCGCGCGGAGATTGAGCTCGTCGAGGAGGTCGACCCTGCGCAGTCGGCCGCCGAGGTAGAGCGCGCTCCCGACAAGCGCGGCGGCCGTCGCAAGGCGAAGACGGCGCTGGACCTCAAGCCGGACATGACCACCGACTCGCTGCAGCTGTTCCTCAAGGACATCGGCAAGGTTCGGCTGCTCACCGCGCAGGAGGAGGTCGATCTGGCAAAGCGGATCGAGCGCGGCGACCTGGACGCGAAGCAGAAGATGGTCGAGTCCAACCTGCGCCTGGTGGTGTCGATCGCGAAGAACTACCGCAACCAGGGCCTGCCGTTCCTCGACCTGATCCAGGAGGGCACGCTCGGTCTGGTCCGTGCGGCGGAGAAGTTCGACTACCGCAAGGGCTTCAAGTTCTCGACGTACGCCACCTGGTGGATCCGCCAGGCGATCGCGCGTGCACTCGCTGACAAGGCCCGGACGATCCGCATCCCGGTTCACGTCGTCGAGAAGCTCAACAAGATCGGGCGCGCTGAGCGCAAGCTGGTCACCGAGCTCGGACGTGAGCCGACCGCCGAGGAGATCGCCGAGGTCACGGGCATCGAGCCCGAGGAGGTCGAGTCGATCAAGCGTTCGGCCCAGGCCCCGGTCTCGCTGGAGAAGCCGGTCGGCGACGAGGAGGAGTCGGAGTTCGGTCAGTTCATCGCGGACGAGCGAGCCGAGTCGCCGTACGAGCGCGCGGCCGAGATCCTCACCAAGGAAGCCCTCCGCGAGGCGCTGGAGAATCTCTCCTACCGTGAGCGGCGCGTGCTCGAGCTGCGCTACGGACTCGGCGGCGAGCACCCGCGCACGCTCGACGAGGTCGGGCGGACGTTCAACGTCACGCGCGAGCGCATCCGCCAGATCGAGAATCAGTCGCTGAAGAAGCTGCAGTCGCTGGCCGAGGCCCAGAAGCTGCGCGACGTCGCCTGAGCGACGTTACCCCGGACGCCGCCGTCGCGATGGCGTCCTATGCTGCGTCACGGCCCGGATCCGTCCGGGCTGTGCGATTCAGTACGCCCTCGACTTCGACGTGAAAGGCTGGCGAGGCCTCTCGACCCCGCCCGTCGATCCGTCCGTCGACGCACCGCGCTTGACCCGGGCGGTTGACGGAATGGTCCGTTCACCGGTCCACTGACATTGGTTTTACACGAGGTCCCTAGGCTGCACACGATGCCTGAAATGCGAATTCGCCCGAGACACTGCGAGAACTCCGTGACGGCCCGGCGCCGTCGCACCCGGCGCGTCACCGCGACCGTGGGCGCCCTCGCCGGGGCCGCGGTGCTGGCCGCGTGCGGCTCGAGCGGCGGATCATCGAACAGCGGCTCCTCGGCGAGCGGCGGATCGAGCGGATCGAGCGGATCGTCCTCAAGCGGTGGCAAGGGGACGGTGATGGTCGGAAAGGTCAACGGTTATGGCTCGGTGCTGGTGACCGCAGCGGACCAGCCGATCTACATCCTCTCGACCGATCCCTCGGGCTCGAGCAAGTGCTCGGGCTCGTGCGCCAAGGCGTGGAAGCCGGTGACCGTCAGCGGTTCACCGAAAGCCGGCAGCGGGGCGTCCTCCTCGCTGCTCTCGAGCTTCAAGCGCAGCGATGGCACCACGCAGGTGCTGTACGACAAGCATGCGCTGTACACCCACGCCGGGAGTGCCGCCTCGGCGGCCGGCACCGCCTCCGATGGCGGTGTCTGGTACCTGATCAACGCGAAGGGCAAGGAAGTGAAGTCGACGACCGCGGGCGGATATTGATCCCGCCCGCGAGCGACAGCGGAGCTCCGCCAGCTTGAAGATGATCGGCCGGACCGGGTCAGTCGTCGAAGCGCCCACGCGCTCCGGCGAGGCCTTTCCGGCGTAGCAACACCCGATGACGACCCAGACCCCGCCCGCCCCCATTCCCGCGCCGCCCGAGGCACGCCGCGCGCCGCGCATGGGCCTGCTGCTGGGCGTGTGCTGCCTGGCGCAGTTCATGGTCATCCTCGACCTGTCGATCGTCAACGTCGCGCTGCCGTCGATCCAGGCGGGACTGAATTTCAACTCCGCCGACCTGAACTGGGTCGTCGACGCCTACGCGATCATGTTCGGCGGCTTCCTGATGCTCGCCGGCCGCTTCGGCGACACGTTCGGCCAGCGCAAGACGTTCGCGGCGGCGCTCGGCGTGTTCGCGCTCGCCTCGCTGCTCGGCGGGCTTGCGCCGACGAGCGATGTGCTCATCCTCGCACGTGCGATTCAGGGCTTCGGCGGGGCATTGATGGCAGCCTCCTCGCTCGGGATCATCACCGCCAACTTCGCGGAGGGCCCTGACCGGCGCCGGGCGATCTCGCTGTGGAGCTCGATGAACGGGATCGGTGGCGCCGTCGGTGTGCTGCTGAGCGGCGTCATCACCCAGTACCTGAGCTGGCGCTGGGTGCTGCTGATCAACGTGCCTATCGGAGTGTGTGCCGTCTCCGTGGCGTGGTCGGTGATCCCGGACCGCCGTGCCGCGCAGCGCCCGCGCTTCGATGTGGCCGGCGCCGTGCTGCTCACGTTCGGCCTGCTCGTCGAGGCCTACGGCGCGGTGAACGCCGGCAACGACGGGTGGGGGTCGGCCGCCGCGCTGATCCCGCTGATCGGTGGCGCGATCCTGCTCAACTTCTTCCCGCTGCTGGAGCGCCGCGCCGCCGCGCCGCTGGTGCCCCCGCGGGCGTTCACCCGTCCGTTGAAGATCGTCAACGCGATCGTGCTGTTGTTCAGCGCCGCGCTCTTCCCGATGTGGTACATCGGCTCGCTCTACCTGCAGCAGGTGCTCTTCCTCTCGCCGGTCGAGACAGGCCTGGTCTTCCTGGCGCCGGCGCTGGTGATCTTCGCCTGCGCGTCGCAGGCGGGCAAGCTGGTCGGACGCGCCGGGGTGAAGCCCGTGCTCGGCGCCGGGCTACTGCTGATGACCGGCGGCCTGCTCGCGCTCAGCCGGATCGGATCGGGCGGGTCGGCGATCCAGTACGTGATGATCCCGACGATCCTCACCACGATGGGGATCGGCCTGTCGATCGTGCCCTCGACGATCGCCGCCACGCAGGCCGCCGACCCCGAGCGCGCGGGCCTCGCCTCTGGCCTGGTCAACTCCGCCCGCCAGATCGGCGGCGGCCTGGGCCTGGCGGTGCTGATCTCGATCGCCACCGCGCACACCAGTCACCTGATCGGGTCGGGTACCGGGACCGAGCAGGCGCTGACCGACGGCTTCCGCCTCGGCTACCTGATCGCCGCGGGGCTGTGCGCCGTCGCTGCCGCGCTCACGTTCGCGTTCGTCCCCTCGACCGTGCATCGCAGCGCCCGTGGACCTGTTGGGGTCCTCGGCGGCGCGGCGATCGTGCTCGCCCTGTTCGCCGGGTTCGAGTTCGGCGTCCCGCGCAGCCACGGGGCACCGATCGGGCGCTGGGTGGCGGGCGGCGACACCTGGAGCTTCGTCTCCGCGCCGTCGCTGCATCCGCCCAAGCTGGCGCTGTACACGAAGCACAAGCTGGGTGGATACGTGATGACGGCCAACTTCTACGACGTCACCAAGCCGCCGATCGTCGGCCAGAGCGGGCCGCTGATGCTGGACTCCTCGCTGGACCCGGTGTGGTTCCGTCCGGTGCCGACGCAGGACGTCGCCAACAACCTGCACGAGCAGAGCTATGACGGCAAGCCGGTGCTCACCTGGTGGCAGGGCAAGGTCACCGCGACCGGACTGATCGACTCCGGCGAGGACCTCGTCGTCAACCAGCACTACCAGACGATCGCCCACGTCACCGGCAAGGACGGGTGGGTGATCACCATGCACGAGATGATCATCAAGGGGCACTACGCCTACGTGACCGTCAACAAGAACGTGCCGCGCAACCTGTCCTCGGTGGGTGGGGTCAACGACGGCGTGATGGTCGACTCCGGGGTCCAGGTCTACGACCTGCGGACCGGCAAGCTGGTCGCGACCTGGGACGCGGCAAAGCAGATCAGCCCGCGCGAGTCACGTGTGCAGCCGCCCACCAACGGCTTCCCGTGGGATGCGTACCACATCAACTCGATCAGTCTGCAGCCGCACGACGAGATGCTCGTCTCGATGCGGAACACCTCGGCGCTGTACCTGGTGTCGATGAAGACCGGAAAGGTGATCTGGACACTGGGCGGCAAGCACTCGGACTTCACGATCCCGTCCGCCGATCGGTTCGCCTGGCAGCACGACGCCCAGCTGCACCACGGCGACGTGCTCACGATGTTCGATGACAACTGCTGTGACATCACCGGCGCCGGCGTCTACCTGGCGCCCAACGGGCCGACCCGCGGCCTGAAGCTCAAGCTCGACCCGGCGACCCACACCGTCACCCAGCTCGCGACCTACAGCCACGGCGTCACGTTCCACTCGGAGTACATGGGCAACGTCGAGCAGATGCCGGGCGGTGACACCTTCGTCGGCTGGGGCGAGGTGCCCTACCTCACCGAGTTCAACAAGAAGGGCGACATCATCTTCGACGGCGCGTTCCCGGCGCCCGACATGAGCTACCGGTCCTACCTGCAGAAATGGGTTGGCAAGCCCCTCACCAAACCGAGCGTCGCGGTGCGTCGCACCAATGGGAAGACCGACGCCTACGTCAGTTGGAACGGCGCCACCCAGGTGACCCACTGGCGCGTGAAGAGCGCCTCCGGGGCAACGCTCGCGACTGCGCCGCGCCACGGTTTCGAAACGACGATTCCGTTGGGTGGCGGCGGCGGTCAGATCGAGGTTCAGGCACTGAGCGCTTCGGGAAGGGTGCTGGGAACATCCGCCACGATCGGAGCGAGTTGATGAAGACTCGACACGGTTCCGTCAAGACTGAGCATCATCATGAGTAGTACGACCGGCCAACATCCCTGGGGCGACGCCGAGGACGAGGTCTCGTTCGACGACGCATTCGCTGACACGACGTCGGTCTCGGAGGAGTACGACGACCCGACCCAGGAGTTCAGCCAGCTCGAGCTGAACGAGGACGAGGTCCCGCTCCGCGAGCTGCCCGAACCTCGCCCCGCCAGGCGCATGCCGCCGCCGCGCCGACGCACCGGGGTGACGCGCCGCCAGTGGATGCGTCGCGCGGTTGCCGGGTCGCTGGGTCTGTCCGCTGCCGGGCTCGTCGGGTACGAGCTGCATCCCACGGAGCGCAGCTCGGCGGCTGAACGTGAGCTGCAGCGGGAGGTCGAGCACCCCAACCCGACGACCACCGGCGTGACCTCGGCAGAGGTCCAGAGCTTCGTCACGAGGCCCGATCTCAAGCCGCCCACGGTCAAGGTGACGCATTTCTCCACCACGGACACGTCACCGACCTACGTCCTGCTGTCGGTCAACAACGTCATCCCGACCGACGCGATCCAACAGGGCCTGATGATGGTCGACCGCCAAGGGCGGATGGTCTGGTTCCACCCGGTTCCGAGCGCACTCAAGCCGTTTGATCTGAACACCTTCACCGTTCAGGGACAGCCCGCGCTCACCTGGTGGTCGGGCGAGCTCGACAGCTCGCACGGCGACGGCTCCGGCATCGCGGTCGGCTCGAACTATGCCCCCATTCAGCAGATTCGCACCGGGAACGGGCTCCAGACCGACCTGCACGAGCTGAACGTCACCTCGCGCGGGACGGTGCTCCTCACCGCATACAAGCAGGTGGGCGCGGACCTCTCCTCGATTGGAGGCTCCTCCAAAGGTCAGGTGTACACCGGGTACGCGCAGGAGGTCGAATTGTCCACCGGCAAGGTGCTGTTCGAATGGTCAAGCATCGATCACGTTGGCGTTGACGAAACCTGGATGGGTAAGCCTGCCGCCAACACCGTCCTGGACTACTTCCACATCAACTCGGTGGGCGAGACAACTGATGGCAACCTGCTGATCTCGGGACGCAACACGAGTGCGCTGTACAAGGTCGATCGTCAGACGGGCGACATCATGTGGCGGCTCGGCGGCAAGAAGTCTGATTTCAGCTTCAGCAACAGCAACGCTCAGTTCCATTGGCAGCACGACGGCCGAGCATGGAGCGACACGCTCTACAGCGTGTTTGACAACGGCGCTAACAGCTCTGAGACCCGTTCGCGTGGCCTCATGCTCAACGTCGACGAGTCGGCCAAGACCGTCAGTCTCGAGCAGGACTTCCTGCACCCCGCCGCGTTCGTCTCTCCGGCTCTCGGCAGCGTGACGCGTCTCGACGACGGGCGCGTGTTCGTCGGCTGGGGTGATCAGCCGTACTTCTCGGAGTTCGACTCGGGCGGCGGAATGCTGCTCGACGGCCAGCTGCCGATCGGAGTCCGGTCATACCGTGCGTTCACCGTCGACTGGGTCGGCAAGCCAACCGGCCAACCGTCGGTCGTGGCCAAGCAGAACCCCTCGGGCGGATTCGTGATTCGTGTCAGCTGGAACGGTGCCACCGAGGTCGCGAAGTGGGAGGTCCTCGGCGGAGCGAGCTCGTCCCAACTTGAACCGGTCGGCGAACAGATCTGGACGGGCTTCGAGACGGCGATCGCGGTGAACGCGGTTGGCCCGTCCTTCCAGGTCGTCGCACTCGATTCCTCCGGAAACGAGCTCGGTCGATCGCAGGTCGTATGACCGGCGCTCGCCCTGCTCTCAAACCCCTGGCCGGCGCCCCCGGCCACCGACAGAACGGGACATCTCAATGAAGCTCATCGGAGCCGGTCTACCCCGCACCGCGACGTCATCGCAGAAGCTCGCGATGGACGTCCTCGGGGTGACCCCGTGTTACCACATGCAAAACGTCTTCGCCGACCTCGACGAGGTGCCACGCTGGCGCGCCGCGCTCGAGGACACCGAGGCGCTGCGCGACATCGTCGACGACTGCGAGTCGGTGATCGACTGGCCCGGCTCGTACTACTGGCGCGAGTTGATGGACATGTACCCCGACGCCAAGGTGCTGCTCAGCATCCGCGACGGAGAGTCGTGGGCACGGTCGATGGAGAACACCATCGCCGGCATGCTCTACGGCAGCGGGCTCCTGCGCCACATCACCCAGGTGCACTGCGATGTCGACCCGCGCTGGCGCGACTACATCGACATGATGTCGAGCATGTGGGAGACGAAGGGTCTGGCGGGGCCGACGATGTCGTTTGATGACATGGCCAAGGCGTGTGAGCGGCACACCGAGGAGGTCGTCTCCACGGTGCCGGCCGACCGACTGCTCGTCTGGCGGATCACCGACGGCTGGGAGCCGCTCTGCGAGTTCCTGGACCTCGACGTGCCCGCTGAGCCGTTCCCCCACATCAACGAGTCCGCGGGCTTCGAGGGTGGGATCGTGCGTGGCGGCATGGCGGCGATCCAGCGATTCCTCGGCGAGGAGACCGGCGAGTTCGAGGTCCGGCACCCTGGCGCCAGCCGGGAGAGCGCGACCGCCTGAGGCCTCGCGCAGCGCAGCTGAATTGCATCCGCCCGGTGTCGCAACGGCACCGGGCGGGTGGGCTTCACTTCAGTTGGTGAAGCATTGCGCTAAAATCTCATCAACCATGAGTTCTGGCGACACATGTCCCGTCTGCCGCACCGCGGAGATCGTGTGCGGAAAGTGGACGCTGCTGGTGATCCGAGACCTCGCGGAAGGTCGGTCCCGCTTCTGTGAGCTGGAGCGCTCGCTTGCCGGGATCAGCCCACGCACCCTCTCGTTGCGCCTGCGCGCGCTGGAGGAGGAGGGCATCGTCGAGCGCCAGACCTTCCCCGAGGTGCCGCCGCGCGTCGAGTACGTGCTCACCGATAAGGGTCGCGCGCTCGTCCCGCTGATCGAGGACATGCGGACCTACGGCAAGACCTGGCTGTCGGCGGACTGCGCCGACGACATCGAGCTCGCCACCGGCGCGCCCGTCGCTGCCTGACCGCCGCAAGCCGCCGACCAGGTAGAGGAGGGCGCGCGGCGCCGACGAAACGTGGCGCGTGCGCAACCCCGCCCTGCACCGCCGGCTGGAGACCTTCACCGTGGAGGCCAGCGGATTGCTTTCCACTCGCCTGGCGGCGGGGGACGAGATGGGTTTCGAGCTCTGCGAAGAGGGCGGGCACGGCGGCGCGCAGCTCTACTGCTACCGGCCGCTGACGGCGCCCTTCATCCGGGAGCGCCGCGGGTCGCTCGCCACGCTGCCGAGCCACGCGCCGGCCGCGCAGCTGCTCGCGGAGTGCGAGACGGTCGACCTCTATCTCTCCGCTCACGGCGAGGTCCGCATCCCGGGCGACCGGGTCGGGCGCGCCACGGTCGCACTCGAGCTCTTCCTGTGCGCGATGTACGCCGAACGCAGCGACTTCGGCTTTGAGCCCGCGCACTTCGAGACCGCGTACGCGGAGCTTGAGCGGACCGTCTATCCCGAGCGCGCGGCGGTGACCGTGATCGCACCGGTGCTCGGGATCGCCCTAGACCATGAGACGACCGAGCTCACGCTGGGCGACGGGCTGTCGTTGATCCGCGGCGACGCGCTCGGCGACGCGCCGCTGGAGGCGGTGTGGGCCGAAGGGGGAGAGGAGCCGAGCGTGCTCGCGGTGCTGGTGGTGCAGGACGAGGGACGCAGCGGCGCGGTCGGACTCGCGCGGACGCGTTTCCGGCGGCTGCTCAGCGCGCTGCGCCTGTTCGAGCGCGGGACCTACGCGCTCGGCCCGCTCGCCTGGACGCGCGCGAGCGGCGGCCGCTGGCGCACCGTCCCGACCGGTGCGAGCGGCCGCATGGGGGGAATGCGGCTGTTGACGATCGTGCCTGCCGGGCAGGAGGAGGAGCTTCGGGCGTTCTGGCGGTTGGTCGGGCGGCGCGGCGGCGCGGCGGGTGGTGGCGAGCTCGCCTGGGCACTCGCGCGCTTCGAGATGGGATGCGAGCGGGCCGCACCGCTGGAGGCGCTCACCGATCATCTCCTCGCGCTGCGGGCGCTGCTGGAGCCAGAGGGACCGCAGAGCGGACGGCTCGCCCAGCGGCTCGCCGTGATCTGCGCCCAGCCCGAGCAGCGGGCGGCGCTCGCCAGGCGGGTCGCGCGAGCGATCGATCTCGAGCGGGCGGTCATCACCGGGATGGCACCAGACGGCGGACGCGTCCTGTACGGAGGCGAGCGCGGCGAGTCGGTCGAGGCGCTCGTCGAGGAGCTCGCCGCCCACCTGCGCGCGATGCTTCGTGACGCGCTCTGCGGCCATCTCGACGGAGACCTCCGCGGAGTCGCCGACGAACTTCTCGAGGAGGCCGCTGAGGAGGTGTCGCGGTAAACTGGTCGGCGGACCGCTCCCCACTCGGCCTCCACGTGAGGCTGGGAGTGTTATGCCCGCCAGGCACAACACAGTAAGTCCTGGGGCTCCCAAGTAGTCAGGGGGAGCGCGATCTGCAGTCGAGCGGGCCACGGCCCGCTCGTTCTGCGTCCGGGGCCGCAACCGGCTCGCCGATACTCTCGGCTGGATGACCGGCGCGGAGCCCCGCTACCACGTTGAGCTCAAGGCGTTCCCGCACGTGACCCGCGCGTTCAACCTGGACCGAGCGACTCTGGACACCCGCTTCGTGGGGCCGTTCGTCGCGGGTGACCCGATCGAGTACGACGACCGCCGCTGGCCGTCAGACAAGACCAAGCTGACCGTGTTCGAGGGCGAGGAGCTGGCAGCTGGCGACCGCGGGCTCGGCCGGGGCTGGGGCGAGGTCACCCGGCGAGGAAGGGACGTGACCGCGGCGGTGCTCGCCGAGATCCATCGCGGGGCGGATGCCCGCCCCGAGGTCGTGGCGCTGCAGACGGCGATCGGCGAGGTCGCGGCCGGTGGTGACGGGATCGGGCTGCCGGATGCGATCGCACTCGCTGCGGCGGCACAGCCCGGGTGGCGCGCGTCCGAGCAGCTGTCGCTCGCCGAGCAGGCCGTGTGGGAGATGCTGCATCGCGGCCGGCTGGAGATGATCGGGGCGAGAGAGGTGGCGGTCAGCGCCGAGGGCTGGCAGGCGGTCGTGCTCAGCTGGGCACAGTGGTCGGGCGGCGCCGAGGAGCCGGTCCGCCTGCGTGCGACCGCGGAGTCAACCGGCGAGCTCTGAGATCATCCGCTCGCGTTCGATCTCCGAGGCGAACAGAAATGCCCGCACGTGCTGCAGGCCGGCGACGTCGTGCACGTCGCCGTCGAGCTGGGGGACGCGGAGGATCGGGGGGCCGTCGGCGCCACCGAGCTCTTCGGCGAGCCGGTCGAGGTTGCGCCGGTCGCGTCGCGCGAGGACCTGATCGTCTTCGAGTGCCGCGGCGACCCGTTCGGCGAGATCCGCGCCGAGGGCGTCCGCGAGCGCGTCGAGCGTCTCGTCGGCACCCACCCCGGCGAGTCGGTCGGGATGCACGCGGTTGACGACCGCACCGGCGAACTGCAGACCGGCCTGGTCGAGGGTGCGCCGGAACCAGATCGCCTCCTCGATCGCGGTCCCGGAGGCCGCCGTGACGAGCAGGAACTCGGTGGTCGGGGCGTGGAGGAGCCGTTCGACGTCGGCCGCGCGCCGATGGAAGTCCTCGGTCATGTCGCCGAGCAGACCGAAGAACGTCGAGAGGTCGCTGAGCAGGTCCAGGCCCGTCACCCGCCGCAGCGCGCTGAGCAGCGGGGAGGCGCCCCGGCCGAGCACGCGCATGCCGATCCCCGTCGGGCGGATCAGCGTGCGCATCGCCGAGCCCTCGAGAAACGAGGTGAGCCTGCCCGGGGCCTCCAGGAAGTCGAGCGCGTTGCGCGAGGGCGGGGTGTCGAGCACCAGGAGGTCGAAGTCACCCTCCTGTGCGAGCTCGTGGAGCTTGGCGATCGCGGTGAACTCCTGCGAGCCGGAGACCGCGCTGGACAGCTCGCGGTAGATCCGGTTGCGCTTGATCTCCTCGGCACGCTCGGGAGTGGGCGCGAGACGCTCGATCAGCTCGTCGAACGTCCGCTTGGGGTCGAGCATCATCGCCCACAGTTCGCCGCCGGCGTCCTCCCCGAGCCGGGCCGGCTCGACGCGGCGGGGCTCATTCTCGAGCTCGTCGAGGCCGAGCGCGTTCGCCAGCCGCCGCGCGGGATCGATGGTGACCACGGCGACCCGCGCCCCGGCGGCGGCCATCCCGAGCGCGATCGCCGCGGCGGTCGTCGTCTTGCCGACACCTCCCGAGCCGCCGCACACGCACACGCGCGCACCGTCGAGCAGCGCTTCGATCCCGCCATCACTCACGTGACGTGCTCCAGGGCGCTCGCAAGGCGTTCCAGCTCAGGAACTCCGACAATCTCGTTGTACAGGAACGGCAGCTCGACACCGGGCACGTCGGAGCCGAGGCCCTCCCGCAAGCGTGCGAGCTCCTCGCGCTGGGCCGCGGCGCGCGCGTGTTCGGAGAGCGCGGCGCCAAGGGCGCCGTCCGCGCCGGTCCGGGTTCGTCCGTGAGCGGCCTTCAGCCGGCGCGCCTCCCTGTCGGTGAAGCGATCGGGCAGCAGAGCGTTGGTGAAGACGGCGGCGAGCTCGAGGTCGTCGGTGCGCAGCTGATCGCGCAGCCAGAGGGTCTCGTTGACGGGCATCTCCTCGGCGATGCACACGGCGACGACCGCG
>Ga0335075_10001822_pt1 | contig 34687 bp, 28 predicted proteins | sample Lox_Sample_24_FD_206723 | JGI IMG/M metagenome (GOLD analysis project Ga0335075, IMG submission 206723) | Soil microbial communities from Loxahatchee National Wildlife Refuge, Florida, United States - Lox_Sample_2.4 | ecosystem: Environmental > Terrestrial > Soil > Wetlands | place: USA...
TTCCACCTTGAGGCTTCCCTTCCGGCACGTTCTGGCTTGGACACCACGAACATAAGGAAAGGAAGCCTCTCAGCGTCCACAACACTCAAACCCAGCACGGCACGTCACTCAAGAAAAGCCACACCCATGCCACAACGCGCCGGTCACATAACCGGCTCGATGCCACAACGTGTCGGCGGCGTGCGGGGTGTGCTAGCACAGCCGCCGACACCTGCAACCTCCTCTGCGCCTTCTACACCGCCAACATCTTTCCTCACAGGACTACCCATGCCTCGAACCGCGTCGTTGCGGCAACCATGTCGTCAGGTGCGCGTCGTTGTGGCAACGACGTCGTTCGGGCGGGCGGCGGCTAAGAGGCGGCCCGATGCTCCGCCCGGTGTGGCCGGGAGGGTGGCAAGCTTGCGGAAGTCCCAGCTGACGATCTTGGCCGGGGCGATGCGGAGCCAGGCGTGGCGGCCGTCGTGGGTCATCTCGGGCTGGCCGAAATACTTGGCCGCCATCAGGCGCTCGGGACCATCTAGTTCTGGCACCGGCGGGTCGGCGGCGCCGGTCCGCGGGACCGGGCCGATCACGGCGGCCTCACCCTCGATCTCGACACCACGCAGCTCGTGGTAGTGGTGGCCGTCGTCGATCACGACCGCCACGCGGGGATCACGGGACAGGTTGGCCCAGCGCTGGCTGCGGGTGAGCGAGTAGATCCACAGCGCCTGGCCGTCCCAGACGAACCAGACCGGCGCTACGTGCGGGCCGGCCGGACCGACCGTCGCGACCCGGCAGGTGTGCTGGCCGGACAGGAACAAGTCGAGTTCCTCTGTGCTCATCGCGATCACCCGGCCGCGCCGCTGCTGCGCCATGGCGAACCTCCCTCTCTATCAGCGCCGTACCCGTGGAGACGATAATGGCCTCCAAGAACGCGGTCGACCGTTTGGAGACCCGGCGTGATCGGACAGCCCGACGAACTCAGCGCCCTGGATTACCTGCTGTACCGGGGCGAGTCGTATCCGCCCACCCGGTCGGCGTTTGTCAACCTGGAGATTCTCGACCGGCCGGCCGACTGGGGCCGGCTGCGCGAGGCGATCGACCGGGCCAGCCGGGTTGTGGTCAGGATGCGGCAGAAGGCGGTGATCCCGCCCGTCCCGGTCACGCCGCCGCGGTGGGTGGTGGATCCCGACTTCGACCTGGATTATCACCTGCGGCGGGTGGCGCTGACCGCCCCTGGCACGCTGCGCCAGATACTTGACCTGGCCGAGGTCACGCTTCAGGCGCCGCTTGACGTCACGCGCCCGCTGTGGGAGGCGCTTTACGTGGAGGGCCTCGACGGCGATCGCTCCGCGCTCTTGTTCAAGCTCAGCCACGCGATCACCGACGGGCTGGGCGGGATAGCCCTGTTCGAGCAGCTCTATGACACCGAACCGGACCCGGCGCCGCGGCCGATGCCGCCCGTGCCGGTGCCGCGCGACCTCAGCGGCGGCGACCTCGTCCGGGACACCCTGCGCCACCTGCCGAGGAACGTGCTTTCGTCCGGGCGTTCGGTGCTTGGCGGGGCGGCGGGAGCCGCCGAGCGCCTGGTCCGGCGGCCGGGCCCGGTGGCCGCGGGCGCGATCGGGTTCGCGGCCTCGGCCCGCCGGGTGCTGGGCCCGCCACCGGCCGCGCCGTCGCCGCTGCTGCGTCGGCGCAGCCTGGTCAGCCGCACCCTGGTGCTCGAGGTGCCCCTAACCGACCTGCGCGCCGGGGCCAAGGCGGTGGGCGCGTCGGTCAACGACGCCTACCTGGCCGCGCTGAGCGGCGGCCTCGGGCGCTACCACGACGCGCTTGGCGTTCCCGTCGATGCGCTGCCGTTGGCTATTCCGGTCAGCCTGCGCACCGGAGACGACCCGGCGTCGGGCAATAGGTTCGCGGGCGTGACCATCGCCGCCCCGGTCGGCGAGCCCGATCCCGCCGAACGCATGCGGCTGGTCCGCGAGCAGGTGATCGCGCGGCGCGGCGAGCCGGCCATCGACGTGATCGGGCAACTGGCACCGGTGCTCAACCTGCTGCCCGACGACGCGCTGCGGGCGGTGACCGACCGGATCACGCCGCCTGACATCCAGGCCAGCAACGTGCCCGGCTACAGCCAGGAGACGTTCCTGGCCGGAGCCAGGGTGGACCGGCAGTACGGGCTCGGGCCGCTGCCCCGGGTGGCGATGATGGCGGTCCTCATTTCGCGGGCTGGCACCTGCACCGTGACCTTCCGATACGACACGGCGTCGTTCTCCGCTCCCGGCCAGCTCGCGGAGTGCCTGCAGCTCGGTTTCGACGAGGTGGTGGAGCTCGGGCGCCAGCAGCGGGCACCACGGCAAACATCGGGGCGGCGAACGTCGGGACGGCGGGCCTCATGACCGCCGGGCCGTTCGGCGGCGGGCCGTCCGGCGGCGGGCCGTCCGGCGGCGGCGGGCCGTCTGGCGGTGGCGGGCCGTCTGGCGGTGGCGGGCAGCTGCGGCTGCCCGGGTCGGTGGCCGAGATCGCGGCCAGCCCGCAGGGCCCGCGGGTCGGCGCGTTCTTCGACCTGGACGGGACGCTGGTCGCCGGGTTCACGGTCGCGGCCGTCACCAGGGACCGGCTGCTCCGCCGGGAGGTCGGCGCGGCCGAGCTGCTGCGCATGATGCAGCTCGCGGTCGAGTACCGGCTGGGGTGGAACCAGTTCGACGGGGTGATCTCCAGCGCGGTCCGGTCGGCCAGGGGACGGCTGGCCGAGGACGTCGAGGAGATGGGCGAGCGGGTCTTCCGGCAGTCGGTCGCGGACCTGATCTACCCGGAGATGCGCGAGCTGGTCCGCGCCCACCAGCGGCGCGGCCACACCGTCGTGCTGAGTTCGTCGGCGCTGACCATGCAGGCCGAGCCGGTGGCCCGCTACCTCGGCATCGAGCACGTGATCTCGAACCGGTTCGTGGTCGACGAGGACGGGATGCTGACCGGCGAAATCGAGCGGCCGGTGGTGTGGGGGCACACCAAGGCCACCAGCGTCCAGCTGTTCGCCGCCGACCACGGGATCGACCTGAGGTCGAGCTACTTCTATGCCGACGGGGACGAAGACCTCGGCCTGATGTACCTGATCGGCAATCCTCGCCCGGTCAATCCCGGGCCGCACATGTCGCGGGTGGCGGCCCGGCGCGGCTGGCCCGTGCTGCGGCTGCGCAGCCGGGATGCCGGCAGCCCGCTGGGCGGGGTCCGTACCCTGGCCGGGATCGGCTCGCTGGTCCCTGTGGCCGCGGGGGCAGTGGGTATCGGCGTGCTGGCCCGCAGCAGGCGCGCCGGCGTCAACTTCCTGACCAGGTACTGGCCGGAGACCTTGCTGGCGCTGAACGGCGTCCATCTGAACGTGACCGGAGCGGAGAACCTGACCGCGCGGCGGCCGGCTGTGTTCCTTTTCAACCACCGCAACAACTTCGACGTGTTCATGGTCGCCGCGCTGGTCCGGGAGGACTGGACCGGCGTGGCCAAGATCGAGCTCGAACGCAACCCGCTGGCCGGCACGCTCGGCAAGCTGCTCGACGCAGCGTTCATCGACCGCGCGGACAGTGCCGCGGCCGTGGCGGCCCTCGAACCGGTACAGGAAGCGGCGCGCAAGGGACTGTCGGTCGTGGTCGCCCCGGAGGGGACGCGCATGGACGCCATGGCTGCGGCTGACGGGGCCGGCGTGGAGGGCATTGGGGTCGGCCCGTTCAAGAAGGGCGCGTTCCGGATCGCGATGGCGACCGGGCTGCCGATCGTGCCGATCGTGATCCGCAACTCCGACTCGGTGGCGGGCCGCAACGCCTACCGGCTGGTTCCTGGCACGGTGGACATCGCGGTGCTGCCGCCCGTGGACGTCGGCGACTGGACCCTCGACGACCTGCCCAAGCGAATCGAGGAGGTCCGGGCGCGCTATCTGGAGACGCTGGCCGACTGGCCTGCGGGCGGCGATGGCCGCGAGCGTGAAGCACCGTGAGCGAGCTGACCGGGCGCGAGGATGCGAAAACACGGGAGCGCAGAACGACCGAGGACCTAGCCGCGCTGCTGGCCGACGGGACGCCGACGGTCCTGCTTACGCAGGCATCGACGCCAACCGAGGAGCGGCTGATCGCCGAACGGATCGCGGCGGCCGGGGGTTCGGGCCGACGCCAGGTGAGCCTCGGCCCGGCGGGCAGCGTCGCCGGGAACCAGTCGGCAGGGAACCAGTCGGCAGGGAATCACGGCACGGGCCCGGCCGCGACGGTGCTGCCCGCGGATCTGCTGGAAGGCGATGAGGTCGTCCGGCTGGTGCCGGTCAGGGTGGCCTGGCTGCCCGAGGACCATGCGGGCAGGCCCGCGGCCAGGCTGGGCGACCTCCTGCCCGGGCGTGACCCGTACCACCCCGGTGAACGGCAGCAGCGGCGGATCTTGGCCAGACAGCCGGACCGGGCCACCGTGCTCGTCGGCGAGCCGGCGACGCTGGCGTCGCTACGGCAGCGGTGGGCCCAGACCACCGGCGGGGACGAAGCCGGGTTCGGGGCCTACGTGACCCGACGGGCCACGCTCGCCCTTGACCGGGCCGAGTACCGGCTGCTCGGGCCGCGGTACAAGACGCCCAGCCTGGTGAAAGAGGAAATCCTGGCCTCGCGCAGGTTCCGTTCCGGGCTGCACGAGGTGCGGCGCGGGCCGGACGAGCCGCCGCCCTCACTGGCCGAGGCGGGCGTGATTCTCGACGAACTGGCCGCGGGCTGGAGTCGGCGGTTCATCGACATCATGCCGAGCGTGGGACGGCTGATCTTCCAGCGCGGCTTCGACTCTCAGATCGACTACGACGACACGCAGGTCGAGCGGTTGCGCGCGGCGATGCAGCGGAACCCGTGCATCTTCTTGTGGTCACACCGGTCGAACCTGGACAACCTGGTGCTGACCGCGGCCATGCAGGAGAAGGGCCTGCCGCCCGCGCACCTGTTCGCCGGGATCAATATGTCGTTCGGGCCCATGGGCGCCATCCTGCGGAGGGCGGGGGTCATCTTCATCCGCCGCTCCATCGGCGACGATCAGCTTTACCGGTATGTGCTGCGCGAATACGTCGGTTACGTGCTGGAAAAAAGGTTCAACCTCAGCTGGTCGATCGAGGGCACCCGATCGCGCACGGGAAAGATGCTTCCCCCCAGGCTCGGCCTGCTGTCCTACGCCGCCGACGCCTACCTGGCCGGGCGCGTCGACGACATCTTGCTGTTGCCTGTCTCGATCACCTTCGACCAGCTTGACGAGATCGCCGAGTATGCCCGCTACGCACAGGGCGGGCAGAAAAAGGCGGAGGGCTTCGGCTGGCTGTACGACTTCATCAGGGCGCAAGGCGCCCGCCATTACGGCAAGATCTACGTCCGCTTCGGCGAGCCGGTCTCGATGCGGGAGTTCCTCGGGCCGCCAGACGGCGATGCGCGATCCCGGCGGCTGGCCCCGCAGAATCTGGCCCCGCAGAATCTAGCGCTGCAGAAGACGGCGTTCGAGGTGGCCTGGCGGATCAACCAGGGCATGCCGGTGACGGCCACGGCGATCATCACCACGATCCTGCTCGCCATGCACGGCACCGCCCTGACCTTCGGCCAGATCCGGCTGGGCCTGGCCGACGCGCTTGACTACCTGGACAGCAGGGCCATCCCGCGGACGGCGAGCGCCCGGGCGCTTTCTGGCGCCGAGCCGGTGCGGGCGACGCTGGAGGAGTTGCAGCGCGGCGGCCTGGTTACCTGCGTGGCCGACGGCCGCGAGCCGGTCTGGCTGATCGGGCCCGATCATCAGCTCGCCGCCACGTTCTACCGCAACTCGCTGGTCCACTTCCTGCTCGACACCGCGCTGTGCGAGCTTGCCGTGCTCGCGGCCGCGGAAGCGCCAGGCGCTGATCCGGTCGGGACCTTCTGGGCCGAGATTGCCCGGCTCAGGGACCTGCTGAAGTTCGAGTTCTACTTCCCCGAGCGCGACGAACACAGGCGCCTTGTCCAGGCCGAGATGGACCGGCATGATCCCGCCTGGCAGGAGCGGCTGCGGGAGGGCCCGGCGGCCGCGGAAGCGTTGCTGGCCGGGATGCGGCCGCTGGTCTCGCACGTGCTGGTCCGGCCGTTCGTCGAGGCGTACCGGCTGGTGGCAGACGTGCTGACGGCCGACGATACGGTGAGCGACGAGGCGGAGGTGACCCGGCGGGCGCTCGGGCTCGGCCGGCAGTACGTGGCCCAGCGCAGGCTGTTGGGCACGGAATCGGTGTCTGTGCTCCTTTTCCAGAGCGCGTTGCAGCTGGCCTCCAACCGGGGGCTGCTCGAGACCGGCGATGACGCGGCGGCCCGGCGGGCCGAGTTCCTTGATGAGCTGCGCCGCCTGGTCCGGCGGCTGGACCTGGTGGAGGACCTCGCCATCCGGCGGTACATCAAAGACGCCGTGACCATGCAGGAGGCCGACTAGACGCTCGGGTTGAACGTCACGCCGACCGGCCTGGCCTGCCGGGGTTCGTCATCGGGACGGGCCAGATCCCGGTCGAACACGCGGCTGACCGAGTTGCCCGCCAGGTCCTCGAGGACAGGATCGACGATGAGCTGGTGAGCACCTGACGCCCACGGCTGGCGCGGTGTCAGCCGCCACGATCGTTCCTCGGGGCCGGGCGCCCGCAGGCCGGCTACCGGCTGGCCGTCTGGCCCGGTGACGTGCAGGCAGCGGGCAAGCAGGCCGTGGTCGAGCGGCCGGTCGAACCCGACATCCAGGGGCTGGCGGGTGCGGGCCGGCGGGGCGCAGATGGTCCACGCGCCGGGGTCGACGCGCCGCCGTTCGTCGGCGCCCACCGCATAGCCGCGATCGGCCGCGCCGCGGAGCGGACGGCCCAGCGCATCGCGAAACCCGTCATCGACCACGACCCGGAACGGCGCGCCGCGGCGAAAGGGGTAGCCGACCTGGCGCTGGCCGACCAGCCCCCGCTTGATGCGGGCGGGGTCGAGAAGGACTGTAAGGCGGCGGCGGTCGGCGCTCCACAGTTCGCTGTCGGTCAGCAGGAGCGCTCCGGTCATGGGATGGTTGTCGGCGGCACCGACCAGCCGGACGTGCTCGGCCGCGTACCCTTCGCTCATCGGCGCCGAGAACCAGATGTAGAACCGGAGCAGGTTGCGTGGGACCTCGGCCGCGGTCGGGTAGATGGTGAGCACCCCGGTGGTAGCCAACCGCTCGGGTCGGGGGCGGGTCAGCACGCCAGCGGTCCCGCCTGCCACGACGATCGCGTAGCTGGTGCCTTCGACGAACGGGAAGCGCGGCACGAAGCACACATCGTTCCCGTCGGGGACCAGCCGCCCGGCCATGGCCGGGAACTCGCAGCTGGCCGCGGCGGGCCGGACCTGGACGTCGGCCCCGGTCGCGGTGAGGACCAGGCCGCTCACGCGGACGCAGTCGGCGCCGCCGACGTGCGACCACGCGATGCCGAGCGCGCCTGCGGGGCTCACGAGAGCGAGGCGCCCTAGAGAGAGGAGGTCTTCAGCGAACGCAGCTGGCGCCGACCCTCCTCGTCGGCCTGCAGGGCGAGCACGTAACCGCCGTTCAGGTTGGCCAGGCGGGTAATGCCCTGTAGGTCCTTTCTCTCCCTGGGTACCCCGACCGGCTCCCGCGGCGTGGTCAGCGGCGCCTGGCCGTTGATGTCGCGGGCGGCGATCTTGATCAGGCCGTGCGAGGTGTTGGCCACAAGCAGGTACTCTTCGCCCTGGTCAGCGAACGACACCATATCGAGCGGCTGGTTCATCGCGCCGAGTTCGGCGACGGTCCGGCCGACTGCCTTGGTGCCGGGCGCGAGGCTGGCGAGCGGGAAGTGCACGACGGGCGTGCAGGTGTAGCTGGCCAATATGCTGTCGCCGCCGTCGTACGCGACGAACGTGCGGATCGGGGCGGCCGTCTCCCACTTGCCGTGGGACACGTGGAAGATCTCGAGGCTGCTGGCGGTGACGCCGCCGCCGAACGGGAATGGGATCCGGCGCAGCCTGGAGGAGAATTCCTCGTTCGACAGCCCGGCGACCAGCAGCGAACCCGGGTCCCCGTCGAGGTAGACCATGTCGGTGACGGTCGAGGTCCGGATCGGGCGCCGCATGATGCGGATCGTCCTTCCGCCGTACGTGACTTCCTCGCCCTGCTCCCCGGTGGGGATCGTGATGTCCTGCCGCTCATCGTCTTCGGCCGGGGCATCGCCGATCGCCGCCTCCGCGACGAGAACCTCGCCGAGCGGGACGTCAGAAACCGTGCCGTCGGGGACGCCGATCCGCACCAGGACCGCCTTGCCCGCGTCACCGCGGCCGCGCTGAACCGACAGGTACACGTTGTGAGATTCCGGGTGCACTGCCATGTCCCTGATGTCGACCTGGTCGGCCTCGCAGCCGAGGTAGGAGCCGATCCTCACGTCGACGTCGGCAAGGTCGAACGGTTCCGGCCCTGCGGCCGGGCCGGGGTCGGCCACGTCCACCGCGAATACCCTGGCCGATCCGTTATCGGCCAGGAACAAGATCCCGGCCGGCCCGAACGTGATCGGGCCCGCCGACTGGACTTGCGCTGATCCGGGCCGCAGCCCATACTCGCTCATTGCGACCTCGCTTCCCATGTCTGGCCGGGAGCCAGCCCGAGATAAGTGTAGCTAGCCTCCGTTTATAGCGCCGGGCGGGCCGCGGGCCTCCAGACCGCAAGGCCTCCAGACCGACGCCGTGAGCGTGCAGGAGACCGATCAGGGGTTAGCCGGCTAGCGGTTCGCTGGCGCATCGCCGCCCGGAACGTATAACGTTTACGTCAGGGTTAGGGCTGGGCGGGAGACTTACGTCAGGGTAAGGGTCAGGGTTCTGGGTGGGAGAGGAGCACGCATGGCTGTAGGGGCACCAACGCAGCGGGAGAGCGAGGACCCTCGGCCTTCTGGCCGCAGAGGCGTGCATTACAAGTGGATCGTCCTGTCGAACACGACGCTGGGCATCCTGATGGTCACGATCAACCAGTCGATCCTGTTGATCTCCCTCCCCGACTTGTTCCGGGGCATCAAGCTCAACCCGCTCGAGCCCTCGAACACCTCGTACTTCCTGTGGGTGTTCATGGGATTCCTGCTGGTCACTGCCGTCCTAGTGGTCAGCCTTGGACGGGTCGGCGACATCTACGGCCGGGTAAAGATGTACAACCTCGGCTTCGCGGTGTTCACGCTCTTCTCAATCCTGCTGTCGGTGACGTGGCTGACCGGGCCCGCGGGCGCGCTGTGGATCATCATCATGCGGGTTTTCCAGGGGGTCGGCGGGGCGTTCTTGTTCGCCAACTCCAGCGCGATCTTGACCGATGCGTTCCCCGCGGACGAGCGCGGCAAGGCGATGGGCATCAACGGCATCGCCGCGGTGGCCGGGTCGTTCGTCGGCCTGATCCTCGGCGGCGTGCTGGCCCCGGTGGAGTGGCGGCTGGTGTTCCTGGTGTCGGTGCCGTTCGGGTTGTTCGGGACGGTGTGGGCGTACCTCAAGCTGGTCGACAACGGTGTGCGCATTCCGGCCAAGATCGACTGGCTGGGCAACCTGCTGTTCGCGATCGGACTGATCGCGGTGCTGACCGGCATCGTGTACTCGCTGCTGCCGTACGGCGGGCATCCGACCGGGTGGACCAACCCGTGGGTGCTGGCGGGGATCTTCGGCGGCATCGCCGTGCTGATCCTTTTCGCCTGGGTGGAGACCAAGGTATCCGCGCCGATGTTCCGGCTCGGCCTGTTCCGGATCAAGGCGTTCACCGCGGGCAACATCGCCGGCCTGCTCGGCGCGCTTGGCCGCGGCGGCATCCAGTTCATGCTGATCATCTGGCTACAGGGCATCTGGCTTCCGCAGCACGGCTACAGCTTCAGCCAGACACCGCTGTGGGCGGGCATCTACATGGTGCCGATGACGGTCGGGTTCCTGCTGCTCGGCCCGGTCTCCGGGGCGCTGTCTGACCGCTGGGGGGCCAGGACGCTGGCCAGCGGCGGCCTGATTCTGTCAGGCGCGGCCTTCCTGCTGCTCGAACTGCTGCCGATCAACTTCAGTTACATCTGGTTCGCGTTGCTGATCTTCCTGTTCGCGATCGGCATGGGCATGTTCTTCTCCCCCAACCAGGCGGCGGTCATGAACAGCCTTCCGCCCGACCAGCGGGGCGCGGGCGCAGGCATGCTCAACACCTTCCAGAACTCGGCCACGGTGCTATCCATGGGGCTGTTCTTCACCGTGGTCACGCTGGGCCTGGCCGCGCGCCTGCCCTCCGCGCTTTACAAGGGCCTGACCTCGGCCGGCGTGGCCCCGGGCCCGGCCCACCTGGTGGCGAACGAGCCGCCGATCGGGAGCTTGTTCTCCGCCTTCCTCGGCTTGAACCCGATCAAGGAACTGCTCGGCCCCACGGGCGCGCTGCAGCACTTGCCCGCTCACCAGGTGGCGTACATCGAGGGCCGGTCGTTCTTCCCTCAGCTGATCGAGCAGCCCTTTGCCCATGGCATGCACCTGGCCTTTACCTTCGCCGCTATCGCGACCGGGATCGCCGTCATCGCCTCGGCCGTCAGGCCCAAGCGCTACCTGCACGCCACCGAGCCGCTGATCGAGGAACTGGCCGAGGGCGCCGCCGAGACCGCGGGGCTTGTAGGCTTGGACGAGTCGGCGGACCTGCCCGGTCTGTCCGGGTCGGGCGGGAGCCGCGTGCACGAGAGCGGGTGAACAGGTGACCGACGCGGGCAAGGCCAAGGGGCCCGGGGGCGAGTTGCTCGGCATCGGCGCCGCGGCGGCGCGCGCCGGGGTATCGGAACGGGCGCTGCGTTATTACCAGCAGATCGGCCTGCTCACCCCGTGCGCCAGCACGCCGGGCGGCATGCGCCGTTACTCCGAGGACGACCTGGCCCGGGTGGCGCGCATCCGGCAGCTGCAGACCCTGCTCGGGCTCAACCTGGACGAGATCGCCGTCCTCCTGCGCAACGAGGACCGGCTGGCGGAGATCAGAGAGGCCTGCCGCCGCGAGCACACCACCGCCGCCGACCGGCGGGAGCTGTGCGCCGAGAGCCTGCGGCTGCAAGAGGAACTCCGCGACACCGTCCGGGCCAAGCGCCAGGCCATCGACGGCTTCCTGGCCGACCTGGACGCCCGCATCACCAAGACGCGGGACCTGCTTGACCAGATGACCACGCCGGCCGGGGTGATGTCGTAACGGGCCCACGGGGTTCAGGCAGGTGAGCACTCGGCCGAGGGCGGCCGGGTCGGTCACGTCGCAGAACTCGAACCCGGCCAGCCTGGCGTAGTAGCCGTCGAGCGGCGTGTCGCCGATGTGGAGCATGCGCAGGCAATTGAACTGGGACGTGCCCTCGGCCAGGCGGTGCTTGTGACAGACGAAGTCGGCGGCGATGCCGGCTTGCCGCCATACCGCCCGTTGCTCGGACAGCGTGCGGTCCGAGGCGCTGCCGATCACGTAACCGCGCGCCTTGGCTGCGGCTACCAGGGCAAACGTGATCGGGCCCGGCGGATCGCCTGCCTCGAGCGTGCCGTCGATGTCGAAGCTGAGCAGGATCCGGTCGAGGCTCAAGGGGGTCAAGGGCTCAAACGGTGAAGACGATCTTGCCGAACTGGTCGTCGTCGACCATGGCCACGAAGCCGTCGCGGGCCTGATCCAGCGGCAGCACCCGGTCGATCACCGGGCGGACACCGGTCTGTTCGCAGTAACGGGCCAGACGCGCCAGCTGGTCGCGGGTGCCCATGGTGGACCCGGTCACAGACAGCTGGGTAAAGAAGACCCGGGTGAGTTCGGCGGGCGGCGCGTCGCCGCTGGTCGCGCCGCAGATCACGATCCGGCCCCCGGGCCGCAGGGAGCGGACCGAGTGGGCCCAGGTGGCCTGGCCGACGCTCTCCATCACCACGTCGACCCGCTCGGGCAGCCGCGCCCCGGCCGGGAAGGCCTGGTCGGCGCCGAGCTTGAGGGCACGCTCGCGCTTGGCCTCGGTGCGGCTCGTGACCCACATCCGGTAGCCTGACGCGCGGCCGAGCAGGATCAGCGCGGTCGCCACCCCACCGCCCGCGCCCTGGACCAGGACCGTCGCGCCGGGCTGCACGCCGGACTTCTCGAACAGCATCCGGTAAGCGGTCAGGTAGGCGGTGGGCAGGCAGGCGGCCTCTTCGAAGGAGAGCGCGTCCGGCTTGGGAACCAGGTTGCGCCGCGGCACGGCGACCTGCCCGGCGAAGGTGCCGTCGTGACGCTCGGACAGCAGCTCCCGGCGGGGGTCGAGGGTCTCGTCGCCGCCGCCCGCGTCCGGGTCGGCGATCACCGCGTGGACGATGACCTCGTTGCCGTCCGGGTCCAGGCCCGCCGCGTCGCAGCCAAGCACGATCGGCAGCCGGTCGCCCGAGATGCCCACGCCGCGCAGCGTCCACACGTCGTGATGGTTCAGCGACGCCGCCTTGACGGTGACCGTGACCCATCCCTGCGGCGGCACAGGATCGGGCCGTTCGACAAGTTCCAGCCCGGACAGGGGATCGTCGGAGTCGATATGCGCAGCGGTCACGGCAAACACGGGCAGCACCTCCGGTGTTCAGTCATAGCATTTTCACTTCACCTTGGCAGACAGACAGTCTGCATCGAATGCGCGCACCACGGTCCGTTCGTTTCAAAGTTGTATAATATTATTCAGTCCCGCACGATGCCTACGGAGGGTCAGCCGGTGAAGGCCGCTCCTTTCGAATATCACGCACCTGAGACGCTCGAGGAGGCCGTGACCCTGCTCGCGGAGTTCGGGGACGAGGCCAAGGTGCTCGCCGGCGGGCAGAGCCTGGTGCCGATGCTGGCCCTGCGCCTGGCCAGGGTCGAGCAGCTCATCGACCTGAACCGGATACCGTCGCTGCGGTACGTATCCGCGGTCGACGGGTTCACCCGGGTCGGGGCGATGACGACGCAGGCCACGGTCGCCGCCAGCCGCGAACTGCGGCAGCGCGCGCCGTTGCTGGCCGAGGCGACGAGGCACATCGGACACTTCCAGATCCGCAACCGGGGGACGATCGGCGGGTCGCTGTCCCATGCCGACCCGGCGGCGGAGTACCCGGCGGTCGCGGTGGCTCTCGACGCCGAGATCGACCTGTCCAGTGTCCGCGGCACGCGGACCGTGCCCGCGACACAGTTCTTCACCGGCTCGTTCACCACGGCGGCCGAACCGGACGAGGTGCTGACCGAGGTCCGCTTCGGTCCGAGCGCGCCCGGGTGGGCTGTCGTGGAACTGGCCCGCAGGCACGGGGACTTCGCTATCGCCGGGGTGGCGTGCACGGTCCGGCTCGACGCGGCCGACCGTATCGGCAACTTGCGGCTCGGGCTGTTCGGCGTGGCCTCGACGCCGGTCCGGGCGTTTTCCGCCGAGCAGGCGGCGCGCGGGCTGGCCGCCGGCGACGTCGACCCCGTGGCGGTTGGGCACGCGGCGCTGTCGGAGGTGTCCTGCGTGTCCGACGTGCACGCCGACGCGGACTACCGGCGGCGGGTGGCGGCCCACCTGGCCGGGCAGGCGGTGACGCAGGCGGTGGCGCAGGCGGTACGGGAGGCGCGGGCGATCAGGGAGGCGCGGCGTGGGTGAGCATCGGGTGGAGGTTACGGTCAACGGGCGTTCGGTGTCGGCCATGGTCGAGCCGCGGCTGACGCTGGCGGACTTCTTGCGGGACAGGCTGCGGCTGACCGGCACGCACCTGGGCTGCGAGCACGGCGTCTGCGGCGCATGCACGGTGCTTGTCGACGGCGCGGCGATCCGGTCCTGCCTGGCGTTCGCCGTGCAGATGCAGGGCTGCGCCGTGACGACGGTGGAGGGGCTGACGCCTTCGAACGGGGCGGCTTCGGACGGGGCGGCTTCGGACGGGGCGGCTTCGGACGGGGCGGCTTCGGACGGGGCGGCTTCGGACGGGGCGGCTTCGGACGGGGCCGGGCTGAGCGAGTTGCAGGCCGCGTTCCGGGCTGAGCATGGGCTGCAGTGCGGCTTTTGCACGCCGGGGTTCATTGTGTCCGCGACGGCGCTGCTGGCTAACCATCCCGACCCGACTGTGGACCAGATCCGCGAGGGATTGTCGGGGAACCTGTGCCGGTGCACGGGGTACCAGGGGATCGTCCGGGCGGTGCAGGCGGCGGCGCGCGCCCGGCACGCTGGTCACGGGGCGGGCGCCGGTCACGGGGCGGGCGCCGGTCGGGAGGCCGACGGTGAGTGAGGCGGCGGGACGGTACGTCGGGGCGCGGGTTCAGCGGCTGGAGGACCCGCGGCTGCTGACCGGGCGGGGACGCTACATCGACGACCTCGCGGTGCCGGGGATGCTGCACGCCGCCTTCGTCAGGAGCCCGGTCGCGCGCGGCTCGCTGTCGTCGGTCGACGTCGCGGCGGCGCTCGCGATGCCCGGCGTGACCGCCGTGTTCACGATGGACGACTTCAGGGAAATCTTCAGGCCGACGTTCTCCACGATCATCGGCCGTGACGCGGTGACCCCGCCGCTGCGCCCGCTGGCCGACGGCGACGTCCGCTTCGCCGGCGATCCGATCGCGATCGTGATCGCACAGTCCCGGTACCTGGCCGAGGACGCGGCCGAGGCGGTCGACCTGGACCTGGAGCCGCTGCCGCCGGTGCTCGACATCTCCACCGGGCTGGAGAACCAAATCCTGGTGCATCCCGAGACCGGATCCAACGTGGCCGCGTGCATCTCCCCGGCCGACCCGGGCGACTTGGGCGATTCCGGCGACTCCGCCGGCACCGGCGGCGCTGTCGGCGCCGCCGACGTTGAGCGGGCGTTCGCCGGTGCCGCGCACGTTGTCACCGAGACGATCGCGCAGCATCGCTACGTGGCGGTGCCGATGGAGGGCCGCGGGCTTGTGGCGAACTGGGAGCCTGGACGCGGCGAGCTGACCATCTGGGCCGCGACCCAGGCCCCGCACGAGATGCGGTCCTGGTGCGCCCGCATGCTGGGCCTGCCCGAACACCGGGTCCGGGTGGTGATGGGCGACGTCGGCGGTGGCTTCGGGCAGAAGATGTTCGTCACCAGGGAGGAGATGGCCGTCGTGCTGGCCAGCTACCTGCTTTGCTGCCCGGTGCGGTGGATCGAGGACCGTTCGGAAAACCTGCTGGCCGGCGGGCACGCGCGGCAGGAGCAGGCCACGATCTCGGTGGCCACCGATCACGACGGGCATCTGCTGGCCGCGCGCGTGCTGCACCTGGAGAACGTCGGCTCGTACAGCGTGCCCGGCACCGGCAGCGTCGGCGGCGGGGTGGCGATGTTCTTTCCCGGGCCGTACCGGCTGCCTGTGCTGTCGTTCGGTAATCAGGCGGTGTACACGAACACGTGCGGCAGGTGTGCCTACCGGGGACCGTGGCTGTTCGAGACCGTGGCCAGGGAACAGATGATGGACATCGTGGCGCGCGACATCGGGATGGACCCGCTGGCCCTGCGCCGGGCCAACGTGATCACCGACGATGACCTGCCGTACGTGAGCGCCACCGGCGTGCGATATGAGCGCATCAGCCCGGCTGCGACGTTGGCGCAGGCGGCGGAGCTCATCGGCTACGACGAGTTCCGGCGTTCGCAGGCGGCGGCCCGAGAGGCGGCCGCGGCGGCGGCCCGAGAGGCGGCCGGGGCAGCGGCCGGGGCGCCGGCCCGGGCGCAAGGCAGCGACCTGGCGCAGGGTCGTTACCTCGGTATCGGCCTGAGCTTGTATGTGGAGCCGATCCAGACCCGCGGCCCGCTCGGCAGCGAGGGCGCGATCTTGCGCATTGACCCCACCGGGGAGATCACGCTGATCATGGGCACGGCCAGCCACGGGCAGAGCGTGGAGACGACCATGGCCCAGATCGTCGCCGACGTACTGGGCTGCGAGCCGTCGTCGATCGCCTTCATCCAGGGCGACACCGCGGTCGCGCCCTGGGGGCCCGGTACCGGGGGCAGCAAGAGCGCGGTGATCGCGGCCGGCGCGGCACAGCTCGCGGCCGAGCGGATGCGGGACAAGCTGCTGCTTGTTGCCGGGCACGTGCTTGAGGCTGCATCAGGCGACCTGGAGCTGTCGGGCGGCCGGGTTTCGGTGAAGGGCGACCCTGAGGCCGGCCTGTCGCTCGGGCAGCTGGCCGAGGCCGCGTACCTCAATCCCGCCGCGCTGCCGGCCGACATCGAGCCCGGCCTGCTGGTCAGCGCCAGGTCGGTGGCCCCGCCGCTGGTGCTGGCGAACGCATGCCACGCGTGCACGGTTGAGGTCGACGTGAACACCGGCGTGGTCAAGATCCTGCGCTACGTCGTCAGCGAGGACTGCGGGCCGATGATCAACCCCATGGTCGTCGAGGGTCAGATCGCCGGCGGGGTCGCCCAGGGCATCGGCGGCGTGCTGTTCGAGCACATGATCTACGACGCCGACGGCAACCCGCTGACCACGACGTTCATGGACTACCTGCTGCCGACCGCGTGCGAGATACCCGACGTCGAATACGGCCACGTGGTGACCCCGGCGGACACACCGGGCGGCTACAAGGGTGTGGGCGAGGGCGGGGCCATCGGCTCGCCGCCCGCCGTCATCAACGCCGTGGCCGACGCGCTGGCGCCGCTGGGCGCACGCATAACCGGCACGCCGCTCGGCCCGGCGCAAGTGCTCGCCGCAATAGCGGAAGCCACGGGCTGAGGTCTGCACGGGTTGGGGTGGAAGGGATTCTCATGATCGTGAAGACTTTTGTACGAAATAGCATACCAAAGTCTTCACGATCACGAAATTCTGTGCTAAGAAGCCGACGGGCCAGGTGCGGAGGATGCGGCCGGGACGGGTGAGGGGGGCGGGGCCGAGGACGGCGCGCAGGTGGGCGGCGATGGTGCCGCGGGTACTGGCGGGTTCGATCACGCCGTCCGGAGGCTGGTACTGCTGGTACTGCTGGTACTGCTGGTACTGCTGGTGCTGCTCCCCGGCCTCACCGTCGTAGAAGCCGGCGCGCGCGTCCGGCCAGGCGACCACCAAGTCGGTCGCGACCCGGGCCGGGCCGGTGATGAGCAGGCCGGCACCGTGGGCTCGCCGCGTGATCACGATGCACTTCGGCACCTCGGCCAGCTGCACGGCCTGGGCGAGCATCATCGCGCGGGAGATGGCCGCGGGCTCGTTGCGCGGTCCCGAAGAGTCGACCAGGAAGACCAGCGGCAGGCCGAACGCGTCGCAGGTACACACCAGCCGGGTCGCCTTCAGGCACGCGTCGGCCGAGAACGCGCCGTCGCCGGCCGCACGCTCGGCAGCCGCACGCTCGGCAGCCGCCGACTCGCCGGCCGCCGGGTCGCTGGCCACCACGCCGACCGGGATGCCTTCCAGCCTGGCCAGGCCGGTGACCAGTCCAGGCGCGAAGTCACGCCTCAGCTCGAACAACGACCCGCGGTCGCAGACGCTCTCGATCAGCTGCCTGCCACGGGACGCTGGCCCGGCGCGGTCCCCAGCCCCGGGTGGTGCGGGCTCGCGAACCGGCAGCGGCCCTCCCGCGAACGACGGCAGGAACGACAGGAACCTCCGGATCGCCGCATACACCTCGTCCAGGGTTTCGGCGATCGTGTCGGCCTGCCCGTTGAGCCGGTGCACGTCGGCACCCCCGAGTTCCTCCATCGTGACCCGCTCGCTGGTGCCGATGGCCAGGACGCGCGGGCTGGTCAGCGCCATGGACGCGCCGCGCAACTGCACCACGTAATCCGACAGGCCGGTGAAGAACGTGGAGTCACCGAACGAGTGACGGACCACGGCCGAGACCACGGGGACGCCGCGCAGCCGGTCGCACATCTCGGCCAGCATCGGCCCGCCGCTCATGCCCCAGACCGTGTCGAGGACCCCCAGGTTCCGCTTGCCTCCCCGGGCCAGGCCGCCGGTTCCCGAGGAGATGCCGATGTACGGGTGCCTGCGGGCCAGGGCACGCACGACGAGGTGCCCGGCCTGCCCGACGGTCACCGGCCGCCCATCGATCAGTGCCTCGCCGCCGACCACCGCCGCCGGGTCGTCGGCCTGGACCGTGGGATCGCCGGCATGAGCCGCGGGGACGAACGACCCCGGGTCCGCCAGCCGGCCGATGTGCTCGCCGAGCGTGGGGTAAACCGGCTTGGTGGCCTGGCTCATGGTCAGAACCACCTCGGCCAGCTGGCCAGCGGTCCGGCTACGTGCGGCGATGGCCCCGACTCCAGCCAGCCGCGGAGATAGTCGCCGACCACCTTCCGCGTCGCGCCGGGCTCGATGACCTCGTCGACGGTCAGGTTGGCGGCGACCCCGTACGGCTCGAACACCACCCCAAGTTCGGCCGCCTTGGCGGCGAGGAACTCCGCGCGCTCGGTTTCGGGAAGTTCCCTGATCACGGGCTCGAACAGCACGTTGGCGGCCACCGGCGGATCCATGAACCCGATCTCGGCCCCCGGCCAGGCCAGGGACAGGCCGGCCCGGCGGTTCGCGTCCAAGATCACGAACGCCAGGCCGAAGGCCTTGCGCACCACCACGCTGACCGTCGGGACCGTGACCAGCGACAAGGCCTGCAGCAGCGCCATGACCCTGACCACCGCCCGGTCACGCTCGGCGGCCGCGCTGACCAGGAAGCCCGGCGTATCCTGCAGCACGATCAGCGGCACGCCGAACCCCTCGCACAGGCAGACGAAGCTGACCGCCTTGAGGCAGCACTCGGGGGTGAGGCCGCCGGCCATCCGCATCGGCGCGTTGGCCACCACGCCGACCGGGATCCCGGCCAGCCGCCCGAACCCGGTGACGATGTTGCGGGCGTAGGCCGCCTTGAGCTCGAAGAAGCTGCCCGGGTCGCACAGGCGGCGGATGACGGCCTTCATGTCGTAGGCCCGGCTGCGCCTGGCCGGGACCAGCGTGGCGATCCCGTCGTCGTATCCGAGCGGAACGTCTTCCGCGGCGACCGGCAGCGGCCCGCCGGAGTGCGACGGGAGATAAGACAGGAACCGCCGGATCGCCGCGTATGCCTCGTCGGGTTCGGTCACGACCGCATCGACCTCGCCGCTGGCGGCGGCGTCCCCAGCCGCGCCGTCAGGCTCGGGCCCCGCCAGCGACAGGCGGGTGCCGTCGAGCTGGACCAGGAAGTCGCACAGCCCGGCCGACAGCGACGAGGCACCGGACGCGTCGCCGAGCACCGCCGAGACCACCGGAATGGCGCGCCCGCGCTCGAGCAGGTACGGGAACGCCGGCTCGGCCCCGAACGTCCGTCCGGCTTCGGTCCCGGTCTTGCCCGGTCGCGGCCCGAGGTCGGGAACCGCGTCACCCTGCGCGATCTCGATGTACGGATGGCGCCGCTGCCTGGCCATCTGGTACAAGCGGGCCGCCTTGCCTGTGCTGCGCGCTGACGGCCAGGCCACGCTGTCGTCGTCGGCGGCCACCGTCACCGGCCGGCCATCCAGCCTGGCCTGCCCGCCGATGATCCCCCCGCCGTAATTGCCGGCTTCCGGCGCGGTCACCTTATCGGTGAACGTCGCGAACGTACCAATTTCACAGAACGAATCGGGGTCCACCAGGCCGGCGATGTGCTCGCGAGCCGTGCGCCGGCCGGCCGCGTGGATCGCGTCCACCGCCTGCGGGCCGCCCATGTGCGTTCTAACGTGGTCTCGTAGACCGCGGAGCCGCTGGACGGTCTTGATTTCCTCGGGGACGGTGTCATCGGCGAGCGGCTGCGTCACATCCGCACGTTAGTATGATAGATCTGCATGTGTCAATCTTTTTAGGCGGCTGCGCATGATCGACTACCAGGTGGCCGACCGGATCGCGTACATCACGTTCAACCGGCCGGACAAGCTCAACGCGTTCACCAACAGCGGGCTGAGCGGATACGTCGCGGCCCTGCACCGGCTCGACCGGGATGACGACGCGGATGTCGGAATCGTGACCGGAGCGGGGCGGGCGTTCTCCACCGGCTCGGACATCAACGAGCGCCTGCTGGCCGTGGCCGACGCAGCAGTGGACAGCCGCTCGCTCCCAAGCGAGGCGGACGCCGTCCTGCGCTGCGAGAACTACAAGCCGCTCATCGCGGCGGTGCACGGGTACGCGCTCGGGCACGCGGCCGGCACGGCCATGCTCTGCGACATCGTGGTCGCCGCCGCCGGCACCAGGTTCCAGGTCACCGAGACCGCGTACGGCGTGCCGGCCGCCGGGTTCTGGGCCCACATCGCGTCCGCCGCCGGGGCCGCCTTCGCCACCGAGGTCGTGCTGACGGGCCGGTTCTTCACCGCCGAGGAGGCCTACGGAGCGGGCATGATCGCCCAGGTCACGCCCGACGGCGGCCACCTGGAGCGGGCCCGCGAACTGGCCGCGCAGATCCTCGCGCACCCGCAGGCGGCGCTGCGGGAGACGGTAAGGTACCGGCGAAGCGTCCTGGCCGAACGGCTTCACCATGCCAGTATCGTCGCGGGTAACTTCAAGTGGGCTGTGACCGATGGGTTCAGGGATGCCATCCGCACCAAGACGGCCAGGTGACCAGGCGGACCTCACTGCCGGAGTCCCGGCGGGAAGTGAGGGTGCCGTCGCGGCGAGCAGGGGCGCCATCGCGGCCAATCTGGCCGGCTTCCAGCGGGTCGCGATCGCGCAGTCCGATCTACGGGCCGATCTACGAGCCGACCTGCGGGCCGCGGCGGTGGCCGTGTGCGTCCTGGCCCGGGAGGGCGAATGCTGCCTGCTGATAACCAGGAGGGCGGCGAGCCTGCGGAACCATCCGGGGCAGTGGGCGCTGCCTGGCGGCAGCCGCGATCCGGGCGAATCGCCCGAGGACGCGGCCCTGAGGGAACTGCAGGAGGAAACCGGCCTGGCGGCGGCGCCCGACGACGTCCTCGGCCTGCTCGACGACTTCGCCACGCGGTCCGGTTATCTCATCACTCCGGTGGTCGTATGGGGAGGACCGGCGACCACGATGGACGGCCCGCCGTCTGAGGTCGCGCGGATACACGTGATCCCGCTGGCCGACCTCGACCGGCCACCTGAGCTGCTGCGCATCCCGCAGTCGCGGGCGCCGGTTCTCCGTTTGCCGCTGCTTGGCGGTTTCGTGTACGCGCCGACCGCCGCGATCATCTACCAGTTCTGCCAGGTCGCCCTGCACGCCCGCGCGACCAGGGTGTCGCATTTCGAGCAGCCAGTGTTCGCCTGGCGTTAACTGCGCCGACGGCCCCTTCCCGGGGCGGGCTTCACCAGGTCAGGACGACGGCTTCCTCGGCGGTGTCGCGGGCGGCGTGGTGCTTGCGGGCCGGGCCGGCCAGGCCCTGGCCGGAGGCGCGCTTCTGGCGGCGGCCCATGGCCACGTGACCGTCCTGTTCGGCGACCACCGGCCGCGGCGTCGGCGCCAGCTCCCACAGATCATCTAGCAGCTTGTGCAGCACGTCCCGGCGCAGCGAGTAGTAGTAGTTGCGCCCCGACTTGCGGACGTTGATCAGGCCGGCGTGGTAGAGGATCTTCGTGTGGTACGAGATCGTGGGCTTGGAGACGGGCAGCGTGTCTTCGAGCGTGACGCACGCCAGCTCGTCGACAGATGCCATCTGCACGATGATGTTCCACCGGACCGGATCGCTGAGTGCCTTGAAGATCTCGGTCGGTGGCTGGGGCGTCGTCGCGTCGATAGTCATGAATACCTGGCCTCAGTACGGGTCCGCTGGTCATCTAGCGACCGCAGATAAGTTTCACAACTATCATATCTGATTCGGGTCACGCCGACGGCGGAAGGGTTACGCCGCGCCGGGTCCGCACGCTGGGCTTTGTTCCTTGCGGTTGACGCCGGGCGGTTAGTTCCTGGCCCGGGTCCGGGGCAGGCCGAGCACCCGCTCGGCGACGATCTCCCGCATGATCTCCGACGAGCCGCCGTAGATCGTGCCCACGACTCCGCGCCGGAAGGCCTCCTCGACCGCGGCGGAAAGCGGCGCGTCGCCCGCCTCGCGGTTGAGCACCGCCTCGGAGCCGAGGATGTCAAGCAGGTCCCAGTGATGGCGCTGCGCGCTCTCCGAGCTGAACAGCTTGGCGGCCGAACCCTCCGTGCCCGGCAGCCCTCCGGACGCCGCGACCCAAGCGGTCCGCATCCCAAGCAGCCGCGCGACCTCCGCCTCGACCGCGATCCTGGCCAGCCGCTCCTTCACCGTGGCGTCGTCGTACACCCTGGTGCCGTCGTCGCGCCTGGTGCGCTGCGCCCACTGCGCGACCCGCTCGGGCAGGCTGGGCCCGGACCTGCGGCCGCCGTTCCCGCTGCGCTCGAACACCAGGGCCACGTGCATGACCCCCCACCCGCCGTCGACGGGGCCTATGCGCGCCGAGTCCGGGACCCGGACGCCGGTGTAGAAGGTGGCGTTCGTCCGCTGGCCGCCGAGCGTGTAGATGGGCCTTACCTCGACCCCGGGACTGTCCAGCGGGACCAGGAACGTGGTCAGGCCCTTGTGCTTGGGCAGGCCGGGGTTGCTGCGGGTGAGCATGAACACGTGGGTGGCCATGTGCGCCGTGCTGGTGAACATCTTCTGCCCGTCGATCACCCACTCCTCCCCGTCCTGCTCGGCCCGGGTCTTGGCCGCCGCCACGTCCGAGCCCGAGTCGGGCTCGGTGTAACCGAGCACGATGAGGACCTCGCCGCGCACCGCCCCGCCGACGATCTTGGCTTTCTGCTCTTCTGTCGCGGTGTGCAAGATCGTGCGGCAGATCATCGTCGTGGTGATCCAGCCGTCCATGTGCAGGCCGGCGGCGTCGATCTCCTCGAACAATGCGGCGGCCAGGTCCGGGTCGTTGCCGGTGCCGCCGTATTCGGCCGGCCAGCCCGCTCCGAGCCAGCCCTGCTGGGCCAGCAGCGCGTGCAGCGCGGGCGTGTGGTAGCTGCCTGAGGTGCGCTGCTGCTCGGCCCAGTCGGGGTCGACGTGGCGCTCTACCCACTCGCGGGCCTGCTGGCGGTACTCCGCGAGATGGTCGACGTCGGTGAAGTCCACGGCTACTCCCCTTCCCCTGCCGGGCGGTAGACCAGATCGGCCAGCCGCTGGTACTCCCGTCGCGGGTCGCCGAGGGCCAGCGGCCATGCCTTGGCCCGGCGGAAATACAGCTGGATGTCATACTCGAGCGTGAAGCCGTAGCCGCCGTGGAACTGCAGGCACTCCCTCGCCGTGCGGAACGCGCAGTCGGCCGCGAACACGAACGCCATGGAAGCCAGCGTGGCCGCATCCGGCTGGCCCAGGTCCCGCGCCCAGGCCGCCTCGAAAACCAGCAGCTGGGCGCCGTCGCCGGCCACGACCAGGTCGGCCAGGCGGTGCTGGACCGCCTGGAACGAGCCGATGATGACACCGAACGCCTTCCGCGCCTTGATGTAGGAGACGCCGATCTCGAGCGCGGCCGAACGGAGCCCGCCGAGCGCCGCGGCGGTCAGCAGCTTCCACTCGCTGACCCCGTCGTGGTACAGCCGGGTGGCCTCCGGCCCCGAGGCCAGCACGATCCGCTCGCCATCGCCGAGCGGCCAGTCCGCCAGCGGGCTTGAACCGAAGTTCGGGCTGGGCTCGACGTGCGGGCGCCGGCCCTGGTCGCGCCGCAGCGCGACCAGGCAATCGCCGTCGAGCGCCACGACCACCTCGGCTACCGCGCCGGCAGGCACGAGCCGCAGCCGCCCGTGGGCGGCCGGCGACAAGGCGATCGTCGGCACCGTGCTGCCGTCGGCCACGCCCGACAGCAGGTCGGCGGCGCCAGAGGCGGCCAGCACGCGCCCGGCCGCGGCGGCCTCGGGGAACGGCACCGGGGCAAGCCGCCGGCCATACTGCTCGGCCACCAGGACGAGGTCCAGGCGGCTGGCCCCGCCGCCGCCCGCCTCCTCCGGCAAGCCCATGGCCACGGCACCGGTCCCCGCGAGCTTCGCCCACAGATCCTGGTCGAACCCCAGCGGCTCGGCGGCACGGACCCGCTCGAGCGTTGCCTCCTTCTCGAAGAACTCGGCGAACGCCGCCCGCACCGACACCTGATCGTCGCTCAGCGACAGGTCCACGTCACCATCTCCCCGGGGATTCAGTCATGGCCGCCGCGGCGGCGCGGGTATCAGGCCGGCACCACGCTAACTGGCAGCCTGCCACTGATAGATCGTCACGTCCTCGTCCGGCACGTCCAGGTAGCTGATCTGGATCGGCATCCCGATGCGGATCTGGTCAACCGGGTAGTTCACCAGGTTGGCGAGCACCAGCATGGGGCGCGGCCGCTCGGCCAGCTCGCCGAGCACGATCGCGTAGGGCACGTCCAGGTCGAAGGCGCCCGGCCCGCGGTAGGAGACCGTGTAGCTGTAAACCGTGCCCAGCCCGGTGGCGCGGGTCCACGACTGGCGCTCCGACAGGCAGGACCGGCAGGCCGGGTAGGGAACCCAGTTGTAGTCCCCGCAATCATCGCACCTGGGTACGACGAACTCGTGGCGCTTGAGCGCATCCCAGAACGGCCGGTTCAGCTCGGTTATCGCCGGCAGCGGCTTCAGGTATGCCACGCTCCGCTCCTGCCATCTGCTGGTAATAGATCGAAACTTAGAAGCATTTCATCATACGGGCGGCGTGGCAGTCCAGCCATTGCGTCGTCAGGACGTGCCCTCACCCGAGCCTGACGTTCCCGGCATACCGCGCGGGCACTTGACGGAGCCCGCCGTGGCGGCCAGAATTATTCGATAGTTTTCGACTCCTTAACAAACTTCTCGGGCAGGGCGATGACTGAGGATACATCTCAGCTGCCGCTGGGCGGGATCCGTGTGCTCGACCTCGCGGGACCGCTGGGCAGCTACTGCGGCCGGCTGCTGGCCGATGCCGGCGCGGACGTCGTGAAGGTGGAGCCGCCCGAGGGCGACATACTGCGCTCCCGGCCGCCGTTCGCCGGCGACCGCGCCGATCCGGGGGGCAGCCTCAGCTTCGCCTACTACCACGCCAACAAGCGCGGCGTGGTGCTGGACTTCCGCCGGGAACAGGCCCTGGACCAGCTAGCCGAGCTGGGCGCGAACTGTGACGTGGTCGTCCTGACGCCGACCGCTCGCGAGCCGGTGGCCGGCTTCGACCCGGCGACCGGCACACTGGCCTGGGCCGGGCCCGCGACGGCGGTCTGCTGCATCACGCCGTTCGGGCTGACCGGGCCCTACCGGACCTGGCGCGCCACGCACCTGGTCTCGCACGCGATGAGCGGGCTGATGTACGTGCAGGGACCGCCCGCAGGTCCTCCGGTGGTGGCGCCAGGGCAGCAGCTTTACGACCAGGTCGGGACCCACGCCGCGGTCGCGGTCCTGACCGCCCTGCGCACCCGGCCGCAGGCCGGCGGTCAGCTGATCGACATGTCGGCGCACGAGGTGCTGACGCAGTCCAGCTTCGACATCTACAGCTACACGAATTCGGCCCGCATCGGCCGGCGCCGCCCCGCGGCGGCACAATACTCCGGCGGCGGTTCCTGGCAGTGCCGGGACGGCGTGGTCGAGTACCAGGCGTCCACGGACAAGCACTGGTTCGCGCTGATGGAACTGCTGGGCCATCCCGCCGAGCTGGCCGACCCGTCCTGGGCGCACCCGAACGTCCGGCATCAGTACGAGGACAAGATCATCGAGATGCTCCGGCCGCTGATCGCGGCCATGAGCAGGGAGGACTTCGTCGCCCGCGGACAGCAGCTGGGCCTGCCCTGCACGCTGGTCAACACGGTGGGCCAGTTCGTCGAGGACACCCAGCCGCGCAGCCGCGGCTTTTTCGTCCGCAGGCCGCTGGCTGACCTGGGTGAGTTCGACCTGCCCGGCGAGCCGTTCCGCTGTAACGAGCGGGTGCTGGCGCAGTACCGGCGGCCCGCCCCGCGGCTCGGCGAAACACAGGCGGAGGCGGTGGCACGCGAGTGGCGGGAACCCGCCCCGCCGGCTCCCGTGCCTGGGCCGCTGAGCGGCATCCGGGTGATCTCGTTCGGCACGGCCATTGCCGGCGCGCTCAGCGGCACGGCCCTGGCCGAACTGGGCGCCGACGTGGTCAAGATCGAGTCGCCGAGCCGGCCGGACAACCTGCGGCGGCTGACTGCACCAGGGGATCCGGTCGTCCACGAGCCGTCCGGGGCCGATACCTCGCCGATGTTCGCGAACTTCAACAGAACGACCCGCAGTCTCGCGCTCGACATGAAGGATCCGTCAAGCGTGGAGCTGTTCCTGCGGCTGGCGGCCGTGGCCGACGTCGTGGTGGAGAACTACGCGCCGGGGGTCATGCGCCGGTGGGGACTGGGCTACGAGCAGATCGCCGCGGTCAATCCGCGCATCGTCCTGCTGTCGCTTAGCGGGTTCGGGCACACCGGCCCGCGCGCGCACTACCTGGCCTACGGCGCGACGGTCTGCACCTTCGTCGGCCTCACCGACGCCTGGGGATACATGGCCGGCGTCCACTTCGACTACATCTCCGAGGCGCACGGCGTGTTCGGGGTACTCGCCGCGCTGGCGGGGCGGGACCGTACCGGGCGCGGCACGCACGTGGATCTCGCGGAGGTTGAGACCGCGGCCGCCGTGATGGGCCCGATGATGCTCGACTACGTGGTCAACGGCCGCGGCTCGGTGAAGCCGGGCAACCGGGTGCCAGGTGCCCTGCTGTCGGAGGTGGTCCGCTGCCGCGGCGATGACGCGTGGCTCGCCGTCGAACTCGAGGACCCCGGCGACTGGACGGTGCTGGCCGAGCTGGTCGGGCGCGCCGATCTCGCCCTGTCCCCCGCCGACGGGGCAGCGTTGTCATCCCCGGCGGAGGAGGACAGGGCCGCACTGGCCGCATCGCTGGCCGCCTGGGCCGGCGAGCTGACCGCCCAGCAGGCGATGCGAATGCTGCAGCGAGCCGGCCTGGCCGCCGGAGCGGTGCAAGACGCAGAGGATGTGGTGCGCGACCCGCAGCACAGGGAGCGGCATTTCCTGCTCGAGATGGATCATCCGGACCTGGGCGTAGCGGAGTATGCCGCGCCCCCGCACCGGCTGGCCAAGACACCGCCAGTGGTGCGGCGGCCGACACCGCGGCTGGGCGCGCACACGGTGGAAGTGCTGGGCGAATGGCTGGGGATGTCAGCGGCCGAGGCGGCGCAGTACGCATGGCCGAAACGACCGTGACCTGGCTGCGCGGAGACCGCCCGGACAGGCACAGACACCACTACGATGACCTTGACGCGGGTGACATATTCATAGATAGTTTGAGATACGCTAAATTTTCCGTTTTGACCGGCAGCCGCCCGGCCGGAGTGCCGACCGGTGTTGGCTGCGGTGAGCGGCGCGGGCAAGACGCCCGTCCCCGGGTCGAGCCCGGGCGCGCGCACGAGTGCGGCGCTTATAGCTATCGGCGGGTCTGAAAGGGCCAAGGTAATGTTCTGGGCTGAATCTGCGGCGTTGCTGGCAGCGGCTGGCGGCCGGGCAGGAGGTGACTGGCGGTGACGCTGTTCCTGACCGCGCTGTTCGCGGGGCTGGCGGTCGGATCGGTCTACGGACTGATCGCGCTGAGTTACACGGTGGTGTTCAACTCGACGGCCATCTTCAACATCGCTCAGGGCGACCTGATGATGGCCGGCGTACTGACCTCTTATTTCTGCCTCGACCGCTGGCATCTGCCGGAGATCGTGACGCTGCTGATGATCATCGGCGTGGTGGAGGCGCTCAGCCTCGTGGAGGAGCGGATCGCCGTCCGGCCATTCCTCCGGCGGCCGGGGACCACGCTGGGCTGGTTCATCGCGACGCTGGCGTTCTCGCTGATAATCGAGACCGTCGCGTCGATCATCTACGGTCAGAACCCGGTCGTGCCAATTCCGGCCGCGTTCGGCAACGGGACGTTGGTCATCGCGGGCGTCCACGTGGCGACGAAGTTCATCTTGGCGTTCGCGGTCATGATCGTGGTCATGATCGCGCTCGAGATCTTCTACAAGCGCAGCTGGCTGGGCACGGCGATGCGGGGGGTGGCCGAGGACCGCGAGGTCGCGGCGCTGCGCGGCATCGACGGGCTGCGGATCAGCAGGCTGGCGTTCCTGATCGCTGGCCTGGTCACGGCCCTTGCCGCCTTCGTGGTCGCGCCGATCGTCTCGGCCGACGTGACGGTAGGACTGACCTACGCGCTCAAGGGGTTCATCGCGCTGTCCGTTGGCGGGTTCGGCAGCCTGCGCGGATGCGTGATCGGCGGGCTGCTGCTCGGCGTGGCCGAGCAGATGTTCGACCTGTACATCAACTCCAACTACGAGATCCTGGCTGGGCTGATCCTGGTCCTGCTCGTGCTGGCGGTACGCCCGACAGGGCTGTTCGGGACGAGGGCGGTGCGCGAAGTATGAGCGAGATCGCGAGCCGGCTGGGTATTGGCAGCCGCAGGTCGCTGCGGTGGGGCATACCCGCCATTCTGATCATCCTGCTTTACCTGGCGCCCCAGCTGGGCGGAAGCGGGTCGTTCCGGCTGGGCGAGTACGAGGAAGTCCTGTCGTTCCTGGTCATAGCCGTCGCCCTGAACATCGCGATGGGGTACGCCGGCCAGTACATCCTCGGCATCACGGCGGTGTTCGCGGCCGGCGCCTACGGCGCCATCCTGGTCGCCAAGTACTACCCGCACGACGTGGGCCTGGTTGCCATGCTTGTGATCGGCGGCGTGGTAGGCGCCGCAGGCGGCATGATCGTGGGCCTTCCCGCGCTCCGCGTCGGCGGGTTCTACCTGGCGCTTGTCTCGTTGTTCGCCGCGCTTGCCATTCCGACCGTGGCCCAGGAGTGGGGATTCGTCGGCGCCGACACCGGCATCCCGCTGTACGCCGTGCTCGGGTTCTCGCCGAAGCTCAGCGGCGAGCTGCTGTTCGTGATCGTGGTCACGCTGGTCCTGCTATTCACCCTGTTCAGCTGGCTGCTCGTACACAGCCGGGTCGGGCACAGGTTCGTGGCCCTGCACACGAGCGAGCAGCTGGCCAGCTCGATCGGGATCACCTCCTACCGGACCAAGCTGCTGGCGATCCTCATCTCCTCGACGATCGCGGGCGTGGCAGGCGGGGTCTACGTCTACACGCAGCAGTTCTTCGCACCGGGCAGTTCTTCGGTCCAGTTCGCGGTCCTGCTCCTGGCCGGGATGGTCATCGGCGGTACGGGCACCATCACCGGCCCGCTCATCGGTGCCACGATCATCCTGGGGATCAACCAGTTCTTCACGTCGTTCCAGCAGTACAACGGCATCGTCTTCGGCGCGCTGCTGCTCGGCTTCGCGGTCTTCCTGCCCAACGGGCTGATGGCCAGGGTCGCCGTGTTGAGCGATCGACTGGGCATCAGTTCGGCTCGCGTGCCCGGCACCCGGACGGGTCGGCACGCGGCCGTCCCGGCCGTCGCGGATGGCCAGGTCGGGGGGGCCGCGAACGGCAAGTTCGGAGGCGCCCGGACGGCGGGCACCGCGGCACGCCCGGCCGCCGCGCGCGCGCCGGGCGCGGGTCCCGGGCCAGCCACCCCCGTTCGGCTGCCCGCGTGGCCGCCGGTGATCGGCGCCGACAACTCAAGCCCGCTTATCGTCGACGGAGCACGCCGCAGCTTCGGCGGGGTGACCGCGGTCGACGACGTGCACCTGACCGTCAACCGGGGCCAGATCCACGGCCTGATCGGCTCGAACGGGTCGGGCAAGACCACCTTGCTCAACCTGATCTCCCGGTTCTACAGCCTCGACGCCGGCCAGATCCGGATCGGCTCGTACCGGCTCGACGACCGGCCCCCCTACGCCGTGGCGCGGGCCGGGGTGGCCCGGACGTTCCAGAGCCCCAAGCTGATGCTGCGCGAGACCCCGGTGGAGAACGTCATTCCGGCCGTCGAGCTGCGCGTGCGGTGCCTCGGCGTGGAATCCGTGCTCCGCCTGCCCCGGGGGATCCGCGTCAACCGCCAGGCACGCGCGGAAGCCCTGGAGATACTCGAGACGCTCGGGCTGCAGCGCGTCATCACGCAGGAGGCCAACGCCCTGCCGCACGGCACCCGCCGACTGGTGGAGCTGGCCCGGGCCATCGCCCTACGGCCCAGTTTCGTTCTGCTCGATGAGCCCGCCGCGGGCCTGAGCCCGGCCGAGCTCGAGCTCCTCACCGAGGTAATTCAGAACCTGGCGCGTTCCGGCGTGGGCGTGCTGCTGATCGAACACAACGTGCCGATGGTCTTGTCCATCGCGGACACCGTGACCTGCCTGCACCAAGGCAAGCGCCTGTTCCAGGGCACGCCGGACGAGCTGCGGGCCGACGCCACCGTCGCTAGCGTGTTCCTGGGTATCGACGAGCCACTGGAGACACCCTCATGAGCGCTGGCGACCCCCTGCTTGTCGTGTCCGACCTGAACGCAGGTTACGGATCGCTGAAGGCCGTGGACGGCATCTCGCTACAGGTCGGCGAGGCCGAGACGGTGGCACTCATCGGCCGTAACGGCGCGGGCAAGACCACCAGCCTGCTAGCGATCGCCGGGCTGCGGTACGGCCGCTTCCCCGGCGTCGTGAAGCTCGGCGGCGTGGACGTCTCCCGGTCAAGCCCGCGCCAGATCGTCGACGCGGGGCTGGCCCACGTCCCCGAGGGCCACCGGATCTTCGCCAGCCTGACCGTCGAGGAGAACCTGCGCCTTGGCGCGTACACCCGCCGCCGGGCGGGCCGCAAGGCGGTCGCGTCCACCATGGAGAACGTCTATGACCTTTTCCCCATCCTGCGGACCTACGCGACCCGCAATGCGGGCTTCCTGTCCGGCGGCGAGCAGCAGATGGTCGCCATCGGCCAGGCGCTGATGGCCGAGCCCAAGGTTCTCATGCTGGACGAGCCCACCTCTGGCCTGGCCCCCGTCGTCATCAAGGCCATCTACGAGGCGATCGCGCGGCTTCGCGAGCAGGGCCTGGCCATCCTGCTCGTCGAGCAGAGCGTGCCGCGCGCGCTGGCCAATTCCAGCCGCTGCTACGTCATGGAGCGAGGACGCATCGTCATCAGCGGGGACTCGTCGATCCTGGCCCAGGACGAGCACGTCTTCGCCATCGTGCGCGGCACCGAGGAGGTGCCCGCCCCGGCCAAGACCATCTGAGCCCGGGACCTTGAGGCTTTTGGCTCGGCCGCCGACGTAACGCGCCGGGAGCGGCGTTGTTAACTCTATGTGACTTTGCTATCGGTAACGCGGTGCACTGTGTTCTGGCTTGTATGATAGTTCTCGAAGTTCTCTGAAAAGTGCGCCACACGAGTGCGGATCTGATCTGGCGCACGTGGAACGGGAGACCGAGCAATCTCATGAGTGGCAAGTCAACGCTGGACTCACCGCCGACCGAAGCCTTCAAGGCACTGAGCGATCCGATCCGGTGGAACATTATCGGGCAGATAGCGCAGGTGGACGAGCTGGCGTGCCTCACCTTGGAGCGCACGCTCCCGGTGTCGAAGCCCACTATCTCCTACCACATCAAGATCTTGCACAACGCCGGGCTGATCAGCACGCGCAAGGCCGGACGTAACTACCACTACTCGCTCCGCCGCGATGTCCTGCGCGATCTGCTAGACGGCCTGTGGGAGCTGGCCCCCATGCCCCGGCCCGTTGAGAGCCCCGAAGACGAAGCCGCGCTGCCGAGACGCCGCCGGAAGCGGTCCGGTGCACCGCGCTTTGCCGCCGTTCCCAGGCAGACGGCCGTCGACGAAGCCGAGGAAGAAGTGGCCGTCCTCACCTGGTGAGCCCGGCCGTCCCGGGTGTGCCCGGCCGTCCCGGGTGAGCCCGGCCGTCCCGCGTGAGCCCGGCCGTCCCGGGTGAGCCCGGCCGTCCCGCGTGAGCCCGGGATTCACTCCGATAGAGCGTGGTGAACCTCGGGTTCCACCATGTTGCTGGGACGGCCGATGCGGCTGCTTCGGCTCGCGGGGGCGCTGGGATGGCTTCGCGGCGTTCGCTAAAAATGTGGTGGGGATCGGCGTTAGGGTCGTTACGGTCGTTGAGTTGGTTGACCTGGGTCGGCTGATAGTGCGACAATTGTAAAAGTAACGAACTGGCGCTCGTGCGCGGATGGTACGCGTGGGTGTGCGCGGCGCGGCCATCGGCGTGCCTGAGGAGATCACCAGATGGACTTCGACATCTCTGCCGACCAGAAGCTGTTCCGGGCCACGACCAGGGAATTCCTGGAGAAGGAGATGCCGCTGGACCGGGTGCGCGAGCTGGCCGGCAGCGGTACCGGTTTCGAGCGTGGCTGGTGGCGGCGCGGCAGCGAACTCGGCTGGAACTCCATGACCGTCAGCTCCGAGGCCGGCGGCGACAGCATCTCCGGCGAGGGGGTGGTGGACGCCTGCATCGTGGCCGAGGAGATGGGGCGCCTGGTGTCGCCCGGCCCGCTGCTTGGCGTGAACGTGGTCGCGGCGGCCCTGAGCGAGGCCGCCAACGCCGCCGATCATGCCGACACGATCGCCGCGCTGATGGCGGGCGAGGCGGTGGCCAGCTGGGCGGTGTACGAGCCGGGGCACGGCTGGGCCCCGCTGGCGCCGACCGTTCAGGCCACCACGGACGGCTCGGGGTACGTCCTGTCCGGGGTCAAGGACCGGGTCGACAGCGGTGATCAGGCCGACTACTTTCTGGTCACCGCGGCCGCGCCGGACGGGCCGGCGCAGTTCGTCGTGCCTGCCACCGCGCCGGGCGTTACCGTCACGCCGCAGCAGAGCCTCGACCTCGTGCGCCGGTTCGCCCGCGTGGAACTGGACGGTGTCGCGGTCCCCGGCACCGGCGTCGTCCGCCCGGCCGGGTCGATCGAGGACGCCGTGAACCGCCAGATCCAGATCGCGGTGGCGCTGCAGTGCGCGGAGACCGCGGGCGCGGTCGAGCGGGTCTTCGAGTTCACCGTCCAGTGGGCGTTCGACCGGTACACGTTCGGCCGACCCCTGGCCTCGTACCAGGCGCTCAAGCATCGTTTCGCCGACATGAAACTGTGGCTGGAAGCGTGCCAGGCCACGACGAGTGCGGCGGCTCACGCCGCGTCCCAGCGGGCCGACGACGCCGACGAACTGGCCAGCGTGGCGAAGTCGTATGTGGGACAGCGGGCGACCGACATCATCCAGGACTGCGTTCAGCTGCACGGCGGCATCGGCGTGACCTGGGAGCACGACATCCATCTTTACCTGCGGCGGGCGACGGTGAACCGGGTGACGTTCGGCACGCCCGGCGAACACCGTCGGCGCCTGGCCGACATCCTCGGGGTGTGAAACGGTTATGACACAGCAACTGAGTGACATCGAGGACGTGGAGTCCTTCCGGCTGCGGGCCAGGGCCTGGCTGGCGGGCAACATGCCGCGGCTGGCCCCCGGCCAGCCGGACAGCCTCGAGGCCATGGTGCAGCTCGGCGACGCGGTGTGGCCGCGGGCGCGCGAGTTGCAGCGGATGCTCTACGAGGGCGGCTTCGCCGGCATCTGCTTCCCGCGGGAGTACGGTGGCCTCGGCCTGACGCCGGCGCACCAGCGTGCCTTCAACGCCGAGTGCGCCCGGTACGAGATGCCGCTGGTCCTCAACACCCCCACGTTCTCCATCTGCGGGGCCACCATCCTCGACATGGCCAGCGAGGAGCAGAAGCGCCAGCACCTGCCCGCGGTCATCCGCGGCGACGAGATCTTGGTGCAGTTCCTGTCCGAGCCACGCGGCGGGTCCGACCTGGCCGGCGCGACCACCCGGGCGACGCGCGACGGAGACGTGTTCGTCCTGAACGGCTCGAAGATCTGGAGTTCGGGCGCCTACGCCGCGGACTGGGCGCTATGCCTGGCCCGGACGGACTGGGACGCCCCCAAGCACCGGGGCCTGACCATGTTCCTGGTGAAGGTGCACCAGCCCGGCATCGAGATCAAGCGGATCAAGCAGGTGGGCGGCAGCACCGAGTTCTGCCAGGAGTTCTTCGACGACGTGCAGGTGCCCGCGTCCGACGTGGTGGGCGAGGTCAACGGCGGCTGGGCCGTCGCCTCGCGCCAGCTGTTCCACGAGCGCAACGCGGTCGGCGGCGGCTCGCCGTACATCAGCGGTTTTACCCGGACCCGCCGCGGGCCAGGCACTGGCGCGCTCATCGAAGGCGTCCGGACCACTGGCCAGTCGGGCGATCCACGGGTGCGCGAGCTCGTGGCCGAGGCGCACACGATCTCCCGTGTCCAGCAGCAGCTGATCTCGCGGATCTCCGCCGGGATGCGCACGGGTGCGCTGCCCCCGCCCGCGGCGGCGATCATGCGGTTGTTCAGCGGTGAGAGCGCGACCAGGCTGAGCGAGATCGGCGTGGAGGTCATGGGCTCTAACACCGTGGTTGGCGAAGCCGCGGGGGGGCCCGGCGGGGTCGTCCCCCCCGAAGCCAGCAGAGTTGGCGAGGGGCTCGATTACGGTGTGTCGTTCCTGATGCGGCAGGCCGGGTCGCTCGGCGGCGGCAGCACGGAGATGGCCCGCAACGTGATAAGCGAGCGTGTGCTCGGTATGCCGCGCGAGTACGCGGCCGACCGGGACGTGCCGTTCAGCCAGGTGCGCCAGGGCAGGTAGCGATCATGCAGGTCAGCGTGTTGGCTCGGTTATCGGGAGAAGACAATGCAGAAGATCGTGCGGAAGACCGGCGACTACGGCATCGGCATCATGATCCACTCCGTGCACATGACAGATGACGTGCCCGCCCTCAACAAGTTCTACGAGGAGGTGTTCGGCGGCTTGATGTACATGGAGGATTATTGAAAACTCAATTCAAAGAAATATAGGCCGATGGCTGCGCGGAAGGAATCAAGAAACGTGTTGAGCGGCCGTCGATAATCGGTGAAAAGAATCTTCCAGGTCTTGAGATGCGCAACC